>Ga0070705_100000743_pt1 | contig 18545 bp, 19 predicted proteins | sample KBSK5253metaG_FD_65455 | JGI IMG/M metagenome (GOLD analysis project Ga0070705, IMG submission 65455) | Corn, switchgrass and miscanthus rhizosphere microbial communities from Kellogg Biological Station, Michigan, USA - KBS K5-25-3 metaG | ecosystem: Host-associated > Plants > Roots >... | reverse complement strand
GCCGGCACGACCGCGTACGGCACGTCGATCGGCTACAGACCGCTGCGTGCGTGGATCGCCGACAAGCACGGCGTCGCGCCGGAGCGGGTGATCGTCACGAACGGTTCGATGCAGGCGGACGCGTTCCTGTTCGAGGCGCTCGTCGAGGAGGGTGACGTCGCCGTGGTCGAGAAGCCGACGTACGACCGCACGCTGCTGTCGCTGCGCTCGCGCGGCGCCGACGTGCGGCCGGTCGAGCTTCAGCAGGACGGGATCGACGTCGCCGGCGTCGAGGCGCTGATCGCCTCCGGCGCGAAGCCGCAGCTCGCGCACGTCATCCCCAACTTCCAGAACCCAGCCGGCTACACGCTGTCGGCCGAGAAGCGGCGCGCGTTGGTCGCGCTCGCGGCCGAGTCGGGGATGACAATCTTCGAGGACGACCCGTACGTCGAGCTGCGCTTCAGCGGCGAGCCGCTGCCGACGATGCTGTCGCTCGATCAGGCCGATCGCGTCGTCTACGCGTCCTCGTTCTCGAAGACGGTCTGCCCCGGCATCCGCGTCGGCTATCTCGTCGGCCCCGAGAAGCTGATCGCGCGGATCGCGAAGCTCGCGACGAACACGTACATCTCGCCGAACATGGTCGCCCAGTCGATCGTCAACGAGTTCGTGCGGGCGGAGGACGGCGGCGCGTTCGAGCGCTCGGTCGCGACGGTGAAGACCGCGCTGCAGGAGCGCGCGCAGGCGCTGTCCGGCGCACTGGCGCGGGAGCTGCCGGAGGCCTCGTTCGTCGAGCCGCAAGGTGGCTACTTCCTGTGGGTCGAAATGCCCGAGGGGACTGACGGCGACGCCTTGTTCGCGGCCGCCGCCGAGCGCGGCGTGCAGATCGTCAAGGGCACGGACTTCCTGCTCGAGGGCGGCGAGAACGCCTTCCGCCTCGCCTACTCCGGCGTCACCGTCTCGCAGATCGAGGAGGGCGTTACCCGCCTCGCCGATGCGGTGCGGTCGCTGGGCGTGGCGGCCTAGGTCAGTCGGCCGAGATCAGCCGCGCGCCGAGGACGTTGGCAAGCCCCTTGGCGCCCTGTCGCATGACGATGTCGTGGTTCCACACGAACGCCGGTCGGGGAAGCGGACCGAACGCGTTCATCCACGCCTTCGTCGTGCGCACGCGCCAGTCGTAGCGCACGGCGGTGCCACCGGCCTCCGGCGTCGACAGCGTCCAGATGCCGACTCCCTCGAGCTCGCCGCTCGCCCGGCCCTCGATCACAAAGGGGCGCTCGACGCGCGTGACCTCCAGGTCGAAGCTGAGCGAGTACGGCAGGACGCTGCGCCAGGTGAAGCGGCTGATGTCACCGACCCCGTTGCCGGTCTTGAGCACCTCGACCCGCTTGACGCCCTTCCACCAGTCCGGGTAGCGGGCGGAGTCGCGCAGCAATTCGAACACCGGCTCGATCGGGCTGTCGAACTGCCATCTCGTGACGAACTGGTAGTGCGCCATCAGTGCCTCGCCCGCGACCCTACCGGCGGTCGCGGTCGCTGGGCCTCCTAGCGCTCTTGGCGGGCGGGTCCTGTCGGGTCCGGGCGGGCGCACACCGGCCTTCGGCCGGCGCACGTCCGTCCTCCCCGCCACCCGCCCGATCGGCGTCTCTTGCCGTGCCAGGCGCCGCTCGTGCCGCACTCGCTGGTCGACGCGACCGCTTGTGGTCCCGGCCGGTGGCATCTGACGAACTGCTCGCCGGGTTTCGGCGGCGTCGACAACGTAGGCTGCTGGGCCGGGGTCAGCCGCGCCTGGGCCCGGCCGCGCCTCCTGGGCGCTGTGCCCGGCCATACGCTCTACGTTGTCGACGCGGCTCAGGCTGCGCGAGCAGTGTGTTGGATGCCGACGCGGTGCGGTCGTGGGGCGTCGTCGCGTAGCCCGCGGGACCGGCGCGCAGCCGGCCGCCGGCGCGCGAACATGAGCCGATGCAGCCCGACCACGAGGTGGCCGTCGTCGGCGCCGGCTTCTCCGGCATCGGGACCGCGATCGCGCTCGACCGCGCCGGCATCCGCGACTGGACGATGCTGGAGGAGGGCGACGGCGTCGGCGGGGCGTGGCACTGGAACACGTACCCCGGCATCGGCGTCGACATCCCGTCGTTCAGCTACCAGTTCTCGTTCGAGCAGCGCAGCGACTGGTCGCGCGTCTACGCGCCGGGCGACGAGCTGAAGGCGTACGCGGAGCACTGCGTCGAGCGCTACCGGCTGCGCGAGCGGATCCGGCTCGGCACAAAGGTGACGGGCGCGACCTTCGACGAACGCGACCACGTGTGGCGGCTGACGACCGCGACGGGCCAGGCCACGACCGCGCGCCACGTCGTCGATGCGACCGGGGTCTTCACGCAGCCGCAGACGCCCGACATCGCGGGGCTCGACACGTTCGCCGGCCCGACGATGCACACGGCGCGCTGGGACCACGACGAGGACCTGCGCGGCCGCCGCGTCGCGATCGTCGGGACGGGCGCCTCGGCGGTGCAGGTGATCCCGACGATCGCGCCCGAGGTCGAGCGGCTGACCGTCTTCCAGCGCACGCCGATCTGGTGCCTGCAGAAGCTCGACCGGCCACTCGGCCCGCGGCTGCACGGCCTGCTGCGCCGCGTGCCGGGCGCGCAGCTCGCCATGCGCCTTGCCAGCCAGAGCTTCGTCGAGGCGACGTTCCCGCTGCCGGCGCACTTCCACGGCGTCGTGCCGATCGCGAAAGTAGGCGAGCGCCAGGGGCTCGCCCACCTGCGCCGTCAGGTCAACGATCCGGCGGTGCGCGAGCGGCTGACGCCGCGCTACAGCCTCGGCTGCAAGCGGCCGGCGTTCTCCAACGAGTACCTGCCGGCGTTCAACCGCCCGAACGTCGAGCTGGTGACGGATTCGATCGAGGCGGTCGAGCCGAACGGCGTGCGGATCGCCGGCGGCCGCCTGCACGAGGTCGAGGTGCTGATCCTCGCGACCGGCTTCAAGGTCTTCGACAGCGGCAACATGCCGCCGTTCCCAGTGTGCGGGCGTGGCGGCGCCGACCTCGAGCAGTGGTGGGAGGCGAATCGCTACCAGGCGTACGAGGGCGTGAGCGTGCCCGGCTTCCCGAACTGGTTCATGATCCTCGGCCCCTACGGCTACAACGGGGCGAGCTACTTCACGCTGATCGAGAACCAGGCGCGGCACATCGTGCGCTGCCTGCGCCGTGCGCGCCGCGACGCAGCGACCGCTGTCGAGGTGACGCCCGAGGCCAACCGCCGCTACTTCGAGCAGATGCTTTCGCGGCGCGGACGGCAGGTCTTCTTCGGCGGCAGCTGCGGCACCGCCAACAGCTACTACTTCGACAGCCGCGGGGACGCGCCGTTCCGCCCAGCGACGACCGCCGAGGTCGCGTGGCGCAGCGGCCACTTCCCGCTCGAGGACTACCGCTTTACGCGGGCGGGCTGACGGCCCACGCGGCCGCCGACGATTCCATCCGCGGGCGTCGTGGCGGCCGAGTACCGTGGCCGCGGACATGACGTTGACGAGATCCCAGATCGAACGGCTTGGAGTCCGCCTCGTTCAGTCGGACCCCCCCGCCACAGATGATCTCGCGGCGCTGCACGAGTTGTTGCTCGCGTACGGCGACGCGCTCGCCGAGGCGGTGGCGACGGTGCAGAGCGCCCTGAACCTCACACCCTCGTCCCGCCTCAAGACGACCGGGACGATCCTCGAGAAGCTCGAGCGGTACGGCGGCTCGTGGCTCAAGAGCATCCAGGACCTCGCCGGCATGCGAATCGTCGGCAAATTCGATCGCAGAGGGCAAGACGCGCTCGTCGCGCAGCTGGTCGAGCTGTTTGCCAATGGCGCGCGACCACCCAAGGTGGTCGACCGGCGCGAGAGACCATCGCAGTGGTACCGGGCGGTCCATGTGATCGTGCTCGTCAGATCACGCCCGGTCGAGATCCAGGTGCGGACTGCGCTCCAGCACGAGTGGGCCGATCTGTTCGAGAAGATCGCTGACAAGATCGGCCGGAACGTCCGGTACGGAGAACCGCCGGAGCACTGGCTGTCCGAGCCCGAACGCGCGACGCCCTCTCGCCACTCGAGCGTGAGGAGTATCACCTCCTCTACAACGTCCGGCTCAACGTGGTCACATTGGCTGCACTGGTCGGCGAGCTGATCGAGGAGTACGAGCAGCACGAGATCTTGAAGCTCGATGACGACGCGGCACTGCGCGAGGACCGCGACCGCGTCGACGAGGGTCTGGCGATGCTTGAGGACCAGCTCGACTGGCTTTCCACTGACGGGAGGACCGTGTGAGACCTGGAACTATGATCTGGTCATGACGCACTTCCTGCTCGTCTACGATCGCGACGCCGGACAGCTGCTCCGCAAGGAGGTCTTCGTCAATAGCTCGGACGCCATGCAGGCGCGCTTCCGCGCAGAGTCCGAGTTCGCCGGCAGACGAGAGATCGAGGTCGTGGCGCTCGACGCCGAGTCCGAGGAGGAGCTTCGCCGGACGCATGGCCGCTACTTTTTCAGCCTTGCGGAGCTGGCCGGCCGGATGGCCGGCTGATCGCTACCGCCCGTAGCGGCCGCCGAGCACGAGCTGTCTCGGCAGCGCGGTGCGCGGCGGGGGGCTCGGGTCGGCTGTGACGGAGACCGTCTCGGCGACACTGCGGGTGATGACGTGCTCGGCGCCACCGTTCGAGGCCACCGTGATGTGCTCGTCATCGGCCGCGGCGATCGTGCCATCGAGGCCTGGTTCGAGGCCCGAGTCCTTGAGGTAGTGGAGCAGGTCCTCGGCCTCGTTCTCGAAGCGGAGGATTCTGACGCGCGCGCCCTCGGCGCAGTCGGCGAGCGGGACGCCGACGATGCGCTCTCCGACGCTGATCGGATGGCCGTGCGGACACGTCTTCGCGTCGCCGATCGCGGCCTTCACGTAGGCCTCGAAGCGAGGCGACATCGCGTGCTCCATCCGCTCGGCCTCCTCGTGCACGTCGTCCCACGGCACGCCGACGACGTCGGTAAGGAAGCGCTCGATCAACCGGTGGCGGCTCGTGATCTCCTCGGCGTGGCGGCGGCCGTCCTCCGTGAAGGCGATCACGCGGTCCTCGCCGCGCGTGACGTAGCCGTCTCTTTCGAGGCGGCCGAGCATCTCGTGGACGGTCGGCGCGGACAGCTGCATCGCGCGCGCGAGGTTGGCGCCCGTCATCGGCAGACCCGCCTCGTAGAGCCAGAAGAGCATCTGCAGGTACTCCTCCTCGGCAACCGTGGCGTGGTCGTGCGACACGCGGCTGATCGTAGTCGGTTTCGCTGCGCCGCTACGATCGGCCGGCCGTGGCGCTGCCGCTCTCACCCCCGATCACGCCGCAGCTCGCGCGCTCGCGCGCGACGCTCCCTGACGAGGACGGCTGGGCGTACGAGCCGAAGTGGGACGGCTTCCGCGCGTTGGCGTTCGTGGACGGGGATTCGCTCGCCCTGCAGTCGCGCGGCGGCAGACCGCTTGAACGCTACTTCCCGGAGCTGAGCTTCCCCGCCGGCCACTACGTGCTCGACGGCGAGATCGTGATCGACGGCGAGGAAGGCCTGCAGGACTTCGACGCGCTCTCGAACCGCATTCACCCGGCCGCTTCGCGAATCGCGCTGCTGAGCGAGCAGACGCCGGCGCGCTTCCTCGCGTTCGACCTGCTCGCGCGCGAGGACGAGTCGCTGTTGGAGCTGCCGTTCGCGGAGCGGCGGGCGGCGCTGGAGGCGTTCCCGTTCGCGCCGCCGGTGGAGTTGACGCCGTGCGTGCGCAGCGCCGCCGATGCGGAGAGATGGTTGCGCTCCGCGGAGGGCGTGATCGCGAAGCGGCTCGACGCGCCCTACAGACCGGGCGAGCGCGACAGCATGGCGAAGATCAAGCGCGTGCGCACGATCGACGCGGTCGTGATCGGCTGGCGACCGGGCAAGGAGGAGCGCACCGTGGGGTCGCTGATCCTCGGCTTGTACGACGAGGCCGGCGAGCTGCGCACCGTCGGGCACACGTCCGGGCTGAAGGCGTCCGAGAGACGCGAGCTGGTCGACAGACTCGCGCCCTACGCGACGGGCGAGCGGGGCAGCGCAGACCCGAGCCGCTGGAAGAACGACAAGGAGCTCGAGTGGGTCGCGCTGCGCCCCGAGCTGGTGATCGAGATCGCGTTCGACCACGTCAGCGGCCGGCGGATCCGCCACGGCTCGAAGCTGCTGCGCTGGCGCGACGACAAGCCGCCGCGCGAGTGCCGGGTAGAGCAGCTGTTCGAGTAGACGCGGCACCGTACAGAGCACGAAAAGTGTTTTGTACAATGTGTTTGCTGTAGACCAAACAAATTTTCGCCGTAGGCTTTGGTCTATGTCCGTAACGAGTCGTCGCACCCGCTCTGCCCTCTACGAGCGGCTCCACCTGCAGATCACCGAGCTGCGCGACCAGTTCGGCGGCCTCCCCGCTCCACATGAGGCCCGGGCGATCTGGCACGACATCTGGCTCGACGAGACGCACCACTCGACGGCGATTGAGGGGAACACGCTGGTCCTGAAACAGGTGGCGCAGCTGCTCGACGAGGGGCGCGCCGTCGGCAACAAGGAGCTGCGCGAGTACATGGAGGTGCGCGGCTATGCGGACGCCGCCGAGTGGGTCTACCGGCATGGCGTCGAGCCGGACTCGTGGTCCGGCGACGCGCTCGTCACGCTGACGGAGCTTCGCCACGTGCACGCGATGGCCCTCGGACCTGTCTGGGGAGTGGCGCCGCATCCGCAGGCGGGCGACGACGAGCGTCCGGGATCGTTCCGGCGACATGACATCGAGACGTTCCCCAGTGGCATGAAGCCCCCGTCGTGGACCGACGTGTCGGTGCACATCGACGAGTGGCTCGCCGACGCGCAGGCGCTGCGCGGGCTGGACGCGCCGCATCTGCCCGCGGAGCTCGCTTGGCTGCACGCGCGTTTTGAGCAGGCGCACCCCTTCCTCGACGGTAACGGCCGCGCCGGGCGGCTCCTGCTCAACCTGCTGCTCGTGCGCCTCGGCTACCCGCCGGCGATCATCCGCAAGTCGGATCGCGCGCGGTATCTGGCTGCACTGCGACGCGCGGATGAGGGCGACTGCGGACCGCTCGGCGAGTTTCTCGCGCGCGCGATCCTCGACAACCTCCACCGCTTCCTGCTGCCCGCCGTCGCCCGGAAGGAGCAGCTCGTACCGCTCCCCGCACTCACGACAGACAGACTGTCGGCGAACGCGCTGCGCGTCGCAGCGGTGCGCGGGCGGCTTCAAGCCGTCAGGGGTCGCGACGGCGCGTGGCGCAGCTCGAAAGCGTGGGTCGACGAGTACGTCGCCACGCGCTACAGACGCGACTGAATCGGCGAGGGTGGCAGGATGCGGGAGGTGACCGCCTCCGCCTCCACGACGCGCGCGCCGATCCTCGTCGCCCCGGCCGCCTTCAGTGGGACGCTGCGTGCGCCGGAGGTCGCGGCGGCACTTGCGCGGGGGTTTGAGGCGGGCGGTTGGCCGGTCGATCCGTGTCCTGTCGCTGACGGCGGCGCGGGCCTGCTCGAGGTGCTGCTGCCTGCGCTCGGCGGTGAGACCTCGGCCGTGACGGTGGGCGAGCGCTCGATCGGGATCGGGCTGATCGAGGACGGGGGGGCGGCGCTTGTGGAGCTGCGCGTGGCGCTCAACGGCGACGACGCCTCAAGCGCGCCGGTCGGCGAGCTGCTGCTGGCGGCCGACGCGACCGGCGCGGAGGTCGTGATCGCCGGCGCCGGGGATCTCATCGCCGGCGATGGCGGGGCGGGCGCCGTCGATGCGATCGCGGATGGCGGCGGGTTGCGCGCGCGGCTCGTGCTGCTGTGCGACGTGCGCACGTCGGTCGAGCGGGTGGCGGAGGCGCTCGTCGGCGCCGGCGAGCTGAAGCGCGACGCCGCGGACCAGCTCGACGCGCAGCTCGACGCGCTTGCCGGGCGGCTGCCACGCGACCCGCGCGGCGTCGCGTACGGCGGCGCGGGGGGCGGCCTCGCCGGCGCGTTGTGGGCTGCCTGCGACGCGCGTCTGGAGGGCGGCGCGCCGTTTGTGCTCGAGCAGCTCGACTTCGACGCGCGCATGCGCGCTGCGCGCGCGGTGATCGTCGGCGAGGGCCGGCTCGATCTCGGCACGCTCGCGGGCAAGGCCCCCGGCGAGATCGCGACCCGCGCGCGGCAGGCCGGCGTGCCCTGCTTCGCCGCCGTCGGCGCGCGCACGCTCGACGCGTTCGGCGCACGGATCCTCGACTTGCAGGCGGTGCTGGAAGCGGGCGATGCGGGTGCGTTGGAGACGGCGGGCCGGCGGCTTGCGACGCTCGTGTAAGCGACAGGGACCGGACGAGCGACGCAAGCGCGTGGCCGCGAGCCGGCGGCGCCGACGGACCGAGCGCTAGGCTCGCCGCCACCCATGCCCTCGCTCCCCCGCCGCCCCCTGCCGCTCCCTCCTGCGCTGCGCCGTGCGGTCGTCGTCGGCGCCGGGTCGTTCGGGACGGCGGTCGCCGTGCTGCTCGCGCGCGGCGGGATGCGCACGACGCTGCAGACGCGCACGCGCGAGCAGAGCGAAGCGCTGATCGAGGCGCGCGAGAACGCCGTCTACCTGCCGGGCGTCGAGCTGCCGCGCGAGCTGCGGATCGAGCCGGCCGCACAGGGGCTCGCGCGCGCGGAGCTGGTGTTCCTCGCGGTTCCCTCGCTTGGCCTCGGCGACGTGATAGCCGGGCTGGAGCAGGCCGGACTCGCGCGCCGTGCCGCGCTCGTGTCGCTCGCGAAGGGGCTCGTGCCGCCGGACGGCACGCCGCCGACCGCGCTGCTGCGCACGCGCTTCGGCGCCGAGCGCGTCGCCTGCATCGGCGGACCGGCGCATGCGCAGGAGATGGTGAGCGACGGCGCCGGGCTCGTCGCGGCCTCGACTGACGAGGCGCTCGCCGAGCAGCTCGCGGCGATGTTCATCCGCGCCGGCGTCGTGTGCGAGCAGTCGAACGACCCGATCGGGGTCGAGCTTGCGGGCGCCGCCAAGAACGCCGCCGCGCTCGCGGCGGGCGCGACCGAGGCGCAGGGCTTGAATGCGGCCGGCGCGGCGGCGGGGCACATCTTCGCCGAGGTGTGGCGCTACGCGGAGCGGCTCGGCGCGCGGCCGGAGTCGATGATCGGATTGGCGGGAACCGGCGACCTTGTCGCAACCGCGCTGGCGCCCCAGAGTCGCAACCGGCGCGCCGGCGAGCTGCTCGCACAGGGCGTGTCGGCGGCGGAGATCCCGGGTCGCATCGGGCAGGCGGTCGAGTCGCTCGAATCGGTCCCGCTGCTCGCGCGCGCGCTCGCGAGATCGGGGATCGACGCACCCGTCAACGATGCGCTGCGACGCCTGATCGCGAGTGAGCTGCCGCTTGACGAATGGGTCGCGCTCGTACGCACGACGGTCCCGCCGCCCGCGCGTTGGCGCCAGCGGCGGCAGGAGCGCGCGGGCGGCGGCTGGCGCGGTGCGTGGGAGCGGGTGCGCAGCTGGTTCGGCGCGGCTCCGCGCGACGGCGGGGAGCGTTAGGACGCGTCGGCGTCTGCGCTGCGCCACGCCGGGACGCCGAGGGCGATCAGCAGCAGCTGCTTCTCGGCGCGGCGGACGACCTCCCGCTCGGCCTCCGGATCGCCGCTCGGCGCCTCGACGATCTCTTCCGCGGTCGAGACCATCGTGTTGACGATCAGCGTCGCGAGCACGCCAAGGTCCTCAGTGCTCCAGCGGTCGAGGAATGGGAAGCGCGCGAGGTCGGTCGCCAGCTCGCTGCTGAACAGACGGATCTCGGCGCGGATCGCCTGGCGCAGGACCGGCATGCCACTGGAGCGCTCGCGCGCGACGAAGCGGAAGTGCAGGCGGTGCGCATGGACGTGGCGCACGAGGATCTCGACGGAGTCGTGGATCACGTGCTCGAACGCAAGATCCTGCGCGCGGGCGTCGCGGATCATCCGCCGCAGTGTGCGGAAGGAGTCGTCGATCAGCGCGAGCCCGAGCTCCTCCATCGAATCGAAGTGCCGGTAGAAGGCGGTCGGGACGACGCCCGCCTCGCGCGCGACCTCGCGCAGGCCGAGGCTGCCGAAGCTCTTGTGCTCGAGCAGGCGCAGCGCCGCGTCGAGCAGCGCGATGCGCGTGCGCTCCTTCTGCTCGCGTCGGGTGAGCGGTGTCGCGGTGTTCACCGACTCGGTGTGCTGCATGTCACACAGCATACCTGGACATACCCCCGCCCATCTCGTATCTTGGTGCACAGATGTTCACTCAAATGCTCACCCGACGCGCGCTCGGCTCCAAGCTCGCCGACGCGCTCACCACCCCGCATGGCGTCGACCGCTACGTCGAGCTCGTGCGCCCCGCCTTCTCGCTGCGCGACGTACGCGCCGAGGTCGTCGCGGTGCGGCGCGCCACGGCCCGCAGCGTCACGCTTGTGCTGCGTCCGAACGGGAACTGGCAAGGCTTCCGCGCCGGCCAGTTCGTGCGCCTCGGCACCGAGATCGACGGCGTGCGCCACACGCGCTGCTATTCGCCCGCGTCGTCCGCGCACGTGTGCAACCTGCTGGAGCTGACCGCGCATGCGGAGCCCGACGGCGTCGTGTCGCCGTTCCTGCGTGCGAGCGCGAGGCCCGGCATGGTCGTCTCGCTCTCGCAGGCCGAGGGCGACTTCGCGCTGCCCGACGAGCGGCCCGACCAGCTGCTGCTGATCAGCGGCGGCAGCGGCATCACGCCCGTCATGTCGATGCTGCACACGCTCTGCCAGGAGGGCTACCGCGGCCGCATCGCCTTTCTGCACTACGCGCGTGACGAGCACGACGTCGCCTACCGCCACCAGCTCGCCGAGCTGGCCGCTGGCCACACGAACGTCCGCCTGCTGCACGGCTACTCGCGTCAGGCCGAGGCCGGCGAGCTGCACGGGCGCTTCGAGCGCGCGCACCTGCGGGCGGCGGGGGTCGATCCTGCCGAGGCGCTGACGTTCGCGTGCGGTCCGACGGGCCTGCTCGACGCGGTGCGCGCGACCTGGGCGCAGGACGGCCTGGAGCAGCGGCTGCACGTCGAGCAGTTCACGGCGCCCGCGCCGGTTCGGGCCCCCGACGGCGAGCACGTCGCCGGCAGCCTGCGCTTCGCGCGCAGCGGCGTCAAGGCGACGGGCACGGCCGCGCCGCTGCTCGAGCAGGCGGAGGCCGCCGGCCTCACGCCGACGTCCGGCTGCCGCATGGGGATCTGCCACACCTGCACCTGCCGCAAGCTCGAGGGCGCCGTGCGCGACCTCCGCACCGGCGAGATCTCGACCGCGCCCGACGAGCTGATCCAGATCTGCGTCAACGCGCCCGTCGGCGACGTGACGCTTGACATCTGACCTCCAGGAGCCACGCCATGACCGCAACGACACCGCCGCAGCTGACCCCGCAGCAGCTCGACGCGTTCGGCCGCGAGCTCGACGCGATCCGCGAGCGCGTGATCGCCGACCTCGGCGAGCGCGACGCCGCCTACATCCGCCGCATCATCAAGGCCCAGCGCGGACTGGAGATCAGCGGCCGCGGCCTGCTGGAGCTCGGCTTCCTGCCACCGGCCTGGTTTGCGGGCACAGTCGCCCTGTCGCTCTCCAAGATCCTCGACAACATGGAGATCGGCCACAACGTGATGCACGGCCAGTACGACTGGATGAACGACGAGGCGGTCAGCGGCCACGCGTTCGAGTGGGACAGCGCCTGCCCCTCGGAGCAGTGGCGCCACTCGCACAACTACATGCATCACACGCACACGAACATCCTCGGCAAGGACCGCGACATCGGCTACGGCGTGCTGCGGATGTCCGAGGACCAGCGCTGGCACCCCTACTACCTGGGGAACCCGGCCTATGCGGTGCTGCTGGCGCTGTTCTTCCAGTGGGGGGTCGCGCTGCACGACCTGGAGGTCGATCGCGTGGCCGCGGGGAAGTCGTCGTGGAACGACAAGGGCGAGATGCTGAGGGCGATCTGGAAGAAGGGCCGCCGCCAGGCGCTCAAGGACTATGCGCTCTTCCCGCTGCTCGCCGGCCCGGGCGCGCCGTTCACGTTCGCCGGCAACGTGACCGCGAACGCGGTGCGCAACGTGTGGGCGTTCATGATCATCTTCTGCGGCCACTTCCCCGAGGGGACGCACGAGTTCACGCTCGAGGAGACCGAGGGCGAGACGCGCGGGCAGTGGTACTTCCGCCAGCTGCTCGGCTCGGCGAACCTCACCGGCGGCCAGCTGTTCCACATCTTGAGCGGCAACCTCAGCCACCAGATCGAGCACCACCTGTTCCCCGACCTGCCGGCGCACCGCTACGCGGAGCTGGCCGTCGAGGTGAGAGAGATCTGCGAGCGCTACGGGCTGCCGTACAACAGCGGGCCGCTGCACAAGCAGTTCGGCAGCGTCGTGAAGAAGATCGTCAAGCTGGCGCTGCCGGGTGACGGCGGCGACGAGGATCGGGCGGTCGAGCCGACGCCGCTGCCGCGGCGCGCGACGACCCGCGAGGCCGTCGCCGCCTGATCAGGCTCTGCCGCGGCGCGGTCTTCTTGCTCTCCGCGATCTCGTCGTGCGTGGTCTCCGCGTGCCGGATCTCGTTCCGCCGCGTCTCGCCGCCGGGGATCTCGTTCCGCTGCGTCTCTCGCTGCGGGATCTCGTTCCGCCGCGTCTCTCGCTGCGGGATCTCGACCCGCCGCGTCTCTCGCTGTGGGATCTCGACCCGCCGTCTCCAACCGCCGCCGCTGCTCTCCCGACTCTCGGCGTCGCCGCCGTGATGAGGCTGCGCACGCCGGCGGCCGTGAACGCCGTCGTGACGAGCGTGAGCACCTGACCTGGCAAGTCCGAGCCCCACGTCAGATTCGACCCGTAGATCGCATACATCGCCGCAAACGCGGCGCCCAGCGGCACGAGCAGCTCGAGCATGACCCAGTCGAGGCCGAACTGCGATTGCTTCGAGACGAAGAACTGCCGCCGCTCTCTCCAGGTCGGCTCGTCGCGGAGGTCACTGCCCTGGTCGGCCCGCCAGGCCGCAAAGCGCACCTTGTCATCGTTGCGCAGCTCCTTGTAGACGAGGAACAGCGCGGCGACGAGCACGGCAAGCGCGACGCCGACGAGGAACATGCCCGCATCCTTCACGGTGACCGTCAGCGGAACGTCGACGTGGGCGCTTGGCGTCGGACCGGAGACGCTGATGCTGCCGAGGTACGAGCCGGCATTCACGTCGTGACCGTCGACGCAGACCGAGAAGTAGATCTTCTCGCGCGTGTGCGTGATACGCGGGCGGCTGGTCACCGGCACGATGCGCTGAACCGAGACGATGTTGTCGTCAAGGCGATGCATGTCGCCCGGCGCCTCGAGCCTGATGTCCGCGGGCCTGATGCCGCGCGGCAGCGGAGGCGTGGCCTTGATGACAATCGGGGCATCGAGCACATCGCGGTGCAATCCGAAGCTCAGCGTCGCCGGCGCGCCTTCGAGCACGAGTCTGAGCTTGCGTCTTCTTGCCAGCTGGACCGCCGCCCGATGCTGGCGGGCAGCGGCACGCTGTCGCGCCTTCGCACGCCTCCCGCGGCTCGGCGCCTCCACCGTGGTCGCGGCGGAGACTGCCGTCTGCCCCTCGACGTTCACCGGCGGCGGGCAGACCGTCTTGGCGAACGCGTCGCTTGGCAGCAACGTCGCGAGCAGCGCGACGAGAGCCAGCGTGGCGATCCGTCGCCGACGGGCACGTTCCCCGAGCACGTGCGCTTTATAACCGCTCCGCGCGGCCGCTGCTTCAGTTGCCGGTGCGCTCGGCGAGCGTCGTGACGACGGCCTCGTAGACGCCGGCGCCGTAGCGGGCCTCGGCGATGCGGACGTTGGGACGGCCGGCGATCGCGTCGCGCAGCGTCGGGTCCCGCTCGAGCGCGTTGGCGACGAACCAGAACGCGCCGACCGCGGCGGCAGCGCCGAGGTCCTCGCGCGAGTCGCCGACGGCGATGCACTCCGCGGGCGAGTAGCCGCGGATCTGCATGTGGCGCGCGACGGCGCCCGCCTTCGAGGCCGCGCGCGGGATGAGGTGGTAGGCGCGCACGAACGGCAACTCGGCGAGGTCCGCGGAGCGCGAGCGCACGACGCCGTTGTCGACGAGGCGCAGATGACCGTGGCCATGCTGCTCCAGGAGTGCGTCCGCCTCCTCAGCCTCCACGAGCCCGCGGAACAGATGCGAGACCTCGCGGTTGGTGTGCCAGGGCGCGTGGTACTCCAAGCGTCTCGCGTAGTGCTCGAGCAGCAGCGCCGGTGCGCCGCAGGCTTCGATCTGATCGTAAATCGAGATGCCCTCCTCGGTTGGCTCGATCCCGTCGGTGAGCCATTCCAGCTCGCCGTCGACGACCAGCCCCGAGCCGGCCTCGAAGATGTAGGCGCGTTGGCCGATCAGCCGCGCGTCCTCCATCACCTGCGCCTCGCGGCGGCCGGAGAAGATCACGACCTCGACGTCGGCGCGGTGACACGCCTGCAGCGCGCGCACCGCGTCGAGGCTGAAGCCGCCGTCCGCGTCGCGCAGCAGCGACGCGCCGGGGCCGAGCAGGGTGCCGTCAAGGTCGACGTAGACGCAGCGCAGCATGTGGCGCCGAAGTGTGAAGCATGGGCTACGGTGGCGCCCATGACGCTCCCCCGGCTGTCGTTGGTGCTCGCGCTCGTTGGTGCTGGGTTGGTGGTCGCGGGAGCACTGGTCGGCGGCGATACGTCGTGGGTCCAGGGGATCGAGGGCGCCTACTTCACGCGTGCGGCCGGCAGGCCCGCGTACTCCGGCGTCGTCGACGCGATCGGCGACCCGCAGCTGCTCTCGCTGCACGACGGCAACCTGTGGCTCGGCGCGGGCATCGCGCTGCTGCTCGCAGCGGTTGCCGGGCTGTTCGCGCACGGTGCGGGGTTGCGGCTCGTGCGCGCGTCCGACTGAGCGCGCCGTCCCAGCCGCCGCGCGTACCATCGACGCGATGGCCGTCGCCCCCCAGACCGAGCCGTGGAGTGCGCTGTTGGAGCGCGGGCGTGCGGATGAGCGGCTCGTGCATGAGTCGAGCGTGCCGCCGCGCGCGGGCCACGCGGTGCCGGTTCCCGGTGAGCTGCACCATGAGCTGCGCGCGGCGTTGGAGCGGGTGGGGATCGCGGCGCTGCACACCCACCAGCACGACGCGCTGCTGGCCGCGATGGACGGGCCGCTGATCGTCACGACGGGCACCGCCTCCGGCAAGTCGCTGTGCTTCAGCCTGCCGACGCTGCAGCAGCTGCTCGTCGATCCGCGCGCGCGCGCGTTGTATCTGTATCCGACGAAGGCGCTCGCGCAGGACCAATCGCGCGCGCTCGCGGCGCTGAGATTGCCGCGCATCCGCCCGGCGATCTACGACGGCGACACGCCGCAGGCCGAGCGCCGCGCGATCCGCGCGAGAGCGAACGTGGTCCTCACGAACCCCGACATGCTGCACGTCGGGATCCTGCCCAACCACCGCGCGTGGGGCGACTTCCTCGCGAACCTCGCGGTCGTCGTCGTCGACGAGGCGCACGTCTACCGCGGCGTGTTCGGCTCGCACATGGGCAACGTGCTGCGGCGGCTGCGGCGGATCGCCGCCGCTTATGGGACCGAGCCGCGCTTCCTGCTCGCGAGCGCGACGGTCGCGAACCCGCTGGAGCTGGCGCAGCGGCTGACCGGCCTGGAGGAGATCGCGCTGATCGATCGCGACGGCGCACCCGCCGCCGAGCGCACGGTCGCGATGTGGAACCCGCCGATGCTCGACGAGGCGCTCGGCGTGCGCGCGTCCGCTTTGAGCGAGGCGGCCGACCTGTTCGCCGACCTCGTGAAGGCCGGCGCGCGCACGATCTGCTTCATCAAGTCGCGCAAGGCGGTCGAGCTGATCCTGCGCCACGCGACCGCGCGGCTGGAGAGCGGCGACCGGCCCGATCTCGCCGACCGCATCGCGCCCTATCGCGCTGGCTACACGCCCCAGCAGCGGCGCGAGCTGGAGGAGCGGCTCACGCGCGGGGACCTGCTCGGCGTGGTGGCGACCGACGCGCTGGAGCTGGGGATCGACATTGGCGAGCTCGACGCCGCGATCTGCGTCACGTTCCCGGGGACGGTCGCGTCGCTGCGCCAGATGTGGGGTCGCGCGGGCCGCCGCAGCAGAGGGCTCGCGGTGTACGTCGCCGGCGAGGACGCGTTGGACCAGTTCTTCTGCCGCCACCCGGACGAGTTCCTCGGGCGGCCGGTCGAGGCGGCGATCCTCGACCACGAGTCCGAGCAGATCCACGCCGCGCACCTGCTGTGCGCCGCGCACGAGGGGCCGCTCGCGCCGGGCGAGGCGGACGTGCTCGGCGCTGGCTGGCACATGACCGCCGAGCGACTTGTGAGCGCCGGGCTGCTGGTGGAGCGGCGCGGCGCCTTCCAGCTGCGCGCGCCGGAGGACTACCCGGCCGCGCGCGTGCCGTTGCGCTCGTCTTCGGCCGACGTCTTCAGCCTGGTCGACGTCGCGTCCGGCGAGATGATCGGCACGCTGGAGGCCGCGCGCGCGTTCTCGACTGTGCACGAGGGTGCGGTGTACCTGCACCTCGGCCGCGCCTACGAGGTCGTGCAGCTCGACCTGCACGAGCGGCGGGCGCTGTTGCAGCCGTTCGACGGCGACTGGTTCACGCAGCCCAAGCGCGAGACGAGCACCGCGATCGAGCGGTTGGTCGAGCGGCGCGAGGCGATGGGCGTGACGCTGTCGTTCGGCAACGTTGTCGTGACTGACGTCGTGACCGGCTATCAGCGCAAGGCGCTGGCGGACCACCAGCAGATCGACTTCCGGTCGCTCGATCTGCCGGAGACCGCATTTTCCACACAGGCACTCTGGTACGAGCTCGATGCGGAGACGCTCGGTGCTGACGCGTTCGCGATCGAGCGCCTGCTCGGCTCGCTGCACGCGACCGAGCACGCACAGATCGCGGTGCTGCCGCTGCTGGCGATGTGCGATCGCTGGGACATCGGCGGACTGTCGACGAACGCGCATCCGCAGACCGGCCGCCCGACGATCTTCATCTACGACGGGCATCCGGGCGGCGTCGGGATCACGCGCGCCGGTTACCGCGGCTTCGAGCGGCTCGTCGGCGACGCGCACCGGCTGATCGCCGAGTGCAGATGCAAGCGCGGCTGCCCGTCGTGCGTGCAGTCGCCGAAGTGCGGGAACCTCAACGAGCCGCTGTCGAAGCCGGGCGCGAAGGCGCTGCTGGAGCAGTTGCTGCGCGCCTGAAGGTCTGCGCGCAGACGCGTTTGCACGACAACGCACAGCTTCGCGCAACAAACCTGCGCAACGCCGGTTTGACGTTGGTGGCGGCGCAGTTTGGCTGCCGAGGCTGTGGGGGATGGCACGATCCTGTCGCGCCACCTCTCTCCTCCTCATAGCTCTCGGGGTCGCGGTGCCGGTGCTGCCGGCCAGTGCGGCAGCGGCGAATGCCGGCGGCGCGGCCCCGGGGGGCGAGGTGGCGAACCCCGCCCCCACAAGCGGCGACGCGGTCGGTGGCGCGGCGCCCGGCGTCACGCCGCCCCGCACTGCGAGAAGCTCCGGAGTCGGGGGCGCGCTGCCGGGCCACAAGCCGCCGCAGCCGAAGGTCGTGCGCAGACGCTTGGCGAGAAGACCCGCCACGACGAGACCGAGCCTGCCGCCGGTGCCTCAGGCGCCGACCGTTGCGGGCACGTTCCCGGTGCAGGGGCCGTTCAGCTTCGGCGGCGACGACGCGCGCTTCGGCGCCAGACGGCCTGGCCACATCCACCAGGGCCAGGACGTCGTCGCCGCGAGTGGCGAGCCGCTCGTCGCGCCGGTCGCCGGCACCGTGGTCTGGAAGGCGAACCAGCCGGGCGGCGCGGGGATCTACCTCGTCGTGCGCGGTGCCGACGCCGGCCTCGTGCGCGACTACGTCTTCATGCACATCAAGCGCGGGACCGTGCTGGTTGCGCCGGGGGACGCGGTCGGCGCCGGCCAGCAGCTCGCGCAGGTCGGCGCAACCGGCGACGCGTCGGGACCGCACCTGCACTTCGAGATCTGGATCGGCGGCTGGTACGTGAGAGACGGCGCGCCGATCGACCCGCTGCCGCAGCTGCAGCGCTGGGCCGGGCTCGCGTAGGCCGAGACCGCGTTACGCCTCGACGCTGCGCGTGAGCGCGAGCTGCTGCACGATCGCGCCGCCGGCGAGCAGCGCGATCATCGCCTTGCTGCTCTTCGGAACGGCCCTGCCGGCGGAGAACGTCGCAACGAGGTCGGTCGCGTCCGCGAGCGTCGCGGCGAGCAGCCACGGCTTGAGCGGACCGCCGCTGCGGCGGGTCGCGAGCGTGCCGAGCGCGAGCGCCATGTCGCGCGCGCCGACGGCGCGGAAGGCGACCGCCGCGGTCGGGCGCTTCGCGTCCTCGCCGATCCAGCCGGTGCCCACCTGCGACTGCGGCTTGGCGACGAGCGCCGCTCCGATTGCGAGGCGGCCGACGATGAGTCCCATGAGCATCGTGCGCGGGTTCATGGTGCATCGTGATGCTACCGAGGGGCCTCTTCCGCGTGCGCCGGTCGGCGGTTAGGCT
>Ga0070705_100000740_pt1 | contig 18584 bp, 16 predicted proteins | sample KBSK5253metaG_FD_65455 | JGI IMG/M metagenome (GOLD analysis project Ga0070705, IMG submission 65455) | Corn, switchgrass and miscanthus rhizosphere microbial communities from Kellogg Biological Station, Michigan, USA - KBS K5-25-3 metaG | ecosystem: Host-associated > Plants > Roots >... | reverse complement strand
GTCGTCCGCAGATGACGCAGATTACACAGATTTTCTCGGACAGGCATAGAACGCCAACGCCAGACCATTGCACTATCCAAAACATCTGCGAAATCTGCGTCATCTGTGGATAGCTCTACATCCGGACCATCACATAGATCAGCTCATCGATAGTCTCGCCATCCTTTGTAACGCTCTTGCGGCTTCGACATTCAAACTCGTAACCGGCTTTCTCGAGCACCCGCATTGACCCCGGATTCCACTCGAAGACGCCCGCGGACAGCCGGCACAAATCAAACGTCGCGAACGCATAATCGGTCACCGCACGGAGAGCTTCGGTGACTATGCCGCGACCCCAATACTCTTCTCCTAGCCAGTAACCGATCTCAGCCGATCTGCGAAACACATCGCCCTTTACTTCAAATCCGATTGCGCCAACGGCCGAGCCATCGACCACTATCGCGAAGTTGGTGATTTTCTCGGTGGGGTTTGCGACTTCGATCCAGTGCGACGCATCGGCAAGCGTGTAAGGATGAGGGAACGCGTCTCTAAGATTTCGCCAGATTGTTCTGCTGTTCGCATGCCGCACGAGAGATTCTTCATCTCCGGTGCGCCACGCGCGAAGCGTTGATTTGCTCAACTCTATTTCCATTCCCTTACCCAATCACCTCGTTTTAAAGTGTGTCCAATTATACGGAACTCGCTATGGTGATAGAAACATCGGCGGCCGATGGAAGAAGGATGAACCTGCGCGCGTCCAACTATCGAACGAATCGAGAGAGGCGCTTGAGTGAAGTCTTGTTAGAACTATCACGATCTCAAAAGGAAGGAAACTACAATGTCGCAAACATCAAAAGTGAACAGAACGGTCCGAGCCTGGACGGGCACAATCTCTACGACTGCGGCGCTCGCAATAGCGCTGCTGATGGCGCTGCCGTCGCCAACATTTGCCGGAGGCTTTCAGCTCTCGGTCGAAACACCAAACAAGTCGAACGATCCCAAACTCGCTGGCGTTGTGCTGGTGGCCCGCACGTACGGATGTCATCAGCCCGCGGATGCGAAGCTCTCCGCAACCGCCGAAGGATTGGCCGGAGGAAAACGCCAATCGTTGCCGGTTGAACTGCGCTCGATTGAATCCGGCGTTTATGTGATAAAGCAACAGTGGCCGGCAGAGGGAACCTGGGTGCTTACGTTGACGGGCGAGTATAACGGAATGACGTGCAGCGTGATGATTGAATTGGGTCCCAACGGAAAGGTAATGCCCGGCACGCGGCTCGCCGAAGGCAATTCCACCGGAGTTCACGCAAAATCGGCGCGGCGCAAATGGGTGGCCGCCGACATCGATACGGCGCTTCGCACGACACCGGGAGCAACCAGCCAGACCTCGGATGAACCTGAATCAGCGCAGTCCCCGTTGAGGGCCATCTCGCTGTTGATCGGTGGACTGGGAGCGGTCGTAGTCGGCGGCTTCGCGAGGGCGCGTCGAAAACGAGCAAGAGCTTCAGCGTAACTTGATGTGTTGATGCAAGACGGGAGATGGGACTTATCAAGCTTTCTTAGCTTGTTGTCCCACTCCCACCAAATGTTTGTCCGCGGCCGCGACCAGCGTATCCATGCCGATGGGCTTGTGAAGGACTTCATCGGCGCCGGCGGCAAATGCTTCGGTTTCCATACCGCCCGTTCCAGTTACCATCAGCACCCGCAAATGTTTTCGATGGCGCAGTGAACGCGCGAACTTGATCAGCTCGATTCCATCCGAGCCGCGGACTCTGGAGCTGATTAGCATTATGTCGAAGTGCTCAGTCCCGCCGAGCGCTTTCAGGACGCCGTTGGCATCAAAGGGCGAAGCGACACGCCAACCGGATTGTCGAAACACGCTGGTAAAGAGTTTAGCGACGTTCGGGTCGCCTTCGGCTATGAGTATTGATTTCATCGGTTGAAGGGGCTACAACCGCGCCACTTGCGAATGGCGGTATCCCACACGTCATGAACGCAAGTGCATTGTTGTCGATACGCTAATCAGAATAACAGTGCGAACTACTCTGCCAATGATGCCGGATACTATGCCCCGAAAAGAACCTCTGTCAAACGAGAGTGCCAAATTACCAAATTTTTTCTTGCAAAAATGAATCCGGTAGCACTGCCTGTGCGGGTGTGATTAAAAGTGGGACTTGTCCGAAGCGCGTTCTTGACTTCTGATTACGCCAGTCGGCTACGCGGATGACTTTCTTCTTAACACCCAACTTCAGTTGGGTGTCGTGGGACCGCGCGCATTCCCCGGAACCGTTTCAACGGTTTAACCGGCGGGCCCTAAAACTGTTGAAACGTGTAAAAGTCTGGGCCGCTCCTTTCGAACACCTCACTGAAGTGAGGTGTTAATGAGAGCCGCACCATGATTACGCGTGGCAAGTCCCACTTTTAATCACACCCGCCTGTGCTGGCAATCATCACAAAATTTTGAAAGGGCAACACACCCGTGATAACCTCTGTACTAATCGCGTGTGCCTGAACCGAGTGGACCGATGAAGAAGGGCCTTTTAGTTTTTTCGCTAATCATCGCAGCTTTGAACCCAAGCCTGCCGGGGCTGGCGCAACACGGCGAACAAGTCATCAAGCTTCAAACGGACCTCGTGACGATTGATGCAACCGTCACCGATAAAGACGGCAACTTCATTCGGAAACTCAAGCCGGAAGACTTCACTTTGTACGAGGATGGCGAGATTCGAAAGCTCGATTTCTTCGAAGCGAGCGAAGAAGCCGCGCTCACGCGCCCGCTCGCCGTGGTCTTCCTGCTCGACATTTCGGGGAGCATCGAACCGGAACAGTTAATCAAGCAGCGCGAGGCCGCGCAAAGTTTCATCCGCCTGGTTCAACCCGAGTCCGCCTTCGCGGTAGTTACGTTTGCAAGCGAGTTTCGGCTTCTTCAGGATTTCACCAGCGACCGGACAAAGATCGATCGCGCTTTCCAAAAGATCAAGGATGTTGGCGGAAGCACCCGGCTGTTTGGCTCGATTGATCGAAGCATATCGATGCTCAAGCGCGCGCCTAAGTTTCGTGGTTCGCGAAGACTCCGCCGGGTTATTGTCGCCATAACCGACGGCATCGATTCTGTTGATTCAACCGATCAGCCCGAATTGATTCGGCGCGCGAATGACGCGGAAGTCACCGTTTATTCAATAACGCTCCCGTGGTATTCGGCGGCGCTTGGCGGCGATAGGATCATGACTCTTCTCGATGTTTCACGAATCGTCCCGCTTACGGGGGGCAAGGATTTTCCCGCCGATGCCAAAGACTTCACACCCGTTTTCAAAGCGGTCGCCGAGGAGATCCGCTCGGGCTATACACTTGCCTTTTACCCGCCCGACAAGAACAAGCATGATGGCCGGCTTCATCAACTCAAAGTCGAATGCCGCAAACCCGGCGGCATAGTTCGCGTGAGCCGCACAAGCTACCAGGCCGGAAAATCAAACAGCTAGCGCCTAGTAAACCCAACACCCATCCGTTAAGATGAATGTTTCGCCGCACACCACAGGAGTTGACTGAGCGATGTCCGATAAGAAACGAGTAGGCATGGTGAGCCTCGGCTGCCCAAAAAACCTCGTCGACAGCGAGGTGATGATGGGCCTGCTGGCGCGACAGGGCTATGAACTCACGACCGATTCGCGCTCTGCCGACGTTCTCATTGTGAATACCTGTGGCTTTATCGATTCGGCGCGACAGGAATCCGTCGATGCGATCCTCGAGATGGCCGAGCTCAAGAAGACGGGCAGTCTTAAGCGCTTGATCGTCGCGGGCTGTTTGGTCGAGCGTTATCGCGACGACCTGAGGACAGAGATTCCTGAGATCGATGACTGCATCGGTGTGAATCAGTTGAAGGAAATCGAATCAGTTGTCGCACCAAACGGCCATCGAATCCTGCCCGTATATAGCGAAGGCGCCTCGGCGCCCGAGCTTTTTCTTTACGATGAGACGACTCCGCGGCTTCGCGCTACGGCCCCGTATACGGCTTATGTAAAGATCGCCGAGGGCTGCGATCACACCTGCGCGTTCTGCATCATCCCAAAATTGCGAGGAGTCTTTCGCAGCCGCTCGCCCGAATCAATTTTGCGGGAAGTTGAAATGCTCGCCGCTCAGGGAGTCAAAGAGTTCGTGTTGATTTCGCAGGACACGACTACCTACGGCAGTGACCTTGGTCTAAAGGATGGCCTTGCGCGATTGGTTGATTCAATCGCTTCGGTAAGCGGCGTCGAGTGGACGCGCTTTCTTTATTGCTATCCAACAGCGATCACCGACCAGTTGCTTGACGTGATGGCTGCTCGTCCGAACGTCTGCAACTATTTTGACATCCCGCTACAGCATGCCAGCCGCCGGATGCTTGCTCGTATGCGGCGTGGCGGCAATCGCGAGGCCTATGAACGAATGATCGAGCGGATACGAACCCGCGTCCCGGGTGTCGCCGTTCGCACGACGTTCATCGTCGGATTCCCGGGCGAGCGCGAAGAAGACTTTCAGGAGCTGCAGGATTTCGTGAGCCGAACTGAGTTCGATCGCGTGGGCGTGTTCACCTATTCAGATGAAGAAAACGCTCCGGCCTTTGAACTGGATGAAAAAGTCGATCACTCGCTCGCAAAAGAGCGAGAAGCTCGTTTGATGAAAGAGCAAGCCCGAATCTCTCACCGAAAGAACCGTCGAATGATTGGCAGCCGCGTGCGTGTTTTACTGGAAGGCACTTCGAAGGAAAGCGACCTGCTGCTCGAAGGCCGAATGGAATCTCAGGCGCCGGAGATCGACGGCTCGGTTCTGATCAACGATGTTCCGGAGGGTATCGACGTGCGCCCGGGCGACTTCGTTACCGTCGAGATCACCGAAGCGCACGAATACGATCTGGTCGGCCGCGTTATCGACTCGCCAGCCCGCGAACACGCAGCATAGACTACAACGCGTGACTCGCTTCTCACTCAAAGACAAACCCAACATCAGCGCGGGCGATCGATTCGCATATCTGCTTGCTTCGGGATTTGGAGCGGGCTTCTTCCCGGTCGGGCCCGGGACAGTGGGTTCACTCGAAGCCGTCGCAATTTTCCTGGCTGTTGCGGCGCTCAGACTCGATCGTTCGCAGTTCGTCGTTGCGATGATCCTTCTCATCGTGGCGTCATTCGCGGCGGGCGTCTGGGCGGCGGAACGCACTTGTAAGGTGACAGGACTCGACGACGCTCAGGTGATCGTGATCGATGAGGTGAGCGGGCAATTGATCGCACTCGCGCCGCTCGCGGTGTGGCCGTCGTTCTCAATCACAATGGTAATCGCCGCTTTCGTGTTGTTTCGGTTATTCGACATCTTCAAGCCGTATCCGATTCGAAAGCTCGAGGGGTTACACGGAGGGCTCGGCGTAATGGCGGATGACACGCTCGCCGGGATATACGCCGCGGCATTGCTGTGGCTTGCTCACACGATTCACATCCTTTGATCAATGCAAAGCGATCGATCAGCAGAAGACACTAGCCCATCTGGCGATGCGCCGGTCATTGAATTAATCAAGCGAGCAGACATCAATGGACCGCGACTCGGCGTGTTCGCCGCTTCATTCAATCCTCCGACAGTCGCGCACGTGGAGTTGATACGGTGCGCAACTAAGACCTTTTCCCTCGACGAAGTCGTCGCTCTAGCCGGCCGAACAAACGCAGATAAACTGGATTACGAATGCTCGCTCGAGGATCGACTCGCGATGCTGCGGTTGACGTTCGCAAGCGAGCCTCGCGTATCGATCGGCGTATCGTCGCACGCTTTCTACGTTGATACGATCGAGGCAATCGGCGGCCGGTATCCGGGGCAAACTGATTTGCACTTCATCGTCGGCTTCGATACATTCGAGCGCGTGATTGACCGCGAAGACCGCTACACCGCGCGCTACCATCGCAGCTTCAGCGATCGAATTTCAGCCCTCAAGTACCTATTCACCAAGAGCAAGTTCATCGTTGCCGCTCGATCCGGAGCAGGCCGTGAGGCAGTTGAGCGACTTCTCGACACTGAGCCCGCCGTGCCTCGCGAGCAAATCCTCTTTCTAGAGTTCCCTGATGAGCTGGGAGAAGTCTCAGCTACTGAAGTTCGGCGCCGGAGACGCATCGGCGAAGCGATCACGGGTCTGGTGCCCGCGCAAGTCGAGCTATACATAAAGCAGCGCAATCTTTACGCGGTGTAATTCACAGAACAAGGGACATCATGCTTAGAGCTGAAATCATAGCCATCGGTTCCGAATTGCTTACGCCTCATCGAACCGATACCAACTCGCTGTGGCTGACCCAGCGGCTGAACTCGGTAGGGATTGAAGTGCAACTAAAGACTGTTGTCGGAGATCACGAGCCAATCCTTGAAGAGAGCATACGCGATGCGCTGCGCCGCTCAGACGTAATCATCTCGACTGGAGGATTGGGACCGACCGAAGACGACGTCACCAGAAAAGTGTTCGCGAGAGTGACGGGCCGCCAGCTCAAGCTCGACTTCGCAGTGCTCGAACAGATACGCGAGCGCTTCGCCAGCCGCGGCTATCAGATGACTCCGAACAATGAGCGCCAGGCGCTGATTCTGCAGGGCGGTATTGTGCTTCCGAACCCGCACGGCAGCGCGCCGGGCATCAAGCTCGAACACGAGGGAAAGCTTCTGGTGATGCTGCCCGGGCCGCCTCGCGAGAATCAGCCGATGTTCAACGACTACGTCATGTCTGATCTCGAGCGGCTCTCACGTGGCGTGCGTATCTCAAAACGAGTGCTGAAAGTTACCGGACTCGGAGAGTCGGCGCTCGACGATCTGATAGCTCCGATCTATAAGGAGTACACCAACCCCTCGACTACGATTCTGTTCACTGATTCGGAAATCGAGATACACCTCACGGCGACAGCAGAAACAACAGCGCGAGCTGAAGGGGTCGTCGATGAACTAACCGATAAGCTCGAAGAAAAGCTTGGCTATTATTGTTACTCCTCGAGAGGCGAGTCGCTTGAAGAAGTGGTTGGCCATCGGCTGCGGCTGAAGCAATTCACGATTGCGACGGCCGAAAGCTGCACCGGCGGCTTGGTGGCCGAACGTTTGACGCGAGTGCCCGGCGCGAGCGACTACTTCATCGGCAGCGTCGTAAGCTACTCGAACGACGCAAAGATCAGGCTGCTCGATGTCGGCGAAGAACTCATCGAGCAACACGGCGCCGTGAGCGGTGAGGTTGCCGAAGCCATGGCGCGTGGAGTCAAGGCGCGAATGAACTCGACGATTGGCGTCAGTGTGACAGGCACCGCGGGGCCCGGCGGCGGGACGGACGCCGTTCCCGTGGGCACGGTGTACATCGGTCTCGCCGACGACGTAGTGACTTCAAATCGCAGGTTAATACTGCCGGGCGATCGTCATTTGGTTCGATGGAGAGCATCAGCGGCCGCGCTCGAGATGATCAGGCGCAGGTATCTACTGTAGCCGTTCTCTTCACCGCGCCTGACTTTCACGTTCGTCTCGCGGGCCTCCGACGGTACTGGAAATCCCAAATTACAAATGCCCTCACTCGACGACCTTATTCTTGAACTCGAAAACTCGAAGCGTCAGTTCGGCGGCGAGAGCGGGAAACGCACCGAAGAGCTTTTAGCGCTTGCGAGTCAGCGCGTTTTTTCTGATGCGGACTCACTGATTCGTTTTCACGAAGCGCTTCTATTCATCCGCGCGTTTCCCCAAACGGCGGGTGCGTTTAGCATGGCAGATAAGGCTTTGTCGACTTTCAATCGGCGAGTCGATGCGCTCAAAAAGTCGGGCGCGGATCTTATCGCGTTCGATTACATCGAGTATTCAGGGATCGCTGAAACGATGTTGTCGGGGACCTTCAGTTACGACATCGTCAAATGGCTCGTTCAAAGCTATCCCGCAAGCGTACGCGTCGACTGGGAACGCAGCGAAAGGCGCGAGGGTCTCGGGCACACGCTGCCTCGATTTCTGCCGTTGCTGTATGAAGACTCGCTTGTCGAAGCGAATATTCCGTATCTGGATTGGCTTCACGCGGCGACCGGCAAGCAAGAGCGGGATCTGGAATGGCTGGTCGAGCGTTTCGATAGAACGAAACTTTCGAATAAAGAAAAGGCTGAGATCTTTTACGGCCTGGACCTGCGGATAAGATGGGTTATCGGGAAGTCGCGCGCGTCCAGAACCTGCAATCTGCTGCGGCCCTCGAAAGTGTTTTATCATCGAAGCCCGCTCATTCGGCGAAACCAGATTTCTCTCGATGCTGAATTTACTTCGGCGCCGATTCAAGTTGAAGAACTGTCTCCCGTCGAGGGTCTTGCGATGCAGGACATGCTGCGTGCAACTACGACGGTGCGCTATCGCGAACTGTATGGCATAACCCACGGAGATCCGTCGACGGTCGTTCGCGCTGACGTAGGACGCGGAGTCCAAATCTTTCTCTGGGGACTGCCCCCGGAGCGCCGCTTGCCGCTTCGCGCTTATCACGCCGGGTTTACTCTCAAGAATGGTGTTCCAATCAATTACATCGAAGGCATAACTACATGCGAGCGGATGGAAATCGGCTTCAACACCTTTTATACGTTCCGCGACGGAGAGTCGGCTTGGGTATACGCAAAGGTCCTTCGACTGCTGAATCAACTCGTAGGCGTTACGTGTATCTCGATCGATCCGTATCAGCTCGGGTTCCACAATGAAGAAGCGATCGAGTCGGGCGCATTTTGGTTCTATCGCAAGCTCGGCTTCAGGCCAACACGTCCGGATTTGGCCAAACTAGTCGTGGTTGAGGAGAAGAAGATCGCCTCGGATCCAAAGTATCGAACTGCGGCTCGCGTGCTTCGCCGGTTGTCCGAGGGTAATGCCGTCTACGAGGCGCCGGGCACTGGGCACGGCGATTGGGATCGATTCGCAATTCGGAATGTTGGTCTTGCTGTTCAATGCCGAATGCATCGGGAGTTCAACGGTGATGCCGAAAAGATGCGCGAAGTTTCTGCGGGGCAGGTTGCGAGAGATTTAGCTTTCAAGCCTGGTTCAACTCGATTAGAACAACGGGCATTCGAAGACTTGGCGCTGGTCCTGGCCCTCGTCCCCGATTTGAATCAATGGACCGGCGCCGAAAAGACTCAAGCAGGTCGAATTGTTCGCGCAAAGACAGGCGCGGATGAATCGCGTTTTGCGCGATTGTTGCGATCTCAAGAGAAGCTACGGAAGGCGATCATCACACTAGGTGAGCCCGCTCGAGGTGTTACTTAGATCCCGTGCTTCTTTTTCAAGTTGTGCACGTGCACCTTTGACACGCCGAGCTTTCGAGCAGCGCGCGTTAGGCTGTTGTTGGTCTGCCGCAATGCGTTTCGCAGCAGGAAACCTTCAAGCGTGCGTTTTGCTTCCTGCCATCTCGGAAGCTGATTGCCGTCAAACACCAGCCGGTTGTCGTCGGTGAAGACGATTTGCTCTTCGTATTTTGCCGAGACCCGGTTGTATTCATCACCAAGCCAGGCATCCTCGATACGATTGAGCAAGTCGCTGGCGCGCAGGAGTTCGGCACGGCCGGCGCGAGTGTCGGTGTTGTGAAAAGCTTCGGCCAGGTAAACAGTGGCCTCAAGCTCCAGGCGCCGCGAAGAGGCCCCGAACCCGGATCGAGCCAGTTCACCCGCCTCGTTGAATGCATCGGTTGCTTCCTTGAATTCCCGCACCGCCAGTTTCACATGCCCAAGGGCAAGGCGGGCGCGGACTCGACTCTCGACCGAGCGCGTTTGCTCGCTAAGCTCCATCGCGCTCTGGGCGTGCGTTGCGGCCGTTTCCAACTCGCCTCGATGTAACAAGACCATAGCGAGAGTGCTCAAAGCGTCGCTCTCGCCCGCCGGGTTGCCCTTTTGCAACTCGCGGCTCTCTTCGGAAAGTTTTTCCGCGCGTTCGAGCCGATTCAACCTGATCAGCGCTCGGGCAAGCTTGAGCTGGCTTTCCGCCAGGACTCGACGAATATCGTAGCGCTCGAGCACCGTATGAGCTTCTTTGTAAATCTCCAACGACTCCTGAAACTCGCCCAGCGCGCATTTCAAATCGGCCGTGCCGATGACGGCGCGCGCATAAAAGCGTCCGCGCTCGGTCGCTTTCAGCAGCCGCATTGCTTCCGAATACATTTCGTTTGCGGCTTCGATTTCTCCGCGTTCCGCCGCCACCGCGGCTTGCTCAGATAGAATGATGCCCCGCAGGTACTCGGTCCTCTTACTCGTGCGTCCCTTAATGCCGTTGTGAGCGGTCTCAAGTTTTTTTGCGGCCTCCTCGATTTCACCACGATATCTTGCGAAGCGAGCTAGATTGAGCAACGCCCGGCTTACGCCAAAGCTGTCGTTTAGAAACGAGTAGAAATGATAAGCAGATTGGAGCTGTGTTAGCGCCTGCTGTTCATCGGCAAGCCATAACGCCAAACGGCCTTTCGTCAAACAGAACCTGGCAGCTACTTTTATGTCCGTGATGCGCGGGGCGACCTGTTCCATTAACGTTGTCGCGTCATCGAGGCGGTCAAAGTACATCGCTACCTCGGAACGCACCACCATTTCCATCGGCTCGTCTGTTCTTCTTTCCGAAAATATCTCTTCTGCCGTTAGAAACTGACCGCTATCGATCAGCTCAACTAGGCTTTCCTGGGATGCTCGCCTTTCCATTGATTGTCCTCGCTTGATATTCACGCATTGGTCACACGTGGGCGCAGATACACGAAACCCCTTCGGCGTCTGCACAGCGACCTCTTCCCTCGAACCTCTTTTTGTTACTCAGTCCAAACCCGGAGAGTTTCCAAAACCGCCATCCCATAACTCTCAAGGTTGATCGGATTCTATCAGTTATTTCGCTAAGCTGGAAGCGGCATTCACACAAAAGCTGAGCACAAGCTCATTTTTTCATAACCCAATCCATCTGGAATAACCGAATTTCCCCAGGTTATGGCGATTATGTTGCGATCAGCCTCGGACGAGGCATTTGGCCGCGATGCGTTCCGCTACCAATCCCTACAGCTACCCCCGACTGGTGCCGGGGGCAGCCGCTCAATCACTCCGAGACAGCATAGCGATGACCTTCAGAATCGCTAATCCCGCTTCCTGTCTCTGAATGGAATCTATGACCTAACGGGCAAGTGAACCATACCGAATCCTCGGTGGACGCCACCCGTCGGAGGGGGTTAAAGCACTTTGGGCATTTCATACTTCGCATTGTAGCATAAGTTCTGACTTTTCGCCGGCGTTTTTTTTGGACGGCTCCGCACAATAATGAAGCAGCTAGCAAATAGTAACCAGGCCGAAGACGGAGTTAAGCGCAGGTACTAATTCAGGGCCAGCCTCTTAAATCTTGGCCGCGAAGGCCCCAATTTGCGGTAGACTCCGGCCGGCGCATTCAAGGCTACCTCAAGATTTGTGTTCCGAGTCCGTGAGCTAAAGGTCTTCGGCACCTACTAGCTAACCGCGAACAGGACCGCTGAAAGAATCGGTAAGGCATACCGCATTATTCTGTTGACATCGATTAGGATTTGTCGTAGAGTCGCGCTGCTTCAATGGTGCTTACCACGTGGGAGGTTAGCGAGATACGCTGAAGCGACCTCTTTTCTCTTGCTTTTGAGTTACCAGTCGAGACGCAGATTTTGATGTCACCATAACTTTGGCCCAAGCAGGCCAGGGGTCTATCGAGCCAATCGGGTTACGGGTTTTCTTTATCGGACAACGTTGTTAAGAAGCAAGGATCGTCTTGGAAGAGCTGCGTTCCAAGCCAAAAAAGGAGGAACCTGTGAGAATGAGAAGCCTTAAGATTTCTGTTCTGTTTCTGTTCGCGGCGGCTCTCGTTTTGCCTTTCACCTTTACGAGCTCCGTCGAAGGTCAAGCTGCAACTGAAGCTCTTACAACACAAATGGACGCTCGCCAACCCGACACTGACCTTTTCAATAATCTCGGGACTCTTGGCGCGGCTGTCGATGAATGCACAAACCCTGCGGTGGCTGGACGCTCATTTCGCGATAACAAGGCCATCTTTGAGGAAATTGAACATCAGGCAGATGGTCTCGGACCTGTATACAACGACGCCTCTTGCGCAAACTGTCACCAGGCTCCGGTCACTGGCCACGTAAGTCAGATCAACGAGCTGCGGGTCGCGGACGCTAACGGCAATCCGCCACCGGGCACCCAAACGCTGGTTCAGGACCGAGCCATTGATCCTGATGCCCAGGAACACATAAACACTGGCTTTCCCCTCCATGAATTCCGATCGACAAGAACAGTCCTCGGTGATGGCTTTGTCGAGGCGATCAACAGCAATGACCTGGTTGCGAATGTCAATGCGCAGCCGCTGGCGCAACGCGGCCAACTGCGGACTGTGGCCGTCCTTGAGGCTCCGGGTAACAATCGGACCGGCCGCTTTGGACACAAGTCACAGCACGCGAGTCTCTTTTCGTTCTCGGCCGATGCCTACTTAAACGAGATGGGCATCACCAGCGACTTGTTACCGACGGAGAATAATATCTTCGGGGCGTCCTCCGCTCCGTTCGACTCGGTAGCTGATCCCGAAGATGACGGCAACGAAGACGTCGGGGCTTTCACGGATTTCATGAGGGCTTTGAGGGCTCCCGGACGCGGTCCAATCACGGCTGACGTAACTGCGGGCTCCACGCTGTTCACCAATATTGGATGTGCAGTGTGCCACACACGCAATTTCACAACTTCGCCGGCAGGGACAGTAATCAACGGCGGAGCGTTCATCGTGCCCGTAGCATTAGGAAGCAAGATCATCCATCCGTTTAGCGACTTCGCACTGCACAACATCGGCACGAGCGCCGGAATAGGCGGTGAAGCAGGAGTAAACGATCGGTTCTCGACAACCACTATCGCTCTGTGGGGTGTGCGTACCAAAGGCCGCTTCATGATGCAGGGCAACACCATGACCATCTTTGATTCGATTCAAGTTCATGGTGGCCAGGCGTCAACGGCGAGGAACAACTTCAATAACGGGTTGACCAATACGCAGAAGGCACAGCTAATCGCATTTGTGTTGTCGCTCTAGAGTTGATCTACAGGATGGTTACAAATTTCATTGAGACTCGTCAGGCATTCGCCTGACGAGTCTCTCTTTAGCGTGTGGGGAGCGTTTCAATGTTACTCAACAGAGGTATCCCGGTATCAACATGGTTAGCTGTCATTTTGGTTTCGGGTGGCTTATGCGGATGCGCGAAACCACCCTCACCGCCAATAGTCGAGCAACCCCCGGCTCCACAGGCACCAGCAGCGATTAGCTTACCGCCTCCAGGTTCGGAAGCACCGAAGCTGCCTCCTCCCAGGCTTGAGGAGGTTCAGGCAGCGGTGAAACGCATCTTCAAGGACGCAGTGATAATCGACGCCGGCAGAAAACCGAACTTTCTCGTTGGTGATTTCAACGGGGACTTGTCGCAAGACCTGGCAGTCATTCTGAAGCCTGCCCCCGGCAGACTTTCCGAACTTAATCAGGAGTTCCCGAACTGGTTGGCCCGTGAGCCGATAAAAGAGTTGCTGTTGCCGAAATCCAAGATCCTCGCTCAACCGGTCAACGCGAGGGCCTCGAGCAGTCCGGCCGCCGGCCAAACTGTTCGGTTTGAAAAAAACGACATTATGCTCGCAATAATCCATGGAAGCGGGCCAAAAGGCTGGCGTGATCCCGAGGCCACACAGACACACCTTCTCAGAGATGTGGTCGGAACTGACATGAAAATATTGGCGTTCAAGGCCGCGTCTCAAACTTACGAAGGAATAAAACCATTCCCGGATATCTATGGCGATTTGATTCAGCAGACGCTGATCGGGCAATCGGGATTTCTCCACTTCGCCGGCGGCGTCTACGCCTGGTACGACCGAAAGAATTACCGGCCGAAGACAATGGGTATGCCACGTCACGCTGGAATGTCCGCGATGAACGCGAAGCCAAAACAAGGCAGCACAAATCCGGCGGAGACTCAACGCTGAAAAGGTTGAGATTATCAATCAGCAGGGTGACCATATGAGACTCAACAAGCGAATCGCGTTTGTGGCAGCGGCTCTCGCCGCTTGCAGTACTATCGCTTTCGCGTATCAGAAGTCAGATGCGCAGAAGGACAAGCCCAGGGGCAAACAGGATCAACCCGCGGCAGTGGAGTTCATAATGGCAGAGGAACTGAAAACAAAGATCGCGAAGAACGAGCCTCTGGCCATCCTCGATTTGCGCGCCGAGAGTGCGTACTCACAAAGCGATAAGACAATCAAGGGATCTCTACATACAAAAGTCCGCAAGGCCGCAACCCGGCTGAAGGCTGCCTCCCGAGATCAAGAGGTCATAACTTACTGCGCTTGCCCGTCTGACGAAGCGGCGACTATCGCCGCGCGGTTGCTCCTGGCTAATGGATTTAAACGTGTTCGGGTGTTGAAGGGTGGCTGGAACGCCTGGCTGCAGGCTGGTGGTCAGGTGGAACGCAGGCCGCTGTAGGTCGAGAGTCGCTGCAGTCAGGTGCTTAGAAAGTCTTCGATGTCTTTGAACGGCCGCTTCGCGTCGCCGAAGTCAGGACGATAGTATTCCGCAGCGGAGTCGAAGTCCTGCATCCATCCTTCTTCAAAACCGAAGGACTCCAATTGATCTATTGCGGCCGCCCATTCGCCCCAGCGGATTTTTCGAGCCAGAAGCGGATATCTTTCAATGCCGACCTTATTGGTCGGGAAGTACTGAGCCATCAGGCTGACCGCAACTCGCGGCGACAGCTCGTCGCGAATCCATCGAAGCGATTCGGCGATGCCGGCGAGGTCATTGGGCAGCACCAGTAATCTGATAACGAGGCCGCGCTTCAGGAGACCTTCGCCGGCGAGGATCAGACTATCACCTGTCTGGCGAAACATTTCCTTGATGGCCGCGCGTGAGAACTCGACATAGCGGGGAACCTTGGAGTACTCGCGCCCGGCCTCGTCCGAGCTGTACTTAAGATCGGGAAGGTAGATGTCCACAATACCATCAAGCAGTTTGAGCACCTCTACGGAATCATACGCGTTGGTGTTGTAGACGACGGGAAGTCTCAAGCCACGCTCGGCGGCAATCAACAGTGATTTGACGAGCTGCGGAACAAAATGAGTTGGCGAAACCCAGTTGATGTTATGACAACCGCGCTGCTGAAGCTCGAGGAATATTTCCGCCAGTCGTTCAAAGGATACTTCATTTGCGCGTTGAGCTTTGAAAGTCTGACTGATTTCGTGATTCTGACAATAGACACATCTGAGATTGCACAAACCGAGAAAGACGTTTCCGGCGCCCTGGCTGCCGATCAGAGCCGGCTCTTCGCCGAAGTGCGGCGTATAGGAGGAAACGATCGGAAGCAATCCCGAGTAACACGCGGCAACCTCGTCGTTCAACCGGTCGACGTCGCAGTCGCGCGGACAGATACGGCAACTGCCGAGCATTTCCATGAGCAGACGGCTTCGCTCCACAAGCTCTCCAGATTCAAGCATCTTGATATACGACGCATCGGGCATACGCTGGATTCTACCTATTGCCCAATGCCGCGGCAAACGAAGCCCTAACAAGCCGATGGAGGCATGATGAATTGTCAACCAGCCAGGGCGTTCGCGAAACTCATCGCACTTGCTTTCGTTTTGTCTTGTACTTTCGAACAGTCAACAATCCCTGCCACTACCCTTCATTTCCCGAGACGGTTCAATCCAGCGGACCAGTTGTCGGGAGAATGGCGTGTGAACTGCGAAGTAAAGGTCTATGAGAATGGCAAGTTGCTGAAGTCTTTCCGCGACGAGAAAGAATCGCTTGTCGTAATCGAGCCGGATCTCGATGGCAGCTATCATCTCTACAAGTTTCCGGCCGGATTCGGCGAGGCTTTGCCCAGGCTGCGGCGAATCAGCCAAAGCCAATATGCCGGCGAAGACACTGTGCGGGGTATAAGTACAGTCATCAATCAAAGCGTGGAGTTGACTGGCGGCAGAATCACCATCAAACAGCTTGTCATCGACGCGGCCAGCAAGCAGGTTCAAACTGAAACGAACTGCTCCGGCTCGCGATCGCGTTCCTCGATGAACGTAGAGTCACCAGAGCCTCCTCCGCTATGCCCGCCGGATTCCTCCTCCGATGACTTGCCCGACAAGAAGCTGACTCAGAGTTACAAATCCGTAAGATCATTCTCTGACGATTTGGCCGCGGTTGCGATCCAGTCGCTAAAGACTCGCGCGCTCAAGTGGGGATTCATCGACAGGACCGGGCGCGTGGTGATACCAACGCGCTACGATGTTGTCACTTCTTTTCGTGATGGTCTGGCGGCCGCGGGAATAGTTCACGGGACGGGAAGAAACGTGAAGTGGTGCGTGGTTGAAAAGCTGGGGCCTCAGGTCACTCCATACGCGAAGTACGACGCGGTGAAGATCCTCGGCGAAGGATTCGCCGCGGTCGGCTATGTTGTTCCCGGACACCCGCGGCTTCGGTGGAACTTAATCAACCGCGAGAACACAATGATCTTTCACGGGCTCGATGATATCGTTTGCTTCGCTGATGGCAGGGCGCGCGCATCTTATAGCGAAGGCGCGATTATCCGATCGGGATACTTCAACAACGTAGGAGACTTCATACCGGACAGGAAATGACGCGCCGAGCGATGTTGGATAATTCAGCAATGACATCGCTCCGGCGAAACATGATCGATCGCGCTTACTTTGTGCCCGACCGTTAAGTCGGTCGCATATCGGGATTGAATGAATCCGTAATTCCCTGCCGCTTGAGAGAAACAACGAACGACCGGATCTCACGTCGATCGATTATCTGTTCGATATAGTCATGTGTCTCGGCAATTTTGCGGATTTCACCCCATTCGGCGTTGGGCACCTTCAGAAATGCCTCAACTACACTGGGGTCAAAGTGCCTGCCTGAATGGGCTACGATCTCGTCTCGTGCGTTCTCGTAGGGCGCTGACCTTCGATATGGGCGGTCGCTCGTAATAGCATCGAAGGCGTCGGCTACGGCGAATATGCGCGCGTTGATGTGAATCGATTCGCCTGACAAGCCCAATGGGTAGCCACTTCCGTCGTATCTCTCATGATGGGAACCCACGACCGGCCCCGCGCCACTCAGAAAGTCTATCCCGTCAATGATCCGGAGACCAAAATTGATATGCTCGCGCATCTCGAGCCATTCGTTGGCAGTGAGAGATCCGCCTTTCAGAAGTATCGAGTCGCGCACACCTATCTTTCCAATATCATGAAGAAGCGCCCCTTGCTCGAGCGCAATCAACTCCTTGTGCGCCAATCCAAGCTCCCGGCCAAGCCTCAGCGAGTAGGCAACCACGCGGTCCGAGTGTCCGGCCGTTTCAACGTCCCGTGCCTCCAGCGCGCCGGCAAGCGCTCGCAGGGTAGCTCTGTAGTTCTGATATAGCGCTTCGAGCATATGGTTGAGATTGTCGTTGAGGCCTCGCAGCTCGCCGGTTCTTATCCGCACAGTTTCTTCCAGCGACTGTTCGTAGTTTCGTTTCGCGGCGATGAGCGCCTGATACCGCAGGGCGCGCTCGACGGCAATCATCACTTGCGGCAAATCGAACGGCTTGGTGATGTAGTCGAATGCGCCGTGGCGCATGGCTTCAATAGCGCATTTGATATCGGTCATCCCGGAAACCATTATCACAACCGTTTCGGGATACGCCTGTTGTACAAGCTGGCACAACTCGATTCCGGACGTACCCGGCATGGTTATGTCGGTGATTACGAGGTTGAATGATTCGCCCGCGAGTAACGCTGCCGCTTCATCAGCGCTCGACGCCGTAGCGCAGACGTATACTTCCGACAGATACATCGCCAGAAGCCTGCGAATCGGCTCTTCATCGTCGATTATCAGTATTGAGAATTCTCTGCCGCTCGCCATCGTTTCTTAGCCTCCTGGACTTGCGCCTGGCCACGCTGTATTAGTCTGCTATCGATATCCTCATGACTATCCGACACTAGAGCAACACGCATACCCACAAGGCGGCACGCGGCGGACTCTTCCAAAGTAGGTGGCAAATGCTTGTGTTTGCCGCGTAATTCGCCAGTTTGGTGATTGACTGAGATGAGCCGCTTGAGAAAACAAATGTGGAAAAAGGCAGCAAGCGGATTGCCTGGGTGGTCAAACCCGAGGAGGGTCCAAGCCGGTCTCAGCGCCCATCGCCGGAGCGCAGAGTCTTGATCGCTTCACGAATACCATCAGCCTTCTTGTCGCCGGGTGACATTTTCAAATATTGCTCGAGTTCATCCGCGGCCTTGGCGCGCTCACCCTTCTTTCCATACAGCCGCGCGAGCTGAAGGTGAACCGCTGCCATTTTCTTTCCGCTGAGTTCGAATGCTTTCAGGAAAGCAGCTTCGGCTAAGCCGAATGATTTTTCTCGTTCGACCGCGGCCTCCTTAGACTGAGCAGGATTCGCCGCACTCGCGTGCTCGAGCAACGCCATGCCCATCACCATCTGAATATTTGCATCGGATGGATTGAGCCGGGCCGCTTCCCCGAGCACCCCAACGGCAAGCGCGAATTTCTTCTGCTTCATCAGAACCTGACCGAACCCCTGATAGACACGGTCGTCTTTGGGATTGATCTTGCGGGCCTGTTCATACTCCGCGATCGAT
>Ga0070705_100000735_pt1 | contig 18676 bp, 16 predicted proteins | sample KBSK5253metaG_FD_65455 | JGI IMG/M metagenome (GOLD analysis project Ga0070705, IMG submission 65455) | Corn, switchgrass and miscanthus rhizosphere microbial communities from Kellogg Biological Station, Michigan, USA - KBS K5-25-3 metaG | ecosystem: Host-associated > Plants > Roots >... | reverse complement strand
ATCAAGAGCGCGACCAGTCCCGAGCATTATCCTCGCGATGGCCGGCCCGAAATAGCTTTTATTGGAAGATCCAACGTCGGCAAATCGAGCCTGCTGAACAGTCTGTTGGGAGTGCGGGGGCTTGCGCGCACCAGTTCGACACCGGGACGCACACAGCTTATCAATTTCTTTCTCGTGAACGAAAAGTTTTACTTCGTGGATTTGCCCGGTTATGGTTATGCGCGCGCGCCGGTGGAAGTGAAGAAGCACTGGGGACCAATGGCGGAGAAATACCTTGCAACGCGCCAAGACCTTGTGCTATCTATTGTCATCACCGACTTGCGGCACGAGCCCACCGAGTTAGACCTGCTGATGAAAGAGTGGCTTGAGGCGAGGGGGAAGCCGTTCATCATCGTTGCAACCAAGGCTGACAAGCTCAGCAGCAATCAGTTGAGGGCAAATTTGAGTCGCACGTCGGCGGTCCTGGATACAAAAGCGATTGTGGCGTATTCGGCGGTCACCCGCAGTGGAGCGGACCGCCTCTGGAAGGAAATCACCTCAAGAGTCGCGCATCGCGGAGCACAAGTAGCGGGTTGATAATCGACACTTTCTGAAATCCTGATCTTGTATCCGCAAAGCGAAATCCCCAATTGGCAATCCCCGTTTTACAACTAAGCCCGCGCAAACTATGGCTTCCGCTTTACGGCGGGCGCCAATAACCAGAGAGGCAATCAGAACAGTCATGGCTGAAGACGTAACTGAACTAATGGACATTGGCGAACTTAAAGAGATGTCCATCTCAAAGCTCACCCAGATCGCAAAGGAACTCGACATCCCCGGCGCTACCGGAATGCGAAAGCAGGAGCTGATCTTTAAGATCCTGCAGGCGCAAACTGAAAAGTCCGGGTTGATTTTTTCCGAAGGCGTGCTCGAAACATTGCCCGACGGATTCGGATTCCTTCGCGCCCCGGATTACAACTACCTTCCGGGTCCCGACGATATCTACGTTAGCCCTTCACAGATTCGCAAGTTCGATCTGCGGACAGGCGATACGATATCCGGGCAGATTCGCCCGCCCAAGGAAGGTGAGCGCTACTTCGCGCTGATAAAAGTCGAAGCGATAAACTTCGAGCCTCCCGAGATGGCTCGCGATCGCGTTTTCTTCGACAACCTGACGCCTCTTTATCCCGACGAGAAACTCAGGCTCGAAACCGATCCGGAAAACCTTGCCGCGCGGGTGCTCGATATCATGACGCCGATTGGAAAGGGCCAGCGCGCATTGATCGTTGCCCCGCCGCGCACGGGTAAGACGATGCTGCTTCAGAACATCGCGAACTCGATAACGCGCAATCATCCCGAGGTGACGCTAATCGTATTGCTGATCGACGAGCGCCCGGAAGAAGTCACCGATATGCAGCGCTCGGTGCACGGCGAAGTGATCAGCTCAACTTTTGATGAACCGCCCACCCGGCACGTTCAGGTCGCGGATATGGTGATCGAAAAAGCAAAACGCCTGGTTGAATACCGGCGCGACGTGGTCATTCTTCTCGACTCGGTCACCAGACTCGCTCGCGCGCACAACTCGGTCGTTCCTCCGTCGGGCAAAATCCTGTCAGGCGGTATCGACTCGAATGCGCTTCAAAAACCGAAACGGTTCTTCGGTTCCGCGCGGAACATCGAAGAGGGCGGCTCGTTGACGATCATTGCGACGGCGTTGATCGACACCGGTTCGCGTATGGACGACGTGATTTTCGAAGAGTTCAAGGGAACCGGCAACCTCGAGATCAACCTCGATCGCAAGCTTACCGAGAAGCGCATATTCCCATCGATCGACATCAACAAGTCGGGGACGCGCAAGGAAGAACTACTGCTGGCGCAGGCGGATTTCAATCGCATCATTGTGCTGCGCCGCGTGCTTTCGCAGCTTTCTCCAACGGAAGCCATGGAATTGCTGCTCGATAAGCTCAGCAAGACGAAGGCGAATTCGGACTTCCTCGACTCGATGCAATCACAATAGAGACGCGTTAGCTCTGGGCAACGGCTCCGGCCTAACGCGTTCGATGATGCTGTATACGAAAAGGGCGTCCCTAATTGGGCGCCCTTTTCGCAATGAGAGTCTCACGATAGAGGGGCGCTCGCAAAGGCCCGCTAGAACCGGTGCATATCCTCGCTGTGACTGATTACTGGTTTGATAAGCTATTGGTTGCATTCGGCGCTCGCGGCACAAGCTGAATCATTTCGGGTCCGAGCCTCTCAGTTGCCTCGTCGTATGTTCGGTCACGCTGGAAGGTGAAGGCGAAAGTTCTGAAGTATCGACTCGCGGCAGCGACAATGGTTCGGCCTCTCTGTTGAAAACCCCGGGCTTGGGCGATGTTCTGCCGGAACGTCTTACGAACAACCCGTTGATCAAAAGGCCCAGGCCGATGAAAAAGGGGATCACCCCAACAATCCAAAGACGGCTCAGAATAGGAGCGACGTCGGCGCCAATATTGCCGCCCAGTATGATGCCCTCCATAAAGACGGATAAGAAGATTGCCACGCCCACACCGGCGCTTGCGGTGATCACTCCCGCCTTGATCTCTTTGTGGCTTCGCGATTCGGGAGTGATCCCACGTTGGCGCTCGAGCTCTTCTTTGCGTCTTTCACGCTCGCTCGCGGTGAGCATCATCTCCGCGACCCAGGTCTTGCTCCAATCAAACTTGCGGTCCGTGTCTCGCGTAGCCACAACCTCGCGCACCGCAAACAGATTCGCTCCGCACGACTTGCAGAATTTCAATTCGTCGCTTTGATTACTGCCGCATTGCGGACAATACATTGAGCCGCTCCATCCCTCGGTTTCTTCGGTATCCCTGCGAGGATACGAGGATTATAGACTCGATGTTCTTCTTGTTGAATGCTTAAATCGTCGCTCATCCTTCCTAGTGCCAAACGACTCTTCTCGATCTCTTGCCAGGCGTGTATGATGTCTGCCGGGCGATACCAGCGAGAACGTTGGCGGTATCAAACATGAATCACGCTTGGCTTCTGATTGTCGCTCTCGCACTCAATCTTTCGAGCCCTCCCACATTACAAACACCTGCTGACGGCGAATCCCTCCGACTGCGGGCCGATCTTGTTCTCGTCGACGTCCTGCCGGTTCAAAAGAAGACCGGCCGCATCATCGGCGATCTCAAACGCGGCGATTTCTCGATAGTCGAAGACGGCATCCAGCAAAAGGTTGAGTACTTCAGCAAAGATAAGCTTCCAGTTTCAATCGTTTTGCTCGTGGATCGAGCCGGGTGCGTCAATCCATTCAACCAGCAGATTCGCGAGGCTACTATTCGAGCGATCGGTCACCTGAAGCCGGAAGATGAAATCGCGATCATGACCTTCTCAAGCAAGGTTGAGCTTGTGCAGCCGTTCACGCGCGACCGAAAGCTCATAGCCGATCGAATAATCGGAGTCGAGCGCCAGCATCGCAGCGAACAGCATTACTTCAATGCCGCGGTCTACGAAGCTTCTGAATACATGAGAAAAGCCGCGAATCCCGCGGGGCGGCGCGCGATCATCGCGCTGACGAGTCTCGAGGCGAGCATCGATTTTTCGAAGATCTCGGAGAAAGAGGCGCTTCTTTCGGTCCTCGAATCCGGGGCGGTTGTCTCGGGCATTCTGATACAGAGTCTTGGTGGGCGGTTCGAGCAGGGAATTCGGGGCAAGCCGACAAGTCTGCTGCGTCATCTTGGTTTGCGAGCGGGCAGCCTCAAGATGTTTGTGGAAGAAACCGGAGGCGAGCTTGTCGGCGCTCCGCCTGATCAGATCGACGCAACGTTGAACCGGGTAGTCGAGAACATCTCCGCGACATATTCATTGGCGTATGTATCGACGAACACCGCGCGAGACGGGAAGCGGCGGCGCATCGGCGTGCAGCTTTCACCGGATGTTGAAAAGCGAGAGGGCAAGGTTGCGTTGTCAGCCAGGAGAAGTTACTACGCGCCGAAGAGTGAACCACAGGCTGCCCACCCATAAAAGCGTTGAGTGATCATTGAGGCAAACCGCCGCTCTTCAAATGCACGCGCAGCTCGACTGAACCGGCGGGTTTGCCATCCGTTTCGATCTTCCACGTGATCTTGTGCCATTCATTCGCGTGACCTGTTGGCGCAGTCAGGACGAGTTGAACCGGATAAGTTTCGTGCGCCGCGACGGGAAACTCCGCGAATCGCGCCGTCTCGCTCCATCCTTCGGGGAGATCGGTCGTCAGTCTAATCATTTTCGCTTGATCAGTTTCATTTGCGATCAACAGCGGCACATTCAACGGCTGTCCTCCCGCGACTCCGACTTCAGGCGTGACCAACTTACCAAGATGCGCGATGTTCTGCGCGCGCCAGAACTCTCGGTAGAAGGCCCACGGGCCACCCAACTGCAATGAAACACCATCGCGTTGCAGCGGGCTGTAGCTGATCTTCGGAGAATAAGCGATTCGTCCCGGCGTCACGCCTTCGAAGATGTCCCCGGTCGTCGTTGATTTCACCAGCGACTTGCCGAGAACAAATCGGTCGGGTTCTTTGAGCGCCGTAAAATCGTTCTTCTCAATCGCTGATCTTGCGACGTCGCCAACTCCGCGCTGAGTTTCGTGGAAACTCCACTCATCGGCCGACAGTCGATAGTAAGGAACTTTGCGAGTCACTGAGACATCCGCTGGGTTGTATTGCGGACCCTTGCCGTTAACGAAGTCTGTGTGGTCCGCATCGGAGAAGTAATAGAGCTTCTTCGCCTGCCACGCCAACAAGCCTTCGCCGTAGTTGTTTATTCGAAGACGCAGCCGGGGCGCTGCCACTTGCGAAGGAAAGACGGTTGGATCGCCCGACATTCCAAACGCTTCGGTTGCGATCACGCCGGCCGCTTGATGATCGTCGTGGTTCTCGCCGGCGACGTAACACGGCAGCCACGTGATGATCACCTCGGGCCTCGTGAGCCGGACGAGTCGAACAACTTGTTCCAGAACGTTACCGTGACGCCACGTCTCGAGCGACCTGAGCACGTCTTGCCCGGGGGTGTCAGGCGCGCCGATGAACCAAACGTTCACGATTCCGTATGAAGCCAGCGCCCGGCGAGCTTCGATCTCGCGAAGCACACCAAGCGACGCCGCCTGTTCGTTCCCAACGTTGTTGCCGCCCCCGTCCCCGCGTGTGCCGTAGATCACCGCGACGCGTTTATGTTGATCGAAGATGGCTCGCGCAAGATAGCTCGAGATCGCCGTCTCATCATCGGGATGAGCGACGATCAGAAGAATGTCCGCCTTGTATCGTTCGTCTGGCGGAAGCAGGGGTGGCGCCTGTTGAGGAAAAGCGGACGACGTGGTGAACAGCAACAGAAGCAGCAGGAGGCAGGAGCTCGATTTCATGAACGCTAGCTTACTCTATCGGGCCAGCGAAGGTCACGAACTGTGACTAGTTGCTTGTAACATGCATTTTGCTAGCGCAGGAATCCGTGCGAATCCGTCAAATCAGCGTCATCCGCGGTCTATGGTTCGAACTCCATGTTCCTCATTATCGCCGAATAGACCACGGATAACGCTGATTTGACGGATTCGCACGGGTACTACCCTTCACTAGCGATATGCTCGTTACAAGCAACTAGGCCGCATCGAAGCCCACGAACTCCTTCAACGAGACGTTTCCTTTGTATTCCATTTCGCTGTGAATCCCGATCTTCGATGTGTAGTACGCCCGCGCCGTACGCGACTTTAGTTCTTTGAAAAACAATTCCTCGGGCGCGGAAGGATGCGGCTCATTCGCCGAGATGCGAGTCAGCAGCGCGATTCGTTGCTCCGTCGACGACTCGAGAAAAGCCTTGCCGTGCATCTCGCGCGATATCTGCTCGATCAGCTTCAAGCCTTCGCGCCAGAGAGTCCTGGGCTGATCCTCAAATGACTCCGACAATCTGAAGTCGATGTAACTGGCTACCAGAGCCGCTTTCGCGCCAGGCGAGTGATCGTCCGTTGGTATGATCAGATCCGTCAGTTCGTCTACGAGCGCGAATTCTTCTTTGGTAAAGAACAGCGGCGTGTTGCTCTGCGCGAACAAGCTTGCGTCCCATCCGCTGACACCCACCGCAATCGCAGCGCTTGCTCCGAGCTTGATAATGTCGCGCCGAGTCAGGTCGTCACTCGTTTCATTCGGCATCAGAGATTTCCTTTCTTGAGCTCGTCCGCCAGGTGATCGCACGACCTCCACGCGAGCGCCATGATCGTCCATGTCGGGTTCTGACACGAAGCGCTCACGTGACTGCTGCCATCGACGACGAATAGGTTCTTCACATCGTGCGACTGCTGAAACTGATTCAACACCGAAGTCTTCGGATCAGTTCCCATTCGAGAAGTTCCAAGTTCGTGAATCGACCAGCCTTCAGTCAGCATCCTTCGGCTCACATCTAAGATTTCGAACCCGGCTTCTGAGAACATCTCGCGCGCGGTGTCCGCCATGTCTTCGACCATCTTCTTTTCGTTATCGCCGAACTTGTAATGGAATCGCAGCGACGGAATGCCCCACACGTCTTTCACGCTCGGATCGAGATCGACGAAGTTCTCGTATCGCGCGAGCACTTCACCGAACCCGCCCATCGAAATGAACGCGCCGGCATAGTCGCGAACGTTCTTTTTGTAGCTCGCGCCAAAGCCGGGCGTCGAACTCGCGTTGCCGGGATAAATCGAATTGCCGGAGCTTCCTTCGAATCCATAACCGCGAATGAAGTTCGGATGCCGCTCGGTGAGATTGCGGAAGCGCGCGAGATAGAACGAGCCCGGCTTGCCATCGTCGAGCGTGCGAGGCTTGCCGGCCTGATCTTTCACGAGCGCGTTGATGTGGGGTCCCATAACGTGCTCGCAGAAATTATGACCGACGTGATTGCTCGAATTCCCGATGCCGTTCGGATGCGCATTCGACTTCGACAACAGCAGCAGCCGCGCCGATTCCAAAGTCGAAGCGGCGACTACGACGACCTTCGCTTTCACTTCGTAGGTTTTGCCGGTTTCGGCGTCGATGAATGCAACGCCGCTTGCTTTGCCCGTTTTCTTATCGACAGTCACTTCGCGGGCAATCGCGTTGGTTCTAAGGGTCAGGTTGCCGGTGTCCATCGCGGGCAGGATCAGACCGGTCGGCGAATCAAACGCTGCGTGAATATCGCATCCACCGGCTCGGCGGTTACACGCGCCGCGTCCGAAACATCGGCTCCGATACTTGTTGTGCTTGAGGCCGTCGGTCGTAACGCCCGCACGATAAGGCGTCAGCACGCGATTCATCTTCTTCAAACTCTGACGCAGTTTGTACTCGGCAGCGGCAAGCTTAATGGGTCTCTGAAAAATGCTGTCGGGCAGATGCGGGAGGTTCTCTTTGACGCCAGAGATGCCCAGATACAAATCTACCTTGTCGTAGTAAGGCGCGATGTCCTTGTAAGAAATCGGCCAGTCCTCGCCGTAGCCGTCGTGACTCTTCGCTTTGAAGTCCAGATCCGAAAGGCGCAGCGCGAGCCGTCCCCAGATGTTTGTCTTGCCGCCGAGAAGCCTCGCGCGAACCCACGCGTAGTTCGTGCCGGTGTACGGATGATCTTTTTCATCGACGACTATGTTCTTGCTGTAGTCCGACCCGCCCCAGCCCTGGACGTACGAGTAGACGTGTTTGGCTTTACTGTCGGCGGCGTAAGGCGGCTGGCGAATGTTGTATTCGTTCAATGACAGCGCGTGAGAATCGGGCGGCATTTCTCCGCGGCGTTTGTGATCGTAAGGCCATTCGGTTGATTTGAGCTCTTTATCGATGTCGAGCTTCTTGCCGGCTTCGAGCATGAGCACTTTCATGCCGTGCGAAGTCAGCACGTGGGCAGCCATCCCTCCCGCGGCGCCCGAGCCGACGACGATCGCGTCATAGGTTTTCTTGAGATCGACTTCGGGTTGTGCTTCTCTGATCAAGCGGATGAGGTTCATCGTTCATCCTTTCGAATCGAGTCTGCGGAATAACTACTCTCAATGATTCTTCGAGTCAATCCCAGCTTCACCTTTTATTCAGCGCCGAATAAAATGACGGAAGAGGCTACACGAGAAGGTTGATATGAAAAAATCAGTTCACACATTGCTTGCCTTCACTCTCCTGTTGGTTGGCTTCTCACAAGCGGTCAGCTCCGCTAATCAAAAGGTCAACAAGCTCGTTCAGACCACAAGCGTCACGGGAACCTACAAGTACATCCTCAACACGCTTGAAGTCCTCGAGCTGCCCGATCATAAGGTTCGAATTAGCTTCGCGGGAGTCTGGCCAAACAGCCGTAGACGCGCCGAGACTCGCAACGTTGGAACTTTCGACGAGACCGTTCCGCTCATAGGACGCACCGCGGTGGTGAAGCCGAAGTACGGAAACGGAGAGTGTGCTATCACGCTCGAGTTCAAATCCAACAAAGTGATCGTCACGCAGGAAGGGTACAGTTGCGGGTTTGGCTTCAATGTCGAAGCAGACGGTTCGTACTCGAAGATCAGCGCTAAACCACCAAAGCTGCCGCCGCCTGACCCGGATCAGTAAAGGTTGTGTCGAAGTAAGCAATGATTGAAGGCGCGGTCAACTCAGGCGAGGAAATACTTCGCGAATGCGGCGTGACCCAGACGTCGCTTTCACGGCGCGAAGCTGAGTCGCTCGATCGCGATGGTTACGTCGTGATGGCGGGCGTCATCGATGCGCACTGGCTTGCGAGTTTGAGGGCCGCGTTCGATAGCGGCTCCGCGGCTAACGATTACAAGCCGGTGGTGAAGGAACGCGGAACGAGGCATATCGATGACCTCGTAAACAAGGAAGCCTTTGACGGTGTGTACACCCATTCGCGCGTGCTTGCTGCGGTGCATCACGTTCTCGGATGCCCGTTTCGTTTGGGTCAATTGCATGGCCGCGATCCGCTGCCGGGCTACGGCCAGCAAGGTTTGCACGCTGATTGGACGACTCGATCGAAAGGCGAGCCGTACCACATCGTGACGACGATCTGGATGCTGGATGATTTCACTGAATCGAACGGAGCGACGCGGCTCGTGCCCGGGACTCATCGCTTGTTGTTTCCGCCTTCGAAGAGCTTTGCGGATCCGGCGAGTCGCCACGCAGAGCAGAAAATCATTGTTGGCGCCGCGGGCTCGGTGTTGGCATTCAACGGCCATCTATGGCACAGCGGAACTCGAAACGAATCGAGTCATTCGAGACGCGCGTTGCAATGTGCCTTTGTTGGTAAACACGAAGTTCAATTTCCGAGTCTCAAGGTAGACAATCTCGATCGATTGTCGGTGGCGGCTCGTTACATTATTGATGCGTGAATTTGCTCGAAGAAGGAGAAGCATCTGGTCAATGAATGCTCAGATCAGATTTCTATGGAGGCTTGCTTGAAGTCCAGTTTGATGTCGAACTGGCGTAGGAAGTTCATACCGAGCACTCCACCAACCTTGCTGCCGAGTGGAATGGTATGCGCTAACACGGGGAACTTTGTGACTCTCTGACCGAGAGCATCAACCCTCTCGATCAAGACCTCCGGCATCAGGACAATTCCGTTGGCAGTCGTAATCGGCTTTCGTGCAGTGGAACCGGCTGGATCAAGGTTGAGCGAAACCAGAGTCGCCCAAGACACGATAGTGAAGGTTGCTCCGCTGTCAATCAACAGACTAACAACCCTAACGCTATCCTGCTGCTTTAGCGCTGCCTGCGTAAAGAACAGGCCGCCGCGAACCTCGAGCTGGTACCGCTTCATAGCAAGTACGCCTCGTCTGGGTCCCATTCACCTGTGTACTCGACAGCGATTCTCCCGTTCTTCAGAGCCATTAGCTCTTTCTCGATTTCATCGCGGCTCCGTGAGTGCGCGATGACCTCTCCATCGGCGACCTTTAGTTCATCGTCGAGCTCTGTGAACTCTATCAGCACCCATTCGTTAGGATATTGCTCTTTTATTTCGTCGAGTCTCATCGCAACCACCTCTTTGGGCACTATATGCCCTCTGCCCACTAGCTCGCAATTGCGCAGGATTGAGTTAGAGCGTATCGCATCAACTTAGTCATCAACAGGTTTGCTATGATCGGGCACCGGAGGTGAGAAACGATGGACGCGACGACCGCCTTTGCAGTAATTCCAGTAACAGTTGGGATATGTACAATCCTCCACTTACTGCTGGAAAAACGCCTAAGGGAGCGAATCGAATTCTGGAAAGATCAGGCAACACAAGCCGAGAAACAATCACCCGACGTTCTGGCAGAGACTCTGTCGCGTAGAATCAAGACGCTCACCTCCGAACTGGAAGAATTGAATAAAGATCGACTTGTCGATGCAACGGCAATTGAGGCAAAGGAAACAGAAATCGAAAGACTACTGGGTCGAATCAAGGAGTTGAACGAACAGATGGATATCGCCAAAGAGGTTCTTGAAGAATATGACTATTTCAAGGCTAGGTTTGAATGTCCACACTGCGGCGCGCCAGCAATCACTATCAGCGATGAGATCGGGAATTCATATGAGTGTGGATTCGCAGAGAGCGTACACTACACACATCCCTGCCCGCATGATCCAAACTTTCCGAAACTCGATGAATATGAATTGAGAACCGTCTGGAGTGAGAGACAGTCTGAGTGGTGGTGCATGCCAAGACCCAAAACAAAGGCGGCGCGAGCGCTAAAACTTAGAGATGAATTCGGGAGAACAGAGGAAGAAGCGAAACAGAAAGTCATAGAACAATACAGGCGACACAAACAATAAGCCCCGCGTCGCTACAGATAAGAGATGCAAATGCCTCGCAATCCGAACGTTCCGCTTTCATCTGATGAAGCATCGCGATGCTCGCTACCGCCGCATAGCACGTATTACTTTCACGACCGCATGACATAAGATTAGTCTTGGAGGTCAGGATGTCTCTCGAACTGAATGAACGCTACGTCGTCGATGAAAGGGGCAGTCGAGTCGCTGTGCTCCTCGAGATCGCGGAATATCAGAAGGTACTGGACGCGCTTGAAGAACTCGAAGCAATAAGCGCTTACGACGAAGCCAAGCCGAGCCCGATGAGGTCATAACGTTCGAGCAGGCGATCGCGGAGATCGAGAGCCCGCGCGATGAGCTATGATCCTGATACTCGCCGCGCTCAGAAGGAGCTGGCCCAACTAGCGAGAGACGACTACGAGCGCGCAAAAGAACTATTGCTTCGGAAACTTTGGATCAGCCTTGACCTCGAGAAGCTGCTTCGTGTGACGCTCGCTGTGCGCAGCGACGAAGAGTATTCGCTCGAAAGCGTCGACCTTCCCTAACAGCCCGCTGTCGACCACGTGAGCTCTCAAGTCCGGAGTGGTTTTAAGCAGTTCGACTGTTTTTGCGCGGCTCTCGAGGAAATGCTTCAGCGCGGCTTCGGGCGAACCGAATTGATTCCTCGGCCGCAACTGTTCTGGCGCCTGAAACTTCCTCGAGCGATCGGGGATCACCTCCAGAACTCGATCGTCCGTCTTCTTCAAGTCCCGATCTGGACCCGGCGGCGCCTGCTTGATCTGGGTTTCTGCCATCTGTCGCAACAGGTCTTCGCTCGCGGCGATGTGCTCCATCACCTGGGCGACCGACCATTTGAATAATGAGGGCTTGAAATTCCACTGTGCGTCAGACAGACCGCGCGTTGCGTCCACTATGTTCTTTTTGGTGGTTTCCAGATATTGAAGCCCGCGATCCAGGTCGGGCTGTGAAAGGCTCTGCCCTTTTGAACCTACTCCACCCGCCATCAAGATAGCGGTCGCTAGAATCGCGCCCAGTAATCTTTTCATGGCTCTCCCTTTCTTCATCGCAAAACAATCAGCTTCAATGCGTCTTCTCTCAAAGTTCCTTAACGCATTCAAGCTGTCGAATACTAACATCGCAAGACCGGATGCGTCGGACATCCCGCATACGAACGATCGGCAAGCAAGGTCTCGCGTTTCATTACAACGCTGTGCGGAGCTACGTGAGTGCGAGCGCCGATATCCGCGCCGTACAGCAACACCGCGCCGCCGCCCACTGTTGCGCGATTGCTAATTCGAACGTAGCCGATCTTCAGCACGCGATCTTCAAACGTGTGCGCCTGAAATTGACAACTCACCGTCGCGCCGTCCTCGAACTCGAGCATGTCCGGATCAACGACCTGGGCGAACCCGCGTCCCAACACCACCCGGCGGCCAATGCGCATACCCATCGCGCGCAGATACCACGAGAGCAACAACGTTCCCTCTAAAGCAGCGAGCACTCGTGAGGCATACACAGCCCACGCAACGTAAAGAAAATCCCACCGGCTGCACCAGCACGACCACAGCGGATGAGTGTCCGGCCGAACTCGACCCAGCAACACCCACTTCAATGCAAGCACCAACAGACAGAAAAACGCTCCAATGGCGAGACTCGCAACCGGCAAAATGGTGAACAGAAAAACGGGTCGCGAAACCGCCGCGTCCGCCCGCGACAGCAGATCGAACCAAAGCGGAAAAACGAGGAAGGGAAGCACCGGTAGTCCCGAGCGCAACGCTTCCCAGAAAACACGATTCGCATAACGAATGAACGACGGGTTGTGAGTCAGGCTTCGATCCACTTCTATGACTTCTCGCCGCGGAAGCTCGAATGCCGGGTGTCCAAACCACGACGAACCCGCTCGCACGGATTCATCATCGACTGCTGTGCAGACCCCAATGAGAAGGTCATCAGGCAATCGCTGACCCGAGCGGATCACTGCGTGGTTTCCAATGAATGTCTTCGCTCCCAGGGTCGTTCGGGTCAGCGTCACGGTCCCTCGATGGACACGAGGCCCGCCCAGATAAATTCCATCGGCGAGAAAACTTTCGGGTCCGATCTCGATCAACTCAGGAACAACGTCGATGATTGTGCTGATCTCGCAATCACGGCCGATCTTCATTCCGGCAAGACGCAACCACATCGGCCAGAATAAAGTTCCGCTGAGCCAGTAGCTCGCCTTTTGAACCATTCGTGTCTTTAGCAATACTCTTACGTAAGCTATGCTCCACCGGCTGATGACTTCCTCGCGAATCGCGCCCAGAGCCCTGATCAACAACGCCTCAAACGCCAACGCGAATGGTCCGGGTACGATTGCTATCAGGATCGCCGGGAGCAGGAACGCGGGATCAAGCGAAGGCGTGTCGAGCCAGCCGACCGCGCTTGTGGAATCGAAACCGTAAGCGAAAACAAACGCCACGGCCAGGAGCTCTAGTGGAAGCGTGACGACAAGCGCGAGTCCGAATTTCGCCAACACGACCAGAGTTCCGTGCGCGACCGGCGACAACGTTTGGGCGGGCGATTGATTGGGACGTTCGGGTGATTCGCCTGCCGGCTCGGCGGGAATGCCATCCCAACGCTGGCCCTGAGGAATGCGACTTCCGGCGGGCAAGGATGAGAGGGCCGTCAAATAGGCCTCAGGTTCGAGCACGGTGTTTCCGCTGACTCCTGAATGCACATCGAGCGTGCTGCGGTCACCGAGAATTATCGAATCCACGACCACGTCGCCGTTATCGAAATCCACAAGCCTGATCGCCGCGTCCTGGCTGATCGTGACGTCGTCGCCGATTTCGAGCAGATCCCAGCCGCCTTGCAGCAGGTTGACGCCGCGGTGAATGTGTACGCGCCGGCCTATCCGGGCGCCGAGTGCGCGCAGCGCCATCACTTGAAACTCAGTTCCTTCCACCAGCGCCCACGGGATGATACGCACCGTCTGCTGAACCATCCAGTTCCGAACGTAGAAGCTTCCCCACACCGGCGCCCGCAACGGACGATAGCGGCCGATGAGAACCTTCTTGACCAAAACGGAAAGCATCACTGCGAGCGGCGTGTACAGCAGCAAGGTTGCGAAGGTCAGGAAAGGCGACAGCAGCAGCAGCGGCACCAGATCAAGCTTGCGGATCATCACCGGGAGAAGGTCGAAGGCCAGCAAATACGCGAGTGAGGAACCAATGATGAGACCGCTGAGCAGCCAGGCGATCTGAATACCTGTCGTGAGAAGCGGGGACCCCGCCCGCTCAGTAGTGTGCTCCTCAATTGTTGTTTCAATCGCGTCGAGATCCGCGCGTTTGGCAAGTTCCGCGATCGTGCGCGACTCGTACAAATCGCGAACCGTGATTTGCGCGGTAGACGGTTCGCCGCGCAGCAGCGAGATTAATTCGGCGGCGCTCAGTGAGTCGCCTGCAAGGTCATTAAAGAAATCGTCGTGAATCGAAATCGGAACAGGACTATTGAGGACTTCGCCGAATCCTCGCTCGAGCCTCGCTTCAATTTCAGTGCGAGGCGACACACGCACGACGCTCTGGCTGCGCTCATCTGTATCGAGCACGGGCAATAAGCTTCGATTCAACTTCCCACCGACAGTCGTGGGCAAACTGGCAATCGTAGCGAAACGGCTTGGAACCATGTAGGAGGGCAGAGTCTTAAGCAAGGACTCCTTCAAATCGGCGAATGACGGAGCCACGCAATTGTCAGGTACAACAAAGGCGACGAGTGTCTGATGTGAACCGTTGCCCTGGACGTGGCACGCGGCTTCTCGCACGCCTGGACACTCGGCAAGCCGCGCTTCGATCGCTTCGAGTTCGACGCGATAACCGCGCAGCTTTACCTGCGAGTCGATTCGGCCGTGATAAAAGAAGCGGCCGTCGGCATCACGATGGACGAGATCGCCGGTTCTGTAGATTCGCCCGAGACGCGGATGTTCGGGGAACTTTTGCGCCGTCAATTCGGGACGCTTGTGATACCCGCGCGCAAGGCCGATTCCACCAATGCATAGCTCGCCTCTCTCACCTACCTTCTTTTCCTCGAGCGAACTATCCAACACCCACGCCTTGAGGCCTCGGACGGGTGTGCCAATCGTGATCGGATCTCCCTCGATGATTCTCTCTCGTATCGCGGTGACTGCGCACTCAGTCGGACCGTAGCCGTTAACCAATCGCCGGCCTGGCGCCCATCGATCGGCGACATCTCGCGGCAACGCTTCGCCGCCCAGGTAGAGAAACTCAAGATCAGGCAGTTCGTGTTGCGGATCATTGCGTCCGGTTGTGCGAAGCAGCGTCGGAGGCGGACATAAGACGGTGATGCGTTCCCGTTGCAGCCACGGAATCAAGTCAGGCCCAAGCCGCGCGGCATCCTCGTCCATCACCACCAACGTTGCGGCGTTTCCGAAGGCCAACCACATTTCTTCGACGGACGAATCATAGGCCGCCGACGAGTTTTGACTTACACGATCATCGGGCGATAACCCGAACTCCTCGACATCGGAGCTGATGAGATTCACTATGCTGCGATGCTCGATCATCACGCCCTTGGGGCGTCCGGTTGTGCCGGAGGTGTAGATGAGATAGGCGAGGTTGGCCGGTGTCAGCCACTCCGGCGGTTCGATGGCGCAGTCAGAATCGCCGAGGCTGTCAATCAGACTGGCCACATCAAAACAGCGCTCGCGATCAAATCCCAGCCCGCGAGCCCGATCGAGACCCTCTCGGTCGGTGAGCAACACCACGGCGTCGGAGTCTTCGAGAATTGCGCGTGCCTGTTCGCCGGGGAACTCCGGATCAATGCACGTGTAAGCGCCGCCGGATTTCAGAACACCCAACTGACTGATGTATAGCCACTCGCGTCGAGGAAGCAGAATCGCGATGACACTCTCGCGGTGTACGAACTGACGAAGAAAAGAAGCGAGCGCATTTGCCTGACGTTCGACTTGTGAATACGTGAGCTGTTTCCGCTCGGCGCGCTTGAAGCCGGGCGGAACATCGATCGCAACGCGGTCGGGATGTTCTCGCGCGGCCTTCTCAAAGAACTGATGAAGCAAAAGAGGCTCGACCGCGGTTGTAGTTGTGCCAGTTGATATCGAATGATCGAACAATGTCACGCATTATGTATTCAAGCCGTGTCGAGTGCAATGAAAATGTTTGATCATGTCGCAACAAAGAGTCAGCCCTTGTGAGTGAGCAGCCTGCACGCACAAACCTGCTCGCAACAAAATTCTGTTGACACAAAAACCTTCGTGCGGTAGGTTACTCGCGCCCGCAAATAGCCTCGCGGGTGTAATCAAAAAAAAGCAGGACTTTTAAGACGTGGGATACGAGCGTTCCGGGCAGGGGAATGTTCGATTCAGAAGACTGCCCCGCCGATCAATCGGGCGACCCTCACAAGTTTTAGCTCAATTGCAGGAAGCGAGGACCGCAAGGTTTCAACTTGAGACGAACCGTTGCTGGTCTTCATCGGCTTTGCCGCGCATTACCTGGCAAGGCTGGCAAGGATTCTCCATTAGCTCCCAATCAAGTCTGACGGCTCGCGCGAGCCGAATGCAGAGGGAGACCAGGTGTGATGAATAAGACATTGTGGGCGGTTGTTGGTGGCTTGTTGATCGTGCTGTTTGCGGATGCAGCTAAGGGTCAGGGTACGCACGAGTTCCTTGGTTCCGCGCGCGAAGTGCCCGATCGGTTCACTGAAAAGCACGGCATACGTTACAACACTCAGGGCTTTGATGAACCGGAGGTGAACTGGAAGAAGAAACTTCGCAAGTGGGAAAACAAGTCGGTTCCCGAATCGGCCGTAGCTGAGATCATGGCATTTCCTGGCTCACCGGACGCCATTGGAAAGTGGATTGATGACGCGTTCGACCAGGTGCTTGCGCAATTCACGGCATGCGGCGGCTCATTGGCGAGGCAGTCGAACCGCATCAGCGGCAGCGATCTAAAGGTGATCATAATGCCGTCCGCGTTCTACGTGCCGGTTTACGATGTGCTCGCCGCAGGCGCGTATTATCCAACGCAACACGAAATCAGAGTGCTGAATATCTATTACACCTGGAGCGGCGAGAACAAAGGCTGGATGCGGCACGCCCGAGAATTGCTTGCCTATGAAATGGGCAACTACTTTGCGGTGACGATTGGAATCCAGCCCGAGCCGCGTTCAACGAGTTGGCCCTGCGATGCGCCCGCCGTTGTTCCGAAGAAATGAAGCGATGCTGGTCTTCACGTTATCGTGAGGCAGACGGAACCGGCGCCAACCAGGGACCAATCAATTTTTTCGGCGCCTTGTCCAAAGGAGGAATCCGAGGACTATCCAACAGGCCAGCGCGAGATGCTCATACCTGCCGAAGCTTCCGGGAATCGCGGGTACGATCTTCATGAGAATCATCAGCAGCGCGATCACGACTCCCAGATAACCAATCAGCTTGAGTCTAGGAGTCGTTGCGACATTGCCCGCGCCCGCACAAAACGCAGCCGACGTTGCCAGCCAACCTGCCGCCGCGGCCAGCGAGCCTACTTCTGAGATCGGAACCAACACGGCCTGCCCAAGAAACGAAGACACAAGCGTCATGCAACCGGCGAAGATCACCGCCACCTTTGGCGTTTGCAGCCGCGGATCTACCGTCGCAAGCCGCGTGTCCAATAGCCCGCGACGGCCCATTGCGAATAGCAGTCTTGTGGAAGTCAGGAAGTTGCCGTTGAAAATCTTAAGCAGCGACAACAGCACCGCGAACATTATCAACTGAACGAGCGCGCGAGAACCGAACGCGCGCTCGAAAGCCACCGCCGTCGCGAATCTCTCTTTCGTCAGCGACTGCCACGGCTGTATAAGCGTCACAACTCCAATCACCGTCACATAAAAAAAGATGCCCGCGCCAAGCGCCATGAATATCACCCGGCTGAACTGGCGCGGCTCGAAATCCTGAGAGGCTTCCTCGGAGCACTTCGGCGCCGCTTCGAATCCGGTCATGAAATAGGGCACGATTTGCAGAACCAGCAGCGTCGAGAACATCGCCCCAAGCGTACCTCGCTCGTCTGCAAACGCCGGGCGCCAATTCGACGGATCTCCTTTGAAGAATCCCAGCACCGCGAAGATCGCGAAGATCACCAGTAATCCGAAGGTCGTCACATTCTGAAAACGCGCGCTTAGCTGAATGCCCTGATAGTTGACCCACACGATCACGATTGTCAGCGCAAGCCCGGCCAACAGATGCGGAAGATAAACTGGATAACCTCCCACACTGTACAGCTCAATCGAATTCATCCGCGGAAACACATAAGAGCATACGCGTCCGATCGCTACCGCTTCGTAGGGACAGACGATCAAGTAAGCAAGCGTCATCATCCATCCGGTCGCGAAGCTCACACCCTTTGGGAAAACGGCCGCCGTATAAGCGATCTCGCTGCCGGCATCCGGCATCCGTTCAGTCAGACGTCCGTAAACGAATGCAATTGGAATCAGCGCGCATCCGCCGATGAGAAACCCGAGCATCGCGCCTACAGCTCCGCCCCTGGTGAGCCAGTCATCGATGACCAGCATCCAGCCCACGCCGACCATCGTGCCGAACGCGAGGGTGAAGTATTCTCGCGCTCTTAGCGCGTGCTTGAGGGTTGGAGAGGCTGCCGAGTTTCCGGAAGTCGCCATTGATGTTGTTCTGAGCTTCAGTATTATTGATGCCGCCGGCGCAGCGGGACTCTAGTTTGACGGCTCGCATGTTGTCAATTGATATGATCGGTTTAGTCTCATGGCCGGTTAACGCTACAGGGACGCGGAACAGGGTTCGAAGAGCAAAAATTGACGAACTCCTGGCCCGACGTAATCCCCTCAAAACAGGGCCTCCAAAAAAAAGTTTTTGACACTGTCTCGATGAATCTGCTAGATTTTAGGGCTTATAAACCCATCTGTATTCAAGACATATGCATGAAATCCTGCAGGGAAGGCGCTAG
>Ga0070705_100000734_pt1 | contig 18683 bp, 25 predicted proteins | sample KBSK5253metaG_FD_65455 | JGI IMG/M metagenome (GOLD analysis project Ga0070705, IMG submission 65455) | Corn, switchgrass and miscanthus rhizosphere microbial communities from Kellogg Biological Station, Michigan, USA - KBS K5-25-3 metaG | ecosystem: Host-associated > Plants > Roots >... | reverse complement strand
CTACGCCTCCCCGAACGGCTCCCAATGCCTCCCGGCGCGCGCCAAATGTAGTGCCAAACTTGGACCCCAAGTCCTTGAAAACACTCACGCGCACCCCCGAAACTGCGGAAGTTGGGCTAGCTGTCGACATAGTCGAGTACCTCCACTGTCATCTGCTCGTAGGGCACCGGCGCCCGCGCCTCCATATCGGCGATCCGCGACATGGCGTCGAGCAGATCGTCCCTGGGCGAGAACGGGAAGAGCGCGAACTCCTCGAGGAATACGCGCGTGAGGTCGTAGGGGTTGCCGTCCTCGTCCCTGCGCATGATCGGCTCGACCAGGCGCCACAGTTCACCTTGCGCCTTAGCCTGCTGCTCGCGCTTGCTGCGCCCCGCGTCGGCCTTGTACTTGATCTCGTCTGAGCCATCGTCCAGGTACCAGCGGGCATGGTTCTCTGCGTTGCCCAGCGTCGGGTGCCACGCGCGGCCGGGCACCAGGAATGACCCATCTCGGAACATGGGCTCCAGCCGCCCGACGCGCGCCTTCTTCGATTCACCGCCCGAACGCTCGCCGGTCCAGTTCAACTCCTTCATGCCGAAGAAGTAGCGCTCGATCCGCTGGCGCTCCTGGAAATATTCGATGTCGGATTGCATCCCGTAACGCTCGATGCCAACCTCGATGAGCTGCACGCCTGGCATCTTCGACCACCGCTTGTGGAGGTCGCGCAGGCGCGTCCACCGCTCGGACAGCGGCATGCGGTGGCAGTAGCCGTCGAGCAGGTACTTGTTCTCGTTGGAGTCGATCCCGACGACGGCCATCGCCGTGCGGTCGGAGGTCTTGTTCCTCCCCATGGAGGGGTCCACCAGTATGTAGACGTTCATCACGGTTGGCCGCATCCAGTAGGCCACGAGCCACCGGGTAGGAACATGTTCTCCTCGCCGGCGAGCGGGTTCTGCACGTATTGCGCTGCTACGCTCGATCGCTGCTGGCGCTTGATCTCCTCCCAGCGCCCCTCGGACAGGAACACCGGCTGGCCGTTGAGCGACCCGTCGTGCGTTGCCGGGTAGATGCGCGGCTCCGAGATCTGGTGCTCGATGATGTGCGCGTAGGTGTCCCCGAAATGGTAGCGCGTGCCGATGAACCACTTCCGGGTGCCCTCCGCCTCGCCGAGGCTGAAGGACAGCTCCATCCGCTCGGTCGCCTTTTTCACCTGCTCCGGGTTGGTGACGGCGTGCTCGTTGATCACGTCGTCGTAGACGAGGAGCGAGAAGTGCTTTCCTGTCGGCAGGGCCTCGATGAGGCCATGGCCCTCGACGGTAGCCTCTTTCGGATTGGCGGCGCGCTTGACGGTGATGCCGTCCGACTTCGACCAGGAACGTGCCTGCTTGCGCTCCTTCGCATCCCGCCACAGCACGTCGGGGTAGAGCTTGATGAGCTTCTCGTGGTCCTCGAACTCCCGCTTAATTTGGTCGACGAAGGATTGCGTCATGTCCTTCGTGTGAGAGAAGATGCTGACGCGGATTTCGGGGTCGCAGAGGACCTCCTGGATGACGCCGGCGAAGGTAATACAACTGCTCTTACCGTGCGCTCTCGCCCATAGGTCCAGGTAGCCGTCGGGGTTCTTCTCCACCTCGCGGCACCGCTCGTAGATCTACGGGTGCACCATGTCCGCGCGGTTGCAGAGCACCGTGAGCAGATAGAACCGGTCGTTGCAGCCCAGCAGCGCCATCTCGGCCGGCGACATGTGCGGGACCACGTCCTCGTAGATCTCCAGCGCGACCTCGAAGGGCGCGTCGCGCAGGTCGCGGATGATCTGCACGATCTCCGGGTCCGCCCCGTCGGCGTACCGGGCGCCGCGTAGAGGCTTCGACACCTCAGTGCCCTCCCGAGCCGTTGGTCTTTTCGACTCGCGCGGCGGCCTCGGCCGCCCTCATGGCCTCGAAGTTGGCTGCGGCTCCGCGGACGCGCTTGATCGCTGCCCGCATGGCCTCGCGCCCGGGGTCCTGGGGTCGGGGCGTGATGTCCTCCACTTTGAGGTTCTGCTCCAGGCGCTCGCCGAAGGTTTGTGGGAGGGCCTTTGCCAGCAACCACTGGCGGGCAGCGATGCGCACCCTGGACCGTGCGATCGCCTCCTCGTCGGCAACCCTCACGACATCGCCGGATTTGGTGATCCTGTCGACCCAGTCATTGCGGCTGTCGTCGGCGATCTCCAGGATCTCGTCGGCCATCGAGAAGAAGCCCATTTCGCGGGCGCGCGCGTAACGGGGGGCGAATGGGTGCTCGGGGTCGAGCGCCCAGGCCCGCACCGTGGACTCGTCGGGCATCCCGTCCGCCCGGCAGATCGTCCGCAGGGGATCGCCGGCGGAGAGGCGGGCGAGGATGACCGTCGCGAGGTCCTCGGCGTAGACGGTGGGCCGGCCGCGAGGCTTGGGCTCCTGGGAGGAGGGCTCCTCGGGCTTCGTGGCCTCATGGGGTCTGGGCGGCGCCTCACCCGACGCCGGCGAGACGGAGGACTCCCTCTCCTCGCGCGCGCCCGCGCGCACGATACCGCGGGGAAATTCCCCTTCTTTTGACTCCCTCAGCACCGCGATACGGGCCACCACAGCAGGCTCGCGTGCCAGCTTTTTCCCGTTCGATCGGATGGTGCTCGGCTGCATCTTCGAGCAATCGCGTGTCTGCTTGTAGGCATCGACGAACGTCGCGCCCGCGGCTACTGCCTGGGCGAAGGCCTCCTTCTTCTTTGCAGCGAGCGCGCTCATTGCGACCGCTCCGTATTGCATGTCGGAGAACAGGCTTTAGGAGGCGCGCTCTTTCCTCCGGCCTTCTCCTCGGCCAGCTGCAGCATGCGCTCGGCAACCTTGACGTGGCCCTGGCCGATGGCGAGGAGGACGAGCCCGAGTGCCCGGAGGCCCCGTGCGTCGAGGGTGTCCTGAGCGACCAGTGCGTTGGTCAGCACCTCCCGCGCACCGATGCGGAGCACGCCGGCCCCACCTTCGTGGAAGAGGAGCGCGTGACCTTGGGGATACGCAAGCTGCAGGACTGCGCGCAGGTCGTCGTCCTCGATCGACGTCATGGCTGGGGACCTTCGTCCGGGGGAATGCTGGGGGTGCGGTGGTAGAGAATCTGCGTCCGCGCGCGTTTCAGATCGGCGAGCTTCCGGAGGGCCGCGGCGACCATGGCGGCCGGGCCCTGCCGTTGGGCATCGTCGGGGACGAGCGGCTCGTCGCCGAGCCTGACGGCGGCGAGGGCGCGGGCTGCGCGGGCGTCCTCGTCGCGGGTGTTGCTGGGTTCGGACATCAGAAACCCACCCCTTCGCCGAGTCCGGACGAGCGCCAGGATTCGGCATCACGGATGTACCTGGCGAGCATGGCATCGGAGGCGTGGCGCGACCTGACACGGATCTCGCCGAGGGAAAGCTTGGCCTCCGATGCTGTTGAGCAATAGCCGCGCCTGAGACTGTGCCCCTTGTAGTCGCGAGCGAGCACCCGTGCGTCAGCATCTGACCGGCCGGAGGCGCGCATGTGCTCGATCATCCGTGCCTTTACGATTTTGCTCACGGCGTCGCCGGAGAGGCGGCTGGGCTGGGCGCGGCCCGATCTGTGGATCTCGCGGAAGATGGGTTGGCCGGGCCTGATGCCCGCATGCGTTATCCAGCGATCCAGCCACAGCTTGAGGGAGGGCATCTCGGTGAAGGGGATGCCGACGTAGACCGCCGCGGCCTGGCGAGTTCTTAGAGGTCAAGAGCTCGATGACGTAGCCGCGATGCTCAGTGCTGAGCACGCCGGTACAGCCGAGCGCTGTGCTGCCGGCCCGCTCCAGGTCCAATCCGACGATTTCGCTGCCACGGCCGGCAAACGCGAAGCCGGTGAGGAGGATTGAGGCGTCGCGGCAGTCCCGAGCGCTCTCCGGCTTGAACCTGGCGACCATGGCCTGCAGCTCCCTGTCGACGAGGGCGCGGGCGCGCCGCTGCGGGCCAGCCCGCTTTCGGTAGACCTTCATGCGTTCCCGGATGCACAGGCGGTCGAGCGGGATCTTGTTGAGGCGGAGGGTCGTGGCGATGGCCGATACGTGCCGGTCGATTGTGGCCGGCGCCCTCCCGGCGTCCCACAGGTACTTGACGTAGGCTTCGAGCTGCTCCGGCGGGCAGGGCATCCGCTGTAGGCCCTTCCGCTCGCACCACGGGCCATAGCTCCCATCCCAGACGTACAGGTATTCGGGGTAGACGCGCAGGGCCTTGCCGTCGAAAAAGTCTTCATCAGCATTCGGAGCGAGTTTGCGGCAGGCCGCCAAAGCCTTCTCTCGGGTGGCCCGCCGGCTTGTGGCGAACGCGGGTTCCTGCTCCATGACCAGCCTCTGGCGCTGCCAAAAAAAAAGGATCTGGCAATTTCAGCGTTACACCATCTGCCTGCGATGGTTCGGCGCCCCGCTCAAGGTGAAATAGGGGTCTTCTTTGAGCGGCTATTTCACCCCCTCCGTACACTGGACATAGCCCCGCCCTGCTCTCCTCTCGAAAACCTCCCTGCCCGCAGGCTCCGACGCTGTGCTGTGAGGCGATGCCCTACAACGCGCCGCTCCTCCCCTGAAAACCGGCGCGCGTAGCGCGCTCTACTGACGCCCGAAGGGCGTCGATAGCCTCGGAGAGCGGCCGCGCACCGGGTTGTGTGAGGCGGTGGGGTAGTTTCTCCCTGTCCGACAGACTCGGCTGCACCCGCCAGGTCAGCCGGCCGGTCCGGAGGAGGGCAAGTTGGCGCGGCGCGGGGAACGGGGCGCGCCGGCCGTTGGGCACTGGCAGGTGCTCGGCCCAGGCGCCCGGCGGGCTCAGGATGTAGAGGGAGGTATCCTGCACCACGCCGGAGTAGGATTCGTGCAACCCGGTGATGTCGTTCACCCGCTCGACCTGCTGCCTGCGCAGGCGCCTCGTGACGGTGAGGACGCCGGCGCGCTCCAGGCAGGCGATGGCGACGGCGACAGACTGCCGGCACAGGCCGGTCGCTTCCTGCATCGCCGTGTAGGATGGATAGCGCAGGCCCGACTTCCGGTTGAGGAAGCGCGTGGCAAGGGCGCGCAGGAGTATCAAGCCGATGCGGGTGATAGGGCCGTTGACCCTCCCCTCCCCCTTGCGCCGCACCTCGAGGCGCTCGGCCGCCTCCAGCACCTGGGCGATCTCACGCGAGGTCAACGCTCGGCTGTGGGACCGCCAGTCCGAAATGAAGCTGGCGCGGCGGCGCGCCAGCACCTTCTCGGCCAGCTCACGCTGCGTCGGGACAGATGAGGAACGATTGTTGTGGTTGAGATGGTTGCGGGGGCCTGCAACGACTTTCTTATAGTTCCCGCCTTTTCCCGCAGCTACTCGGCTCCTGCCAGCCGCGCGATCGCCATCAGGATCAATTTTGTGCCCTGGGATCGTGGCAACGCACCTGACGTGTCTTGGCCAGACACCTGATCCTCTTGGCGGCTGTCACACCGGTTGTGTGCGCACAGTTCTCGCGTGCCACCTCACCCTAGATCGGGCGAAAAACTCGTGGCGCACTGTTGGTCGCCTATGAACTCCCTTCCATTCCTCTGCCCTCCTGCGATTTCCCGCCTTTCCCAATTGTCTCGCCCCGGCAGCGGTGATGATGTTCTGTGTCGCCCGTCGCTGAGTTTCCACCGCCTTAGCGCCACCTCATCAAAGAGCTTGCCGACTGCGACGCCGACACGCTCAACGAGGTCATGGTGGCGCTGCATGGCCGATCTGGCTGGCGTCAACGGAGTCGACGAATGACGGGGCTTGCGAATGTACCGGGACGGCCTGTTCGAGGTGAACGCTCAATGCCGGGCAAGCACCCTGAAGGACAGCCAACATGGATAAGCTCTCCCCTATCGAACGAATGGGTACGGAAGTGCTAGGCGTGCGCTATGACGTTGCCCGCCGCACCGGGCAACTGCACATGCCGAACGGCTACCGCCGTGACATGCAGGTCTGCATCGACCTCTTTGAGGGTATCGATTCACGTGTCGAGATTATCTTCACGTATGCAGGCGCCAGGGCAGACACGATCTACAGCCGCGACAACGGCAGGTGGTCTGCCATCCCGACGGAAGGCAAGCGGCCAATTGACGGCATCACGCCCGGTGTCAGCGAAGTCAAAGACGTAATGGCAAAGGCCGCTCTGCCACTGTTCGTGGACCCTGACATCCTGACCTACGCTGCGCTGGAAATCGCGATAGAAGGCATCGTGGATCAGGTCGACAACATGAATCTGGATGTTGACGCGGACGAACGTGGTCGCCAACGAGATGTTCGCAAACGTGTTCGCTTTCCTGGACGCCGGCGATCGCAAGCGTGAGCAGATTGTGACAACGCTCGGAGTGGCTCAAGGCACAGCATAGTCCGCTCGCGGACTTGCTCTATGACATGTGCCTGGCCTTCCAAGCTGGAGAGGCCAGTTCAAGCCCGGCAGTCCGCTCCAAGGTCCATCGTTAGGTGGCTAGCCTAACTGCCGCAGATGGAGAGGGAGCCGGAGGACGTAGTCACCATCCCGGCCCACCTGCAGCGCCAGATCAAGGGCGGCACAGAAGGTAGACCCGACGGTGCCTCGGGAAACGGTGCCGCCGCAGATCGTTGCGAGGAAGGCCGCCTAGAGATGACCGCCGCCGTCCGCGCCCCGCGATCGAGCTGCCTTCCCCTGGGAATGGCGCCTCGCGGGCTGTCGCGCATGCAGGCGGCGGAATATGTCGGAGTGAGCGCGATCAAATTTGACGAGTGGGCGAAGGATCGCAAGATCGCCTTCAGGATCGGGAAGCGCGTACTGTATGACCGCTACCGCATTGACGCCGAATTGAACGATATGATGGACAGCGAGGTGGAAAGCCCCGATCGTTGGAAGGCGAGGGGCTTTCAGGCATGATGGTGCCGCGATGAAGCTACCGCAGTTCGTGTACCGGGTGCCGAGCCGTCACGGCAAGGAGCGCGTGTACTTCTGGCGCGGCCGTGGGCATCGCCGCGTTCGCATCCGGGAGGCACCGGGGACGGCCGAATTCCATGCCCGTGTCGCCGAGCTGCTACGGCAAAGCGAGGCCGGCGCCACGAAGCTGGCGCCGCAGGGCATGCCCGCCGAGGGTACCATGCGGTGGCTGTGGACGAAGGTCTCCACCGATACCGACTACCTGAACAAGACCAGCGAGCGCACCCGCTACGTCACCGCGCTGATCGTCGAGAAAATGCTGGCCGAGGCCGTGCTGCCCAGCGGTGCCGACAGCGTAGGCGACATGCCGATCCGGTACTTCACCAGGGACACCATGGAGGCGCTGCGCGATCGCCGCGCCGGCACCCCGGAGGCGGCGAACAACCTGGTGAAGCGGGTCCGGGCCATGTTCCGCCGGGCCATCAAGAAGCGCATCGGCGGCGTAACCGCCAACCCCTGCGACAACGTCGAGCGGCTGGTGCCCAATAGGGTCGGTGGCTTTCCGCAGTGGACGCCGGCTAACCTGGACAAGTTCGAGGAGCGCCACCCGATCGGCACCAAGGCGCATCTCGCGCTTGGGCTGGTGCAATACCTTGGGGTGCGCCGGTCTGATGTGCCGCTGCTGGGCCGCCAGCACGTCCGGGACGGCAAGATCGTGTTCCGGATGTACAAGGGGCCGCAGGCGGGCGACGGTGCCGCCCCTGAGTCTGCCCATCATCCCGGAGCTGCAACGCATCATCGACGCCAGCGTGGCGGCGGGCATCACGGGCGAACTCTCCTTCCTGGTGACGGAGTACGGCAAGCCGTTCTCGATTGCAGGGTTCGGCAACAAGTTCCGGCAGTGGTGCGACGAAGCCGGGTTGTACGGACTGTCGGCGCATGGGGTGCGCAAGGCAGCGGCCACTAGGGCGGCCGAGAACGGCGCCACGGCGCGCCAACTCATGGCCATGTTCGGGTGGCTGACGCTGAAGCAGGCCGAACACTACACGCGGCTGGCGGAGCGCGCCCGGCTGAGCGAGGCGGGCATGGACACCATGGCCCGGCGGCCCGCCGCGGACGCCAAGCCGCGGAACAAAGCGGGGCGATGATGTTTACCACCTTTGGCCCGCTGTGTTTTCCACCCGGAACTTGCTCTTGTTTTCATTGGCGAATTTGGCCGGATGGTGCCCCAGGAGGGACTCGAACCCCCACGTCCTTGCGAACATCAGATTTTGAGACTTATTCCTAGGTTGAGAAGCGCCCAAATTTATTGACTTTCCGCCCACTTGTCGCAATCCCTTGTTGCAGTTTCGGGGGGCGACGATGGCTATCAGGCAGCGCACATGGACGTGGAAGGGCAAGGAGAAGAACGCCTGGGTGGTCGACTACTTCGACGCCAAGGGCAAGCGCCGGCTAAAGACGTTTCGAACCAAGCGCGAGGCCGATGACTGGCGCTCCAGTGCCAAGGTCGAACTCAAGCGGGGAACGCACGTCGCCGACCGTGACAGCATCACCGTGGAGAAGGCCGGGCAGAACTGGATTTCTACATGCAAGGCGAACGGCCTGGAGCCCACCACAATCGAGCTCTACGAGTTGTACCTGCGGAAGCACATCAACCCGCGGATCGGCTCCAAACGGCTAAATGAGCTAACCGTGCCGGCGGTACGCGCTTTCCAGGATCTGCTGCTTGCAGACGGCCGGTCTCAGAGTCTGACGGGCAAGGTCATCACCCAACTCGGCAGCCTGATCGCCGACGCCCAGGAGCGTGGTCACGCCACCCACAACCCTGTACGGGAGCGCAAGCGGCGCAAGAAGCCCGCAGACCGCCACAAGCGGCAACTGACCATCGGTGTGGATATCCCCACCCCGGCAGAGATCCGGACCATCCTGGGGGCTGCTACGGGCTACCGGCGGGCGTTCTTCGTCACGGTCGCCCTGACCGGCTTGCGAGCGTCTGAGCTGCGGGGGCTGCGGTGGCAGGACGTGGATCTCACCAAGGCCACGCTTACTGTCAGCCAGCGCGCCGACAAGAATGGCGACATCGGCAGTCCCAAGGCGGCGTCCAGCCGCCGCACGATCCCATTACCGCCGATGGTGGTGAACGCGCTCAAGGAGTGGAAGGATGCCTGCCCGCGCCGCGACACCGGCAAGAAGGACGCGGCGGGCAACCCCATCAAGGAGCTGCACTACGTCTTCCCCAACATCAAGGGCGGCGTCGAGTCGCTACGCAACATCCTGCAGCACCAATGGCGTCCTCTGCAGGTCTCCGCGGGCGTATCGGTCCCGGTGCGCGACGACGCCGGCAATCTGGTCATGGCGCTCGACGATGATGGCCAGCCGCTCCTTGATGGCAACGGCATGCCAATCCCGGTCGTGGCCGCTAAGTACCGCGGACTGCATGCGCTACGGCATTTCTTTTGCTCGTGGTGCGCGGCCCGGAAGGAGGACGGCGGCCTCGCCCTACCGCTCAAGACGGTGCAGGTCCGCATGGGGCATAGCACGCTTGCCATGACGGCGGATCGCTACGGGCACCTGTTCCCTTCCACCGACGACGCGGAAGTGCTGGCGGCCGGAGAGCGCGCCCTGATGGGGGTCTGACCCACGCCAAAACGGCCGCCACCCCCACTGCCAAAACTGCCAAAAGGAGCACGTAAGAACTGGATCGCACCAACGGTTCCTTATCGGGCGCGCTCCATCAGGCCGGCTGCAGCCGGAAGGGGAGTGTCTGGGTGCGCGAGGAACCTGCCCCCGCCGGAAGCGTTCACACCCCTAAAAAGGAGTCTCAGTGGAGCTTCCCCTTGCTGGGCGCTCGATCCTCGTTGTGGAGGACAACCCGATCATCGCCATGGACGTTGTGCAGGGTCTTCGGGACGCTGGCGCGTCGGTGTCTGAAGCCAGGGCTCTGAGCGATGCCCTCTGTAAGGTCGAGTGCCCCACACTATCCGCCGCCGTTCTCGATCACGGCCTGAATGACGGCGATGCCTCCCAGATCTGCGAGCGACTGAACCAGAGGAGCATTCCGTTCGTGATCTACAGCGGGTACGACTACGTCGAAGGCCCCTGCAGTGAAGGCGAGCATGTGCGAAAGCCGGTCCCACCCTCCGTCCTGGTGCAGGCGGTTGTCGACCTGCTCAGGGAACAGTGAACCTCTCACGCCATTCGCGAGTCTAAGCTGGCGCCGGCGGGGCGCGGTGTCTGGGCCGTCGACCGGTGCTGACCTACCCTGGATGGGTGGGTCTGACCCCTACGTGGCGATCGGCGGTAAACCGTGCTTCTCGAAGAGCAGATTGAAGGCCTCGGCGATCAGCTTCTGCTGCGGCACCTTCCGGCGAGCGGCAAGGCGCTTGAGCTGGTCGAGCGCGTCCTTGTCCATCCAGGCCGTGAAGGTCTTCTTGGTGCGCCGGCTCGGCGGGATGTAGGTGCCCGGCTCTGCGGCCGGCTGGGGCGGCTCCATCGAGCGGCCCCTGCCCCACGGCATCAACCTGTCCACTAGGGAGTCGCGATCCACGCCCGGCGCGGGCACCCTTCGCTTGCTCATGACTATCGCTCCGATTTGGCGTTGGCTGCCGGCTGCACCTGCTTCGCGCGCTTGTCGAGGAAGGCCCACAGCGCCTTGATCTCGTCGGCGGCGGCCTTTTGCTTGGGGCCGAGTTCCGTGACGGACAGGCCCCGCTTGATGGCGAGGGTGTAGGCCGGGCGGTGCCAGACCGGCGTGGGGCTCATCGGCATTCCGATTGCCTTAAGGACGGCCGCGGCCTCGCCCAGATTGGCGGCAGAGCCGGCCTCGTCGAGGTTGTTGACCACCGCCACTGCCGCCTTCAACTTCCCGGCCGTCTCCAGCATCCGGGCGGTGTCCTGCAGGCCGGCCAGCGAGAAGAGGTCCACCATGACGGGGCAGACGATGAGATCGGCCGCTCGGATGGCGGCGAGCTGGACGGCATCGGCCTTGCTGGGCGTGTCGATGATGATCTGCTCGACGCCGAGTGTTGCCGCCGACCTGATGATCTCCGCCAGCTTTTCGGGTCTGGCCTCGAACACCGTCGGCTTCTTGCTGCCGCGCTGTTGTCCCCACAACGTGGCGCTCGATTGCGCGTCGAGATCAACGAGGAGAACCGGCCTGCCGGCCTCCTCGGCCTGCACCGCGATGTTGGTGGCGAGCGTTGACTTGCCGCTGCCACCCTTGGTCTGCACGAAAGCCCAGATGCGCGCCGGCATGTGGCGCCTCCCTGTGGATAGCTCGGATGGTCACATATTACATATGACACTTTACGTATGGCACATTGACACATTAACTGTCAACGAGTAGGCCTCGAAAGCATTGGATTGCCAAGGCGTTCGCACGGCCCCAACTGTCCGGCGAGGAGTCCCAAACCCTCCGGAATGCCTCCGGGCAACCCTCCAGAGCCACAAGGTGGGGGATTCGTAATGCGGGCCTTCCGACTCCTCATGGCAGTAGCCGTGCTGGGCTGCATCGCTGCATCGGCAACATTCGCCTTCGAGTTCGGATGGACGCGTGGGGTGAGCGATGTCCACCGCTGGACCTATGCGCTGGCCGGCGTGGCGCTGGATCTCCTGAAGTCGGGGCTCCCCATCTTCGGGGCGCTGGCCTGGCACGACAGCAAGCCCGCGCGCTCCATCGCCTGCTGGCTGGTCTTCGCGGTGCTCACCTGCCTGTCGCTCTGGTGTGCCTATGGCACGACGGCGACCCAGTTGGCCGAGAAGTTCGCCGACCAGGCCGTGGCCTCCATCGGCCAGACCAGCAAGCAGACGGTGCTCGATCGGCTGCGCAAGCAGCGCGATGCGCTCAGTTTCACCGATACGTCGGACGAGGCGGTCAAGACGGCCGAAGATGCTGTCGCTACGGCAGTTGCCCGCGCGGCGGACGAGAAGAAGCGCGGCGGCTGCGGCGAGGTCTGCAAGAAGTGGGAGAAGGACGAACAGACGGCGCGCGCCGTGCTCCTCAAGGCACAGGCCGACCGCGCGGCCACCATCAAGGCGGCTGATCTCGACGCCAAGGCCGCCGCCGCAGAAGCTGCGCTTGCCGCCGTGGATGTGAGGGCGGCGATCAAGGAGGCCGATCCGCAGTCCGCCAGCATGGCCAAGGCGATCGGCGCCGACCAGAACCTGATCGCGGCCCTGTCGCACGTGGTCTTCGCTGTCGCCATCGAGCTCGGGAGCGGTGTCGGCTTCTGGCTGGTGTTCGGGCACGGCGCGCCGACACGGCGGGGGGACCTGGAGGCGCCGGCGCCGTCAACGGCTCTGGTGCCCATCGACCGTGAGGGCGCGCAGGAGTTGCAGGTGATCGGCGAGCGGCCCGAGGCCATCATTGAGCGCTTCTTCCGGGAAGGCGTCAGGCCGAAGCGTTACGGCCGCGTGCAGTCCGAGGTGGCCTGGAAGGCCTACAAGCAGTGGTGCATCGACCGCGACCTGCCCTACGTGTCGCACACCATGTTCGGCCGGCTGGCACGCTGGCGGAAGGAGCGCAGCGGCAACGTCTGGTACCTCGATTGCGAGCTTGTCGAGGAAGGCACCAAGCAGCTGACGCTGGCCACGAAGCCGAAAGCGCCGCCGCGGCTTGGAACCATGGCCAAGCCGGTGGTCGTGGTCGCCGGAGTGGCAAACGCGCGTTCGTGATACCGCCAGCCGGTTGCCGGACGACAGGGCCATTGCCCGCGAGCTCGGGTTGGACGAAAAGGGCGCCCTCGATCGCCTCGGCCCGCCCGACGAGATCGTCACGGCGGGCATCGTATGCGCGGCCGGACCTGGGTCCGCTCGACGTTTAACGCGGCCCCTCCTGGTGGGTGGGGGACCGTGACGAGGAGCCAGACCCTTCCCGCTCTGGCTGCATCAGATGAATGAGCAGAAGAACGGCAACGAGCCCAACCACGTAGACGATCCCGGCGAAGGACACCTCGGTCTCAGGATCGGGTCTCCAACGACTCCACATCTCCGCGAGTCGCATTTTTGCGGACCTCCGCCGACGTGATCTCAATGACGAGCTTCTTTAGCACCGCCTCGGCGAACGCCTCGTTGCTTTCGGCTACGATGGCAAACTCATTCGACCCCGATGACGTTGGTGATGCAGTACTGGTCGAGGCCCGGCTCCCATTGTCGGCACGCCAGGCGTGCCTCAGTCGGGCAAGGGCTGGCTTCTGTGCTGGTTGAGCGCCTGACCAAGACCTGCCGGACCAAGCAGCGACCGCGCCTCAGTCAGCTATGGCTCCAGATGGAACCCGAACGATCGCAGCCAGTCCCAGTGCTTTTTCCAACCGCGGAGTTTTCAACAGCTGTCGGCTTCCCGGCAGGGGATGGCCAAGGAACAAGTCAGCCATATGATCCGAATTGATGATGCATCGTCGCGCCCAACGTACTCGGATCACAATACATGCTGGGCATGTTCGCCAGGCCGGCACTCATCTTTCTGGTCGGCCACGCCATCCTCATCACACTAGCGATCCTCCTGGTCGATTGATTCCCGAAGGCTTGGAACTAATCGCGATCGTCAGCGTTGGCCTCATGCACGCTCGCACCAGGCGTGCTTCGGCGGCCGAGTCCCCAACAGGCCCCACGACCGCCAGCTCATGATCATCTCCCTCATCGGCGCTTGAGGCACCAGTCGCGAGCGCCGATTCTTTGCGGGACGGCTGCCTCCGTGGGACCCGCCCGATCGCAGCTGCAATTTTTCGCCCGACATCGTGGCAGGGATTTCTAAGGCGCTGTCCAATCGGCCCGGCACCGGCGCGGACCCTACATCCGCGGCATGGCCGCTCGCTGCGCCGACTGCTGCATGTTCCACTGCATGCGCTGCATGGAACGGTCGTTCTCGATCTGTGCGATGCGCCGCCGCTCCCTTCTGTCCTCCAAGCACTTGGCAAAAGCCGGCGTTCCCGGTTTCGCGCCAGTGCTTCGGCAGGCCGCGTCGTCACTGGCAGCAATGTCGGCGGCGCTCATGCAGGCGCTCAGTGGAAGCGCGACCGCCGCGGCCAACAGAAGCTTCAAAGAGTGTGTCTTCATTTGGTGCTCCCCACAGGAAGTGTCAGCATGCGCACAGTCTACCATGCCCGAGATCGCTCGTCTGCTGTACGTCCAGTTCCCGGATGCCGTAATCGTTGGGTGTGGCTTTTGAGCCGGGTGGAGCGCGCCGGCAGCATAGATGTACCGCATGAGCCAGACGGCCGCGGCAACCCCGCACCACCCAGGTCCAGAACGCCCAAATGGCGGCGGAGATGATCGACGGTACTCCCCACTCCCTCAAGCGCCTGCCACAGGTCACCGCTACGAATTGGCCTTTGCCTTCTTCCACACCCCGGCCAGAATATGCCTCGTCCCAATTCTGAGCTGGTCCTTCTCGACCTGGACGTCCAACGGCACCTTCGCGTCCGGCGGCAAGCCCACCTCGATCGTGACGCGATGGCCCTCAAACGACTTCACCACGTAGTCCGCGGTAAATGACACCGGTCCGATCGACGACGTGATCTTGTCGGCCGTGATGGTGAGCTTGGCGATGGGATTGCCATCCAATGTGTACTCGCCAACGATCGAGGGGGCGCACTGGCCGAAGCCCCAGATGCACCAGGCATGTGCTGGTGTGCTTGCGAGCAGAAGCGCAATCAGGAGAGGCACCTGACGCCCGTAACGCATCCTCCGAGCCATCACTACACGTTCCCCCAATCCCGACGCCCTGATCGATGACGCGGGTGCCGCGCTCGCTGCAATAGTCTCATACCCGGCTCCCCGCGGTAGGGGAAGATCGGCAATCAGCGTGAGTGCGTGAAGGTCTGTCCCCCAGCTGTTATGCTCCGCACCGGGGGAGGAATCTCAATGCGTCTGTTGATTGCGTGGATGGTGTCGGCCGTTGCTTTTGTGGCGGAACGCGTCGCGACTTTGGTCGCCGTAAACATATCAAGGCGATCTAGGTAGTTGGCCTAATGAGAAGCGGCCTGACCGGATCTGTCGGTCCAGGCACGTCCGCTTCCGGAGTAGGGCAGAGCAACCGGCTGCCGCGCACGGGGCAAAGTGCACAATAAGAGACTCATTCCCGCACCGCCAGCAAAAAAGGCACTCCCAGGTTCGGAACCCCCTCAGGCCAAATCAGGGTTACACCCAATTCACGCCTATGGAATGGCCACCCAACCTCGCGCAGGTCAACGACGGCCATCATTCGAAACTGGCCGGCGGAGGAAACGATGAGCAACGTGCACAACAGCGCGGTGGTGGTGCCCTTCAGGGGCGTGCCAGCGTCTACCCCGCCGACGCCACTTCTGAACAAGTTTACCTCGTGTGTAACCCGGGCGAAGACGCCTGATGCGATACTCGATGGCCTCGACGATTTCGCCACAAAGCTCCTTCCAGTGAATGTACTGGGGGCGGGGCGAATGCCGCAGCGAACATCTGACTGGCGCTCAATTGAACTCGGTAAAGATGTCTTCCTGCATCGGTCCGCTCCCATCGGGTGGTGGGATGAATACGCCGCCAAGGCGGCGCGGGGATACGACCCCGGCATCATGATGGCCAAAACCAGCCTCGTGGCGTACACATGGACGGAGACGATGCAGACGCTAGAGCCGATCGGCATCGATCGCTGGCCCTATGAACTCGCGCTCAGTTACGGCATCCGTGACGCGCTCACGTGTTGCGTCGGCCAGCGCTGGCTCGTGGCCTACTGGTCCCGACAAGTTCTCTGCAATTTGCTGACACACCCGCTGCGTATGCTTCTGATTGCCGGCGCCGGATTTGCTGCGGCGCGGCTGGAACAGGTGATAGGGGAAGACCTGAAACGGTCTGGCGAACAGCCCCGGATAACGCCTCGGGAGCTCGCGGTCTTGCGCTTGGTGTCGCTGGGGATGGCAAGCAATGACATCGCCAAGCGGCTCGGCATCGGAGAGGAAACCGTGCGAAGTCACTTAAAGAGAGTGCAAGGCAAGCTCGGTGCGCGCAACCGCGCTCATGCAGCAGCCGAGGCCATCAGACAACAGTTGATACCCTGATGACCTCCACGCGTTTTGAAGGGGCGATCAGATCTCTAGGCCGTATTCACACTGCCACACTCCCGCGCTATGCTTCACAGCGGGAAACGTTGCTTCACGCGCGGAGGGCAGATCATGCGGCACCGGGAGAAGGGTAGGCGGCTGCCCGACATTGACGTCCTTGCCCGCGGCTTCCTGCGCCGCGGCCTCAGCGAGCATCCTGACGCCGCCAAGCATGTCGCCAACATCGGCGACATCGAGAACATGTCGGCGTGGGAACTCCTCAACCTCGCCAAGACAATGGGCGTCGATCCCGCGGCAATGATCAGGTCCGTGGAGCAGGAGGACGACAAGCGCTGGACGTACTCGCACCACAACCCCGGCTTCACAGGCGAGCTTGAATTCGACCTGGTGCTGGAGCTGCTCGGGAGGAAGGTCACGCGGAAGGCGAAGATCGCCTACACGCACACGCCGGAGTGGGAGTACTGGGACCGCCTGAAGCAGGCTCCCTACATCGGCTGGGCCAGCTCAAGCTGGCAGATCGAACTCCAGGCCGTGCCCCAGGAGCAGGACGAGGATGGGAATTGGGTCGATCTAGAGCCCTATTGGATGCAGCTGGAGGAGCTGACGCGCGACGACATCATTCCCACCGAGGTCTGGGATGTGCTCCTCGATGCGGTCGATGACAAGTGCAAGGTGGAGGATTCCGAGCGCCGCCGGGTTGCTGCCGCCAAGGCCACCTCGCCAGCCAAGACCAGCCGTCGGCGACACTAATTGGAGCCCGGCAACTGACTATGGCCGGGTCTGGGCGCGCAACGGAGCGCTTCATAGATGCGAAGCCCCGAACGACCTGCTCGTCTCTCCATGTGTCCGGGATCAGGCGTCAGCCTTACCGGGCAGTTGGGGTGTTACGCCGCACAATCTTGGCGGCCAGGAGGGCTGCGCCGATTGCAACCAGCAACAGTCCCAACAAGGTCTCCCACGACCGCCCACTGGTGGCTCCATGCGCCACAGTCAGCCCGCCCACGAGCACCAGCCCGAGGCCGCCAGCCTTCTTTGTGAGAAGCGTCATCTTATCGCTCCCGCTCGATAGCCATCGGACCATCGCCGTCAGATACACCCAGCCCGATGAGAAGTCGCCCTGGAGTTGCGTCGGGTGGATTACCGACCGGGGTCGCGCTGTCTGGATGATCGCGTGCAGCGGTTGACGGGGATCGATGGGGATCTCGCGCCCACCTATCCCGCCGCCGGACGCTTCCTCTTTGCCGCGTCCTCCTCTCGCTCCCGCTTCACCTCGGCGTGCTCCTCCAGGACGATGCGCACATAGTCCGAGAGTGTCCGCTTGTTGGCGTCGGCGAGCCGCTGCAGCTCGCCGCGAAGCTCGTCTGTCATCCGGATGTTCACGCTGGTCGTCCGCTTCATGCCTGCGGCCATAGCCGCCTGGGGTTGGCGCCACAAGGCGCCACTCTGTACAACATTACTTCTCGTTGATATACGTCGTGAAGCGTTAGTTAACGAATGGCTGGGGAGTAGGGGGCATGCGCGACGATGTTCCTGTGTCTGGCGACCTGGTTGGTGGTCAGGTCGGCGACTGGCTGGTGATCGGCTGGTTCACTGAGGACAGCACCTATCGCCCATTGGCCGAGGCGTTCGCCGCCAACCTGAGCCAGCACCGTGCGCCGTTCCATCTGTTCGCCAAGCCCTCGCTCGGCGCCTGGAACACGCGCCGGAAGCCCGCCGTGGTGCTGGAGGCGATGGACGCCTATCCAGACAAGACCGTGGTCCTGATGGACGTTGATTGCCGTCTACGGGGCGACATCGAGCCCGTGACGCAGATCGGCGGCGATGTCGGGATCGTGGTCATCGCCCGCAACGTGCGCCGGAGACGGCGCTGGGCGCACTGGCTGTCGGTCGAGTGCAGCTCACGCGTGGTGGTGTTCCGGCCGACAGAAGGCGCCCGCGCCTTCGCCCGGACATGGGCCGACACCATCGAGCGCAGCACCGTCAACCACGACGAGCACTCGATGGCGTGGGCCTACCTGTCATCGCCGAGCATCCATTTCGACTACATCGACCAGCGCTTCTCCGCCCGCGAGATCGGCCGCATCCCCGATGCCGTCATCGAGCATGACAGCGCCCACGACGAGGAGCGGCGGGCATCGCGGGGCCGTTTCAAGACCTTGTTGCGCGAGTTCGAGCGGCGGTTTCTGAGAAGCGGCCGGACGCGGCAATCCAGGCTCAAGGGGGAAATGTCGGTGCTGGTCAAGGCCAGCGCGTAGGCAAGTGCGAGTGGAGTTGTGTTGTGAGTACGGTCGATATGCTCGACGGCTTGCTCGCCGGCATCACCAGCGAAGACATCGACAGGATGCCGCCAGCACACAGGCAACGGTTCGCGCAGGCGCTGCGCCGCGCCATCGATATGCTCGAAAGACCGCACGCCAAGCCGCCCCAGGAGGCCGAGGACGACCACGCCCACCTCCCCGGTGCCGACATGGTCCAAGCGGCCTGACCGGTCAACAAAACTGCCCTGGAGAGGGGAGGGGGAGCCGGGGCTTTTCTTGGGGGAAGTAAGCAGGGCCACACGACTGGACTGTGGCACGGGGGAGGCACCACGGGTCCCTCGATCGGGGGAGGAACGAAGGGACTTGAGGTGCGGCCCTGCTGGCCCGGCTTTTGACATTTGGGTCGAGGGGCCGCTATCGGGGTTACACCCGAGACGATTGGGGGAGAATACCTGTCAGGACACCTGCGCGGCCGGGCACTCATGGGCGCTTGACCGGGCGCCCGGCAACGCGTGGAGACGCCCAGCAGG
>Ga0070705_100000733_pt1 | contig 18693 bp, 10 predicted proteins | sample KBSK5253metaG_FD_65455 | JGI IMG/M metagenome (GOLD analysis project Ga0070705, IMG submission 65455) | Corn, switchgrass and miscanthus rhizosphere microbial communities from Kellogg Biological Station, Michigan, USA - KBS K5-25-3 metaG | ecosystem: Host-associated > Plants > Roots >... | reverse complement strand
CGCGTTGTAAGCGCCGGCGACGTCCTGCTCGGTGCCGCGCCCCGCGCGGTGTTCGCGCCGGTCGAGCGCCTCGCGCTTCGCGTCGATCTCCTTGATCTCGGCGTCGGTGAGGAACTCGCGGTTGGCGTACTGCGCGGGCCGCTGCAGCGGCGTCTGCGTCGGGTCCTGCCAGATGCCCTGGAGGTCGGGCTCGCCCCACGGCGTCCGCAGGCTGGCTGCGTTCGTCGCGTGCCCGCCTGTCAACGGACTGCGGGCCACGGCGGCCAGCAGCACCACCATCGCGACGACCAACAACGTCAGAAGTCCATTCTTCACGTCGAACTCACTTTTCCCTTTTCACTTTTCAACTTTTCACTTACTTCTTCCACTTCTCCACTTTTCCACTTTTCCACTTTCCTCTAGAAGTTCATATTCGCGCTGAACTGGATCAGCCGGCCGTTGAGAATCAGCGTCGGCTTGCGCCAGCTGGCGCCGAACGTCGTGTTCTCGCCGAGAATGTCATCGGAGTTGAACAGGTTGTAGACATCGAAGTTCGTCTGCACGCGCCGCTTGCCCATGCTGAGATATTTCGTCAGGCGCAGGTCCAGCTGCGACCGGCGCTTCTCACGCAGCGTCTGCGGCATGACGAGCGGCACCGCGAAGGTGCGCGTGCCGCCGGCGAGGTTGCGTCCGAGCGACGGCAGGATTTCGGCCGTCGTCGCCGAGTACGTCGCGATGTAGGACAGGCCCGGCAGGCTCTGATAGGTGGCGCTGATCATCGCATCCGCAGGCAGCGGGATGCTCCCATTCACCTTCACCTGCGTATTGCCGGCGAGCGGCGTGACCACGTGACAGGTCTTCTTGCCGTCGATCGTCGTTGCGGTGTGCGGCACCGGTGTCGTCGACACCCCGGGCAGGCTGGCGGCAACCGCCGAGGGCGAATCCACGTTGAAGCAGACGTCGTCGACCGTGCGGCCGGAATCGAACCCTCCGCCGACGCGCATCCCGCGCCCCAGCCGCGCTTCGAGCGAGACGCCGAAGAAGTCGTTCGTGCGCGTCTGCTTGCCGAAGTTGCCGGTCTGCGTCAGCAGGTTCGTCACCGCGCCGAACTTCGCCGGGGTGACGTCCGCCAGCCCGCACACCTGGTACCCGCCCCCGTTCGGCAGGCGCGAATCGCGTGGCGCCGTGATGCAGAAGGTATCGAAGTCCGTCGGCGCAACGCTGGTGTTGTCGGTCGCGACGAACGCCCCGTCCCAGTTGTGGTAGTAGCCCGCGGTCATCGACATGCTGGCGTTCAGCTGATGCTGCATCTCGGTGCCGAGGTCCCACGTGTACGGCCGGATTCCCCACCCCTTGCGGACGTCGTCGGCAAAGCGCGTCGCGTTGGGGTTGGCCTGGCCGAAGAGCGAGTTGGCAATCGGGCCGCATTCGCCGTTGTTGGCGAAGTTCCGCAGGTCGCAGTCGGGCACGAAGTTGCCGTTGGCGTCGTTCCACGACCGCGTCGTGTTGTTCACCGAGCTGTTCAACGGGTTGTACTGGCGGACCTGGCCGTTGCCGGTCATCGCGACGTAGCGGCCGAACGACAGCTTGAACGCGGTTCGTCCGTTGCCGAACAGGTCGTAGGCGGCGCCGACGCGCGGATTGATGTCCTTCCATGCGGGTCCGCCGTGGACCTCCGGATAATTCACTTCCGGGGTGAAATCGTGCGCCGGCTCGTGGACCGCCGGGATGTATCCGTTGTAATAGTCGAACCGCAGGCCGTAGTTCACGCTCAGTCGTTTCTTGGTCCACTGGTCCTGCGCGTAGAGGCCGAGCTCGGCCCGCTGGTAGTACCGCTCGCGGAAAATGGCGTTGTACTGCAGCGCCACCGGGACGCCGCGATTGAACTGGTACGACACGCCCTTTGCGCCCGGCCGGCCGAGGCCGATGTTCTCGGTGTCGGAGAAGCCTTGATCCCACTGCACGCCCGTCTTGAACGCGTGCGAACCGGTGACATACGACAGCGAGAACCGCTCCGAGTATCGATCGCCGAGGCGGATCCTCGGCTGGTAGAGACCGCCGACGTTGTTGTAGCGGAAGGTCGTCGACTGCTCCGTGATGGCGACGTCGTCGGGGCTCGTGCCCGGCATCAGCAGGTTTGGCCAGTGAAACATCACGTCCGACGCGCCGGCCTCGAGCAGCAGCTTGCTGGTCAGCGGCGACGTCCACGTGCCCTGGATGATGCCATTCGGCCAGAGCCGCCACGGCGCCTCGCCCTCGAGCGCGCTGTTGGCGCCGCTGCCGAGCGCAGACGCGGCGCCACCGCTGGCGCAGATGCAATCCTTCTTGATGTCGGTGAAGATGTTGACCTTGTTGCGCTGCGAGACCTGCCACGTAAGGCGTACGGCATGCGACTGGTACTTCTCGTCGCGGAACGCCGGACGGGAGAGGTCCGGGGTATAGACGGGCGTTCCCTGCGTCTTGTTCCAGTAGAGCCCCGCGGCCTGGTTGCGCACGCCCCAGCGCCGGATGGCGGCGAAGAACCACACCTTGTCCTGCTTGATCGGCCCGCCGATCGTGAACCCGGCGTCGTACATCCGATTCAACTTCGGTACGTCGGTGATGGCACGGTCGCTGAGCGCCGTCGTCAGGTTGCTGCTCTGCAGGTTGTGGTTGGTGAACAGGCCCTCGATGCTGAACCGGAAGGTGTTGGCGCCTTCCTTCGGCACCATGTTCATCGCCACGTTGGGTGAACTGCTCTCGGCGGTGGCTCCGCCGGTTTCGAGCGCGGTCTCCTCGATGGTCAGCGTGTTGAACAGGTAACCCGGCGAATCGCCGGCGCCGGCGTAATTGTCGATCCGCATCCCGTCCAGGCTCAGATGCGTGCCGCGCTTGCCGTGGAAGGTCCCCTTCGTCTGCTGCCCGTGGTACGCGCCGGTGCTGCCGCCAACGGTCGCATTCCCCGTGAAGCCGGGCGTCAGCGCGATCACGTTGACGATGTTGGTCTGGCCCGTCGGCAGCGCCTGCAGCACGTCGTCGGTGAGCACCTTCTGCTGCCGCGCGTTCTGCGTGTCCACGAGCGGGGTTTCGCCGGTGACCGTAATCGTTTCGGCGAGCGATCCGACCGCGAGATCGGCGTTGACGGTCGCGGTGAAGCCAACCGAGATGGCGATCCCCTCGCGCCGGAAGGTGTTGAAGCCGGGAAGCGAGAAGGTCACCGTGTAGGTGCCCGGGCGGAGATCGATGATGTTGTAGCGTCCGTCGCTGTCGGTCGTGACGCTGCGGACCCGTTCAATCAGCACCGGGCTCGCGGCTTCAACGGTGACGCCGGGCAGGATGCCGCCCGATGCGTCTTTCACGATGCCCGCGATGCCGCTCGGCGCCTGCTGAGCGGCCGCGTTCGTCGATGACAGGAGCAGAAGCAGGGTGAGGGAAAAGCCCAGGGGTCCCACGCGACGAGCAACGACCATGTGTCCTCCTCACGGTCCCAAACGTCACACGGCTTTCCAGACTCGCGGTCGGCGGCGCGCGAAGCGCTGCGACCATATACACCCCCCCTGTCTGGCCCGTCAAGACGATGCGGGGGGTATACTCCGCCGCGAACCCGAGGCGGTCCATTCACAACGTGCCCACACACACGCTCGCGTCCGTACTCGTCGTGCTCATCGCGATCGCGGCCGCGTGCCGCGGCAGCGCGCACGAAAGCGCGGAGGCGGCGCCGACGGGGCGCGCGGCCTGGTTCGTCGATCGCGCCGAGGAAAGCGGGCTTCGCTTCGTTCACGTCAACGGCATGACCGGCCGGCGCTACTTCCCCGAGGTCATGCCTCCGGGCGCCGGGTTGCTCGACTTCGACAACGATGGCGACCTGGATGTGTTTCTCGTCCAGGGTGGACTGCTCGGCGCGCCAGCCGACGCGCCGGCGCCGCCGCAACACGCGGGCGGCCGGCTGTTCCGCAACGACCTGCGCGTGAACGCCGACGGCACGCCGAGCATGCAGTTCGCCGACGTCACCGCCCGGAGCGGGATCCATGCGAACGCGTACGGAATGGGTGTCGCTGCCGGCGACATCGACAACGACGGTTGGGTCGATCTCTACCTCACGAACTTCGGATCGAATCAGCTGTACCGCAACAATCACGACGGCACGTTCACCGACATCTCGCACCAGAGCGGGACGGACGACAGCGGGTTCTCGGTGTCCGCCGCCTTCGTGGACTACGACCGCGACGGGTGGCTCGACCTCTACGTCGCCAACTACGTCCAATACAGCATCGCGTCGGATCGCGCCTGCACGGATCTCGCCGGCGTACGGGGTTACTGCCCACCGCAGGTCTACGAGGCCGCGCCGGATCGTCTCTATCGAAACCGCGGCGACGGGACGTTTGCCGACGTCACCGGCCGCGCGCTGACCGGCCACGGCTTCGGCCGCGGCCTCGGGGTCGTCACCGCCGACTTCAACGACGATGGCTGGCCCGATATCTACGTCGCCAACGACGGCGGCGAGAACCTGCTCTGGATCAACCTGCGTAACGGGACGTTTCGAGACGAGGCGCTCACCGCCGGCGCCGCCGTCACCGGTGAGGGTCATGCCGAAGCCAGCATGGGGGTCGACGCCGGCGATTTCGACAACGACGGTGACGAGGACCTCTTCATGACGGAGTTGAACGGCGAGGGGAGCAACCTCTACGTCAACGACGGCACGGCGCGCTTCGAGGATCGAAGCGCATCGTCCGGATTGGGAGCCGCAAGCCTCCAGTACACCGGGTTCGGCACCGGCTGGTTCGACTTCGACAACGACGGGTGGCTCGACCTGCTCTCGGTCAACGGGCGCGTGCAGGCGGCTGAAGGCACGACGGCAGACGCGTTTCCGATGCACCAGCGCAAGCTGCTGTTCCGCAACCGGCGCGACGGCCGCTTCGAGGACGTCAGCGCGCAGGCGGGTCCGGTCTTCCTGCAGCCGCAGGTGGGACGCGGCGCGGCGTTCGGCGACATCGACAACGACGGCGACCAGGACGTCCTCGTCGCCAACGACACCGGTCCGGCGCAGCTGCTGGTGAACACGCTCGGCGAGCGGGGCGGGCCGCGGCAGCACTGGATCGGGCTGCGCCTCACCGGGACGGCCGCGCATCGCGACATGCCGGGTGCGCGCGTCGAGATCGTCCGCAGCGGGCAGCCGTCGCTGTGGCGGCGCGTGCGCGCCGACGGCAGCTACGCATCGGCCAGCGATCCGCGGGTGCTCGTCGGGCTCGGCGAAGCCGCGGCGACGCCGCGCGTGCGGGTGCGGTGGCCCGATGGCCGCACGGAGGAATGGAACAGCATCGGCGTCGATCGATGGCAGACGCTGGTCGAGGGGGGCGCGCGGTGAAGTGGCAAACGGGTCTCGCCGCGATCCCGGTGGTCGTGCTGCTCGCGCTGGGCGCGTGCGGCCGCACGAGCGGTTCCGGCGGCGAGCCTGCGCCGCGGCTGCGCCCCGTCCAGGAGCCGGACCTGTCGAAGATGAGCGGACCGGTCCAGTCGCAGATGCGCGCGCGGTTCGCCGCGCTCAACGATCAACGGAGAGGCGGACCTTCAGCTCCGCCTGACCTGGCCGACGCCTACGGCGCCGTGGGCGAGCTGCTGCTGGCCGCACGGTATCTCGAGGCCGCCGAGCCGGCGTTCCTGAACGCCCGCGAGCTGGCGCCGCGCGATCCGCGGTGGCTGTACTATCTCGCACATCTCTATCGCATGCGCGGAGCGCTCGACGAGGCGGCGGCGGCGTTCCGCGAGGTGTTGACGCTGCAGCCCGACGACACGGCGGCGCGCGTCTGGCTGGCGAGCATCGACATCGATCGGGGACGCGCGGACGAGGCCGCGCCGCTGCTCGAGGCCGTGCTGCAGCGTGATCCGCGGTCAACCGCCGCGCTCTTCCATCTCGGCCGGCTCGCACTGGCTCGTCGTGACTTTTCTCGCGCCGTCTCCCTCCTGGAAACGGCGGCGCGGCAGGAGCCGGCAGCCGCGGCGCTCCACTATCCGCTGGCGATGGCCTATCGCGGCGCCGGCCGCCAGGCGGAGGCGGAGGCGCAGCTCCGGCTGCGCGATCTGCGCAACGCCGAGATTGCGCCGCCCGATCCGCTGATGGAGCGCGTCGCGGACCTGCTCGAAGGGCCGCAGGCGTTCGAGGTCCGCGGCACCGAAGCGCTCAACCGCGGCGAATGGACGAAGGCGGTCGAGAGCTTCCGGCGGGGTGTCGAGGTGGCGCCGGGCAACGCGCTGCTCCGCCACCGCCTCGCGACCGCGCTGTTCATGACCGGCGGGGTCGACGAAGCCGAGCGGGAATTCGCCGAAACGCTGCGCCGCTCGCCGGACTACGCGCCGGCGCACTACAGCCGCGCGGTCCTGCTCGAGAGCCGCGGCCGCGATGCCGAGGCCATCGACAGTTATGCCGCCGCGGTGAAATACCAGCCCTCGTACGTGCAGGCGCGGATGAGGCTGGCGGGCGTGCTGCGCCGATCGGGGCGCGCCTCCGACGCGCTCGAGCAATACGAGGCGAGCGCGCGCCTCGATCCGCGGCTGGCGGATGCGCCGCTCGAGGTGGCGATCACGCTCGTACGGCTGCAGCGGTACGCGGAGGCGCGCGACCGGCTGATCGCAGGCGGGCGCGCGTTTCCCGATCACCCGGGGTTCGCACGCGCGCTGGCCCGCCTGCTCGCCGCGGCGCCAGACGACCACGTGCGGGATGGCCGCCGCGCGCTGGCGCTGGCCAACGGTCTGCTGCGCACCGAGCAGAGCACCGAGGTGGGAGAGACGCTGGCGATGGCGCTCGCGGAAACGGGCCGATTCGGCGAAGCCGCGGCGCTGCAGCGCGACCTCATCGCGGCGGCGCGAAGCGCGGGACGCGCCGACCTTGCCGCGCGCCTCGAGGAGAACCTCACGCTGTACCAGCACAACCACGCGTGCCGGGTGCCGTGGCGCGACGAGGACGTGGGCGATGTGCGGGCGGACGCGCCTGACGCCATCCGCGCCGCGGCACGCGCGCAATGAACCCGCTCGCGATCGCCTGCGCCGCCCTGCTCCTCAACTCGGCCTGGCTGTGGGCGTTTGCCGACGCGTCGCCGTGGTACTACGCGAACGTCGCGCTGCATCCGGTGCTCGGCATCGCGCTCGCGATCGCGTTGCTCGGCCGCGCCCGCCGCTTTGCGGGCGCGTCACCGCTGCGCGCGGCAACCGCCGCCTCGCTCGCGACGGCGGCCGTCACGGGTGTCGCGATCCTCGTCCTCGGCGCAACGCGTCCGTATTACGCGCTCGTCATCGCCCACGTCGCCGTGTCGGTTGCGGGCCCGATCCTGCTGGTCCTCGCACTCCGGCCGCGATTCACGCTCGACGCCGCGACCGCCGGCGCCGCCGCGCTCTTCGTCATCGTCGCCGGCGCAGCGATTCTTCACGCGACCCGCGATGACGCACGGCGCGAACGGTTTGCCATCGCGAATCCGGATGTCGTGCCGGCCTCGATGGACGAGGAGAGCCGCGGGCCATCGAGCCCCTTCTACCCCTCGTCCGCGGACACGAACGTCAAGTCGACCATCCCCGCGAATTTCTTCCTGACGAGCGACACCTGCGGCCGCTGCCACACGGACATCTACGAGCAGTGGCGCTCCTCGATGCACCACTTCTCCTCGTTCAACAACCAGTGGTATCGCAAGTCGATCGAGTACATGCAGGACACGGTCGGGACGCGGCCCTCGAAGTGGTGCGCGGGCTGCCACGACCACGCCGTGTTCTTCAACGGCCGCTTCGATCGACCGATCCGCGAGCAGATCTCGACGGCCGAGGCGCAGGCCGGGCTGGCGTGCACGTCGTGCCACTCGATCACGCGCGTGCACGGGACGATGGGACAAGGCGGCTTCGAGATCGAATATCCACCGCTGCACGATCTGGCCGCGAGCGACAATCCGATCCTCCGGGGGCTGCACGACACGCTCACCAACCTGGCGCCGCGGCCGCATCGCGAGACGTTCCTGAAGCCGTTCCACCGCGAGCAGACGTCGCAATTCTGCTCGGCGTGCCACAAGGTGCACCTGGACGAGCCGGTGAACGCGTACCGGTGGCTGCGCGGCTTCAACGAGTACGACAACTGGCAGGGCTCGGGCGTCTCCGGCGAAGGGGCGCGATCCTTTTACTATCCGCCGGCGCCGCAGGGATGCGCGGACTGCCACATGCCGCTCGTCGTCTCGCGGGATCCCGCCGCGCGGGACGGACGGGTTCATTCGCATCGCTTCGCGGCGGCGAATACGGCGGTGCCGTTCGTCAACCACGACACCGCGCAGTTGGAGGCGGTAAAGGCGTTCCTGCAGGACGGCCAGGTGACGCTCGACCTGTTCGGCCTCGCCCGCGGGGCGGCGGCCCCCTCGACTTCGCTCGGGGCACGCAGCGAGCGCGCGCGCGCCGACGAGGAGCCGACCGCGGCGAGCACGTTTGCGCTCGGCGAAGAATCCGCCGCGTTCGGCGCGGCGCGCGCGATGGTCGCGCCGGCGGCGCCGACCGTCACGCCGTTCGCGGACGGCGTCGCGGCGGTCCGCCGCGGCGAGTCGGTGCGCCTCGAGGTCGTCGCCCGGACGCGCAAGGTCGGTCACTTCTTCCCGGGCGGCACGGTCGACGCCTTCGACGTGTGGGTCGATGTCGAAGCGGTAGACGACCGCGGACGGGTGCTCCTTCGCAGCGGCGCGCTGGAACACGGCACGGGCGCCGTCGATCCTGCAGCGCACTTCTATCGGAGCCTGCAGCTCGACGGTCATGGGAACCGCATCAACAAGCGCAACGCGTGGGCGACGCGCTCGCTCGCCTACGTCCGCCTGATCCCGCCGGGCGCCGCCGACACGATTCACTATCGCCTGGACATCCCTGCCGAGGCGGGTGACACCATCACGGTGACGGCGCGCCTGCGCTACCGGAAATTCTCGTGGTGGAACACCCAGTGGGCGTACGCGGGCATCCGCGACCCGTCGGAGGCCATCGCGCCGCGCGACGCGGCCTACGACGATGGCGGGTGGGTGTTCTCGGGGGACACGTCGAACGTATCGGGCGCGACGAAGGCGATTCCGCAGATCCCCGTGATCGACATGGCCACCGCCACCGCCACCATCAAGGTGGTCGGCCCGCGTGTCGCGCTGCCGATGCCCGTCGCTCCGCCGGCGCCGCGGACGCGCGAGCGCTGGAACGATTACGGGATCGGCCTGCTGCTGCAGGGGGACATCCGGGGCGCGGAGGCAGCGTTCACGAAGGTCACCGAGATCGAGCCCGCATACGCGGACGGGTGGGTCAACATCGCCCGCGCGCGCATCCAGGAGGGCGACATGCAGGGCGCGGACGCGGTGCTGCGGCAGGCGCTGGCGATCGATCCGGCACTGGCCAAGACACACGTCTTCCTCGGCACGGCGCTCAAATCGCTGGGGCGATATGACGAGGCGCTGACACATCTGCGCCGCGCGGCCGAGGCGTATCCGCGCGACCGCGTGGTGATGAACCAGGCCGGGCGCGTCCTGTTCCTCCAGGGCCGGCTCCGCGAAGCCGCGTCTGAATTCCGCAAGGTGCTGGCGATCGATCCGGAGGACCTGCAGGCGCACTACAACCTGATGCTCTGTTACCAGGGCCTCGGCGACGAGGCCGCGCGCACGCGCGAGCAGCGGTTGTACGAGCGGCTCAAGGCAGACGAGGCATCGCAGGCGATTACCGGCGGCTACCGGCTGCTGAACCCGGACGACAACAACGAACGCCAGCAGATCCACGAGCACGGGCAATGACGCCGCTGCGGCTGGCCATCGCGGTCGTGACGGCAAGCGCCGCCCAGCAGGCGGTGACGCTTCCGCGCGTGACGTTCACGGATGCCACCGCGGCGGCGGGGATCCATTTCCAGCACACCAGCGGCGCGTTCGGAAAGAAGTACCTGCCCGAGACGATGGGATCCGGGGTGGCGGTTCTCGACGCCGACGGCGACGAGCGGCAGGACCTCTTCTTCGTCAACTCGATGAAGTGGCCGGGGCGCCAGGGCGCTGCGTCCTACCCGGCGCTCTATCGCAATCGCGGCGACGGCACGTTCGTGGACGAGACGCGCGCCGCCGGCCTGCAGGTCGAGATGTACGGGATGGGCGCGGCGAGCGCCGACTTCGACAACGACGGCCGCGCCGACCTCTACGTCACGGCGCTCGGGCGCAACCACCTGTTTCGCAACGCCGGCGGCGGGCGGTTCGTGGATATCACCGATCGGGCGGGCGTCGCCGACCCCGGCTTCTCGACGAGCGCCGCCTGGCTCGACTACGACCGGGACGGCTTCCTCGACCTGTTCGTCGCGCACTACGTCGAGTGGTCGATCGCCAAGGACCTGTTCTGCACGCTCGACGGGACGAGGAAGTCGTACTGCACGCCCGAGTCGTACCACGGCCAGAGCGCGACGCTGTTCCACAACACCGGGCGCGGCACGTTCGACAACGTGACGCGCGCCGCGGGTGTCTACGACCCGAATGCCAAGGCGCTCGGGGTGGCGCTGCTCGACTACGACGGCGACGGGTGGATCGACCTCTTCGTCGCCAACGACCGGCAGCCGAACCGCCTCTATCGCAACGCCCGCAACGGCACGTTCAGCGACGTCGGCCTCACGGCCGGCGTCGCGTTCGACGAGACGGGCACGGCGCGCGCCGGCATGGGCGTCGATGCCGCCGACTACGACGGCTCGGGGCGCGACAGCATCGCGATCGGCAACTTCTCGAACGAGATGATGTCGCTCTACACGAGCGAGGCGCACGGGTTGTTCATCGACAGGGCGCCGGCGACCGCGCTCGGCCGCGGCTCGCTGCTGAAGCTCACCTTCGGGGTGTTCTTCTTCGACTACGACCTCGACGGCCGCCCGGACATCTTCGCGGCCAACGGCCACGTCGCGGACGACATCGCGAGCGTGCAGCGCAACGTGACCTACGCGCAGCCGCCGGACTTGTACTGGAACGCGGGCATGCGGCGTTTCGAGGACGCCGGACGCGTGGCAGGCGACGGTTTTCAGCGTCCCATGGTCGCGCGCGGCGCGGCCTACGCCGACTACGACGCCGATGGCGATCTCGATCTCGTCATCACCGCCAATAACGGACCGGCGCGGCTGCTGCGCAATGACGAGGGCCACCGCAACAACTGGCTCCGCATCTCGGCGATTGGCGGGCCCGCGAACCGCGACGCCATCGGCGCGAGGCTGCAGGTCTTCATCGACGGAAAGCCGGGGCCCTCGGCCATGGTGAAGACCGGCTCGAGCTACGCGTCGCAGAGCGAGCGTCCGGTGACGTTCGGCCTCGGCCGCGCGACGAAGGTGTCGGCCGTGAAGATCACGTGGCCAGACGGACACGTCGAAAACCTGCCTTCGCTGGAGTCGAACCAGGCCGTCACGATTCAGGAAGGCCGCGGGCTGATTCGAACCGCCCGCGCGTCGCCATGATCCGCGGACGCGCGTTCGCGGCGGCGTTGATCCTGTTCGGCGTGCTCTGGACCGCGTGCCGCAACGCCGCGCCGCCGCAATCGGGTGAGACGACGGCCGCGCAGCGACGCGAGGCCGCGTACCGCGCGAACAACCGCGGCGTGGCGCTGATGGAACAGGACGCCTTCGCAGACGCGGCGCGTGCGTTTCGCGATGCGCTCACCACGGATCCGGACCTTCGGCTCGCCCGCATCAATCTCGCGATCGCGCTCTACTACGCCGGGCAGTTGCCGGACGCGGCGCAGGCGGCCAACGACGCGCGGCGCGAATCGCCGGATGCGCCGCAGCCGCCGTACATGCTCGGCCTGATCGCGCGCGCCGACAACCAGCCGCAGGCAGCGGTCGATGCGTTCATGCGCGTGCTCGCGATCGACCCGTCCGATGTCGGATCGAAGGTGAACCTCGCGCTGATCCGGCTCGCGCAGGGTCGATTTCAGGAGGTCGTCGCGCTGTGCCGCGCGGTGCTGGCCGACGAACCGTACAACGCGACCGCGGCCTACAACCTCGCGCTGGCGCTCGCCCGCGCGGGGGACGGCGGCGGCTCCGCGCAGGCGATGCGGCAGTTCGAGCAGCTCCGTAGCGCGCCGTACGCCGTGACGTACTCGCAGGCCTATCTCGAGCAGGGTCGCTACGCGGAGGCGATCGCGTCGAGGGGCGCGGAACCGGATCTGGTGGAGACGGCGGCGCCGGCGGTGACCTTCACCGACGCGACCGCCGCCTGGCTGGCGGGCGCAACGCCCCGGGGCTGGCCCGCGCTGGCCGACATCGATGGCGACGGCAGGCTCGATCTCCTGGCGGGCGGTGGCCGATCGATGCAGGCGTTTCACCATGACGGCGCGCGTCTCGTGGAGGTGACGGCCACGCTCGGGCTGCCGAACGACCTCTCCGCCACACGAATCGTTGCGGGCGATCTGAACAACGACGGCCGGACAGATCTGCTCCTGCTCACGGCCTCGGGCCCGCGCCTCCTCACTCAGCAGCAGGACCGCACCTTTCGCGACGCCACGCCCGCGGTCTTCTCCCTCGCCCGGACGCCGAAGCCGTGGGCCGCGGCGCTGGCGGACGTGGATCACGACGGAGATCTCGACGTGCTCGCGGGCGGCCGGCTGCTCCGCAACAACGGCAACGGCACGTTCGCCGACATCACGGCGGCCGCGAAGCTGCGGCTTCCCGCCGATGCCACGGCCATTCTCCCGACGGATTTCGACAATCGCCGCGACGTCGACGTCCTCACGGCAGCCTACGGCGTCCGGCCGGCGCTGTTCAGGAATCTCCGTACCGGATCCTTCGAGGACGTCGCGGCGATGACGGGACTGCCGGCGCTGACCGATGTGTACGCGATAGCCGCGGGGGATGTGAACAAGGACGGATTCACGGACCTGTTCTTCGGCCGGTCGGATTCGCCCGGTACGTGGGCGCTCAGCGACGGCCGCGGCCGGTTCCAGGCGCGCGACGCTCCCGCCGCCACGCGCGCCGCGCTGGCGGCGCAGCTCCTCGACTACGACAACGACGGTCTCCTCGACCTCGTCACCGCCGCGCGCGACGGCCTGCACCTCTTTCGCAACACCGGCGGCGGCTGGCAGCCTCAGGACGCGGCCGTCGCGGCGTCGCGGCACGATCCCGTTCGGAATGGTGGCGTCCCTGCGATCGCGTCCGGCGACTTCGATGGCGACGGCGATGTCGATCTCGTCGTCGAGGACGGCGGCGTCCGGATGTGGCGCAACGACGGCGGCAATGCCCGCCGTGCGTTGCGAGTGGCGCTCACGGGACGCGCCTCGAATCGCCACGGCGTCGGCGCGAAGGTGGAGGTGCGCGCGGGAAGCCTGTACACGCGCCTCGAAACGGCGGCAACGGCTCCCGCTGCCGGGCCGGCCGATCTGCTCGTCGGCCTGGGCACGCGCGGAGACGCGGACGCCGTGCGCGTGCTCTGGCCGTCTGGAATCCTGCAGACCGAAACGCCGGCCGCCGGCGCCTCGCGCCTGGCGATCGCAGAGCTCGATCGCAAGCCGTCCTCCTGTCCGTTCCTCTACACGTGGGACGGCGAGCGCTTCACGTTCGTCACCGACTTCATGGGCGGCGGCGAGATGGGCTATCTCGAATCGCCGGGCGTCTACAACATTCCCGATCCGGACGAGTACGTGCGCATCACCGATCGGCAGCTGCGCGAACGCGATGGCCGCTACGAGCTGCGGGTGACCAACGAGCTCGAAGAGGTGCTGTACCTCGATCACCTGAAGCTGATGTCCGTCACGCACTATGCGGACGTCGAGGTGTTCCCCGACGAGGGAATGCGCGTGCACCCGGCGCCCTTCCGGCTGCACGCGGTGCGCAATCTCCGGCCGCTCGCGTCGGCGACCGACGACGAGGGTCGCGACCTGCTGCCCGATCTCTCCGCGCTCGATCGCAGGTTTGCGACCGGCTTTCCGCTCGAAGCGGTCAGAGGTTACGCGAAACCGCACGGCATCACGATGCGGCTGTCGTCGCGGACTCAGGCCGGGATCCGGGATGCGGGATCCGGGATGCGGGGCGCGCGAACGGTTCTCCTCTTGACCGGCTGGACCGATTACGCGTTCTCGACAGACAACGTCGCGGCGACGCAGTCCGCGCTCGCGCTCGCGCCGCCGGCGCTCGAGGCGCAGGATGCGGATGGCAGGTGGCGGACGGTCAACGCGGATGTCGGCATCCCGATCGGCCGGCCGCAGACACTCGTGCTCGACGTCACCGGTTACGCGGACCGGCCGCTGCGTCTCGTCACGTCGATGCGCGTCTACTGGGATCGAATCGCGGTGGCCGACCTCGACGAGGTAGGGCCCCGCCCGGTGGTGCTCGCGCCACCACAGGCGGCGCTGCGGTGGCGCGGCTTCTCCGCGGAAGTCTCATCCGATGGACGCGAGCCGTACGGCTACGATTACGCGCGCGTGAGCGCGGACAGTCCCTGGAAGCTGATGCCGGGACGCTACACCCGGGAGGGCGACGTGCGCGACCTGCTCGAGGCGGTGGACGATCGGTTCGTGATCTCGCGGCCCGGCGACGAGATCGGCTTGTCGTTCGATGCGTCCGCGCTGCCGCCGCTCGCGGCGGGGATGCGCCGCACCTTTTTCCTCTACGCGTCGGGCTACAGCAAGGAGATGGACCTCCACTCCGCGAGCCCCGATGCGGTCGCCCCGATTCCCTTCCGCGCCATGCCGCACTACCCGTATGCCTGGCCCGTCCGCTACCCGCACGACGCCGACCTCGATCGGCTGCGCACGCGGCTGGTCCGGCGGGCGCTTCCGGCGCTGTTGACGCGCCCCACGGAGCGTTGATGTCTCACGTCCGCTATACCGCCGCCGCCTGCCAGACCGACCTGCCGAACCCGATCGATCGCCTGCAGATGCGCGGGAACACCGACCGCATGCTGTCGATGATCGATTCGGCCGTCGCGGGCAGCGCGCCGTTCCTGCCCGTGCGCCTCGTCGTGTTCCCCGAGTTCGCGCACGCGGCGCCCGTCTTCGCGTCTGTCGCGGAACTGCTCGACAGGCTCGCCGTCCCCATTCCGAACGAGCACACGGAGCGGCTGCTCGAGAAGGCGCGCGAGCACGACATCTACATCCAGAGCGGCTCGATGCTCGAGGCCGATCCGAAGTGGCCGGGCCGTCTCTTCAACACGACGTGCCTCGTCGGGCCCGGCGGCATCCTGTGCAAGTACCGCAAGGTCAACACGTGGATCCCGTACGAGGTGCACACGAGCCCGCACGACGTCGAGGGATACGACGAGCCCCTCTTTCCCGTCGCCGAGACGCCGATCGGGAGGCTCGGCTGCGCCATCTGCTACGACTGGCTGTTCCCCGAGGCGCTGCGCCAGCTGGCCGCCAACGGCGCCGAGGTCCTGATCCGCGTCTCCGCGTACATGGATCCCTGGGGCGCCACCGAGCCGATGAACTGGTGGACCATCGTCAACCGCTGCCGCGCGCTCGAGAACATGGCCTACGTGGTCGCCGCCAACCAGGGCGCGAGCCTGCGCCACTACCCGCCGTACTCGTGGCCGGGCGGCAGCCAGATTGTCGACTTCGACGGCCGCGTGCTCGCCGACGCCTCGCCGGGGCCGGGCGAACGGATCGTGACCGCGCCGATCGACATCTCGGCGCTGCGGCACGAGCGGGCGTCGCGCAGCGGTCATCACATGCTGGCGCACCTGCGGACGGAGGCCTATCCGGTCTATCAGGAGCGCGTCTACCCGCCGGCGGCGCGCGCGGCGACGCTGTCGTACGACGAGAACGTGCGGCTGATTGCGGCGGTGAAGGACGAGCTTTCGGCGCGGGCTACGAAAAGCCGATCCAGCGGCCGCCCCATCCAACCGTTGACCACAGCAGGATAGAGATGACGCCGACGGCCTTGCCGACCGCGGGGCTGAAGCGCGCGTCTTCGGCGGAGGTGACGCGCCGCCGCACGGTGAACGTGAAGATGATCGCGAGCGCCAGCGCGCTCATCTTGATCCAGAACGCGAAGCTGTAATAGCACTTGATCGCTTCGGACATGAAGAGCGGCACGCCCGAGCTGATCATGAAGATCAGGCTGCCGATGAGCCACGGCTGCGCGTCGCGCGCCAGCTCCGCGACCGGCTGGCGCTTGAGCCCGATGCCGAGCAGCCGGAAGTCGACGAGCAGCACGGCGCCGCCGATGACCGCCAGCGCGAGCAGGTGGAACGCCTCGACGAACGGAAACAGCCAGGTCGAGTTGCGGATCGCCTCGCCGATGGGCCCGCTCTCAATGGCCTGGAAATACGGTAGAAGCATCCGACACCTCGGTGCTACGGTCGCATCCCGCGATCGTGTCCATGAACGCCGACTTCTGCGGGCTCTCGCAGTCGAACCAGTTGTAGGCAATCATCCGGCCCGAGAAGACGATGGCCGCCCAGAGCGCGAGCGAGAACGCGCCGGCCAGCCGCGCCTGCCGCGGGGTCATGGGAGACGTATCCCATTCCGCCAGCCGCCGGTAGGTCGGCCCCGAGTGGAACAGCCACGCGTTGAGCCCCGCCAGCAGGAGGAACACGGCCTTCGCGCGGAAGAACACGTTGTGATAGGTCCTGAGCGGGATGGCGTAGAACAGCAGCACGCCGCTGATGACCATCACCACGAACGCGGCCTTGGTCCACGGCAGCAGGCGCGTGGTGATCTGCGACACCGGGACCCGCTTCAGCGTGATTCCCAGCAGGCGCAGATCGAGCAGCACGGCGAAGCCGACGAAGATGCACAGCGTCCAGACGTGGACGGATTCGACGATCGAGTACGCGTACCGCGACTCGTGCAGCCCGACGCTCCACTCCGTGTCCGCCATCCATTGCATCAGGGCATGCAGTGACATCGGGGACCTTCGTCAGCGGACGGCGACGGCCGCCTGCTGGCAGGTGGCGGGCCATCCCCGGCGGCACGCTTCCGCGTAGAGCGACTGCGGCGAGCGGCCGGCCACGGGTCCCTTGCTGCCGCGCAGCAGAATAGGCAAGTCGTCGAGCGTCGGCCCCGTCGTGACGAGCCTGACCTCGCCCTGCCGCATGCGCAGCGTGTTGAGGCACGCGGCGCTGAACCCGATGGCGCAGCCGCGCGTGAACGACGGCAGCGGGCCCGGCCCCTCGACGTCGCGCTCGCGCTGCAGCAGGCCGTACTCGTTGCACGCCCATCCCGATCCCTGGTCGCACAGCTCCGATTCACGCTGCGCCAGGTAGTCGCAGGCAAAGGGGCGCTCCGCCTCGCACGCCTTCTCCCAGAACGGCAGCCACTGGCCCGGGTGCCGGTCGCCGACGCCGTTGGCGAGCGCCATGGCCGAGAACACAACCATCCAGACCCCGATGTAGGCGAGATGCCGCCGCTGGCCGACCAGCGCCGCGCCCAGCCTCGCGGGACTCAGCGAGCCAAGCCATGCCGACTGCGCGGCGCGGTCGATCAGCTTGACCGACAGGTTCAGGACCGGCACCTGCAGCAGCTTGTCGTAGAAGGTCGGCAGCCCCGCGCGACCGAGGAGCACGTAGAGGGCCATGGTGCTGAGGCCGTAGAGCGCGCCGAAGATGATCCGCCCCAGCTCCGTGCGCGGAGACGTGGACGGATCCGTGAAGAGGAGGTGCATCCCGAGGAACACCGCAATCGGGATGTAGCAGTCGTAGAAGAAATAGACGCCGGTGGCCGCGTAGTAGGCGAGGCCGGCGACGTAGGTCGCGACCACCGCCGACATCGTCATCGACGTCACGCCGAAGAAGAACTGCCCCGGCAGCCCGATTACGAACAACCAGAGGTACATGTGCGGCGGGTAGAACTGCGTGGTCGCGATCTGCCTGCCCCAGGTGATGTCGCTCGCGCCGGTCGCGAGCAGCACCACCGCCGCCGCCGCGAGCGGGAACGACGAGGGGTTGAAGATGTGCGCGCGCCGCCCGTTCTTCTCCCAGGTGATCAGCTCTTTCGCGGCGAAGCCGGCGGCAACCATCGCGAACTGCAGGAAGAGCCAGTCGTCGCGGAACCACAGGAAGAGGTTGATGCTGAAGATGACGGGGAACGGGCCGAACCCGAGCGTGTACTGGTCGCGCCTCGACCAGGCGAGCAGCATGTCGAAGGCGTAGGCGAACAGCAGCTGCGCGGCGATGAGGTAGGCGTGGTCGTACACCGGTCGCCAGTACCAGCCCCAGTAGAGGAGCACCGATCCCTGGGCGCACGCCTGCAGGTAATGCTGCCTGCGGAGGGCGACTTCGATGGTGAGGCGGTGGCGCCGCGCTCGCGTGGCCAGCAGGATCAGGTGCCAGGCGAGCAGGACGGCGCACGCGGCGGCGAACGACCACAACACCCGCGGCTGCTGGTGCACCCGCGGCAGCAGCACGAGCGCGGCGAGCGCGCCGGTGAACGCGAGAGGAAGCACGCTCACCGGCGCCCGCATGATCGTCTCCGCGCCCTCAGTTGCTCTTGGGCGTCGTCGGAACCTTCAACTCGTCCGGCGCGCCGGTCCCAGAGGACCCGAGGAACAGGGTGCGGCCGTCGGGCAGCGTGAGGTTGCGCCCGTTGGCCCGGTGCGAGCCGTCCTTCGACCGGTAGCCGTCGATGACGATGACGGTCCCGGGAAGCAGCGCCTCCTTGGTGAACCCGCGGCGGAAGAGCACGTTCGGCGTCCCAGCTTCGATGGCCCACGCTTCCTTGGCGCCGCCGGCCTGCTCGACGTCGACGTGAATCCACACGTGCGGGTTGGTCCACTCCATCTTCGTGACGGTCGCCTTCTCGAACTTGATCGGC
>Ga0070705_100000731_pt1 | contig 18714 bp, 15 predicted proteins | sample KBSK5253metaG_FD_65455 | JGI IMG/M metagenome (GOLD analysis project Ga0070705, IMG submission 65455) | Corn, switchgrass and miscanthus rhizosphere microbial communities from Kellogg Biological Station, Michigan, USA - KBS K5-25-3 metaG | ecosystem: Host-associated > Plants > Roots >... | reverse complement strand
TTCGTCTGCTGTCGCGTCACGGCACTGAACGCTTCCATCGACTTGCTGCAAGACATAGGCACCGTCGGGCTCAGCCGACAAAGCTACGCTCTGCTCGGTAACAGGGTAGTAACTTTGCTGCGAGCGAGCCGATACTGGGTTTGGCCCGATGGGAATTAGCGACAAACCGAGAAGCACCATCAAGGCGTGACTGATCGTGTTTAGATTTCGCTTAAACATTTTCGTACCTCCAATCCGAGCAACTTCTTGTTCCTCCGGCAGGTGCCATTTGAGGCTGCTGCACAGCGCTTCCTCGTTCACTGGTCCAGCGGTGAAGAGTCGGCGATCATGTTCCTGTCCAAAAGCATTGGGCTAAGACTGTCGCCGCCAACAACGCAAAAATTGCGACTATTGATGAAAATAGAACCAGCAGGTTGATCTCTTTCCTTTTCATTTCAATCTCCTTTCATCTTCGAACTGATTGCTCTCGGATCGAATCGCGAAGCTTTCACCGGCCGTCCTGATGTTGGTCCCGGCCGTTCACGTCGAAGACAAACCTCTCCTTACCCAGGCGCGTTGGGCGCCTACGGTCGCGATACGTTCGGTATGCGGGGCTTCAGATCGGCAAGGCCCGGTCAGCTACCGATAGAAATAGGGATCCAGAACCTGAACCTCCGTGATGCAATCCACCGGCAAGTTATTCCGTCTTGCCGTGCGCCGAATGGATTCCGGAGACGGCGCATCATATATGCAGTAGGTCTTCTTTCTGTCATCTCTAACGTAAGAGCGAATCCAGGTCACGTTGTCTTCCGCATTATTCAGCCCGATCATGCGGCACAACTTTGCGCCCTCTTCGTTGAGTTCAATCTTCAGACCATCTGTAAAACTCCGTTCAACAATGTAGCGCGGCATAGTGTCTCCTACATACCGTGTTCTTGAGCTTCTCAATTCGCGATGAATATACGTGAAGGCGCTGTGGCGCGCATCGGAGGAAACGCCTATTTTTTGGTGGGTGATTGCCTAATTTGCTTTATGAGACCGGTCTGTAAGGCAACGGAAACTGCTTCGGCGCGGGTGTGCGCGTCGAGCTTCGCGAGTATCGCAGATACGTGATGATCAACCGTTCTTGCGGATATGAAGAGGCGGTCGGCGATTTCGGCATTGCCCAGTCCGTCGACCATCAATGCAAGCACCTCGATCTGCCGGTTTGTAAGTTTCGCGGGATTCTCTTTCGTGCTGGATCTTGGGCCGCGCGGAATTCCTCGCACACCCGTTGCGCGGAGGGTTTGCCGCAGCCTTTCGGCAGCCGGGCCTGCGCCGAGTCCTTCAAAAACCGCAAGGGCCGCGCGCTGAGCCGATTCGTCTCCGTCAGCGAGCGCCATTGCCTCTTCATACGGACACCCGATTTCCCTCCAGGCTTCGGCGCCGGCGCGCCAGTCGCCCGACATTTGAAGCGCATAAGGTGCGGCGATGTTTTCATTGGTTTCTGGAGCGCCGCCAGCGCGCCACATCCAGAATGCAAACTCTCCTTGAATCCACCGATCATCGCGAACCCTTGCCATCTCCAAAACAAAGCTGGCTTCGCCCATCAGTTGTTCAAGATCGCCTTTTAGCCAGGCACTCTCTGCGAGCGCCGAAGCGACAGGAGCAATGCGTTGAAGCTCCTGGGTGTTCATTGCCAGCTCGTGAGCTTCAGCCAGCAATCGTGCAGCATCGGGGTCGCCACGACGAACGCGCAAATGCCCAAGCACTGCCAGGGCGGGAATTCTGGTGATGGCAAGCACTCCGTAGTGCTTCAGCACAGACTCAGCGTGGTCGGACGCACTGTCCCAGTCCCCCTGTTCGAAATGCACGCGCGCCTGCTCCGCCCTCATATAAAGGGTCAATGAGTCCATGTCGTGTTCTGACGTGTAAGCAATTCCGGCATCAAGATAACGCATCGCCAAATGATAATTGCGGGATCTCACGGCGGCGGAGGCCAGGTTAGTGAAAGCGCGGCCCGCGTGTTCCTGAAAACTGTTTGCTAACGCCAGCCTCAAACTCTCTTCGAGCTTGATGCGGCCCTTCTCATCGTGAGAAATCAACTCTGCCGTCCCGACATTGTTCAGCGCGTGAACGAGTATCTCCGTTGCGCCGAGCTTCTCAGCCAGCTCGATTGCGCGCGTACCCCAGTGCACCGCTTGTTGATGTTCATCCGCGAGCATGTGCAATTGCGCGAGATTGCTGTAAGCCATCGCCAGTTCCGGGCCGGGCTGCAAGTTCTCCAGAACCGCAACGGCTTCAACGGCGTAGCTGTCGGCTTCCGCCTTACGGCCTACCCACCAACCGAGCCGTGACATCCAGCGGAGGTTATCTCCTTGCCGCGCCTCGTCGCCGGCTTGCCTCCAAATTTCGAGAGCCTCACGGCGAGCCTGTACTGCCTCGTCACCCTGATTCGTGAGGTAACATTCATACGACCGGCATTCGAGTAGTCTGGCCCGTTCTTCCGGCGCTAACTCGCCGGCATATCTCAATGCGGTCTGATAATGCGATGCCGATTCCCGATGCGCGTTGAATGCTGCTGCCTGTCTGGCTGCGATTGGAGCGTGTTTGAGTACGGCCGCGCCGTCATCGGCTTGCGCCGCATGATGAACGATCCGCGCCAACAGCGCTTCGGAGCGTCGATTGATCAAAGCTTTCAATACGAGTTTGTGCAGGCTCTGGCGGCGAGAGACGGCGACGGAATCTTCTACCGCTCGGCGTGCAAGCTCGTGGCGGAAAGCAATCGACTCGCCCTCGTACCGCAGCATTCCGGCGCTGACTGCTTCTTCGAGCGCCTCCGTATCGCGGCCGATGGTGTCACCGAGCAGCCACATTTCAGTTCTCGCCGGGACGACCGACACGAGTTCTAACACGGCGCGAGCGGCAGGCGAGCGCCGCGCCGCGCGAGATAACACGACGTCGCGCACCGTAACCGGCACGCCCGGCGCTTTGCTGGCCAGCGCCTCGGTGACGAAGAAAGGATTGCCGCCGGTCACCGCATAAAGGTCCTCAATGCGGCGGCCCGCGCTCTCAGCAAGGGTGTTGACCCCGGCTTCAGAAAGCGGCGCCAGGCGAAGGCGCGCGACTGACCGATGAGGCAAATCGCCCAGGACACGCCTGAGCGGATGATCCGCGCCTACCTCATCATCGCGATAAGTGACGACCAACATGGAATGGGTCCGATTGATTCGACGGCCGAGAAACTTCAGCAGGTCGAGCGTCGCTTCATCCGCCCAGTGAACGTCTTCAGTGACCGCTATCGTCGGCGGGCGAACTTTCTCTAATTCATCGAGAACCGCTGAAAAGATAGAAACGCGCGGAGCTTCTTCTTCGAGCAGCGAGAGCAGTGTGCCTTGAGTTTGATGGGCTATGTCGTAGAGAGGGCCGAGGGGGCGGGGCGTAAACAGCGCGTCGCACGAGCCCCAGAGGACGCGCGCCTGCTTCTTATGGGCTTCGGTGAAACACTCGACAAGCGAGGTCTTTCCTACACCAGCTTCGCCGCTCACCAGAACAACCCGGCCGCTGCCCGCGGTTACGTCGCTGAGCAGGGCCTCCAGGTCACCAAGGAATTGTTCCCGTTCCAGGAGTTCCATTCTCTTCAGATTTCAGGAGCCCGTCTCGATACGGATTTACGGATGCAGCAACGCGACATTCTAAACCAATCAAAAAGCCTTTCCTATCTCTCCTTGCGAATCAGCTCTCCAAACGCCTCCTGATTCGGAGCCAAAAGCGCGCTGAAATTCGATAAGGCGACTCAACAATGCGGAGCTTTCGTTGAAGCGGGGCGAGCGCGAGCATTCCATCCTGCTTCAAAACACTCGCGAATTCCTCGGCTCGGGCCGGGTCCCAACTGAACGACGGCGAGAGATTATGGGCGAGCATCTTGTCGGGGAATTCTCGAGATCCGCAGTCTTGGCTTAAAGATCTATTCCGTCGCGACACTCACTCATTTGAAGGCCACGCGTCAACCGAGGCGGTTCTCATGCCGGCGTGATCCGACGGGACCAATCGGCCCATGTAAGCGCTGGCGCCTCATTGAAGTCACCTCCGTCACGCATCCGCTTCAGCGCTTCGGCAATATACGCTGCGCTGGCTCGGAGAGAATCATCCTCTCTGGATTCGTCCTCAGTCGTTGGGGCGGGACGTTCAAGAACCTCCACAACCCCGCCGTGCCCGATCTTGCCTGGCAGTGACAGCGTGACACCAAATTCCTTATTCCAGATCCCAACCGGGGCGACGAAACGCTCGCCGCGCAAAATGGCTTCGACTATTCTCGTGGTCACAATGCCGATGCCGTGCTGACTCGCATCTGTCGCCTTGATTATGTCGATGTTCGCGTCGAGTACACCGGATTGGACCTCGCGCCGGAATGCCGCCGCGTCTGCATACGTTGGAGGTATCAGTTGTGATATCGGTATTCCACCTACTCGCACCGACGACCAAACGTAGACCTGCGTCTTGCCGTGTTCGCCGATCACGTATGCGTCGACGGACTTCGGAGAGCAGTCGAGTCTCTGCGCGATCTGTATGCGAAAGCGCATGGTATCCAGAAAAGTTCCGGCACTGATAATCGGGTTGTTCGCGCCAATCTTGTGAACTTCCTCGCGCGCCACTTCGGCGAGTGAGTCGGGTGGGTCAGTAACGACGACGATTGGCACACTGGATGACTGAGCGGCGATTTGCGGAATGACGTTCCGGTATATGGCGGCGTTCTTCGGCAAAAGGCGCTGGCGCCCCCACGGGTCTCGAGGATCGATCGCGTCGCCGGCTTTTTCGTTGATGCCCGCCGTAATGACGACGACGGAGGCATCTGTCAGATCGGAGTAACTCCCGGCGGTGAGGCGCGTGGAGGGGCATAGCGGCTCGCCATGTGACAGATCGTTGCGGACACCTCGAGTATGCCGTTCGCGTTCCGGGAGGTCGATTAGAACGATCTCGCCGCACGAGCCCCGGAGGAGCATGGCCTTAGCGCAAGATGTTCCCACGAATCCGACACCGATGATTCCAACTTTCATATCCTACTCCTGGTCTTCACTTGACTTGGTCATTCCGCTTTCCAACGCTAATGTCTCCAGCCATTTTCTCAGGTTCTCGGCCGGCACTTTGTGGGATTCAACACCGGGCGATGGGACTACCTTAACAGTCTGCGTTTCATTAAATTCTCAAACCATAAAGCTATTTCTCGGAAAGATACTTTCGATTGCGGTTTGCGCGGAAGTGCAGATCGCATCGACGTTTGATTTTCGGCTCTTTCGTGATTCAACACAAGATTGGAACGCATGAATTCCAACCAGCGCCCGGTTGCGTTGGCAACTCGGTGCCAGTTGTTTCCAGTTGACGATTAAGAATCGAAGGCAAGTATCTTGCGGAAGAATTGTCCGAGTCCTGGGCGCACGAACGCCGGAAACAAGCTGGTGGCTGTCAGCATGTCCCCGGCGTTACAAGCTTGGGTGTTTCCGGTTAAGAGACCGCCGGCTCACGTTCCCAATGACGATGCTGAGCAATCGCTTTGATGAATTCCTTTGAGAACCGATCCGAAAGCCTGGCGTTGCGGCTTGTGACGACGCCTCTGTTAATGCCGAGCCCGTCCCCGCCGGATTTCTGTGTGGTGATATCCACGCGCGCATCCGAAGAATTCAACAGGTCGACTCCTTCACCCGATGCCGCGAGTGGCTTGCAATGTTTGTGCGCCTCATTCAAGAAATTCACGGCCTCGGGTTCATTTGTGAGGGCCTCGGTGCTCGCTTCTCCTCCCGGAACATAGACGGCATCGAACAAGACTGATGCGCCGGTTAGAAAACTGAAATCTGCTTTGATCGTCTCACCATCGGCTCCGGTTAAGGTTCCGAGTCTGGGCGCAACGGTCATGCACATCGCACCTGCCTTCGTCAGCGACCGCTTCATCGCAAGGACCGACGCATCGTCAAACCCATTGGCCACCAGAAAAGCAATCTTGCGCGTCTTGATTGTGTCCTTTGGGCCATTTGCCATGCTCAGCGCAGAAGAAGACGCGATCTCTGCAGTCACGCGCTTAGGTTGAAACTTTCGCGGGTCACCGCCGGCCGGTATGCTCATATTCATCGGCTCGTCGAGCCTGGTTGGTACTTCTAGGCCAAGTCCTTCGGCTACGCGGCGGGCCATCATCTTGTCGACCTGCGAGAGCAACACGAGCATCCGCTCTCTGATCGCTTGAGTTTCGACCTTCCCCAGTTCAAACCGCAAAGCGTTGATCAGGTGATTTTGTTCCGGCTCAGACTGGCTGTTAAAGAAAAGCGTCGCCTGGCTGAAATGATCGAAAAAACTGGCGCTCCGGGCGCGCACCTTATTAGCCTCGATCCTCTCGGCGTAGGACGTGAAACCTGACATGTCGGCGCCGGCCTGGAAGGGACAGCCACCGTTCAGGGTGTTTGGCTCATAGCTGGTTTTTCCGCGGTTGATCTCCTGTCGCATAAGGCCATCGCGTTGGGTGTTGTGCATGGGCGCGACCGGGCGATTGATCGGGATCTCATGAAAATTGGGCCCGCCTAGACGTATCAGTTGCGTATCGGTGTATGAGAAGAGCCGTCCCTGGAGCAGCGGGTCGTTGGTGAAATCAATTCCCGGAACGATGTTGCCCGTATGAAAAGCAACCTGCTCAGTCTCAGCGAAGAAGTTGTCGGGATTGCGATCGAGCGTCATCTTTCCAATGCGCTGAACCGGAACAATTTCCTCCGGGATGAGTTTCGTCGGATCCAAAAGATCGAATTCAAAGTTGTGCTCGTCTTTTTCTTCGACGATCTGCACGCCCAACTCCCACTCCGGAAAGTCGCCGTTATCTATGGCTTCCCACAGATCGCGGCGATGAAAGTCAGCGTCCTTGCCTGAGATCTTCTGCGCCTCATCCCATGCGACGGAGTGCAAGCCCAGCAGCGGCTTCCAGTGAAACTTCACAAAACGCGCTTTGCCCTGCGCGTTGATGAATCGAAAGGTGTGAACTCCGAAGCCTTCCATCATGCGCAGACTTCGGGGAATCGCGCGATCCGACATCACCCACATAATCATGTGCATCGATTCAGGCATCAGCGAAATGAAATCCCAGAACGTGTCGTGCGCCGAGGCCGCCTGCGGAATCTCATTGTGGGGCTCGGGCTTTACCGCGTGAACCAGATCGGGAAACTTGATTGCATCCTGAATGAAAAAGACCGGCATATTATTACCGACAAGATCGTAGTTTCCCTCCTGAGTGTAAAACTTGACCGCGAAGCCTCGCACATCGCGTGCAAGATCGCTCGACCCTCGCGAACCAGCCACCGTTGAGAAGCGAACGAAGACCGGCGTCTTGATCTTCGGGTCCTGCAGGAAACCCGCCCTGGTGTAACGCTCCATCGACTCGTACACCTGAAAGAATCCGTGCGCCGCGGAGCCCCGGGCGTGCACGACCCGTTCAGGGATTCGTTCGTGATCGAAATGGGTGATCTTCTCGCGAAGAATAAAATCCTCGAGCAGCGTCGGCCCGCGATCTCCGGCCTTGAGCGAGTTTTGATTGTCGTTGATGCGGACGCCTTGATTGGTTGTCAAAAATTCATCGGTCCCTTCTTCGATGTTTCGTGACAGATCGTCCAGCTTGGCGTTTTTCGCCTCGTATCGGGCTTGCTTTTTGACCGGCTCATCGGCCGGTCTTGCCTGTTTCGCGACAGGCGTCTCTTTCTTCTTTCTCATATACAGCAATTCTCCTGTTCAAATTTAATGATTGGTATTGTTCCGCGGCAGGCATCGGCGTTTGACATGACTCCGCAGTAGGAGTGGTTGAGTCATTGAAACAAATCACTCTCTTTCATTTTTTCCCATTGCGTCTTTGCCTCTCCGCTCAACTCGCTCGGAAGAGTTTCAACACTCACTCCATTCTCTGCGCAGAATTCTCTCCACAACGCGAACCTCACATCCAAATCTCCGGTTTCGTCTGAAATGACATTCGAAGATGTTGATTGTTGCCCTTCGGGTGTGTCTTCAAACATTTTTCTCTCCTCCACATTGATTGTCCTGCAAGGTCGCAGGCGCTCAGACTGTCGGCGCCGATTCCAATTCGACCTCCTTTGATGACCGAGGCGCGGGCTCGCCGCGTTTTGCCAGAAGCTCGGCAAATAAGCCTTCACTTCCCCTGTGCTCAAGCCAGTGCCGATAGCCTACAGAGGCAATCGCCACCGCGGGGATTGCCAGAAAGATGCCCGCGATTCCACCCAACTCCGCCCCACCGAGCACCGCGAGAATGATCGCAAAGGGATGCAAATGAATACCGTGCCCGATAAGCCTCGGATAAATCACATAGTCTTGAACAATCCGCAGGACCAGTAGAAATACCAGCACCCACACCGCCTGGTTCACGGAGTAAAAACTGGCAACCATCCCGGCGGCAATCGCGGCTATGAACGGCCCCACGAGCGGGACAAATTCCAGCAGACCCGCGCTCACGCCCAGCGCAAGCGAATAGGGCACTCCGAGTAGATAGAATCCGACGCTGCATACGATGCCCACAATCAGGCAGGCCATCAGTTGCGCCCGAATATAGGCCGCCAACGTGCTGTTAACGTCCTCGAAGAATTCATCCCCTCGCCAACGGATCCGGCCCTTCGGCAACATCCGCAGCGCCGCACGACGAAAACCTTCCGCGTCCTTCAAAAGAAAAAAACCCAGGATCGGAATGAGCACCAGCCACGGCAGATATACTATCCAGCCAATCGCATTGGTCACCTGGCCGGTCACATATTGCTCGGAGGTTTCAATTCCACGGGTTACGGTGTTGTTGATCGCGTCGCGGACCGAGGGCGGGAGTTCGTAACGTCGATAGAGATCGTTCAGTTTCTGGGCGCGGCCTCGCGTAGTCACGAGGTATGAAGGGGCCTGTTTGGCGAATTGAGTAAGCTGCTCGCCGAGTTGAGGCAACAGCAGGACGAGCGCGATTGCGAACGAACCGAAGATGACCAGATACACAATGGCGATGGCAAGAGTTCGCGGCGTCTTACGATCGCGCCCTCGAATCGTTAGGGGGCGATCCACCAGCTTAACAAGCGGCGAGACTAAATACGCGAAGAAGATTGCCAGTACCACCAGGAGCAGGACGCCTTTCAGCGCGTGAATCATCCACAACGTCAGTCCGGCAATCAGCACAATGACCAGCGTGCGAACTACGGTACGCGTTTGGGGCCACTCAGGCGCAACCGGTTGGGCCGCGCTCAGGGCTTTTTCTTTCGATGGATTGGTGCTCCTGGATTTCATCGCGGGTTAGTCAACATGAAAAAGGTGTTCGCTATGCGCTTCGATATGGCAGGGCGCGCCCTGGGCAGTTGCTCGTCAGGATCGATCCTCAACGGAGAAGGACACGAGAGCATCCGTCACGCGGCCCCTCGTGCGTCGTGCGGTGTGTTGTCCATAATTCGCTGGACCTGTTTCCGAATCCAGGTTATCAGTGATCGCGCAATGCCTTTGCCTTGATTGCATACAAGAGGAAATCGTAGCCGCTTGTTTATCGTTCAGCTTCCAAGCGTCCTATGAGAGATTTTAAGAGGGAGCAAGAGTTGGGCCGCTGCGGTCTACACGACAGGCGGTAAAGTTCGACGGGAGCCCCTCGACCGCGACGTTTTCAAACACTAAAGTGAGGTGTGGATGAATCGTGCACCTGACGCAGCCCGGCCTCACTCTCTGTTACCCTCGATCGATAAGCGCCGGGGGTTACTCGCGGCGTTCACTTACCGCGATATATAATTCGTCGTTGAAATTCGCGTCTCAAGTCGTCGCATCAGGAGAAAGCACAAACAAATGAACTCAGAACCTGAGCCAGTCGCTATATCATCTGAATCTTCGAGCCGGTCCAATTTTATTCGCGACGTAATCATCGAAGACATCGCAGCCGGAAAACACGACGGACGCGTGCAGACTCGCTTCCCGCCCGAGCCAAACGGCTATCTTCACATCGGGCACGCCAAGGCGATCTATTTGGATTTCGGCTTGGCCGCGGAGTTCGGCGGCAAGTGTAATCTTCGTTTCGATGACACGAATCCTTCAAAAGAAGAGACTGAGTATGTCGAGTCAATAATGGAAGACGTGCGCTGGCTCGGATACGAATGGGATGCGCTCTTTTACGCTTCCGACTATTTTGGCCAGCTCTATGAGTGGGCCATCCAGTTGATCAAAGCGGGGAAGGCTTATGTGTGCGATCTGAACGCGGATCAGGTTCGCGAGTATCGAGGGACTCTGACGGAACCGGGACGCGAGAGCCCTTATCGCAACCGCTCCGTCGAAGAAAACCTCGACCTGTTTGAACGCATGAAGAAGGGCGAGTTTCCCGACGGCACGCGGACTCTGCGCGCGAAGATAGATATGTCGTCACCTAATCTAAGCTTCCGTGATCCGGTGATGTATCGGATTCTTCATATGGAGCATCATCGAACGGGCGGCGAGTGGTGCATCTATCCAATGTACGATTACGCACACGGAGAGTCGGACTCGATCGAGAAGGTGACTCACTCAATCTGCACTCTTGAATTCGAAAATAATCGTCCGCTTTATAACTGGTTCATCGAGCAGCTCGGAATTTTTCCGTCGCGGCAGTTTGAATTCGACCGGTTGAACCTGACTTACACGCTGCTGAGCAAGCGCAAGCTGCTGACTCTTGTGCAGGAAGGCCGAGTGAGCGGTTGGGACGACCCGCGCATGCCTACGCTGTCGGGCTTGCGAAGGCGCGGTTATACACCCGAGGCGCTTCGAAACTTTTGCGCGAGCCTGAGCGTGTCGAAGACCAACAACACGGTGCAGCTTTCGGCGCTCGAGCACTTCGTTCGCGAAGACCTGAACAAGCACGCCGCCCGCGTTATGGCGGTGCTCAAACCGCTGCGCGTCGTCATCGATAATTACGCCGATGATCTTGTAGAGGACATGGACGCCGTCAACAATCCCGAAGATGAGAGTATGGGGAAGAGAAGCGTTCCGTTTTCGAAGGTGCTGCTCATTGAACAGGACGATTTTCGCGAAGAGCCACCGAAAGGCTACTTTCGCCTCGCGCCCGGCCGCGAAGTCCGTTTGCGCTACGGGTATCTGATCACCTGCCAGAGTGTGGTGAAAGACGCTGCCGGAAATATCATCGAGCTGCACTGCACCTACGACCCCGCGACGCGAGGCGGCAACACTCCCGACGGGCGCAAGGTCAAATCGACGATTCACTGGGTCTCAGCCGCGCACGCCGTGGACGCGGAGGTTCGCCTGTACGACACGCTGTTCACGAACGAGAATCCAAACGAGGTTGAGGAAGGCCAGGACTTCACCGCTAACCTGAATCCGAATTCGCTCGAGGTGCTAACCGGGTGCAAGGTCGAGCCGAGCTTGCGTGACGCAGCGGTCGGTTCGCGTTATCAGTTCGAGCGGCTTGGCTACTTTTGTGTAGATCCGGATTCGTCGCCGGAGAAGTTGGTCTTCAATCGCACAATCGGCTTGCGAGACACGTGGTCAAGGATGGAACGGCGCGACAAGAAGTGATGCCTGCCTCTGTTGAGGGAATAACAATTGTGACGACCAGACGTCTGTGCGCGAATCCTGCGCAATGCGCCCACGGGAAGCCTCGCCGCCCGGACAATGCCGCCTGGTCTTCACAACAACGCCTGGGCACGGCCCTTTAGGCTCCCACTTATGGTATGATGCGTTTGATGCTAAGCCTAAGTGACCAAACGGCCGATCTGTATCGGGCAATGCAGAAGCAGATCCCTTCGATTCAGGTGGAAGACGAGGCGCTGTCGAACCATCAAGAGCTGAGTCGGTCCGAACAGTCCATTCAGCACGAGCAAGTCAGGGAACTCACCGAGGCTGCACTGGAGTCCTACGACAACGGCAAATTGGAAGAGGCTGCCAAGTGTTACCTTGCAGCTCTGGATCTTTGCCCGGATAGCCTGCTTGCCTTATACGGCTTTGGAGTAATCTCCGGTCAGCTCAAGCGATATGAGGAATCAATGGCATCGTTCGACCGCCTCCTCCGGTTGCTGGAAGACCGGGGAAGCTCGGTAGACCCAACGCTGTTGGCCCCGGTTCATCAGGGAAGAGGCGCAGCCCTATTGGGTCTTTGGTTCGCGACCGGTCCCCAAGAACCGACGCTTGAAGTTGTTCTCGAAGGTGAACTCGCATTCCGGCGAGCCCTCGCCCTGGATTCGACGTACTTTGAAGCCTGGCTTGGCTTAGGTCTAGCCCTTCACATCGTGGAACGACTCGACGACGCCGAAGCTGCAATCAGAAAAGCGCTCGAGATAAAACCGGACAGCCAGGTTGCGACGGAGCGGCTTCGTGGTGTCCTTGAAGATAAGCTTGAAAAGCGCCTGTTCGAGTTAGGCTACTTGAGTAGGATCAATAAGACCATACGCGACTTCACTCCTTACGAAAACCGCACTCTCATAAAAGTGGAGGGCAAGCCCCTGTCGGAGATCATAGTAGAGGAGCGCCGCTAATAGGGTGGCCGTTTTTTTCTTTGATTCAAGCGCTCGTAAAACGGTACGTCGTCGAAATAGGTTCATCTTGGGTTGGCCAAATGACCGATCCGAAATCAAGCAACAAGATATACATAACAAGAATAACTGGAGTCGAAGTAATCTCCGCTCTAATGAAGAAGGTGCGGGAAACGCAGAGCCCCCTACCTCTGGACGACGCTAAGAAAGCAATTGCAGATTTTCGCACTGACTTTGAGAACCAATACGAACTTCTCAGCGTTACCGACTCACTTCTAAAAGCGGCGATGGGGCTACCAGAAAAACACAAGCTCCGGGGCTATGATTCGGTCCAGTTAGCTGCGGCTCTATTAGTCAGCACCCAAAGCGCCCAACTTGGTATCCCAACAACGGGTGTGCCGGCCCTTGTGCTGGTGTCCTCTGACAAGGATTTGCTCGATGCGGCGCAAGCTGAAGGGCTCGCAGTCGATGATCCAAGAAACCATCCTTAGCTGGCTACCAAGAGGCATGCGTCGCAAAATTTTATCCGCTTGCGGCTCTCTTGATGCTACGATCAGCGCTCAGAGGCGAGCACAGAACTTCTCGCCCGCGTGAGTTCGGTGCCCCTCACGGGACTCGCCCTTCCTCGAAGCCGCTTTCGCGGCGCTGATGTATTTCTTCATCAGATCAACCGCGCGATCGGCGAGCTTGATCAGGTGCGGATGCGCGCGATTGCCATTCGTCAGTATCGCGAAGCCCAGCTTGCGGTCGCGATTTCCCAACAGGAACGCTGTGTATCCGGGAACGCTGCCGCTGTGCGCGAAATAACGGTCGCCGTCGCGCACCTGCACCCACCACGTTAAACCGAACCCCGCGGTTTCATTTCCCCACAGCTCTTCGATTGGACCTTTGAACTTATCGTGTTGTCGAGTCAGCATCTGCTCGAGCGTCTGCTCGCCGATGATTCGCTTGCCCTTGAAGACTCCGCCGTTCAGATTCGCAATCAACCAGTTCGCCTGGTTCAGCAGCGTGCCGTAGACCAGCCCCGCCGGCCAGACAGCAGCTTTGAGTCTCGTGGCCGCGGTTTGATTGCCGGTCTTCTCATCGACGATGTACGGAATCGACAATCGCTCTTCCATGTCCGGCCTTGGCTCGAATGCAGTGCTTGTCATCTCCAGCGGTGTGAAGATCTGCTCCTGAATGTATTTCCTGTAGGGCACGCCGGAGAACTTCTGCACGAGGTACCCGATCAATGTGTAAGCCATATTCGAATAGACAACTGAGGTCATCGGCGGCTTCGCGGCCTTGAGCGATTTGCGAAGGTAATCTTCGAGCGCGGGCGGCGCGTCGAATCCCCACACCGGAACCGGACCGAAGTCCGCGGGCAAACCCGATGTGTGAGTAAGCAGGTGACGAAAAGTCACCGGGTGTTGCGGGTCTTCGTTTTGAATCTTGAAGTCGGTCAGATAATCGTTGACTCGATCATCGAGCTTGAATTTGCCTTGTTCCATTTGCTGGAGCAGCGCGACCGTGGACATCGCTTTGAAAGTCGAGCCGATCAGGTAAACGGTGTCTTTAGTCGCGGCGGTTTTCGCCCAGAGATTTGAGTTACCGTAAGCTCCGCTCCAAATCACCTGGTCCCCCGCGATCAGAGCAACGGTGACCGAAGGTATTTTCCCATCCGCCATCGCGCGTCGAATCTCAGGCTCTAGCTCCGCGACTAGGCGATCGGTGTTGATGGTTTGTGCGTTTGTGATTGCGGGAGACAGAATTGCTATCACCGCGAAAATAATTGCCGGCGTCAACCGGCCGCGCCGCTTGAATTGATTCATGCTCGCTCCTCGCTCAAAAGAAATTACCGCAATGAGAGTGTTGTTGTTTATCCTGTTCGGCATTTTTGTGCAACGTGTTTCCTGCGAATTCCCAGTCGCGGATTGATTCCTCGGCCTTCTGTTTTACCGGCGAGTCGGTTAACCTCACAAACCGATGAAGGGCAACATTCCAATCTCGGAGCTGAGAACGGGTGAAGACCTCTGGCTGACGGTCGCCGTAACGTCAATTCGGGAAATCAGACCTCAACAGGGCAAACCCTTTCTGCTTGCGAACGCGCGAAACGCAAGCGGAAGAATCGCGCTGAAGATTCCCGCGGAGCTTCATCACACCGGCAGCTCGATTGCGCCAGGCCTTTGGGGAATCGTCGGCCGCGTTGAGTTGTTTCAGAATCAGGTTCAATTCGTCGTTTCGGAATTCCGGCCCATCACCGTTGAAAAGTATCGCGAGCTTCAGGAATCCGAACCGCTGCTCCCTCGCGCTTTCACCATCGATATCGAAACGATTCCGCTCCCGGCTTTCAAGGAGCGAGCCGCGCGCCGGCTGAAACGCTCGATCGATTCCGGAAAAATGAATGAAGAACAGCAGCAGCGCTACGTTGAGGATCAGTTAGCCGAAGAAGAGCGGGCGTTCAAATCCGGCTCGCTTGCGGCGACGTCGGGGCGCGTGCTGTCGATCGCGGTTCACATCGGCTCAGTGGCCGGGATCGAGATCGAAGGAGTCGAGAGCCTCGAAAGCGAATACGTTTTCGGCATTGACCCGGACGGACAAGAGCAAAGCGAGCATCAAGCGTTGACTGACTTCCTGTCGTTGATGCAGAGCTTCGATCCCGAGATCGACGAGATCGTAGGTCATAACATCATAGCGTTCGACCTGCCGTTCATCTTTCAGCGATGTCTCGTCAACAACATCGCGGTTCGTCCATTTGTGAATCTATCCGAGTTCAACGTGCGCGGCGTGTATGACACGATGCATCGGTGGTGGTTCGGCGCGAGGAATCGAGTTGCGCTTGATGATATTGCGTGGGCGCTTGGAATTCAGTCGAGCAAGACCGAAGAAGTAGAGGGAAGCCGGGTGTTCGAGTTGTATCAAGCCGGCAAGCTTGCCGAGATTCGAGAATACAATTTGAACGACGTTCGCGTGACGCGCAAGGTATACGATCGTATGTTATCGATCTTTGGCAGATAAGAAAGACGATACCAACTCAAAGCTTCTAGCAGGCTGGCGCAGGTTCGCTAACTCGCCAACAGTATCCCATTCCGTAATTCAAACGCGAAGACGTCGTCTCTCATCCTCTCCCGAGCACGATATTGCCAGCGGAAACCAGGTAATATATATTTCGTAACTCGTGACCGGCGACGCCTTCAACAGCATCGATCGCAATCGCATTTGATTCCAACCAAGGAGGTCGATCAATGGGAACAGGCAAAACACAAAAGACACAGAAACGACCGGCGACCACGCAAGCCGGACCCGGCGCGCGGTCGGCTCGGCTCAAGCAAATCAGCAAGAGCAGCTCGCAAATCGTCAAAGACGCGGCCGTCTTGCTCGACGAAGAACTCGCTTCCGGCATCGTAGCCGCGAAACAGGTACAGCAGCGCTTTCAGAAGGAGCGGCGCATCAATCCCGGGGACTTCAAGGACGCGCTCACAAAATTCCAGGGAGATGCGCACGACGTCGTCAACCTGCTCAACGATCAGTTCGCGGAAATGCGTTCAGACGAGAACGCCGAGCTTGTGAAACGCTTCACAGGCAATGCCCACAGTCTGCTCGACCTGGTTGTGGAACTGGTTAATACGAGCGCCGAGATCGCCGATCAACTCGCGAAATCCAGTCTTCAGAAAAAGACGGGTACGGGAAATGGCTAAGGCGGCGGCTAAGGCGTCCGCTCGTCGCAGGCATCAAACGCGTGGCGCCGCCGGCTTCTTCGAACGAACCCTGGCTCGCTATCGGAATCTCACGACGCAAGCGCTGCTTGATTTTGTTCCTGACAACGGGCCGCCTTATCTCTACGATCTCATCCCGGCTTACCCTCGCCGCCTGGGCAAGGGCTTGCGAGCCGCGCTCTGTTTTGCGACTTGCGATGCACTTGGCGGCACCGAACGGCAGGCGTTGAACTCCGCGGTCGCGATCGAATTGCTTCACAACGCGTTTCTGATTCACGATGACGTGCAGGATGAAAGCTTACGCAGGCGCGGCGGCCCAACCCTGCACAGCGAACACGGAATTGGCATCGCGGTGAATGTAGGCAACGGCACCAATCTCCTCGCTCTCGAAAGACTGCTTGCCAATCGCGACATTCTCGGCCCCGAGCTCAGTTGGGAAGTCATGCTCGAAACCGAGTGGATGATGCGTCACTCGCTCGAGGGACAGGCGATCGAGCTTGGGTGGATTCGTGATAACGCCGATGACCTGGATGCGAAAGATTATCTCCAGATGTGTCTCAAGAAGACTTCGTGGTATTCGTTTATCTATCCATTGCGCGTCGGCGCGTTGATTGCGAGGAGCGCTCGACTGGATGCGGATCAGTTCTGCCGGTTAGGTTGGTATTTCGGCGCGGCTTTTCAGATACAAGACGACATCCTGAACTTGACGGGGCAGTACGCGAAGTACGGCAAGGAAATCCGCGGCGACCTGTGGGAGGGAAAGCGAACTCTGATGCTTGTTCATCTCCTGAACGAGTGCTCACCGAAAGAACGCCGGGAGATCAAGCGGTTCCTCGCCAAGCCACGCAGCGATCGGAACAAAACTGAGATCTCATGGTTGTACGGACTGATGAAGCGTTGTGGGAGCATCGAGTACGCTCGCCGCTCGGCTCGTCAACTGGCAGGGGCAGCGCTTATGGAAGCGCTGACTGCATTTCGCGAAGTGCCGGACTCAGACTCGAAGCGGTTCATCCTCGAGATGATTCTGTATGTGGTCCGGCGCGACAGGTGAGATCGGCATCACTCCCTTTGTTCCGCGGGACTCCTATCCTCGGTTTCGCGCAATATCGCGATAGACCGAATCGTACGGGCGAGGGTCACATCAATGAACGATGGCGACGTGGGTCACGAAGCCTCAGGCGTGACCCTTCGGAGGTCATCTCAGAAGAGACCCCAGAATTAATCTACGAAGGAGAAACCAGATGTCTTCTCAGAACTCCAAACTGGACAAGATAGAACACATTGTTGTGTTGATGATGGAGAACCGCTCTTTCGATAATGTGCTGGGCCGGTTGTATCCTGACAACCCGAACTTTAACGGCGTCAAAGACACGATGAGTAATCCCCGGCCCGGCGGCGAGTTGGCTTATGTATTCGCTGGAACGGACATGACCGCACCTTTCCCGGATCCCAACGAGCCGTACGACCACGTCTATATGCAAGAGTTCAACCCGCCGTGTCCTCCCGGTGTTGCTCCGTGTCCGCCGCCATGTCCCATTCCGAACACCACCGAGACGCCCGGGATGCAGGGCTTCGTCAACGATTACGTCAATGCGATTAGCCAGGCCAACAGCGAGGCTCAGAAACACGGGCACCCGCTTTTCGATGTTGACCCTGGCGTCATCATGAACTGCTACGCGCCATGTTCGTTGCCGGTTATCAACGGACTGGCCGGGGCCTACGCCGTCTGTGATAACTGGTACAGTTCGGTTCCTACGCAGACTTTCCCCAATCGCTCTTTTGTCCACGCGGCAACTTCCAGCGGAAATGTTATTAACAGTTGGGGCCAGCACTTCTGGGACAAGGGCATCTTCATCAACGACACCCCTACTGTTTACAACCTTCTTGAAGCGCGGAATATCAGTTGGAAGATTTATCACGGCGGCCCGTTGTTGTTGTGCAACGCGCTGTACGGGCAGAAGCACCTGTGGGAGTTTTTATTCGATTTAGAACATCCGCGCTTCTTCCCGCTTCAATCCGGCGATTATTCGTCTCATCCTGATTCGCAGGCAAATCAGTTTCTCGCCGATGTGCGGGCGGGCACGCTGCCCTCATACACATTCATCGAGCCGAACATGATTTGTAGCGAGAAGTACGGTCCTGAAAACGATATGCATCCTGCCTTTGCGGTCTTCGACACCGGCGCGCCTACCAATGCGCTCTACGGCGATAAACTGATTTACGACGTCTACACCGCTTTGCGCGAGAGCGATTACTGGGAGAAGACCCTGTTGATCATCACCTTCGACGAGCACGGCGGTTGCTTCGATCATCAGCCGCCGCCCGAGACAGTTTCTCCCGACGGCATTGTGATTAAGGCTAACAAGAAGTGCGACGGTCCGGGCAGTAATTTTGACTTCAAGAGGCTTGGCGTCCGGGTTCCGGCGGTTCTTGTTTCGCCATGGATCGAACAAGGAACAATTTGCCACACCCAATTCGATCACACCTCTATCATCAAAACAGCGTCGAACAAATGGCTGCAAGGAGCGAATCTGACCAACCGCGATCTCAAAGCTACTGAC
>Ga0070705_100000729_pt1 | contig 18726 bp, 14 predicted proteins | sample KBSK5253metaG_FD_65455 | JGI IMG/M metagenome (GOLD analysis project Ga0070705, IMG submission 65455) | Corn, switchgrass and miscanthus rhizosphere microbial communities from Kellogg Biological Station, Michigan, USA - KBS K5-25-3 metaG | ecosystem: Host-associated > Plants > Roots >... | reverse complement strand
CGATCGTGGCACTCACGGCAGATGAGGGCGACACCGCCTCGCTGCTGAAAAGAACCGGCGGCGCGACGATTGTCGACCTGGCCGGTGAGACCGCGATCTACGCGGCGTTCCCGGACCTCCTGAAGGTCATTCGCGCCGGAGCGCACCCGCTGCCCGCGATGAGCGAGGTCGAGCGGTTTTCGCGCCAGCACCAGGCCGTCATCCTCGCCGAGGCGCTGACGACTCTCGGCGGCCGGGCCTCGCGGCCGGCGCCAGGTACGTAGCCCGAGGGAAGCTCGCGCCGCCCGCCCCACATCGCGGAGGCGGGGCGGCGGAGTCGTCGTTACTTCGCGATCACGTTGATCGGCGCGCCCGGGGTCGCCTGGGGGGCCGACGGCGCATGCTTGTAGAGATAGACGTGGCCCGTGCCGGCGTCGTCGTGCTTGACGTACATGACGACGCCGTACGTCGAGATCGGCGCGGAGATCAGGCTCTCGGCGGTGGAGTCCCCTTCCGTGAAGAAGGACGGGATGGCGACGCTCACGGTCCGCCACGAGCCGGTCCCGACCGGATTGAACTCCGCCATGGTTGTGCCGTTGATGAACAGCAACATGCCCGTCACGGGCTCGGTCACGATCGACGTGCCGCCCGGACCGACCCGGAACTGCCCGCCATTGGGAGCGCCCGACTTCGACAAGGTCGTGAAGCTGCCGTTGCTGTTGAGCTTGTAGAAGCCGACGCCTCCGCCGAAGACGACGCACTGGCAGAGCGGAGAGTAGTGTGCGAAGACCTCGTACGGGTCCGCTGAGAACTGCGGCAGGTTGGTGCCGTCCGCTCCGTTACCCCGTGAGAGCTGCGTCCAGGAGTTGGTGGCGGGGTTGTACGCTCGGATGCCCCAGTCACCGTCGTAGTGAATCAGACGCCCGCCGCTCAAGTCGGGGAACCACGCCTGGGCGCGGCAACACTGGACGTTGCCGCCGCGCGACGCGAGCGTGGTCCAGGTGCTTCCATCGCTGCTCAGGCGAACCAGATTGGTCGAGTTGTAGTAGGTGTAGTAGTGCTCACCGGTCGCCGGGTTGAGCGTGTTGTGGTCGTAGGAGTGGCGCGGATCGTTCCCCGAGTTGGGTGGCGTCGGCAGCCGGCCCCACGAGTTCGTCGCGTCGTCGTAGAAGATCGCCATCTCGTTGGTGCCCGAGCACGGTGCGTGCGGCGAACCCGAGAACTGGAAGCGCTTGGTAATCGGGTTCCACACCGCCTTGTTGGCGAACTGTGTGACCACGTCGCCACGCGTGCAACCGGGCGGATTGAGAATGGCGCCGTTGTTGAACCCGGTCGTCGCCGTGAGCTCGGCGAACGTGCCCGGCGCCATCTGGGCGGCCTTCGTCGAGAGGTTGCTCGCCGAGGCCATGGTGGTCGTGAAGAGGAACAGCACGCCGACGGAGACCGCGGCGACTCGGGCCGCTCGGTTTCTCCGTCTCCCCTGCGTTACCGTGTCTTGCCGCCGGACCTCGAGACTGCGCATACGTTTCGCCCCCGTCTAGTAGCGATCCGGCCAGGGGTCAAGCCTGGATCGCGACGTTGCCGTTCGGAGTTAAACAGAAATCCCGCCATGCTTCCGAGCCGAGCCGCCCTCTGCGGGAGAGGAGACCGGGTCGCCCGGCCGGCGCGCCGCACGTCGGCGCCATCGCCGGGCCATGACGATCGCGCCGACGATCAGGAACGGCGCCGGACCGAGCTCGGTCAGGGTCAAACAGCACGGCGCCGTGGGTGCGATGCCCGACGAGGGCACGCCGGGGTCGGCGATGTCCTGCGTCGAGATGACCAGCTCGTCGTACCAGACGTTCGCCGAGGAGAGACTCGACTGGAGGTTCGTCTGATAGGGGTGCAGGTAGATCTTGCCCATCTTGTAGACGGACGCATTGCTGTTGACCAGGAACCAGCCGTTGGCGGCCTGGGAAAAGTCGCGCGTGCATTTGACCGGCTGCGACGCCTCGCAGTCGATGATGAGATCGAGCGGCTTCCCCTCGCGGCCGAGCCAGACCTTGATCGGCGTGCCCCACGAATTCCACGCGATGGGCCCCAGCATCATCTTGATCGTCATCCACTCGTTCGCGAACAGGCGCTTGCACGCCGTTTGGTTGGGTCCGGTGCTGCAGCCTGTGATCATGGTCTGGAAGTTCGAGTCGGCCGACGGCGGGATCGTCCCGGCCGCCAAGCCGACGAAGGCCGCCGTGCCGTTACAGTTCGCGTACGAGAGCGGGTAGCCGCGCTGGCTGCCGTTCTGGATCACGAACTCGAAGCCCTGGTCGGGACACGAGGTCGGACAGTTGACGCTGTCCGGACTGGACGGGTTGCAGTTCGGCAGATCGCCGAGACCGACGTCCGAGAGCTTGGCGCCGTCGCTGTTGGGCCAGTTCGACTTCACCAGCAGCTCCGGGCTCCAGCGGATCCGGTACTGAATGAAGATCCGCTCGCCCGTGCTGATCTGCCCGGTCTTGTTTGGACCGAAGTGGGTGAACCACGAGCCGGCCGAGGAGCTGGTCGATCCGACCGGGAAGGTGAACTTCATCGAGCCCGCGCCGGAGGCCTTGGTGGTGGTATCGATGGTCGGCACGTTCGGGTTGTTGCCGTTCGCCATGATCCCGAAGTCGCTGCCCCAGCTCTCGTGGCCGAGGGGATTGTTGCGCGGAATCGAGGCCGCCGTGTCGAAGCTATGGCAACGCAGCACGCCCGGAGCGGCGCAGCGCGCCGCGAAGTCGGCGTCGGCGGTGAGGGCGTCCGCCGCCGGCACGACCACGTGGGCGACGAGCAGCACCAACGCAACGATCAGGACTGGCATGGTTGAGCCTCCGCGGGGCCCACGGTAACGCGCGGCGCCATTCTCCTCAAGCGTCGATTACGCCGCTCCGTTCGATGCGGGGCCATCAGCCGCACGGTCACCTGGCGACCACGTTGCCGGGGACTCCCGGGATGACCGGCGGAGTCGAGGGCGCGTGCTTGTAGAGGAAGACGCGGCCCGTGCCGGAGTCGTCGTGCTTGACGTACATAACGACGCCGTAGGTCGAGATCGGTGCGGAGATGAGGCTTTCGTTGACTCCGTTGCCGGCGTTGAAGAAGGACGGCACCGCCGGCCCCCGCGACCACGTGCCCGTCGCGGTATTCGTCGCGCCGGGATCCAGCACGAACATCGACCCGCCCTGGACGATGACGATCAGAAATCCCGAGACCGGGTCGACGACGACGGACGCGTTGCCCGACGGCGAGATGTTGATCGAGCTCGGGCCGCCGGCGTGGGTGAGCGCGGTAAACGTGCCGTCGCTGTTGAATTTCTCGAGGACGGGGCCGTTGCCGAAGATGATGCAGCGGCAGCGTACCGAGTAGAGCGACCACGAGGGCTGGCAGACCGAGCCGCAGGAGAACCCCGGCAATCCCGAGATCGACACCTCGGCGCCGGCGCGCGCGGTCCACGAGTTGGATGAGGGCGAGTATTCGTAGAGGCCAAAGCTGCCGTCCCACCGCAGCAGGCTGTTGCGATCCGGGAAAAACGCCTGCGAGTTACAGCACTGGGTGCTGTTCGGGAACGCAGCCAGCGATTGCCAACCACTCCCTCCGTTCGCGAGTCTCAGGTTCTGCGTGGAGTTGTAGTTGTGGTAGTAGTGCTCGCCCGTCGCCGGGTTGAGCGCGTTATGGCCGTAGGAGTGGCGCGGATCATTCGCGCTGGAATTTGGATTCGGCAGGGTCCCCCAGCTATTCGCGGCGTCGTCGTAGAAGACCGCCTTCTCGTTCGTGCCCGAGCAGGGCGCGTGCGGAGAGCCCGAGAACTGAAACCGCTTGGCGATCGGGTTCCAGACCGCGGTGTTGGCGTACTGCGTGATCGCGTCCTGCCGGCCGCAGCCCGACGGCGTGAGGATGCCGCCGTTGTCCCAGTTGGTCATTCCGGTGAGCTCGACGAACGTTCCCGGTGCCATCTGCGCCGCCTGGGTCGAGAGGTTGCCCGCCGCCGCCAGGGTGTTCGTGACAAGCAGCAGCGCGGCGATGATGACGACGGACACCACAGCGGCTCGAGGCGGATAGCCTCCACCTCGTCCCTGCTTCACCGCATCATGCCGACCGACACTGACACCTCGCATGTCCGTTCGCCCTCGTGTTTGCGCACCCGGCCAGGGTCAACCCCTGATCTCGACGAGCTAGCCTCGACTGTCGTGGGATCGATCAGGCCGATGCTCGCCATCCTCGGGAGCCGGACCGCCTTCATCCGGAGAGAACGCAAGGTCGTCGGGGCGGCGCGTCACCCGCCGGCGCCACCGCCGACCCACCAGGATCAGGCCCAACGCCACGAGCGGCACCGGGCTGAGCTCGGTGAGCCGCAGGCAGCACGGCGCGGTGGGAGCGAGTCCCGGAGTGGTCGCGCCGGGGTCCGCGATGTCCTGCTTCGAGATGATCAACTCGTCGTACCAGACGGTTGTCTCGGCAAGCGGGCCGGGGGCGTCTACGCCCTGCCGGGTGACGTAAGGGTCGAGCCACACCTTGCCGAGCTTGTAGAGGCCCGTGTTGCTGTTGTAGAGGAAGAAGCCCTGGACCGTCGCGTTGTTGTTGTCCGAGCAATTCACGCCCGGCGCGCAGTTGATCAGGAGCTGGAGAGGCTCGCCCTCGTGCGCTGCCCAGATCTGAATGGTGTTCGTCCAGGTGTTCCAGGCATTCACGTGGATGTGGTACTTGATCGTGTGCCACTCGTTCGGGCGGAACACGAAGCACTTGGGCTCATTGTAGGGACCGGGATAGTTGCACGAGCGCGCCGGGCTGCCGGTCCAGTTGGGGTGCCGGTCGTAGGTCTGGCCCCCATCACGCGTGACGGTCAAAATCGGCTGGCCGACCGTCCCGTTGTTGCACGTCGTGTAGGCCCCCAGGCGATTGCCGCCGGTGCTATCCCAGTTCGGTTGGACCACCACCTCCATGTCGGAGCACGAGCCGGGGCAGTTCGCGGTGTTCTTGCCCGTGCCCGTGTTGCACGCGGCCGTGTCGCCGTCGCCGACGTGCGAGAGCTTGAAGCCGGGACTGCTCGCGATCGGAACGTTGGAGTTCGATAGGCTCAAGGTGGCGGGTGAGGGCCGGTAGCGGAACTGGACCCACACATCATCGCCCGGCCCCACCTGCCACGCAGTGGCCGGGTTTGAAAAGTTGGTGAACCACGAGCCGCCCCCGCTGGAGCCCGAGAGCGGCGGCGTGGTGAATTTGATCGAGCCCCCACCGGAGGCTTTCACGGTCGTGTCGATCTCCGGCATGTGCTGGCCCGGCGCGAACGCCCCGAAGTTGCAGCCCCAACAGTCCTGCCCGTTCGAGGTGGGGATATCCGCATTCGTGTCGAAGGCAAAGCAGCGCCCACCCGTGGCCAGCGCCGCGTTGCAGCGCGCCGCGAAGTCGGCGTCGGCCGTGACGGCGTTCGCCGCCGGCGGCGCCATGGACGCGAAGAGCAACAGCATTGTGACGATGAGACCTGGCACCATCGAGCCCCCGTTGCGCTGCCCGCCGTCGACGCGTCGCATAGTCCCTCGTGTCCTCATTTTTGCGAAAGCCGCCAGAGCTCAGCCCTGACCGCTGGCAACTTGACGACCGGTGGCTGTGGCGTCGTACGCTAGACGCATCACACCCACGTCTGCTGCGTTCCGAATCGTTGCAAGCGACAAGCCGGGAGTTGTCGGCGCGATGGAAGCCCAAGAAATATCGTTTGAAATCACGCGCTTTATGAAGCACCGACCGCCACGATCGCCAGGTGTGGGCCGCTCGTCCGCGTCAAGCCCCCAACAATCTGTGTCCGGTTGGCAGAATATGCCGTCGCGATCGAACAGCCCGGGAACGGCTAAGATCTCGGAAAATCTGACGGCCGTAATGCCCGGGACGTCCCGTCGGGCCCTGATCGCGTCAGGAATGATAGAGTCGTAGAGCGTGCTCCACGCCGTCACGTATCCCGGACTCTCCGCCCTCCCCGACGCGTACGCGCGCGTCTTCGAGGACGGATCACGCCAGAGCTTCTTCCTGACCCTCGACTGGTTCCGAAACTTCTTCGCGACGGTCGTCCAGGAGCCTCAGCACGAGTACATCGTCGGTGTCGAGACCGACGACGGCCGACCCGTCGCCGTGATGCCGATGATGTGGGCACCCGGCCGAAACGGGGTGTTGTCCCCCGTGAGCCTGAGCGGGGCCTCCAACTACTACACCTGCTGTTTCGCCCCGGCGCTGTCCGACGCACAGGATACCAGCGCCGCAGCCCGCGCCCTCGCCGCCGGACTCTGGAGCCACCGGCGGCAGTGGGACGTCGTGACCCTGCAGCCCCTCGATCGGGGCGCGGCGATCTATGCCGATCTCGCCCGGGCACTGCGTGACGTTGGAATGGTGACCCAGACGTATTTCTGCTTCGGGAATTGGTATCTCGAGGTCGCAGGCCGGAGCTACCTCGAGTATCTCGAAAGCCTGTCGTCCGTCATGCGGAAGAACGTGCCCTACAACATCCGGCGGCTGGAGAAGTCGGGACGCTCCCACATCGAGATCGTCACCCGAGAGGCCGAGCTGGAGAGCGCGCTCGACGCGTACGAGAAGGTGTACAACTCCAGCTGGAAAATCCCCGAGCCGTACCCGCACTTCATCCGCGGCCTGGCGAGACTCGCGGCGCGAAACGGCTGGCTGCGGATGGGCCTGATCCACATCGATGGCGAGCCGGCGGCCGCGCAGATCTGGATCGTGCACGGGGGTGTGGCGTCGATCTACAAGATCGCCTACGACGAGCGCTACGCAAAGCTATCCACGGGAACCGTGTTGACCTCGAAGCTGATGCAACATGTCATCGATGTGGACAAGGTCAGGATCGTCGACTACCTGAGCGGAGACGACGACTACAAGAAGATGTGGATGTCTCACCGCCGGGAGTTCTGGGGCATCGTCGGATTCAATCCGCGTAGTCTTCGCGGGGCGGCGCAGATCGTCAGACACGTCGGCGGGCGATTCGGGAAACAGCTGCTAGAGCGCACGAAGCGGCGCTGGGCTCGAGCATCGGCCCGGGCTGACGGCGAGGCAATCAGTCGAGACTGAACGGGTAGCCGACCTGAATACCAACCCTCACGCGGTTCTGGTCGCCGTCGACCTGGATCGTCGACTTCGACCCCGTGCGCTGTCGTATGTAGTCGTACCCGCCGAAGATGTTCACGTATCGGCTGAGACGGTACGAGAGTCCGAGCGTGATCCGGAACGCTTCGACGTCGACCTGCGAGGCCTGACTGTTGTCGATCGCCTCTGATTTCTCCCAGGACGGGCTGAACAGGAATATCAGATCCCGAATCCACGTCGGCATCACGACCGTGGCGACCGCGGTCTGGTTGTCAGTGGTCCCACCGAAGCCGCCGGCGACGGTGACACCGCGAATGTACTGTAGATTGACGGTGCCGGCCCGGAAGACCTGCGTGATGCTGACGTTGCCGGCGGGAGACACGAAGGTTTCACCTGAGATGATCGTGATGGCCGGGCCGCCGTTGATGTTGACGGTCAGCGCTGGCGTCAACCGGTAGCCGAAGCCGACCGTCGGGGTATGCGTGGCCGAGTCGTCCAATCCGTCGGTGTGCAGAAACGTGAAGCCGTATCCGAGGTTTCCGGTAAAGCGCGACGTGAACCCGTACTCGTAGGTGGTCTGGAGCAGGTATTCGTCGGAGTTGACGCCGACCCCGTCACCGAAGAATCGTCGGACGCCGTAGGTCATGTAGCCGTCGATCGCGCTCCGTGGAGTGATCTGCCACCGAAGGCCTGGAGTCAGGAGATTCGTCAATGACAGCTGCCGGCCGACCGAGAACGCGCCGGTGCTGCCCGTGTTGCGATCGGCCGCGAGCGTCTCCGCGAGGCGCAATGTGAGGTCTCGCGTCGCGGTGAAGTCGCCGGCCAAGGTCAAGTTCCCTCGACCGAACCCGTTGTTGAGGCTACTGTCGCGCGCATACAGGTCCGCCGAGGTCGAGATCCCCGCGATCAGTCGATAGCGCGGTTGATTGATGAAGAGCGCGACGGCAGGGATGAAGCTCGTCACCAGATCCCACTCGGGGTTCGAGCTCGAGAAGAAGACGTTGGAGATGTATTCCTCGGTCACCGAGAGCGACGGCACCAGGGTCGCCGCGCCCGGTGGAGGCGCCAAGAGCCCCAGGAACTCCAGCGGGTACGACATGGCTTGCGGCGTGGGCTCGATCAGCGGCGGGCGAATGTCTTGGGGCGGGAGCTGTTCCTGCGTCGTGCCAGGCCGAGTCTGCGTCCCGCCGGGCTGAGTAGGCTGAGTACTTTGCGCCCACGCATCGGCGAACATCAGACTCAGAATGATCGCGGCGAGCGAGCCGGCGCCGAACCGAGACACGCGTAGCATCAGCGCCGAGTATAGTGCAGGTTCCAGCCTGGGCCGCGGTTTTTGGACTGGGAGCGGGCCAAATCGAGCGCTCACACGAGGGGCGAGGGATCCACGAAGCGGCGGTGCCACAGGTTGAGCATCATGATGGCCCACAGCTCGGTCGCTCGATTCCTGAGCCCGATTTCATGTTCGCGCCACAACCGCTCGACGTTGGCAGTGTCGAGGTAACGGCGCGTCGCTCCGCCATCGAGCACGAGCCCCCGCGCGTAGCCCTTGAGGTCCTTGCGCAGCCATTCGGCGACCGGCACGCCGAAGCCCATCTTCGGCCGGTACAGGACGTCCTCCGGGAGCCGGCCGCGAAGCGCCTTCTTGAAGATGTGCTTGCTGTCGCTCCCCTTCAGCTTGAGCTCCGGCGGAATCCCGGCCGCATATTCCATGAACACGTGATCCAGGACCGGGCAGCGCACCTCGAGCGAGACGGCCATGCTGGCCCGGTCGACCTTGGTCAGGATGTCCTCGCAGAGGTAGGTCTTGATGTCGAGGTACTGAACCTTCGACAGGTGGTCGTCGGCCTGGGCCTGGCGGTACACCTCGTGGAACAGGTCGCTCGTCCGGTAATCCGTAAGCCGCCGCCGGACGTCTTCGCCGAGGACCGCGTGCTTGTCCTCCGGGCTGAACGCGCTCACCGAGAAGAAGTACGCGTCGACGGGATCGCGCGCGATGTTCGAGAGGAACGCTTTGCCCCTGAAGATCTGCGGCAGATAGTCCGCCTTCGGATACAGACGTCCCAGCGCCGAGAACAGCGGCTGCCTCAGTGCTCCCGGCACCAGCCCGCGGACGAAGTTCTCGCGCTGATCGAACCAGTATCGACGGTAGCCGGCGAAGTTCTCGTCACCGCCGTCACCCGAGAGCGCGACGGTCACCCGCTTGCGCGCCGTCTCGGAGACGTAATAGGTCGGCACAGCCGAGGAGTCGGCGAACGGCTCGTCGTAGTGCCAGGCCAGCTTCTCGATCACTCGGATCGCTTCCGGAGTGACGTGGAATTCGTGATGGTCCGTCTTGTAGAGCTCGGCCACCCGCCGTGCATACTCGACCTCGTTGTACTTCGCGACGCTGAACGAGATCGAGTTCGTGAGCACCGGCCGCTCCGACGCCCCCGCCATCATCGAGACGACCGCCGACGAGTCGACACCGCCCGAGAGGAAGGCGCCCAGCGGCACTTCGCTGATCATGCGCATCCGGGTGGCCTCCTCGAGCAAGCCAAGCAGGTCCTCGATGATCCGACCTTCGGATGCGCTCGAGCGCGGTTGGAACGTCAGATCCCAGTAGGGGCTGATCTTGACCCGGTCCCGGGTCACCACCATCTGGTGGGCGGCCGGCAGCTTGCGGATCGACTTGAAGATGGTCTTGGGCGACGGGACGTAGAGCAGCGAGAGATAGTCGGACAGCGCGGTGACGTCCAGGTCGCGTGAGACCCCGGGCATCTCGAGAATGGCCTTGATCTCAGACGCGAAGACGAGCCGGTCGTCGTCCAGCAAGTAGTAGAGCGGCTTCTTGCCGACTCGGTCGCGGGCCACCCAGAGCGTCTGGCGACGCTCGTCCCACAGGGCGAAGACGAACATGCCGCGGAAGCGCTTGACGGCTTCCTCGCCCCACTCTTCCCAGGCGTGGACGATCACTTCGGTGTCGGACCGGGTCCGGAAGCGATGGCCCTTGGCTTCCAGCTCGGCGACCAGTGACTGGAAGTTGTAGATCTCGCCGTTGAATGTGACCCAGACCGTGCCGTCCTCGTTCGAGAGGGGTTGCTGGCCCGACGACAGGTCGATGATCGCGAGCCGCCGATGGCCGAGCCCGACGTGCCCGGGTCCGCCGTCGATGTGGCCGCGCAAGGTCGCGTCGCGGGTGACGTCGCTCTGCGCCCACGCGCCCGGCGTCATGCTGTTGAGGAAGTAGCCCTCCTCGTCGGGACCTCGGTGCGCGAGCGTGCGTGTCATGCGAACCAGCACCTGCGGATCCACCTTGTCACCGCCGCGGTAGAAGACGCCTGCGATCCCACACATGGTGTGTTCCCTATCTCCTCGTCTAGTCCGGGCTGAAGGCGTTCTTGTAGTCCTGCCGGAGCCGCGGGTCCTGGTCGTCCTTGTTCAGGATGCAATTGCCGACGGCGAGCACCTCGATGTCGGTGCCCATGAAGCAGCGGAACGCGTCGTCGGGGGCCAGGACGATCGGCTCGCCGCGCACGTTGAAGCTGGTGTTGACGATGACCGGGCACCCCGTGCGCGCCTTGAACGCGCTCAAGAGCGCGTGGTAGCGCGGATGAGTCTCGCGATGCACCGTCTGGATGCGGGCCGAGTAGTCGACGTGCGTCACCGCCGGGATCGACGAGCGCGGGACGTTGAGCTTCTCGATGCCGAAGAGCGCCTGCTCCGCGGCGGTCATCTCGCGCCGATGCTGCTTGGCCACGTCGGCGACCATCAGCATGTACGGACTGTCGGAGTCGAGCTCGAACCAGTCGGCCACGTCTTCTCGCAGCACGGACGGCGCGAAGGGCCGGAAAGACTCGCGATACTTGACCTTGAGGTTCAGGACCGACTGCATCGACGGCGAGCGGGCGTCGCCGAGGATCGAGCGGGCACCGAGCGCGCGCGGGCCGAACTCCATGCGCCCCTGGAACCAGCCCACCGCCTTGCCGTCGGCGAGCGCGTCGACGGTGCGCCGGATGACGTCGTCGTCGCTCACCACGTTGAAGCGGGCGCCGAGCGCGGTCAGCCGCTCTTCGATCTCCCGCTGGCTGTAGTCAGGGCCGAGGTACGAGCCCTGCATCAGGTCGTGCTCGCCATCGACCCGCCGCGGCTGATCGCGGAACAGGTGGTACGCGCAGAGGGCCGCGCCGAGCGCGCCGCCGGCGTCGCCCGCGGCCGGCTGCACCCAGACGCGTCGGAACCGGCCGTCGCGGAGCACCTTGCCGTTGGCAACGCAGTTGAGGGCGACGCCGCCGGCCAGGCACAGGTTCTGCGCGCCGGTCTCGGACGCCAGCGAACGGGTCAGGCGCAGGACGACCTCGTCGGTCACCGCCTGAATCGAGGCGGCCAGGTCCATGTGGCGCTGCGTGAGGAGCTCGTCGGCGCCGCGCGGCGGTCCGCCGAAGAGGTCGTCGAACGCCTTGTTGGTCATCCGCAGGCCCGTGCAGTAGTCGAAATACGAGAGGTCGAGCTTGAAGGAGCCGTCGGACTTGAGGTCGATCAGCCGGTCCAGGATGAGCTTGGCGAACCGGGGCTCTCCGTAGGGCGCCAGGCCCATCACCTTGTACTCGCCGGAGTTCACCTTGAAGCCGGTGTAGTACGTGAACGCCGAGTAGAGCAGGCCCAGCGAGTGCGGAAAGTGGATCTCGCGTCGCATCTCGAGCTTGTTCCCCGACCCGAAGCCCACCGAGGTCGTGGCCCACTCGCCTACCCCGTCCATCGTCAGCACGACGGCCTCCTCGAAGGGCGAGGCGAAGAACGCGCTGGCCGCGTGGCTCTGGTGGTGCTCGGCGAACAAGAGGCGCTGGCTCCAGTCGTACTCGGGCGCGTAGCGCTTCAGCTCGCGCTTCAGGAGCGACTTCTGGAAGAGCTTCTCCCGCAGCCACACCGGGATCGCCATCGAGAACGACTGCAGTCCTCGCGGCGCGAACGCGAGATAGGTCTCGAGCAGGCGCTCGAACTTGAGGAACGGCTTGTCGTAGAACACGACGTTGTCGACCGCGTCGAGCCCCACGCCGGCCTGCTTGAGGCAGTACTCGATCGCGTGCGCCGGGAAGCGCGAATCGTGCTTCTTGCGCGTGAACCGCTCCTCCTGAGCCGCGGCCACGATACGGCCGTCCTCCACCAGCGCCGCCGCGCTGTCGTGATAGAAGGCCGAGATGCCAAGGATCCGCATGGGCATGCCCTCCGCTCTCAGAAGAGCGTGTAAATGAACGGGGCCACCGCGCTCCCCTTGGAGAGGATGACGAGGCCACCGAAGACGGCCATCATGACGATGATCGGGATCAGCCAATACTTCCGCCGCACCCGCATGAAGCTCCAGAGCTCAGCGATGAAGTCGATCATTGTGCGCCTCTCAGAATTGTCGCGGCATAGTGGCCGGCTCGGGGCCCGGCGGCGAACGCTCGATCCAGTACGTGGGCGCGTCCGGGTCGAGCCGAAGCCGAAGCGGATCCTTGCCCATCGCCCGCATGATCAGCGCGATCGGCGTCACGGTCGTGAAGAAGAGCAAGGTCATCACGATCGGGTTGACCACGGCGTGCAGCAGCAGCCCGAACTTGGTCCAGAGCCAGTTGAGCGGCTTGAGCACCTTCGGGACGAGCAGCGCGGTCGCGAAGAATACCGCCGCCACGCCGAGACTCCACCACCGGGGCGCCGCGCCGCGCCAGAGGGGCAGGAGCGCCACGATCATGAAGACGGTCGTGAAGACGAAGCCGAAGGCCCGCTCGGACGAAGACCGGATCTCCTCCTCGCGGGTGAAGCTCTCGTGCATCTGATCCACATTCCGACGCTTCATTCTCCTCTCCTCAATCGGTTCCCGCACACACAGGTGTCGCCGTCGCGGTCGATCCTCGACTCCCACGAGTCAGGTCGACGGGAAGCAGGTTGCGCTCGCGGAGCCACGTCTCGGTCCAGGCCGCGACTATCTGGTGCCCCTGGCTCGTGAGGTGGCGGTCTCGAGGAAAGCGGATCGGCTTTCCATTGAGGCGCTCCTCGTCGTACAGGCATCGGCCGAGCCATCGCTGGGGAACACCGAGTGCCGTGAAGAATTCTCTCAGCTCTCCCTCGACCCCTAGCTGAGGCTTACCGAGCTTGCGCCGGAGCTCTTCGCCCTCCATCGACCCTCCGAGCGACACGACGGCCAGCCGCCCGCCATTCGCGGTGACGTCGCGGTTGAGCGCGCTGAACAGCGCGCGGGAGATGTCCACCGCACGGGTCCATTCGGGCGAGCGCTTCTCCGAGTAGAGGGTCCCCATCGGAAGCTGGCTCTCGCCTCCACCCGCGGCCGTGCTCGTGCGCCGGCCGAGGCTGATGACCATGCGGTTGACCAGGCGCACTACCCGAAGTTGGCCGACGAGCCGCTTCACCGACGTCAGGGGGCCGATCGGGAAGTGCTTCAACACCAGGCGTCCATCGATCAGCTCGAAATACGGCGCGCCGGGCACGACGGAGTCGACCGTGAGATGAAAATTGTCCCGGATGTCGCCGTCATTGAAGAACACGATCACCAGGTCGGGCCGATACTTGGCGCCCTCCTCGCCGAACATCAGCATCTCGTTGACGGTGGAGTAGCCGCCGACCCCGAGGTTGATGACCTCGAACCGCGTCGGCGCCCCCAGCTCGTTCAGGCGCTTTTCCAGCAGGCGCGAGAAGGAGTCCTCGAGCGGCACCTCGATCGCCGCCACGAACGAGTCGCCGAGCGTCACGATCCGGACGACGCCGGGCGGCTTGGCGTACGCGTGCTCGCGGTCGTGAAACCCCCTGGAGTTGATCTCCACCCGCGAGTGAAACTCCGGCGAGGTGTACCAGGTCTTGAGGTTCGGCTGGTAGAGCCAGCCCACCGTGCTGGTGAAGTGCCACATCGGCGGCGGCTCGAGATCCATCACGCGCACCACAATCTCCGCCATCCCCAGCGCGAAGACCACGCTGGCGGCGACGAGACCCAGGTTGACCGCGATATTGCGCCACGTTGTGCTGGCCACTGTCGGGTGGCTACTCCGTTCCGTTCGTGAGCTTGCGCCGCTGAGACGCCGCCAGAGCGCCGCCGATCCCATGCTCCTCGATGATCCGATCGAGCTTCGCCATCGACTGATCCCAGCTGTGATGGCTGAGCACGCGGGCGCGCGCGGCCTCCGAGAGCCGCTTCCGCTCGGCCGGGTTCTCGAGCACGTAGAGGACCGCGTCGGCGAACTCGCGCGGCGTGCCCGCGGTCAAGAGGTCGCGCCCCGGCTCGCCGTCAACGCCGCCGGCCGCCGCGATGCTGGACACCGTCGGGACCCCCATGGCCATCGACTCGAGGATCTTGTTCTGCGTGCCCCGCGCGATCTGGAGCGGCGCGATGCTGACGGCCGAGGCCAGCGCGTATGGCCGCACGTCGGGGACCGATCCGGTGACGGTGACCGCGGGCAGCCGCCCGAGCTCCCGGATCTTCGCCGGCGGCTCGGCGCCCACGATCGCGAGCGTGACGCCGGGCCGGCGGGCCCTAATGAGCGGCAGGACGTCACGACAGAAGGCGATCACGCCTTCCTGGTTCGGGTAGTAGTCCATCCGCCCGACGAAACAGATCGAGTCGGGACGATACGGGGCCTCGGCGGGCTTGAAGTATTCCGTGTCCACGCCGTTGGGGAACCAGTCGGCCGGAACGCCCGTGCCGTAGCTCTGGAGCACGTCCAGCTCGGCGCGGGTCGTGCACGTGCACACGTCGAACTTCCTCGCTAGCTGCGCCTCCGCGCGGCGGAGCTTGGTGCCGTCGAGGTAGTAGGCGAGCGACATCGGAAACCGGCGGTTCTTCGCATAGGCCAGCCACTTCTGGGAGTCCATGTCGCCGAAGTCCAGGAGCTTCCTGGCCGAGGTCACGTTCGCGACGTACCCGGCGACGAAGGCGCAGTGCACGAAGACGAGATCGAATCGTGTCTGCGCCAGCTCGGCGCCGATCCGCTTCGCCAGCGCGGGCGAGTAGAAGTAGCCCATCGACGAAGGCGTCGTGGTCGGCAGCCGGGCCACCATACGGGCGAGCGCGGCCGGGGCCGAAACCGTTTCGGCGATCACGTTCGCGCAGTGGTCGCGGAGCCCCGCGCCGGCCTCCAGCTCTTCGGCCGTGCGCGCCAGAGACGCCACCGTGACCTCGTGACGCTGGCTGAGGTGACGAATGACGTTGAACGGGCGGATCTTCCCTCCCCGCCGTGGCGGAAACGGAAGACGGTGACAGACGAAGAGGACCTTCATCGCGCGAGTCCGGCCACGAGCTCGGCTTCGAGGGCATCCGGCGCCTGCCCGTCGATGTAGATCCGGCTCCACAGCTCGAAGTTCGTCAGGGCGAGCAGATGGTCGGTGTAGTCCTCGCGGTTGGCTTCGTGCAGCCCGACGACGCGCTCCACCGCCTGCCAGTTGAACGCGCCCCTCCGCTCCACCGACTCGCGTGACAGCACCTGACGGACCAGCGGCGCCAGCTCGTGCTTGAACCAGGCGCCGACCGGCGCGCCGAAACCGCGCTTGCCCCGGTCCAGGATCTCGCCGGGCAGCAGGTTTCGCAGCGCACGCTTCATGACGTACTTGAGCTCTCGGCCGTTGACCTTGAGCTCGGACGGCATCTGGAGGCTCAGGTCGATGACCGTGTTGTCGAGGAACGGAACCCGGCACTCCAGCGAGGTCGCCATCGTCATCCGATCGGTCAGCATCAACAGATCGTCGGGGAGCTGGGTCAAGAGATCGGCCCGCATCATGCGATCGAGCGGATCGCTGTCGGAGACCGCGCTCAGCGCGACGTCCAGGGCGTCCAGCTGTGAGGAGCCGCCATCGCGCAAGAGCGCGTCGACACTCGCCCGGGCGAAGACCTGGACGTAGGCCCGGTAGCGCTCGTCGAAGGGGTTCTCGTGAGACTCGACATACGTGCGCAAGTGGCGGAAGAGGTTCATCACCTTCGAGTGTCGGTCACTCGGCAGGGTGCGGACGAGCGGCTGCAGCACGTTCTTGCGGAGCCAGGGCGCCACGAAACGGTAGTACCGGTCGTAGTACCCGCCGAGGTATCGGCGGTACCCGCCGAACAGCTCGTCCCCGCCGACCCCCGAGAGGATCACCGTCACGTCCTGTCGGGCGAACTGGGCCACCAGATACGTCGTGATGAAGGCCGAATCCGCCACGGGCTCGTCCATGTGCCAGAGCAGCTTCGGGAGCAGGCGGGCCACATCCGGCCGCACGAGGATCTCGCGGTGCTCCGTGTGGAAGAGGTCGGCCACCTGCTTGGCGTAGGGAAGCTCGTTGTAGAAGCCGGCGCCGGCCGCGGTGTCGAAGCCGATCGAGTAGGTCTTCACGGGCGTCGAACTGTGGCGCGCCATCAGTCCCACGACCGTGCTCGAATCGATGCCGCCGCTCAGAAAGGCGCCGAGGGGCACGTCGCTGACCATCTGGGAGCGCACCGCGCGGTCCATCGTGTCCAGGAAGCGCGCGGCCCACTCGTCTGCGCCGCCCGTGTCGTCGAGCCGGCGCTCGGGCGTCCAGAACTGGGTGATCGTCACCTTGCCGCGCTCGCTCACGAGGAGCGACGCGGGTGGGAGCTTCTGAATGCCCTTGAAGATCGAGAGGGGCGCCGGCACGTAGCCCAGCGCCAGGTACTCTCGCGTGGCCACGGGATCGGCGGCGGCGGCGGCGCCGGTCGCGGTCAGGATGGCCTTCGCCTCGGAGGCGAAGATGAGCTCTGCGCCGGTGTCCTGATAGTAGAGCGGCTTGATGCCGAGCCGATCCCGACCGATCAGGAGACGCCGGCGCTTTTTGTCCCACAACGCGAACGCGAACATCCCGTTGAGCTGGGCGGCGAACTCGTCGCCGTATTGCTCGTACAGGTGAACGACCACCTCGCTATCGCTCCGGGTGCTGAAGCGATGGCCGGCGGCCTGCAGGGTCTCGGTGAGCTCGCGGTAGTTGTAGATCTCGCCGTTGCAGATGACGATGATGCTGCCATCCTCGTTGGCGATCGGCTGATGGCCGCTCGAGAGATCGATGATCGACAGCCGGCGCATCCCGAGCGCGATCCAGTCGTCGTGGTACTCGCCCTCGTCGTCCGGGCCGCGGTGCACCGTCACGCGCGCCATGCGCCGGAGCGCCTCCATTGAGGCGCGGGGGCCCGATCGCAGCGCGAGAGTTCCGTAGATGCCACACATGATCAGTGTCCCCTGCGAAGCTCGCGGTCGAGCATGACTATGACCCCGTCTCCGGCGATTGCCACCGAACGTCTCGGAACAGATCTTCTGGCGTGCCGCGGCGCCGGATCAGCCGATCGGTCCCGCCCCCGACGAGAATTTCCGGGGGCGTCGAGTGGCTGAGGAACGACATCGGGCTCGCGGAGCGTCCGTAGGCGCCCGACTGGAAGATGCCGACGAGATCGCCGACCTGCGCGCCCGGCAGGCGCACGTCTCGCGCGAGCGTGTCGAGCGGTGTGCAGAGGGGGCCCACCACGTCGACCGGGTCGATCGGCGCAGCGTTCAGCCGGTTCAGCACGCCGATCGGGAAATTGCGCTTGATGACCTGTCCCAGATTGCCGGATGCCGCGAGGTGGTGATTCATGCCCCCGTCGAGGATCAGGAAGCGCTTGCCGCGGGAGATCTTCACGTCGGTCACACGCGCCACATAGACGCCGGCTTCACCGACGAGGTAGCGTCCGGGCTCCACCACGAAGCGAGTGCCGGCGAAGCAGGGCCGCCCGCGGACGCCGGCCATGAGCTCGGCGACCCCATCGCGCAGCTGGTCCATGTCGAGGTCGTTCTCGCCGTCGAAGTACGGAATGCCGAGGCCGCCGCCGAAATCCACCGTGGCGAGCGGGCGGCCGGCGCGCTCGGCCACGCGCTCGGCGATCTCGAGCCCCTTCCGATACTGAGCGATCAATACGCCGTGATCGAGGATCTGCGTGCCGGCGAACAGATGGACGCCATGAAAATCGATCGACGGCGACGCCAGGAGCGTATCCAGGACCGGATCCAACGCTTCCTCGTCGATGCCGAACGGCGCCGGCTTTCCGCCCATGCGCATCGCCCCGCCCTGCGCCGTGGCCCCCGGATTGACCCGCACCGCGACCGGCGCGCGAGTCGTCAGCCGATCGGCGATCGCGACGATGCGCCGGATCTCGGCGAGCGATTCCGCATGAATCTCGCCGATGCCTTCCTTGAGGACCAGCTCGAGCTCCGCATCCGTCTTGCCCGGGCCCGCGAACAGGATCCGTGAGCTCGGGCAGCCCGCCCGCAGGGCGGCGTGGAACTCCCCGGCCGAGGCGATCTCGAGATCGCATTCCTTCGCCAGAAAGTATTCGACGAGCGCGGGGTTGGGATTGGCCTTGACCGAATAGGCGATCGTGAACTCGGCGGGCAGCGCCGTCCGAAGTAGCCGCCACTTCTGCTCGAGGACCTGCGCGTCGTAGACGTAGAACGGTGTCCCATGACGCTCGGCCAGCACGCCGATCGGCATGCCCCCGACGCGCAGCTCGCCTCCGGACGAGGCGAAGTAGCGAGAGACCAGCGACGATACGCGGGCGGTCACGCCAGGCCTTGCTGACGGCGGATCGTCGGATAGTCCACCTTGCCACTCGGCGTCTTCGGGAGCGCCGCGACGATCTCGATCGCCTTGGGCACCATGTAGCTCGGCATC
>Ga0070705_100000728_pt1 | contig 18743 bp, 14 predicted proteins | sample KBSK5253metaG_FD_65455 | JGI IMG/M metagenome (GOLD analysis project Ga0070705, IMG submission 65455) | Corn, switchgrass and miscanthus rhizosphere microbial communities from Kellogg Biological Station, Michigan, USA - KBS K5-25-3 metaG | ecosystem: Host-associated > Plants > Roots >... | reverse complement strand
GATCACGCTGCCCCCTTCGTCAACCGTAACCTCAACAACCACCGATCCGCTAACGCGGGCGGCTTTGGCAAGTGGAGGATAGGTTGGCTCAACTCTTCTTGTTGCCGATCCCTGAAGCACGCCGCCGGATTTGCGAATGATCTTGGGCGGCTCAGGCGGCTTCTCCGCGGGCGGCGGAGGTGGCGGAGGTTCCGCCGGACCTGTCGGACCGATTCCCCCGGGAACTCCTCCCGGCACGCCCCCCGGTACACCGCCAGGCACGCCACCCGGCTGGCCCCCGCTGTCGCCGACGTTGCTGCTCACAAAGACCGGCGGCTTTGGTGACGGTGGCTTGATTTCTTTTGGTGGCTCCTTCGCCGACACAAAGGCCTCCGTTACGTTGGTCTTTACGACCTTCTGCGGTGCTGCGGCGGGAGGCGGCGGAGGAGGAGGAGGCGGCGGCGGCGGCGGTGACAAAAGCGTCAGCAGGTTGAACTGCTCATTCAATTTGGCGTCATAGGCGAGGATGCCCCACACGATGACTGCCGTCAAAACAGAAACCCAGATCGCCGCCGTCACGCTGAAGTACACCCACCGGTTGGATCGTCGTTTGGTTGGCGACGACTCGACTAGTTGGTCGAACATTGAAATAACCTCCGGTTATCGCGATGGGTCGGAGAGATGATTCTCATTGAACTCAAGACTTGATCTCGATGATCAGCTTACAGAATCAGGCGCTCACAGGATTCGCCCCCGTCTCTTTGCGAGACGGGGAAAGCTCGTAGACAAAACGCCGATTGCGATTGTGCAGATAATACAGGCTGAAAACCGGCTGAGTCTACTACTCGCCTTCCCATCTAGTCAAGAAGTTTTCAAACTACCAGGAAATTAGACACCGGCAATTCTGGCTTTGTTCCGCGCCAGGAAAGAAACGTTGTTTCAATTCAATCGCGCGCGAGAGTCTCGACAGGAGTCTCACGTTACACTCTTGCTAGATTCCTCTCGGGTGCTCGTCCCTTCACTGCACTGGGCCGGCCACGTCCGCTCTTGCCGCCGGTGATGTACTCCCACCACAGCATCATCGGGCTGGCAACGGCAATCGACGAATAGGTGCCGATGATGATGCCGATAGTCAAAGCCAGCGCAAAGCCCCTCAATACTTCGCCGCCGAACAACACTATCGCTACAACCGAGACGAAGGTCAGGCCCGATGTTATCACCGTTCGCGAAAGCGTCTGGTTGATCGAGTCATTCGCGATCTGGGCGAGGCTGTCCTTTCGGCGCAACCTGACGTTCTCGCGTATCCGATCGAAGACGACGATAGTGTCGTTCATCGAGTAGCCGACCAACGTCAGCAATGCGGCTATCACCGTCAAGCTGATCTCCCAATGAAACAGACTGAAGAAGCCCAGCGTGATTAGTATGTCGTGAAAAACCGCAAGCACCGCCGCCACACCGTAGATCCACTCGAATCGAAACGCAATGTACACGAGCATTCCGGCAAGCGCGGCCAGCGTTACGTAGATCGCGCGGTTGCGCAGCTCTTGCCCGACTACCGCGCCCACAACGTCCGCTGAAATGACCGCGAAATTGCCTTCGGTAAAATACGGCTTCATCTTTTCCAGCAACTCGGCGGACACCTCTTGAGTTTGGAGCAGGCTAATGTCGGTGATCACACCGCTGCTGTTCTTGCGAAAGTCCGCGATTGCCTGTGCGGCTTTGACATAAGTGTCCGAGCCAGTTCCAACCTTGAGCGGATCGATCCGGTCAAGCGCCTCTTCGATCTCGCTTCGCCCCGCCAGATTCAAATCGATCTTCCCCGCGTACATACGTTCGAGAAGCACGCCCTTCACTTTGCTCTGATCAAACGCCGGCAAGTCTTTGATGTCGAAGTTGAGGCTCTGTATCGCGTTGATATCCTGAAAGAAGCCGTGGTCTGGACCGTTGCGAGAAGATATGGTCTGATCGCCGACCTGACGATATGGATGGTCACTCGGGAACTGCTGGCCCCTGATTTCCAGCGGATCAGCCTGACGTAACTCTGCCTCGATGCCCGCGGCGTCGATACTGTTGATGTTGATCTTGCCAGCCGAGATGTCGCCCGCTGGATTGAGCCTTTGCAGCGCGGCAATGATTGAGCGCTTGTCTTCGTCCACTCGCCGTTCAGATTCGCTCCCGGTCTTAAGCTGCGGCGAGTGAATGATCAATTCATTAGGCCGGCTTGTGACCGGCTGCAGCGTGACCTTGGTCGTATCAATTGCCGAATCATTCAAAGCCGAACGAATGTTTGCAAGCGTCGGCGGCTCCTTGAATCGCACGATCATCATTGTGCCGCCCGTAAAGTCTACGCCGAGATTGAACCCGCGAATCTGCACCGAGATCGCACCCACCAGCAGCAGGAGGATCGTAATGCCGATGAAGAATTTCTTGGCGTTGATCCAATCTATTTGAGGGTTTCTGAATAGTTCTACCATAACACCCCAGAGTTTGGGGGTTGGGGGTTGGGGGTTGGGGGTCCTCGCTAACCCCCAGCCCCTAACCCCTAACCCCTAGATGCTCAATGTCTCCACGCGTGCGCTTCGGTTCATGTGCCACATAAAAATAGTGCGTGAGACGAAGACAGCGGTGAACAGGTTTGCCAGAAGTCCGGCGACCAACGTCACGGCGAAGCCGCGGATCGGACCCGTACCGAACACAAACAAGAACACGGCGGACACGATCGTCGTCACGTGCGTATCGATGATCGTCAGGAATGCTTTCTTGAATCCGACGTCAACGGCCGAGGCGACTACCTTTCCGTTGCGAATCTCCTCGCGAATGCGTTCGAAGATCAGCACATTCGAATCGACCGCCATACCGATGGTAAGGATGACACCCGCAATACCCGGGAGCGTCAGCGTGGCGCCGAATGCAACCAGCGCCGCCAGCAGCAGAATCAGGTTCAGCACGAGAGCGAGCACGGCGTTGATTCCTGAGCCGCGATAATAGAACAGCATGAACATCACTACAGCGAGCAACCCGGCTATCGAAGCCGTCACGCCTTGTCTGATCGAATCCGCGCCCAAAGAAGGACCGACAGTCCTTTCTTCCAGGTACACCGCTTTCGCCGGGAGTGCTCCAGATCTGAGAACGAGCGCCAGATCCTCGGCGGTCTTCTTGGTGAAGTTGCCGGTGATCTGGCCGCGATCGTTGATCTGGCTGTTGATGCTTGGCGCGGATTTGACTTCATTATTCATCACGATCGCCAACTGGTCTTTTATGTGTTTGCCAGTCGCGTCGCCAAATCGCCTCGCTCCTTCGGGTGTCAGGGAGAAATCAATCTGGTAGGCGCTTCCGCCATACTGTGCCGATGTCGCGGATGCGTCTCGCATATCGAGTCCAGTCACGACTGGATTCTTGCCGACCACTACCCATCCTTCCTGGACTGATCCACCGGCATCCGGGCGCTCGCGATAAAAAAACGTTTCCCACTGCGATGTGTATGAATCGCCACCGGGCGGTGTAGACTTCGCCGCGGCCTCGGCCTGCTCTTTGGTCGGATAGGGAACCTGGGTGCCTTTTGCCACGAGTTTGAGTTCGAGATTCGAATCCGCGTTCAGAGTATTCTTGATGCGTTCGGGATCATCAACGCCGGGCATCTGAATGACTATTTGATAAGTGCCCTCCCCGCCTTGCCGTTGAATGGTCGGCTCGGTTACGCCGAATGCGTTGACTCGATTTTCAATGATCGCTTTGGCCTGTTCGGTAGCTTTGTCACGCAATTGATTTTGTGCCGTCTCGTCAAGCGTAGCGATGATCGAGTTACCCCGTTCGTCCACCTTCCAATCTCTTCCAAAGTCGTCTTCCACCTCACGAACGATGTCTGAGTTTCTAGTCGAGTCGGGAACCGTGACGACCACTCTGCCCGGCGCTTCGACATTAACCTCGTTGATCGGCAGGTTTTTTTCTACGAGCTTTGCGCGCACGACATCGGCGTTTCGCTGAGTAACCTTGCTGATGACTTCGTCGGTTTGCACCTGCATCACCAGATGGCTGCCGCCGCGAAGGTCCAGACCAAGATGAATGTTTTCGGAGAGATTCTGTTTGATCTGAGTCCAGTTGGTGAAATCACGAAGCCCCGGCTTGTGGTGCGGCTTGAACACCACCGCCAGACCGGCAACTGTCACGATCAGGATTATGATGACTCGATTTCTAATCTTGCTTTGCATAACAACGTCACCCGGAATTCCTTACTTTGCTGCCTCGGCCTCTTTGTCCGACACCTGGAGTCTGGCAATCGCGCTCCGTTCGGCTTCGACTGAAACTGATTGAGCGATTCTCAACTGAACGGTGTCGTCCTTTTCTCGAACGGCTACGATTGTGCCGTAGATGCCGCCGGTCGTAACAACCTTATCGCCGGCCTTGAGCGCCTTCAGCATGTTTTCTCGTTCCTGCTGAGCGAGCCGCTGTTTGCGTTGCTGCGGCCGGATCAGCAGGAAGTAAAAGATCACAAAGATCAGGATGAATGGGAGCAAACCAATTAGGCTGCCCGTGGCATTACCACCCTGAAAAAACAGCAAAGCGCCAAGCTGAGATTGTATGTTCATCGATTGACGTATTGGCACTTCACAAGGAGAGTTCGCCCGCGGGGGCTGCGGTCCGAATAACTGGCAGATCAGTCCTGTCCGCGTGCTAGTCCACTCAGAAAAGAATCACGAAATTCACTAAACGTGCCAAGCTCGATAGATTGCCTGATCACCCTCATGGTGTCAAGGTAGAAGCTTATGTTGTGTATTGAGGTAAGCACTGAGCCGAGTATCTCGCCGCTCATGTAAAGGTGCCTGATGTACGCTCTCGAATATCTCCGGCACACTTCACACAAACAAACGTCGTCGAGGGGCTGAGGATCGTCCCTATAACGCGAGTTCTTGATATTCAGTTTTCCGCGGCTGGTGAACAACTGTCCGTTGCGCGCATTGCGCGTAGGCATCACGCAATCGAACATATCGACGCCGAGCGCGACAGCTTCGACGATATCCTCCGGAGTGCCGACGCCCATCAGATAACGCGGCCGGTCTTCGGGCATTCGCGGCGCGACGTGCGAGACGACTTCGAACATTGCCCCCTTCTCTTCGCCGACCGAGAGCCCGCCGATCGCGTATCCATCGAAGCCGATCTCGATCAGGCCTTCTAGACTTTGCTCACGCAAATCGAGGAACGTGCTGCCTTGATTGATCCCGAATAAAGCCTGGGTCTGATTCACAATTGTAATCCCGGCATTCGAGGCAGCCGTAGGATCGTTGTGAAGCTCGCTCAGCTTCTGCTTTGATCTGCGCGCCCAACGCTGAGTCAGTTCGAGAGAGGCGAGAGCTTCGTCGCGAGTCGCCGGGAAGGGCGTGCACTCGTCGAAGGCCATCACGATGTCCGAGCCGAGCGCTGCTTGAATCTCCATAGACTTTTCAGGCGAGATAAAATGAGAAGCCCCGTCGATGTGAGATTGAAACTCGACTCCTTCTTCGCTCATCTTTCGCAGCGAGGTCAGACTGAAAACCTGGAACCCGCCGCTGTCGGTCAGGATCGGGCGTTCCCATGAGATGAACCGATGCAAGCCGCCAAGTCGATTGATCGTCGCGTGGCCGGGCCTTAGATAAAGATGATAGGTGTTCCCGAGAATGATCGACGCGCCGGCCCGTTCGAGCATTTCCTGTGTGAGCGCCTTCACACTGCCTTGAGTACCGACGGGCATAAAAGCCGGCGTGTCAATCGAGCCGTGCGCGGTCGTGATGCGACCGGCGCGCGCGCTGGTGGTGTTGTCGCTTGCGATCCTCTCTAATGAGAACTGCCCGTTCATTTCAGTAGCGATCTTGCCCGCGCCGATTACGTCCCGCAAGCCGGATCAAAACGCCCAGCCACACGTTTGTTGCGTTCAGCGGCTTGTGCTACAAGTTCGGAGTACGGCCTTTCGTTAGGCACACGTCTCTATCGGGTTACACGAGGACACATTTGATGAAGGACTTCTTCATCAGCTACAACAAAGCCGATCGCGCGTGGGCCGAATGGATCGCGTGGCACCTGGAAGAAGCCGGCTACACGACCACTCTGCAGGCGTGGGATTTCCGCCCGGGTTCGAACTTCGTGCTTGATATGCATCGCGCCGCCGTCGAAGCCACGCGCACAATAGCCGTTTTCTCGCCAGATTATCTTACGGCGCTGTTCACTCAGCCCGAATGGGCTGCCGCGTTCGCTCAGGACCCCACGGGCGAGAAAGGAACGCTGCTGCCGGTGCGCGTGCGCGAGTGCGAAATCAAAGGCTTGTTGCACCCGGTTGTTTATATCGATCTCTTCAATCTCGAAGAAGCGGCCGCAAAGACTGCGCTCCTTGACGGAGTGAAGCGTGGCCGCGCCAAGCCTGATCACCCGCCAGAGTTTCCGGGCTCAACGCGCACGATTTCGACCAAGCCGCGATTCCCCGGCGCGATGCCGGCGATTTGGAACGTCCCTCATCTTCGCAATCCGAACTTCACCGGGCGCCAACAGGAACTCGAAGACCTGCGCGCTTGGTTGCTTAAGGGCGAGACTGCGGCGCTCGTGCAGCCGCGAGCGATTCACGGACTCGGCGGAGTTGGTAAGACTCAACTCGCCGTCGAATACGCTTATCGCCACGCCGTGGACTATGACGCGGTGTGGTGGGTGCGTTCGGAAGATCCGACGACGCTGGCGAGCGATTACGCGGGTCTCGCGGCTAAGCTTGGATTGCCGGAGAAGGACGCGGCCCAGCAGCGGCTCATTGTCGAAGCGGTAAAGGAATGGCTGAGGCTGAATCGTGGGTGGCTGTTGGTTTTCGACAACGCTGAAGACGTGACCCTGGTGCGCGAGTACATTCCTCGCGGCAGCGCGGGCCACATCATCGTCACTTCGCGCAATCCGAATTGGACAGGAGTGGCGACGCCTCTCTCGGTCAAAGCTCTGCCGATCGACGAGGCGATTGAGTTTCTTCTCAAACGGACAGGTCATCAGGACTCGGCAACCGCTAAGCCATTAGCCGAAGCGTTGGGGTGTTTGCCGCTGGCGTTGGAACAGGCAGGCGCGTTCATCGAAGCGAGCCACTGCACGATGCTGCACTATCTGGAATTGTTCGAGACTCGCCAGCGCGAATTGTTGGAGCGCGGCAAGCTCTCGACGGAGTATCCCAACACCGTAGCGACGACGTGGAGCATCTCGTTTCGCAACGTCGAAACTGAGAACCCTTCAGCCGCGGAGTTGCTGCGGTTGTGCGCGTTCTTCGCGCCGGATGACATTCCGATCAAGATGCTCGTCGCAGGCGCAAAGCATATGCCGGAATCACTCGCGGCAACCGCACGCGACGGGTTGCTCCTCGACGAAGCGCTGATGGCGTTGCGTAAGTATTCGTTGATCGAAGTAGACAACGAAACAATCTCGATTCATCGCCTGGTGCAAGCGGTCGTCCGGCACGCGATGGATGATGAGGCTCTCAGGAAATGGACGGGAGCCGCCGTGCACATCGTGAATACGTCGTTCCCAAATGAGAGCTATGATGTGCGGACGTGGCCGATTTGCTCGCCACTGCTGCCGCACGCCTCAGCCGCATTGTCTTTCGCTGAAACGATTCAGTTCGCCTCGAATGAAACCGCTCGATTGTTTAATCAGGTCGGTCTTTTCCTTGATGCCCGAGCGGAATACGCACAGGCAAAGAGTATGCATGAGCGCGCCCTCGCCATTGATGAAGCGGCGCTCGGCCCGAATCATCCAGACGTAGCAATTGACTTAAATAATCTCGGCCTTGTGCTGAAATCGCAAGGCGACCTTGCCGGCGCCAAGGCTATTCTCGAGCGCGGTCTCGCCATTGATGAAGCGGCGCTCGGCCCGAATCATCCCAACGTGGCGATTCGGCTCAACAATCTCGGCGAGGTATTGAGAGAGCAAGGCGACCTGGCTAGCGCCAAGGCTCTCCTCGAGCGCGCTCTCGCCATTGATGAAGTGGCGCTCGGCCCGAATCATCCAGACGTAGCAATTGACTTAAATAATCTCGGCCTCGTGCTGGAATCGCAACGCGATCTTGCTGGCGCAAAGACTCTTTACGAGCGCGCTCTAGCCATTGGTGAATCGACTCTCGGCCCGAATCATCCAAACGTCGCGATTCGGCTAAACAATCTCGGCTTTGTGCTGGAATCGCAAGGCGACCCTGCCGGCGCCAAGGCTCTCTACGAGCGCTCGTTGCGGATCTTTCGGGAATTCCTGGGCGATGATCATCCAAGAACTAAAACGGTCGAACAGAATTTGAGGCTGCTGGAAGAGGAACTGAAGAATACCGAATAACGACAGGACCAGCGTCTTAGCCGTTTCCGGCATACGGAGAGCCCTAACGACGTACGGTTATCGCTAACCCTCGGCGCCGTCGTACGACTGGCTAACCGCACCCGCACGGAAGCCTCAGATCAAGCCGGCTATTGCGCGTTCGGCGGGTCAGGCGGTGCTTCGGTAAAGACTATCCGGTCGTAGACGTCGCTCAATCGCAGCTCGCAGCCGATTGAGTTGAGCAATACAGTATCTGAGAGATTAGTCGCGGTCGCCGCGATCACCCATTGACCGTTCGCCTGCCGCGCGAAGTGCTCGACCAGCGGCCGGTTCTGAGCCACAACGACGTAATCGGTTAGCGAATCAAGGTAGGTCCGATAGCGCAAGAACTTCTCACCTCGGTCGAAGGCTTCGGTGGACGGGGATAAGACTTCGATGATGACTCTCGGATTGAGTAATACGTCACGGAGTTCGTCATGAAACTGCGGCTCTCCGCATACAACAATCAGGTCGGGACACGCGTCCAGCCCTGGTGTTGGGTAAGGCGATCTCAGTACCGAGTCGCTGAGCCGTTTCAAATCTCTACTGAAAACCTGGCACGCTCGGCCTCTTAACTGAGAGCCAATTTCCACCGTGAGGTTTGTGCAGATAGTGCCGTGATTCCGGGAGACCACCGTGACGTCAGTGTAGATGCTGTCGCCGTACGGATTCTCGCCCACTTCATAGATCACACCGTCCAGATACTCGTGGCGCTCTTCGGACTCACGTTCCAACGCGAGGTACTCGCCCTCAGTGTAGAGGCGTCGTGATTTCGGTAAGTTGGTCATCTTTGACCTCTAACTCGGAACGCCGGACGAACATCGAATGCCGCGATTATATGCCGCTCGTGTCAGTGAGCCAAGCTCGCACACCAATCCTGCTTTTCTCCCCGAGCGCGTGCGGGGTACTGTGCAGATGATCTTCTCGCCCGATGACAGACGGGTGATAGCGCATTGCGATGTGCCATCAAGCATCGTAGGATTGGAGCCGATCAAGTTCTATACGTAGGTCGATGGCCGGCTTGGTGAACCTATGACGACTGCACTTGAAGGCATCCTCGTACTGGACCTCTCGCGAATGCTTCCCGGACCCTATTGCTCGATGATGCTCGCCGATCTCGGCGCCGAAGTGATCAAGATCGAAGAGCCGACTACCGGGGACCCGACGCGCAAGAGCCCTCCGATCATCGACGGCCAGAGCGCGCCTTTCGCTCAGGTGAATCGCAACAAGAAATCAATCGCGATCGATTTGAAGAAGCCGGAAGGCCGAGACATCTTCCTGAAACTGGCTTCCACAGCCGATTGCGTGTTGGAGCAGTTTCGGCCCGGAGTCGTCGATCGACTTGGGATAAATTACTCGGCCGTCTCGGAAGTCAATCCTCGAGTCGTCTATTGCTCTCTGACGGGGTTCGGGCAGGACGGCCCGCATCGCGAGCGCAGCGGGCACGATCTGAATTATCTCGCGTTATCCGGAGTGCTCGGATTGACCACTGATGATCGAGGCAAGCCCGTGATTCCCGGTGTTCAGGTTGCCGACCTTGCGGGCGGGATGATCGCGGGCTTTGCGATACTCGCGGCGTTGCTCGCGCGAGAAAAAACCGGCCGCGGTCAGTACGTCGATGTCTCGATGTTCGACGTGATGCTTTCGATGTTGCCGATTCCGGCGGCTCATCATTTCGCGGGGAAGACGATTCCGGTTGGCGGCAAGTACGTACTCTCCGGCGCGTATCCTTTTTACAACGTCTATCAAACTGGCGATGGGAAATTCATGACGCTCGGGGCGCTCGAGCCAAAGTTCTGGGCCAACTTTTGCAAAAAGATCGGGCGAGATGATTTGATTGCGCGCCAGTTCGACGCCGGCGAAAACCGCGAGAGTCTATTCGAAGAAGTTCGTACAGTCTTCAAATCGAAGACTCAGTCTGAATGGATTGAGTTGATGCGTGATGCCGACTGTTGTTGCGAACCAGTGCTGTCGATGGCTGAAGCATTCGAACACGCACAAACAAGAGCGCGCGAAATGATTCGGCACGGCCCGAGTATCACCGAGCAACTCGGTTTTTCATACAAGCTCAGCGATACTCCGCCTCACGAAACGATTGAAGCACCCGCGCTTGGAGAACACACCGCCGAACTCCTGTCGGCGCTCGGGATGTCGAAGGACGAAGTCATTAGACTGAAAGAAGCAGGAATTATCACAATCCGCTAAACGTTCGTAGTCCGGCCTTCCTTCAGGCGGAAGTTGGTATCGTCGAAGTTACGAACAATCAATTACAACTTCCGGCTGAAGGCCGGACTACAAACTCTCTCAGGAGGAAACTGCGATGGACTACATATTAACCGAAGATCAGGAACAACTGCGGAGGCTGGCTGAGGAGTTCGTATCCCGAGAGGCGAAGCCTTACTGGGAAAAGAACGGCCACGAAGAATTTCCGTGGCCGTTGTTTCGCAAACTCGGCGAGATTGGACTCGCGGCGATTCCATTCCCGACTGAGTTTGGCGGCGGCGGCTTGGATTATTCCGCATACATTGTGGTCCTCGAAGAATTCTCGCGCCTCGAGAGCCATCTCGGGAGCGCGCTTTCCGTTCACGGGCTGCCGCAATTGATCATCAACACCTTCGGCACCGCAAGCCAAAAGCAAAAGTATCTTCCGCCTATGTCCCGCGCCGAGTTGCTGGGAGCGTTCGCGCTCACCGAGCCGCACGCCGGTTCAGACGCCGCGAACATCAACACGCGAGCCGAGCTTCGCGGCGACAAGTACATTTTGCGCGGGCAAAAAATCTGGATCACCCACGGCGGCGATGCCGATGTCTACATCGTGATGGCCGTCACCGACAAGGGCAAAGGCGCGAAGGGCGTCAGCTCATTCATAGTAGAGAAGGGAACTCAGGGTCTCGCATTCGGGAAACGTGAACGGCCGATGGGCTTGCCGCATCATACGCGCGAAGTATTCTTCGAGGACTGCGAGATTCCGCGCGAAAATCTGATCGGCCGCGAAGGAGAAGGCTTCAAGGTTGCGATGACCGCGCTGGATTCGGGGCGCATCACGGTAGCCGCGACATCGATCGGGACAGCTCAAGCGGCCTTCGATCATGCGCTTCGCTATTCGACAGAGCGGCGCGCATTCGGCCAGGCGATCTCCGGGTTTCAGGGAATCCAGTTCATGCTTGCGGACATGGCCGCGGCAATCGAAGCGGCACGATGCGTAACTCGAAAGGCCGCGTGGTTGCGCGACAACGGCTTGCCGTTCAATGCGATTGCTTCGATGGCGAAGCTCCTGGCGACGGATACAGCGATGAAAGTGACTACTGACGCGGTTCAGATCTACGGCGGGTACGGCACCAGCGAGGACTATCCGGTTCAATCGTTGATGCGCCAGGCGAAGATCGGGCAAATCGTCGAAGGCACAAATCAGATTCAGCGGATGATTATTGCCCGCGAATTGCTGAAGAAGTTTCGTGAGTGATTCGAGATTCGATTTTTGGGAGGCGACTTCGCATTGATCAGATCGAGATTCGCGATCGTTCTCATGTTGCTCGCCGTGTTGCCGCCGGCTGCTGGTCAGGTTAAATACACAAAAGCGACTTCAGAATGGAACCAGCCGGTAAAACCGTTTCGCATCATTGGTAACATCTATTATATCGGCGCGTCGGAAGTCAGCTCGTTTCTGATCACGACTCCGAAGGGCCACATACTCCTGGACAGCGGGTTCGCGGAAACGGTTCCGCTGATCGCCGACGGAATCAAGCAGCTCGGATTCAAGATCGAGGACGTCAAGATCCTGATAAACAGTCACGCGCACTACGATCACGCCGGCGGTCTTGCGCAACTCAAAAGGCTGACTGGCGCCCAGCTCGTGTTGAGCGAAGCCGATGCCGCGTTGGCCGCCAGTGGTGGTAAGGGAGATTTCCAATGGGGCGACACCCTTACTTATGAGCCAGTGAAAGCTGACCGAATTCTGAATGACAAAGATCGCGTTGAGCTCGGGGGAGTTGAGATGATTGCGCGGCTTACTCCCGGTCACACAAAAGGCTGCACGACGTGGCTTATGAACGTCACAGAGGGCGGGAGCGGATACGACGTGGTTCTTGTGGGAAGCACAACGGCGCCCGATTATAAGCTTGTCAACAATCCGAAGTATCCGAACATTGCGTCCGATTATGAATACACTTTCCGGCTGCTGCGATCGCTTCGGTGCGATGTGTTTCTAGGGCCGCACGGCTCCTTCTTCAACCTCAAGCGCAAGGCTGCGCGATTAGCGCGAGGCGAAAAGCCAAACCCTTTCATCGACGCAAAGAGCTATCGAGAGTTTCTGGATCGAACAGAGAAGGATTTTCGTGACCAAGTGTCGAAGCAAACCGCGACGAGTTACCGTAAGCCGTAGTGAATCTCACAACGCTTACAATTCTGGGTGACGATCAGAACCACATCGGCGCGCGATTTGTTAATGCAGGTACTTGTTCTCGGGCTCACGCTCGGAGCGAGGAAACGGCATCGGAGCGTCTAATACCTCTCGCACTTTTCTGGCCAACGCGTCAGGCGTAAAAGGCTTCTGCAGAAAAGGCGTGCCCTCTACCAGAACGCCGTCGCGGACAATCGCTTTGTCGGTGTAACCAGAAATGAACAGCACTCTCAAGTCATCTCGCGAGGTGTTGAGTCTCGCGGCAAGATCGGGTCCAGCCATCCGGGGCATAACGACGTCGGTGACCAGCAGTTGAACCTCATTCGGTGGTCGCTCGGCAACTACTTGAAGAGCCTCGTGACCGTTTGTGGCCTCCAGCACCCGGTAGCCTCGGTCTTTCAGCACTCGAGCTGCAAGCTCTCGCACCGAGGGTTCATCCTCGACCAACAATAGAGTCTCGGTGCCTTCCGGCAAAGCCGGCAGCACGTTTGCCTGTTGAATCTCTTCGACTGGCTCGCTCACCCGGGGCAGGTACACCTCGAAAGTTGTACCCTTATCCGCTTCGCTATGAACCCAGATGTAACCGCCGCTTTGTTTGACGATTCCGTAGACTGTTGACAGACCCAGTCCCGTTCCCCTGCCAAGCTCTTTTGTAGTAAAGAACGGCTCAAATATGTGTGACCGCGTTTCCTCGTCCATGCCCGAACCGGTATCGCTGATCGAAATCATGACGTAGGAACCGGGAATCAGTGGGACGTGACGCGCAGCATATGCACTATCAAGTTCGCAGTTGGCGGTTTCAATACTGATCTTCCCGCCGAACGGCATGGCGTCGCGCGCGTTGACGACAAGGTTCATGATCACTTGTTGAAGCTGTCCCGGATCGGCTCGAACCGAACCCAGTTCGAGATCGAGCAGAGCGGCTAGCTCGATGTCTTCACCGATTAGCCGTCTGAGCATTTTTTGCAGATCTGTTACAAGCGCGTTCAAGTCAATGGTCTTTGGTTTGAAGACCTGCTTGCGGCTAAATGCCAAAAGCTGACTCGTGAGCGTCGCCGCGCGTTGTCCAGCCTTTTCGATCTCTACGATGTCTGCACGAAGCGCATCACCTTCCGGGAGTTTGCCGAGCGCCAACTGGCTGAATCCCACAATCGCCGTCAACAGATTGTTGAAGTCGTGCGCGATGCCGCCTGCGAGCGTGCCAATCGCCTCCATCTTTTGTGCCTGCATCAGCCGATTCTCAAGCCCAACTTCCTTGGTGATGTCCCGCTTGACCGCAACGAAATTGACTATTTTGCCAGCGGCATCGCGCACGGGAGAGATTGTCGCTTCCTGTTCAAGCCGGGACCCATCCTTTCGCTTATTGCTGAATTGTCCGGTCCATACGTCCCCACGCGTGAGGCATCTCCACATCTCCGCATAGTGCTTCTCATCGTGTCTTCCGCTCTTGAGTATCCGCGGGTTTTTTCCAATCACTTCACTCTGGAGGTAGCCAGTGGTTCGCTCGAAGGCTGGATTTACGTACTGGATGCGACCCTCGGGATCGGTTATTAGAATGCTTTCCCCCGCCTGTTCGACAGCAGTAGCCAGGCGCTGTAAATGTTCTTCGCTCTTTTTCTGTTCGGTGATGTCCGAGATCACTGCCATTATGCCCGTGCAGGTACCTTCGCTATCGCGAAGAGCCGCCGTGGACATGCTTATGTTGATCTCCGATCCGTCTTTTCTCACGCGCAACACTTCCCTGGTTGTGAAATTTTTCGATTGCGCAGCTTCGGCCACGATCGCGCGATACTCATCCATCTTTTCTCTTGGAACGATAGGATTGGGCCGATCCATGACTTCCTCCGCGCTCCACCCAAAAATCTTCTCCGCGGCAGGATTCCAGGTCTTGATGTTTCCAAGCGGATCAATCGCAACCAAAGCCAGAGGCGAAGCCTTGATCAGGCTCTTCAACTTTTCGGTGGTTTCTGCCAGCCCTTTTCGTGTTCGCCGGTTCTCCGCGGTAAAGATGCTCACCAAAGTGGCGACGACGATAAACCCGAACAGCGGAACCGTGCGAACCGAATCGTACGGGTGCGACGTCGCGAGGGCCCGCAGGAACAGGTAGTCGACGGAAAGCGCGCTCAAGAAAGTAGCCAGCAGTGCTGGACCGTGGCCCCCGCGCCACGCGCTCAGAAGAATGGCGAAGATGAAGAAGAGGAAGATACTTTTTCTTAGCTGAGGCGTTGTCGCTGCACTGAGGAGCGAGGCAGTTCCGACAAACAGGACGGCACTCAAGTAGCGCATCAGTGAGGATGATGTTGGTCGCCGCATAACTTATGGCTAGTCTAAGGTGAACAAGCGGCCAATCCAATACTTATTGTTTAGCGGGATCCCGTAAGCCCGAGACATCGAGACAATACGTTGGGTGGTGATCAGTATGCCAGAAGAGGAGTTGCTCGGATCACGCGAATTCGAGTTGCACTGGACGTGGAATGATACCGGCTTCGTGAGCGCGCTCGAGCAAGAGCTTGACCGCCGCACGGCCGCGTTCGCCATAGTCAATCGTATAGTCGTTGACGTACATACCAACGAACTTGTCGGTAAGTGATTCCGCCATTCCGCGTCCATACTTCATCGAATGACGCACAGCAACCTCGCGATTGGCGAGGCCATACTCGATTGACTCGCGCAACAGATCGGAAATTTCAGCGATCAATTCACCCCCGAGCGACTTTTTGATCGCGTTCCCTCCGAGTGGGAGCGGCAGCCCGGTTTCAGCCATCCACCACTCGCCGAGGTCGATGACTTTGTTGAAGCCTCGTGCTGAATAGGTCAACTGGCCTTCGTGAATCAACAATCCCGCGTCGACGTCGCCACGTTCTACCGCGTCCATTATTTGATCGAAGGGCACGACGACCGTCTTCACTTCGCCCACGCACAAACGCAGTGTCAGATAGGCCGTGGTCATCAAGCCGGGCACTGCGATGGTCGCGCCTCGAAGCTGATCGAGGGTCATCGGCTCTCGCGCGATCACCAACGGACCGTAGTTGTCACCCATCGAAGCGCCCGATGTCAGCAGCGCATACTGATCGAGCACATACGCGTAGGCGTGAATCGAAACCGCGGTCACGTCGAGTTCCGCGTTCATCGCTCGCCGGTTGAGCGTTTCGATGTCCTGGATGACATGCCGAAAGCTCAAGCCATCCGTGTCGATCTTGTCGGCCGCCAGCGCGTAGAACATGAACGCGTCGTCGGGGTCGGGACTGTGTCCGAGCGTGATCTCTCTTGGTTCCATTGGTGTCTTTTACTCTCTTGCGATGGCGATTAGAGTATAGCAATCTTTGAGGCTCAGGCAATCTGTGTTAACAATGAACCATCATGACAACGATTGAACGAGTGACGGCGCGCGAGATTCTCGATTCACGGGGCAATCCCACGGTTGAAGCCGAAGTCACGCTCGAAAGCGGAATAGTTGGGCGAGCAGCAGTGCCATCGGGAGCTTCGACCGGCGACAACGAAGCTCTCGAGCTGCGCGACGGCGACAAAAAACGTTACGGCAGCAAGGGAGTGTTAAAAGCTGTCGCCAACGTGAACGCAGCAATTTCGAAAGCGGTCGTCGGGCGCGACGCCTTGTTGCAAGCCGATGTTGATCTGGCAATGCTTGCCGCGGACGGCACTCCGAATAAACGCAAGCTTGGCGCAAACGCGATTCTCGCGGTGTCGCTCGCGACGGCCCGCGCCGCGGCGGATGCGTTGGCGGTTCCGCTCTACTCTTACCTCGGCGGAGTCGGTGCGCGCACGTTGCCGGTCCCGATGATGAATGTGCTCAACGGTGGTGCTCACGCTGATAACAACATCGACTTTCAGGAATTCATGATCGTGCCCGGCGGTTTCACGACCTTCGCGGAATCACTTCGAGCGGGCGTGGAAGTTTTTCACTCGCTCAAGTCGGTTCTCAAGAAGCGAGGTCACTCGACGTCGGTGGGCGACGAGGGCGGCTTCGCCCCGAGTCTGAAGTCGAACGATGAAGCCATTGAAGCCATACTCGAGGCCATCAATCAAGCCGGTTACAAATCGGGAGAACATATCGCGCTCGCGCTCGATCCCGCGTCGAGTGAGTTCTATGAGAAGGGCTTGTACGTGTTCAAGAAATCGACCGGCGCGCGCATGAGCTCGGAAGAGATGGTGGAGCTGTACACAAGCTGGGTCGATCAGTATCCGATCATCTCTATCGAAGACGGACTCGCCGAGTCCGACTGGACCGGATGGGCGGCGCTCACTCGGAGCCTCGGCGAGCGAGTTCAGCTTGTCGGCGACGATTTATTCGTGACCAATACCGAGTATCTCGGCCGGGGCATTCGAGAAAAGGTAGCGAATTCGATTTTGATAAAGGTGAATCAAATCGGCACGCTTACTGAGACCTTGGATACAATCGAGATGGCCAAGACTCACGCATACTCGTGCGTGATCTCACACCGCTCGGGCGAAACCGAAGACACCTTCATAGCGGATCTTGCCGTTGCGACAAACGCCGGCCAGATCAAAACAGGATCCGCGAGCCGCACCGATCGGGTCGCGAAGTACAATCAATTGCTGCGCATCGAAGAAGAGCTTGGTTCGGCCGCGCGGTACCCAGGCTTTGCGGCGTTCGCGGGATCTCGCCTTGGAGAGGCCGCAAAGCGCGCTTCAAAGACGGCCTCCAAAAAGTGATCTCGTATGCACGACCTGACGGCACTCGGATGGAGCGAGTTCTTCGCGCGCGAGTTTGAACCATACCGCCAGAAAGGTTACTTTCCCGGAAGAGTCGTGCTCGAAGAACGTGGCGCGTACCGGCTGCTTACAGAACAAGGCGAACTGAAGGCCGGTGTGCGAGGCAAGCTGAGATTCGATAGCCAAAGCGCTGCTGATTTTCCCGCCGTCGGAGATTGGGTTGCCATCTCTACTCGCGAGCGAGACGGGCTCGCGCAGATTCAAGCCGTCCTGCCCCGTCGAAGCAAGTTCTCACGTAAGGCCGCCGGCACGAACAGCGAAGAACAAGTCGTCGCCGCAAACGTCGATACCGTCTTTCTGGTTCAGGGGCTCGATCACGACTTCAATCTTAGGCGGCTCGAACGCTATTTGGTCGCCGCTTTTGAAAGCAACGCCGCGCCCGTAGTCATACTCAGCAAAGCTGACCTCTGCGAAGACGTTGAGCAAAAGATCTTAGCCGCGGAATCGGTTGCGCCGGGCACTCCGGTTCACGCGATCAGTTGTGTTTCGGGTGAAGGACTCGAGGCGCTTGATCAATACGTGTTGCCCGGGGCTACTGTCGCGTTCCTTGGTTCATCGGGCGCGGGCAAGTCGACATTGATCAATCGAATAGTTGGAGAAGAAGTTCAGAAGACCGCGGAGGTTCGTGAACACGACAGCCGCGGCAGGCACACGACAACGCATCGCGAGTTGTTGGTGCTCAAGACTGGTGGATTGCTGATCGACACGCCTGGCATGCGAGAGCTTCAGTTGTGGGACGCGGGCGGCTCGCTTGGCGAAGCGTTTTCGGATGTGGAAGCGATTTCGGCGGCGTGTTACTTCACCAACTGCCGGCATCAGAACGAACCGGGCTGCGCGGTGCGTGAGTCGCTCGCCGACGGGTCGCTTGACGCCGAACGTTACGAAAGCTACGTGAAGTTGGAGAAGGAACTCGAGTATCTGGATTCGCGCATGGATACAAGGCTCCACTTGAAACGAAAGAGCCGCGAGAAGAAAATTCACCGCGCGTTCAGGACCATAAAACCCAAACGTTCGTGATATTCGGGTCAGCGAACCCGCGCAGCGGGTAAACCCGTGGAGATGGCAACCCGCGTAGCGGGCGGAAGGGTGTAGCCCAGGGCAAGTCCGCGCAGCCCTGGGTCGGTGTTGCGCGCGGTGCGCGTTTGCGATTGACCTCCCAAACCCGCGTAGCGGGCGGAAGCATGTAGCCCAGGGCAAGTCCGCGCAGCCCTGGGTCGGTGTCGCGCGCGGTGCGCGTTTGCGATTAACCTCCCCAACCCGCGTAGCGGGCGGAAGCATG
>Ga0070705_100000720_pt1 | contig 18851 bp, 16 predicted proteins | sample KBSK5253metaG_FD_65455 | JGI IMG/M metagenome (GOLD analysis project Ga0070705, IMG submission 65455) | Corn, switchgrass and miscanthus rhizosphere microbial communities from Kellogg Biological Station, Michigan, USA - KBS K5-25-3 metaG | ecosystem: Host-associated > Plants > Roots >... | reverse complement strand
AAGACAGGCGAATGCATTTTCCGTTTCTCCGAGAGCCGCATGGATCAATGCGATGTAAACGGAGTCCACATACCGCCTCTTTGAACTACGGTTCAACGCCTCAATTGCCAACCTGGCCTCGAGCCTGCGGCCTGACAATGCGGCAAGACGTGCCTGCCCGGCTCTCATTTCAGGATTGCCTCCAAAAAACTTACTGGCCTGATCGAGAGTAATCATCGCTTTGTCATACAGGCCCTTTGCTTCGTACACCAGACTCAGGCAATACCGAGCAACGCCGTACGCCGGGTCCCACTCCAGAACCTTCAAAAGCTGATCCTCGGCATCGTCGTACCTCCGAGCAAGGTAAAGCAACTTTCCTCGCGAAGCGCGGATTACTGTCGACAATGGATCGAGCTGCAAGGCCGTGTTGTTTTCAAACAAGGCTTCATCAACGCCGCCGACTATCACCAGGTAAAAGGCGTACCAGTTGTGCGCTGGAGGATACCCATTGTTCAACTTAAGAGCAGCGCGAAACTCCTTTTCGGCTTCGGACCAAAGCCATTGATACATTCTCAAATACCCAAGCGAGGCGTGGGCTTCAGCGAGTTCCCCATCAAGTTCGATCGCTTTGAGTGCCGCTCGTTCAGTCTCATGAAAAAAATCCTTGGCATGAGCGTAGTAGGCCCGACTCAACAAGTAAGAATCCGCCATACCTGCGTATGCACGCGCGTACCTCGCATCTATCTCAATTGCCCGTTTGAAGCACTCAATACCTTTATCCAGCGCGTCCTTTCTTCCCGTCGCGAAGTAGTAACGGCCCTTCAGATATGCTTCATGGGCCTCCGCGCTTTCAGTGTACCGCTTAGCAAGCAGCTTTCTTTCTTTGCGCGTCAACGTCGGTTTGAGAGCGTTTGCCACCTGTTCCGAAACTGAATCCTCCATCGCAAAGATGTCGCCGACCTTCTCGTCGAACTTCGCCGCCCATAGAATCGAGCCGTCACCGACATTTACCAACTGCGTCGTCACCCGCACGCGCCTCCCGCGTTTTTGAATGCTCCCATCGAGCACCGACTCAACATTCAGTCTCCTGCCGGCGGCAACGGGATCCTGCGTTCCCTCAAACCTTGCGACGGAACTCGTGGGGCGAACCGCAAATTCGTCGAAGAGCTTAGCTTGGTGATCAAGGCGTCGGCGATCCCGAGCCCCATGAATTCATCGCCCACGGGCCCGATGAACTTGAATGGCATTACTGCTATCGTGCGCTTCAGATCATCTTCGTCACTGCTCAATTGTTCAACACGCGGTGCCCCGGACGTTCGTTCATTTTTATTCTGATGCTCCTGTCCCACGTTTGCCACAAAGCGATAGCCACGGCGCGAAACGGTTTCGATGTATGAATGATCGCTTTGACCTTGGTCAAGCACCTGTCTTAGCTTGAACACGCTTACCGCTAGATTGCCATCCTCGACACAACAATCCTTCCAGACCCGCTTAATCAGATCGTCTTTTGAAACAACGCGGCCAACATTTTCGACGAGCACAACGAGCAGGTCCAACACCCTTGGCGTGACCGGCACAGGCACTCCGGCTCGCAAGAGAATTTGGCCCTGCCCGTCTAATTGAAACGCGCCGAACTCATAGAGTTGTCGAGGGCTGGCCGTTCATAGTGCTCCCCCCTCACGTTAATAAATGCTTAAGAACCAATTAATGAGTCCTTAAAGACTTCGTTCTTCCAGTCTTGTACCATTCGAGATGAAATGAACTCCAAACTTAGCGCGGGAGGAACCGTTCTCAACTCGGGCATTGTAATACGATGATAATACTCGTACAAGTGCGATATCTTTCAAACAGGACTCAAGCTCTAAGACAGCCCTCCTCGCAGAGCAGCATGGCTTCGAAGCTGTGTGTATCCATCCCGGCACAGCATCAAAGGAAGCCTGTTAATGGTTGCCGAACCATCACGTCACCATTAGCGGCGGCGGACTTTTGGACGCAGTCCCTACGTCATGTTGAAGTCCGCCGCCGCTTTTTTTTTGCGCGGGATTAGCGCGATAGAAACCGCTCTGTCTGACAGAGCATGCTGGATTGAATTAGACGGGATCGATAACTAGATTCGAACACTCTGCGACCTATTGCTTGCCCAATGCGGTGAGCTAGAAACGAAAAGTCACTCCGGCCTAAACGATCAGGCGCGCTCGACTACTCTTCAGACTTTCGAGTAGCCGGCGGTTGGCGCAGCATCCGCCGTTTCTAACGCGATCTAATTGAACTCAGGTCGGCGAAAGCCGCATCGCCACAGAAGGCTTGAGCGGAGGGCCTGTGAGCGGCCAACGTTAGCTTGATTTGTTTTTTCAGAGAATGAACGTAGTGGCCGACCTGATTCTATGTAGGAGTGATTCCCCACAGATGAAAAAATTTGGGATGATTTCATCGGCGGTTGTTGGCGGCGCTCGCGCTAAGGTGTCTGAAGATCTCGGGCAGTGCGCGAATGACCACATCGCCGACTATCTTAACGCTCTCGCCGCTGATCTTGTCGAGAGTGTCAAGATTCGTGTGCCAGTAGGAATGCTCGGGACCATAGTTGAAATCAATCAAATCCACGACGGGGACTCCGGCGTCTCGGAAAGGCAAGTGATCGTCCGATATAAACTGCTCGCTCTCCTGAAAGTATTTCTGCAAACCCATCCCGCGCGCGGTCTTCCAAATCGCTTCGACCATCCATGGAGTTGATTCGCCTTCGCGTTTGATGTCGAGATCTTTATCGCCGATCATATCGAACAGCACCAGCGCCTTGACGCGATTGATCTTGCCCTCCGCTCGCAGCTTGTTCGCAAGATGACGGCTCCCGTAGGTGTTGTCCCGGCCGCCCATCGCGCTCCAATCGACGACAGCTTCTTCTCCGTCGAACAGCACGAACCACAAAGTGTATTCCGGTTTTGATTTCGAAAGCGCTCGAGCCGTCTCGAGAACCGCCGCGGCGCTGGACCCTCCGTCATTGGCTCCCACAAATCCCGCTTGAAGCTTGGTGTCGTAGTGCCCGGTGATCAGAACAAGATCATTTTTTTCGCCGGGCAGCTCCGCGATGATGTTCTTCATCGGAATGCTGCCGCGTGGAGTCTCGCCATTAAAGCTATCCTCGCTTACTTTCATTCCATAGCTTCTCAGTTCCGTTTCTAGAAACTGCTGCGCCTTCTTTATGTTATCGGAGCCCGAAGGATGCGGACCCATCTCGACGAGCCGCTTGACGTGTCCGTACGCGCGGGCGGCGTCGCATTCGCCAGTCTTGCTCGCGGTCTTGGGTACTCTACGTTTGCCGGCGACGCTGGTTGATTGGCCGCTGTATGCAATCGGCCAGAAGAAGGAAAGAAACAGAAGAGACGCGGCGATTGTTTTCTTATCTGCCTGAACTCGATGAACCATTCGGAGTATCCCTGAGCGAAGTACCCGAGAGTTCTTAGATGAACTTGAGTTGGGCAAGGTTTTTGGGAAGACGGTCATCAGCGGGTGACACGGCGGCGGACCGAATTCCGATCCTGTGCTCCCCGGCAAGCTGCTCGAGAGTGACGCGTTCGGTCTTGATAAACGTAACGTCTCGTAAGTTGACCGCGGTAACGTCGGAGCACACGCTGGGATTCTGACACGCGAACGAGCTTATCACTGCATACTTCGTGTCCGATGATATCTGTCGTGAATCAATTGGCTCGGTCATCATGTGTTGAACGGTTTCGCCATTGCTGAATCGGATGATCAGCCTGAAAAGAGGATCGGGTAACTGATAGCCTTCGCTCATTGCTTTGCTCCTAACTGGCGGCCGGCTGACTAGTGTCCGAAGACGACTGTTGATCGCAGCAAACTTTCACGACCTCATCGGCCGCCTTCGAAACCGCCGACACCGCCCAATCGAATGCATCCCCGACCAGATCGAGCTCGATTCGAATCAGCGTTGAAACCTTTTCATCGAATTGCAGATTCGCAAAAGCTTGTCTGACGCCGTCAGCCGCGCTTCCCTTCCCGTACGGATTCGCACTCATGTTTGTATTACCTCCGCGAGCAATCGCCACATCGTCTCGATCCGACTTAAATTCAGGCTACCGGAAAGGGTTATCGTGGTCAAGGTTGGCTAAATTGAGCGCACGTCCGTGACGCGCACGTTCTTATAGGACACGTAGTCAGGCCGGGTTTGTATTGCTTAGCCATCGAGTCGCGTCATAGAATGTTGCATTCCAAGAGCCTAGTTTGTTCGCAATGGAGACCAGATCCGAGGTTCGAGAACTTTGATAAACGATTCCGCTTACGGCCCGGTAGCAAACGGCCTTCAACCACAACTCGCGCGGGTCAAATCTGCTGCCAATACCTTCCTCAATATCCTCCAGGGGAATCGAGACGCCTACACGGATGCGTCCAGCGGGCTCATCAAGATCACTCGTTGGGTGATAACGATTTCGTTAGTGCTGTATGCCATCTTCGCGCCTCACTCGATCGCGATAACGCAAGGGTCTTATCTCCTCGGGCTGATTGCGTGGGGAATTCAACTGACAGTAACGAGAAGAATGCGACAGTCGCGGACACCGATTGACGTGGCATTATTTGGGTTCTTCGCGTGCTGCGTAGTCTCATCCTTTTTCTCTTATGATCCTATGGTCAGCGTGAAAGGACTCCGCAGTCCGGCTTTCTTTCTAGCGTTTTACTTTGTAAGCACCAACATAAAAAGCATTCGTTTCGCCAGCCTTCTCGGGCTGACTTTGATCCTTTCGTGCCTCGTCAACGTCGGCTATAGCGGCGCGAAGCTAACAGCAGGACGCGGGCTGCAAATCGATTCGATCAATCCGGGAAGCGCCTTCGCAAACGACACGATTCGTGTTGGTGATGTGATTCTCGAAGCCGATGATCAAGTCGTTAATTCGCCGGCCGATCTGTCCCGGATAATCGATTCGAACCGAGGCCGATTGCGTGTAAAGCTAAAGAGAAAAGACTCAGTGACTGAAGTGTCGATGCCGAGAGGAGTGATTAGAGATGCAAAAGGCACAAGCTTTGACCGGCTCGGTATCACCACATCACCGGGCAGGGATTTTCGGATAACGGGCTTCTATAGTCATTACGAAACCTATGCCGAAGTGCTGCAGCTTATCGCGTCACTGGCGATTGCGCTTTTGATTGCCGTCCCGAAGAAGCAGTCGATAACAATCTGGTTCTTGTGCGTTGCTATTCCACTGCTTCTGGCGACCTTGATTCTGACTTCCACGCGAGCGGCGCTCGCCGGCCTGGCCACCAGCGTTGCGGTGATGGCATTGGCGAGCAGCCGCCGCCGAGTGCTCGTAGCTGCAACGGCCGGGATATTGGTGATGCTCCCCCTGGCGCTGATCGCTGTAGAGCATGCGCGCGGCATATCGCTGTTTGATCCTGAGGAAGGGAGCACAGCTTACAGGCTCGAGATGTGGAGGGAAGCTTTCGGGATTATCAAGGACAATCCGCTGTTGGGCATTGGCAAGGGCAGCGAGGGAAAGTTGAAGGAAGTTCTCGGACTGTATGACGAGGGCCGGCTGCCTCCCGGACACTTTCATTCGACCCCTGTGCAGATCGCGGTTTGGTGGGGTCTGCTGGGACTGGTCTTCTACTACGCATTCATGACTATCCTGACTGTGGAAATCTGGCGCGTGGTCAAGCGCATGCAAAGCTGGCAAGCTCGTGGGATCTCGCTAGGGGTATTGGGGGCGGTCGTCGCTTTCAACGTCAGTGCGCTGGTTCATTTTAACTTCGGTGACGGCGAAGTCGTCATGGCGTTCTGGCTTCTGACGGGACTAGCGTTTGCGGTTCGACGGATTGCGATCGAAGAGAGCGCGACTGAATCACCAGAGCGTATGCCAGCGTCACCATCATCAGGAGATTCACATAGAAATCGGCTCCCACAACCAGCAGCCAGCGCTGAACAGAGCGCCCGGGCAGCAAGGGCAAAACAACATTGAGCCCAGCGACAACGGCCATTACACGAAACACAATTCTCCCGGCGGGCTGATGGTTCCCGGTCTTCGCGAAATCCGCCAGGCACGCGGCCGGCCACAGCAACGCGACGAAATAGATCTTCGACGTGAGTGGCCCTGCCAGCAGTGCAAGACAAATCATCAATCCCAACTCTAACGGAATCAGTTGGCGCTGCGGGTTGGCTTCAGAATTCATACCTTTGCGCGAGCGCCACATTATGAACACCAAGACGGCCACAAAGATTGTCCCCGTGATCGCCATCCAGACCTGCTCGGTGGTTTCACGTGAGGCATCAAGAACGTTCACGTTCGGGTACCGGACGTCGCCGTCCACGCGTTGCGAATAATCAACCGGAGACAAGTAACGCCTCAACTCACCCTTGAGCGAGAGATTGATCGGGCCGTTGTCCTCGTGAAAGGTCTGGCTCTCAATGACGTGGCCGTACCACGCTCGCAAAAGATGATTGTTCTCGCGAAAGCCAAAATAAATCGAGGGAACCATGTTAATAGCGATCACGAAGAGCGATGTCGCAACGAGCAAGGTCCATCTTTTCTTGAGGGCAAAATATGGAAGCAGTAGCGCGGGCGTGAGTTTGATTGTGATTGCCAGCGCGATCAGCGCGGCGGCCGGAAGGTCCTTGCGCTGGAGAAAGAAGTACAAGGACCCAAACAAAAGAAAGACTGCAATAACGTGTGCGTTGCCGTAATGCAGGGCCATCACGAAATACTGGGCGACCGCAAGCGCAAGAAGAACGCTCATCGTTTTCGAAGCACGCAGACCATCGAACACTCGGCCCACAATTACCGCGCATCCGGCGACTGCCGCCGCGCAGAACAGATACCAAACGTAGGCTGCAATGGGATATGGGATGAGACACAACGGGAGAACAGCGAACAGAAAGAACGGCGGATAGCGATAGTCCATCACGCGGCCCAGTGCGAAATCGGGCGCATAAAGATCCGTACGTCCGCTGAGCAGCGAGCGTCCCGCGGAATAATAAACCGGAAAGTCTACGAGGTTTGAACTGAGGACGAAGCCGAGAACGAGAATCACTGCGACGACTACGAGCGCCGCTATCGTTCTTGAGTTCGTCGTCATCGAATGGAAAGGATCTGTTTGAGAAATCGAATCGAAAAGGGCCGCGGCCAGATTAGAAGTCTTGATGCCGAGGGCGAGACTCGAACTCGCACGGGCGTTGCCGCCCAGAGGATTTTAAGTCCTCTGTGTCTGCCATTCCACCACCCCGGCATACCCTTGTCCCGCTTCCGAGGACGGATGAACATACTTCTGAGAAACTGTTATGGTGCTGTGTCCCGCAATCCGCATGATCGTAAAAGAATCAACTCCGGCTTCGCCTAGCCGCGTCAGGAACGTATGACGCAGGGAGTGTAGCACGAAGTCTTTGGGCAAGCCGAGTGCGGTTCTGACTCTACTGTGCTGGCCATCAAGCGACGTTGAGAGAAAGGCGGCACCCTCAGTCTTCCCTTCGCCTGGGAAGATCCAACTGGATTCATTACCGGCCATTCTCAGCCGAAGCATTTCACTGGCGCGGGCCGTCAGACTGATGGTCCTCTTAGCATTCTTAGCCTTTCCAAGAATTGACCTGAGATAACCGAACTTTGCCCTTTTGTTTTTCTTGAGTTGATATCCGGCCGCAATTCCCTCCGATGCGTTCCGCGGTCTTCTACGCTCGGAAGCTATTCGCGAACTCTCCGGTGAGTTTTCATAACGCTCCTGATTCAAGCGACGAACGTTTGCACACGAGCACGATCTTGCCTGCCACGCCTCCATTCCCGAGCAGCTCCTGCGCGCGTTTTGCCTCGGCAAGAAGAAAGCGCTGCGCGATGAGCGGCCTGATCTTTTGCAGTCGAAGGAGGTCGAGCAGGGCAATCAAATCCTGCCGAAATAAAGCAGGCTTCAGCCGTTTGAGCGTCTGAATGCTGTAGGGGATCACCCGTTTCCGCCCCGGAAGGAGCCAGCCGCCGGCGATGTACAACGCGTAGATGGGGATTCCATGAAGCCGATTGCGACGGCCTGTGCGGTCCGAACCTAATCCCTCCCCACGTAGCGCTGATGTATTGCCATAGCCCACCACCTTCCCTCCCGGACGGAGAGCCTCGCGGGATTGCCAGAGGTGAGCGCCACCGATGGGGTCGAAGACAGCGTCCACGCCCTCGATCGTGAGACGGTGAATTTCCTTCACGTAGTCCTGACTTCGGTAGTCGATTGGGACACCGCCCAGCTCGGAAACGACCGGCGCCCCTCGCGATGAACAGGTGCCGTACATCTCCAGTTTGGCAAGGCGCCCGAGTTGGAGGAGTGCCGTGCCGACCCCGCCAGACGCACCGTGAAACAACACGCGCTGGCCTGGTCTTACGCTAGCGGAACGATGCAGCATCTGGTACGCCGTGATGTAGTTCAGCACGAGGCTCACAGCCTCGGCGGCATCCAACCCAGGCGGCACCGGAACCAGTTCATGTTGTGGCAGGCAGACGAACTCCGCGTAAGCACCGTGGATCGGCAGTGCGGCAACGATCTGGCCTGGTTCGATTCCGGTGACACCGTCGCCGATTCGGTCCACCTCACCAACCAGATCCCAACCCGGCGTGAAGGGTACCGGGGGCGTTTCGGGATGGACGCCCTCGCGCGCCATTATGTCGGGCAAGGAAACACCGGCGGCGAGCACTCGCACCCGCACATCACCATTCTGCGGCTCGGGGCATTCTTCTTCAACCACCTGAAGTGCGTCGGGCCCGCCGTAGTGAGTAACGATGACGCGCATGTATCTCATCGACCTCTCCTCCCCTGCCGGGCATTCGAGCTTGGGCAGCAACGACCAAGCTCAGCAGCGGCGGGCCGCGCTGGCGAGACAGTGAACTCCCAAAACCATTCGCACGGCGGCCGTCTCCTGCGACGACGGTTCCGCGTTGTGGACCTTTCCAAGCGGCCGCAAGAAGCTAACGCACTCCTTCCCAAAGTGCTCGCTCCGCGGATCTAGGATCGTCCACGACCTCCGACCTGGTATCGAATCGTATCGTCGCCCTGCGGCTGAGATCGTACTTCGGCCAGCCGCACTCTCCGTTGGTGGCAAAGGCTACCCAAGCGGCGTGCATGGTGTCAGCGAGCTGCTGTGGCGGGTTCGTTCCCCAGAGCAACTCAGTCCCGTTGCCGAGCGTGTCGAAGACGAACGGGATCTCAAGCGCATGGCACGCACCAAGGAGCCCATCGAACTGCGGCGAGCGCCAGGCAAACTCATACATGTAGGTGGACGCGGGGCTCTTCGTGTGTGCGTCTGCTAGCCGGATGGCAGGGATCCGCCAATACCAATCGGTCTGAAGAGCTGCGAGCAAGTCGCCGGCGCTGGCACCTCGATGTGCTGCGCGATAGGCGGCGAGTGTCGCTTCGGCGGGGAGCCCGTACGCCCCGACGGCTCCCGCCAGTGCTTCGGCGGTAACCTTGTCGATCGCGCCTCCGGACACCAGAAACATTCTATGCTCATCGGTGTTGGTGCCGACCATGACGTCGATGCTACCGCCAGCCCCGGCTACGATCGCATCGATAGGACGCGCCGGGATGACGTTCCCGTCAATCACCGGCTGCCAGAGCATCAGGCTCACCGCCACGTCACTACCCCAGCGTTCTGGGTCGGGACACGCCGCTAGATCAGCGTCCAACTTCGCCTGGGCCTTAAGCAATCGCTCTACTGGAACCGCTGCGATCGCCTCTCGCGTTGCCGCGACACCAAGCTTCTCGGCGAGGTGCTCTCCGACCCCCTGCGCCGCTGTAGTTGAGATGACTTGATGCGCCGCTCCGCTCTGGGCGATGACGCGACGGAACAGCCCCTCGGTGCGCGGTATGGAAAGGAGCGTGCCGACGCTCATAGCACCAGCCGACTCGCCAAAGATGGTGACGTTATCGGGATCACCACCGAAGGCGGCGATATTCTCCCGTACCCAACGGAGGGCGGCGATCTGGTCGAGCAAACCGAGGTTGGCGATTCCATCTCCGAGATAGAGAAAACCCTCAGCGCCGACGCGATAATTGATAGTCACGCAGACAATGCCGTCGCGGGCAAAACGACTGCCGTCATACCAGGGTGACGCACCCGTTGCGTGAAACTCAAACATACCGCCAGGAATCCAAACCATCACTGGTTGCCTGGCCGAGCCAAGGGATGCGGACCAGATATTGAGGTTCAGGCAGTCCTTACCGGGCGTAGTAAGCTCCGGGATGAACAAATCTATTGGCGGGGGATATGGCACCTGCGGCGACTTCGGGCCATAGGTGAGGGTGTCTCGCACCCCGCTCCAGGGCGTAACGGGCTGTGGGGGCCGCAGCCTGTTGGAGCCAAACGGTGGTGCCGCAAACGGAATCCCCTTAAACGTATTCACGTCTTCGGCAACACTGCCGCGGACCTCACCATATCGTGTCTTTACAACTGGATTCATGTGTATACCTCCTTCAAAGCACTCATTTCGCGGCCGGATTCTATTCGTGAAGATACCGCTGACATTTCAAGGTCCTTGTGATCGCTGTCACACGGGTAGTGGGCGAGCTAACTCGATCGAATGTGCAACGCTTATGCCTGGGTCCGCGAAGATAATGACGCGTCGTTTTAGCGGCAATAAGAGAAACACCGTTTGTGTGGGCGATGCCGAAAGTGGATTTCTAACAGTAGTGGGAAACTTTCCGCTGCTCTAACCACGCGCATCAACCCGATAAACTAATCAATTCCTCGCTTCCGACTGGTACAGGTGTTGCCCTGTCAATGAGATTCGCAGCCACATCTTGTGCGGAGGAAAAATGACACGCATTGCGGTCTTGACCAGCGGAGGGGATGCGCCGGGAATGAACGCCGCCGTGCGTAGCGTCGTGCGAACCGGGCTGGACAGGGGCTTGGAAGTTTTCGGCGCGCGTCACGGATATGCCGGTCTGATTGCGGGTGACTTTGTTCAGATGTCGGCAAGAGATGTCGGTGGCATCATTCAGCGAGGTGGTACGGTCCTGGGCAGCGCGCGCTGCGAGGAATTCAAAATCGACGCGGGCCGCCGCAAAGCCCTGGAGCACCTTCAACGACGCGAGATTTGTGGCTTGATAATCATCGGAGGCGATGGTTCTCAGACCGGAGCGTACGAGATGTCACGACTTGGCTTTCCCGTCATCGGTATTGCGTCGACGATTGATAACGACCTGAATGGATCCGAGATCAGCATTGGAGTCGATACCGCGCTGAACATCGCGCTCGAGGCAATAGACCGGCTGAAAGTCACCGCGTCATCTCATCAGCGGGCATTTCTGGTCGAGGTTATGGGGCGCGACTCTGGATACCTTGCATTGATGGCGGGCATTGCCGGGGGAGCTGAAGCGATTGTCATCCCTGAAGTCGAAACGCACCCTGAGGTCATCTCCGAAGAATTGCGCCTCGCATACGACCGAGGAAAACCACACGCGATTGTAGTCGTCGCTGAAGGAGCGAAGTACAACGCTGACGGTCTGGTCCAATACTTCCGCGAGCATCGCAAACGACTGGGCTTTGATCTCCGCGCTACTAAGCTCGGACATGTGCAGAGGGGCGGCGCGCCAGGCGTCTTCGACCGACTGCTGGCAACTCAGCTTGGAGCAGCCGCGACTGAACTGCTCGCATCGGGCAAGAGCGGCCATCTAATGGGGCTCTTGAAAGGACGAATCGCTGCGACGCCATTGAGTGAAGTAGTCGCCAAGAGAAAGACGCTCGACCTGCGCCTGCTAGATCTCGCGCAAGTGTTGGCGAAATAGACCGGGGCGGCACGGGCGCGATTGGAAGTGTGCGTCGTCATGAATCACTCGAGCGAGGCCACAAAAGGGAACGCCGTATTTCACGTTCACGGCATAAGCAAGGTCTATCATGTCGGCGATGTCGATGTGCATGCGTTGCGAGGCATTGACCTTGATCTATACCGCGGCGAGTTTGTCGTTTTGCTCGGTCCATCGGGTAGCGGCAAGTCAACGCTTCTAAACATTCTCGGTGGACTCGATGTTCCGACGAACGGCGAGGTCTACTACCTGGATCACATTCTCACTTCCGCGAGTGATACAGAGCTGACTCGTTTTCGCCGCGAGCACGTAGGGTTTGTTTTTCAGTTCTACAATTTGATTCCCAGCCTGACCGCTCTCGAAAACGTCGCGCTTGTCACGGAGATCGCCGAACTGCCTATGAGCCCGAAAGAGGCGCTCGAGCTTGTTGGGCTCGGCGACAGATTAAACCATTTTCCGGCCCAGCTATCTGGAGGCGAACAACAACGCGTTGCTATCGCGCGAGCCGTCGCCAAGCGCCCGGACGTCTTGTTGTGCGATGAGCCGACCGGCGCCCTCGACTACTCAACAGGCAAGATCGTGCTTGAGGTGCTGGAGCGTGTGAACTGCGAGTTAGGGACTACGACGGCGGTAATCACCCACAACGCGGCAATCGCAGCGATGGCCGATCGCGTGATCCGAATTGGCAGCGGCCAAATCCTGGAGGTGAGCTGCAATGAAACGAAAGCGCGCCCGGCTGATTTGAATTGGTGAACCTTGACCCCTCTTAATCGAAAACTCGTGCGCGATCTCTTTCACCTGCGCGGGCAGGTAATTGCCGTCGCGTTGGTCGTTGCCTGTGGGATTGCGACCTACGTCACGATGCGAAGCTCTTATGACTCACTGGTTGCATCGCGCGCCGCCTACTATGAAACATATCGCTTTGCCGACGTGTTCGCGCAACTCAAGCGCGCGCCCGAATCACTCGCCGCAGAGATTCAAAACATTCCGGGCGTCGCGATGACCCAGACTCGCGTCGTGCTTGAGGTTACGCTTGACGTTCCTGACCTTGATGAACCGGCCACCGCACGGCTGGTTTCGATACCGGAGCAGCAAACGCCGATTCTCAACGACATCTTCATTCGAGAAGGGCGCTATGTTGAACCCGGAAGACGCGACGAGGTCCTGGTGAGCGAGGCGTTCGCCGAAGCAAACCAGCTACGAGTGGGCCAATCGCTCGGGGCTGTTATCAACGGTCACTGGGAGAAACTGCGGATCGCCGGTATCGCCCTCTCGCCTGAATACGTCCACGAGATTCGCGCGGCGGATATTTTTCCTGACCGCCGCAGATTTGGGATCCTGTGGATGAGCCAGGACGCGCTCGGACCCGCCTTCGATATGGAAGGCGCGTTCAACAACGTAACTGTCTCCCTCGCGCCTGGAGCCAGCGAGGCAGAGGTGATTGATCGTCTCGATGAATTGCTCGAGAGATACGGTGGGCTTGGCGCTTATGGGCGCGATGAGCAGGAATCACATCGATTCCTGGCAGATGAAATCGAACAGGATCGGATAACCGGAATAATAGTCCCATCGATCTTTCTCGGCGTGGCCGCGTTTCTGATTCACATGGTCCTGTCGCGGCTGGTGGCGACGCAGCGCGATCAGATTGCCGTCCTCAAGGCGTTTGGTTATGGAAACGTGGCAGTCGGGGCTCACTACTTAAAGTTCGCTCTGGCGGCGGTCTTGGCCGGAACGTTGGCGGGAACCGCGCTGGGTGTTTGGTTCGGGGCCGCCCTTGCAGAAGTCTATAAGCAGTTCTTTCGCTTTCCAGTGCTGCAGTTTCACGTAGGAATCGAAACGGCTGGATTGGCGATCGCCATCAGCGCAGGCGCGGCATTTCTCGGGGCGGTCCTCGCGGTGCGACGTGTGGTCGCGCTGCCGCCTGCCGAAGCCATGCGACCGGAGCCTCCCGCGACCTTCCGTCCGGGGCTTTTAGAACGAATCGGGCTTCAGAAGCTCGTTTCGCCTGCAGCGCGAATGATCGTTCGCAACATCGAGCGGAGAAAGTGGAAAGCCGCGTTGTCGATTCTTGGGATTGCGCTCGCCGTCGCCGTACTTGTCGTGGGTCGGTATTCGTTTGACGCGCTCGATTACATTATCGAAGTTCACTTTCGCACCGCTCAGCGCGAAGATGCCACCATCATCTTCAACAATCCGCGCACCTCTCGCGCGCGTTATGACGTGACGCACTTGCCTGGGGTGCTGCGCGCCGAGACGTTCCGCAGTGTGCCCGTACGATTGCGCTTCGAGCATCGCTCGAAGCGAGTGGCGATACTCGGCATTAAGCCTGATGGTGAACTGCGCGTGTTGCTTGATCGCAGTCTTCGGAAAGTCGATTTGCCATCCGAAGGACTCATGCTTTCGACAAAGCTCGCTGAAGTGTTGGGGGTGGGCCCGGGCGACACGATTACAGTCGAAGTTCTGGAAGGCGAGCGGCCCGTACGACAGGTGCCTGTCGTACGGCTGGTTGATGAATGGATCGGTCTGTCCGCTTACATGGACTCTCGCGCGCTGAATCGCTTGATGCGCGAAGGCGAAACTGTCTCGGGCGCTTACCTCGCCGTCGATCCGAAATACGCAACGCAACTCTACTCGTTAATCAAGCGAACGCCAGCCGTAGCGGGCGCAGCTTTCCGCGAAAGGATGCTGGCGTCATTTCTTGAAACAATCGCCCAGAGTCTGACGATCTCGACGACTGTGCTGATCGTCTTCGCTTGCGTGATTGCGTTTGCAATGGTCTACAACAGCGCGCGAGTGGCGCTTTCCGAGCGAGGCCACGAACTGGCTTCGCTGCGCGTGCTTGGGTTCACGCAGCGCGAAGTATCGGTGATGTTGCTGGGCGAGCAGGCGCTGTTGACGCTTGCAGCGATGCCATTGGGGTTCGCGATCGGACTGGGGATCTGCGCGCTGCTGGCGCAGTTGATGAACACCGAGCTTTATCGGATGCCGCTCGTAGTGAGCGGACACACTTATGCCTTCGCGTTTCTGGTCATAGTGGGCGCGGTTGGTCTTTCGGGATTGCTGATTCTCAGGCGGCTCTACAATCTCGATCTGGTCTCAGTGCTCAAAACGCGGGAGTGAATCATGAAGAAGAAACTGACGCGCATTGTTTATTACCTTGTAGCTCTAAGCGTCGTAGCGCTCATAGTCGTAGCGTTTCTGCCGTCGCCCATCAAAGTGGAAACGGCCCGCATAACCACGGGCCCGCTACAGGTAACAGTCGACGAGGAAGGCGAAGCGCGCGCACACGACCGATTCGTTGTTGCATCCCCAATAGCGGGACGCCTCACGCGGGTAGAGCTCCACGATGGCGACCCGGTTTCGCTCAATCAGGTTGTCGCGATTATTAACCCACTTCCGATCGATCAACGCGAACGCGCTGAGATCACCGCACGCGTGCAGTCAGCCGAAGCCCTTAAGCAGAGCGCGGATGAGACGGTCGAGCACGCGCGCGCAGATCACGAGCAAGCAAAGCGCGATCTTCGCCGCGCTGAGGACCTTGTTGAAGGTGGCGTCATCTCCCGCCAATCTCTCGAGCAGGCAAGGAACGCTGAGACCATAAGCAAGAATGAGCTTGAAGCGGCGCGATTCAAAGCTCAGGCTGCGGCTTCTGACGTAAACGTCGCGAAAGCCGGCTTTCTAGCCGTTGAATCCGGCCAAAGCGGAGCAAGCAGACTTGTGACCTTGCGGACGCCTGTTCGTGGGCGCGTGCTTCGGGTCATTGAGAAAAGCGAGCGGGTAGTGACCTCCGGAGCACCTATCATGAGCGTAGGTGATCCGCGGAAGCTCGAGGTTGTTGTCGATTTGCTTTCGACGGATGCGGTCAAGGTGAAACAGGGCGCGGCCATGCTTCTGAAGAACTGGGGAGGCGAAGCTGCGATACGAGCCCGAGTTCGAACCGTCGAGCCTTCGGCATTCACTAAAGTCTCCGCGCTTGGAATCGAAGAGCAGCGCGCTAACGTGGTGGCTGACTTTGTGGACCCGCCGGGACCTCTGGGCGACGGTTACCGTGTCGAAGCCAGAATAATCATATGGGAAGCTGAAAGCGTGTTGAAGGTCCCATCGAGTGCGTTATTCCGTCACGGTGATGGATGGAGTGTGTTCGTAGTGGAGAACGGCAAGGCGATTCGGCGCGAAGTTGAAATAGGCCACAGGAGCCAGTTTGAAGCAGAGGTGCTCAGCGGTATCGACGCAGGCGCCGCGGTTATTGTGCATCCGACAAATCAAATCGCCGACGGGGCCAGGGTCGAAAATCGATGAGGGGATCCGCGTCCGAAGGCGCGGGGGCGCGACGTTGAACCGATGCCCAAGGGTGATCTCATTCAAATGGGCCGCTCCGATTCAGACGAGAAGGTTAGGACGGATGGTCCGGCAAACGACAGAATCGACGGCCTCGCACGTTGGCTGTAATATGCAGCCTTTCAACAAGCGGTCCGGTGAGCCCGGACAAGACGGAGGTTAGTATGAAGGCAAAGACGATCTCTACAACAGCATGCAGCGTGCTCGCTTGTCTCGTAGCGGGTACGGTGTGTTTCGCAGGACAGAAGCAGAGCAAAGATTATCGCGACGCTGTGTCTCAATCTGAAAAGGCGGCACGCGTGTTCCGAGAAATCATGCGCGCGCCCGACAAGTCAGTTCCTCGAGACATCCTGGATGGCGCCGAGTGCGTTGCTGTTTTCCCTCAGGTTCTCAAGGCGGGTTTCGTCGTTGGTGCGCGAGGCGGGCGAGGCGTCGCCAGTTGCCGGACGAAGAGTGGCTGGAGTGCGCCTGCGTTCTTCAACCTCAAGGGCGGCAGCGTTGGTTTGCAGATCGGCGCGCAGTCGACTGATTTCGTCCTTCTGTTCATGAACAGGAACGGCCTGAACCGACTGATGGGCGACAAATTCGAGGTTGGGGGAGACGCATCGGTTGCCGCCGGCCCAGTTGGCCGCCAGGCTGGAGCTTCAACGAACGTCCGAATGGATGCAGAGATTCTTTCTTACTCGCGGAGCAAAGGCTTATTCGCCGGTTTAGAACTGAAAGGTGTCGTCATCACTTTGGACGATGACGATATGAACGCGGTCTACGGCGAAGGAGCTAAGGCGAAGTCAGTGCTTCAGCGCGGAAGTGTTAACGCACCCGCTGCCGTGCGAACCTTTCCCGCTACGCTTGGGAGCTACTCAAAGCGGAGAGCGAAATAGCTGTGAGCCTGAGAGGATTAGTCCAATGAATACAACCTGAGCGTCAGCGCGCGATAACTCGAGCGGCGCCGTCGATCACATATTTGTCTTTTAATGATTCACCGGCGCCGCCGCCGATCCGCGCGTGTTTGCGGGCGCGCGCTTTTGCTCACGTATGATGGGGAATCCTGCGCGAGATTCATGAAGACGCATACGATACCCAACGATATTTGCGCGCGGCGAGCAAACGCCAATTGGCATCTGTGTTGCGTCGGTGACGTAGCTTGGGTCGAGCAGCGCGGAGAATCGCGTAGTCGGCACATGCGTATAGGGCGGAAACTCAGACATGGAGGTTTTGCTATGCTTTGGACAATCGTCATTATTCTTCTAATTCTGTGGTTGTTAGGTTTAATCGGCGGCATCGGGGGCAACCTGATTCACTTGTTGATCGTCATCGCTGTAATAGTGTTGATTTTCAATCTCCTCCGTGGGCGCCGATCCGCCGTCTAATGCCAGAAGCGGGGGTCCTGGCCGCGGAATCATAATCTTCATCCCGCATGGCTGTCGTCCGCGCGGTGACGTTTACTAACCATCATGCCGGGGACAGTCATGGAGCAATTTAGCATCGGTGAATGAGGTGGCGCAGCGGCGGGTGAAATGGCATTCAGTTTGGCCAGTTCACTTGCATCGCTCTGAGTAATCTTGCTCAGTCACAGGGTGATCTTGCACGACACAATCCCGCTTTCGTTCGGTCCTTTGAACTTTACACAACCGTCCCAAACAAAGCTCCTATGCCTGCCGTTATTGCCATTGCAAGGGCGCCCCAGAATGTGACCCGCGCCATCCCGATCAGGATGCGAGCGCCGCCAGTCTGAGCGGCCAAGGCGCCTAGAAGAGCGAGAAAGAATAGAGAAGTTCCTGCAACAAGTAGCACGAGGCTGGCGGCCGGGGCGATGACAGCTACGAGTAAAGGTAGTGCGGCACCGACTGAAAACGTCATGGCCGAAGTAAATGCTGCCTGAATAGGTCGAGTGCTAATGGTTTCTGAGATGCCCAGTTCATCGCGGGCATGTGCCGCAAGGGCGTCCTTAGCCATTAGTTGTTCTGCGACTTGATTTGCCAAAATCGAATCGAGCCCGCGTTTGACGTAGATGGCTGCAAGCTCCTTTCTCTCGGTAGGTTCATTGGCCGCGAGCTCCTTTCGTTCACGTTCGATGTCCGCTTGCTCGGTATCCAACTGAGAGCTGACCGAAACATACTCGCCCGCAGCCATGGACATGGCGCCTGCAACCAAGCCGGCGACGCCCGCGACCAACACCGCATTATGTGTTGCATTTGACGCAGCCACACCGACAACCAGACTGGCGGTCGAGACGATCCCGTCGTTAGCGCCCAGAACGGCCGCGCGGAGCCAGCCTATGTGCTGTGTACGGTGTTTCTCACGATGGAATACAGGCATTTGATTTCCTTTCCTTCGGCTGCTTCTTTTTGGCGGGCATACTCTGTCGCTCGGTTTTCCAGGTTCACAATCAATACCGCCACCCGTCACGTCTAATAGCAACACCCATACCGGTGGGCGTGAAAGCCCAAGCCGGGAGACAATCGATTTCAAGCCAAGTGCGATAAAGGCCCGGTGTGAACCTCTGCGAGTTTAGACATCGTTTTGTTTAGTCCTTCACGGGGCGGCGGCCCAGCCTTTTTACGGAGCGCGCTTTTCCTCAAGAACCTGTGGAATCCCGCGCGAGACTTTGAGGCGCGTCGGATACGCCAAGCCATTTACACCAAAAAGCGCGGACAATAGTTGGCATCTTTGTTGCGTGAATGTCTGTAGCTTTGCAATGAGCAAAGCGGATTAACGCTGCCCGTATCTAGAGCTTACTCAAGAACGGGACGTTTAGAGAT
>Ga0070705_100000718_pt1 | contig 18884 bp, 19 predicted proteins | sample KBSK5253metaG_FD_65455 | JGI IMG/M metagenome (GOLD analysis project Ga0070705, IMG submission 65455) | Corn, switchgrass and miscanthus rhizosphere microbial communities from Kellogg Biological Station, Michigan, USA - KBS K5-25-3 metaG | ecosystem: Host-associated > Plants > Roots >... | reverse complement strand
GGACAAACTCGTGACCGGAGCACAACCCACCAGATTTAATATCGAAGGAACTACCCAGTCGTGGGCAAAGGCCCGTGACAACGCCGATTCAACCGCGCTTGTGTACCGGCCTGCGCTGGTGATCGAATCCTCGGTCAACTTTCGAAGCCTGCGCGCCGGCCTGAACCATTCCGAAGAACGAAGCCACTCGGCATGGCTTCCCGATGGCGATTACGCGATCGATTGGGATTCAGCGGCGGTTGATTTCGACGACCTCAAGATTTCCTCCGAAGCCGACCCAGCGCTCGCCTATCAACCGAGAAATTACCAAACGACCGCCGCCGACATTGATCAGTATGCTGCTGAACTCACGGAGAAGCTTGTCAGGACTGATCGTTTGAGCATCTTCTTCAATCCTGTGTTTGGCTTGTTCTCGGCGCCCGACGATCCGCTCGAGGATTTCCTCGCCCGAGTCGCCGATGCGGCTTTGGGACGCGTCGAACCTGAACTGCGACAGTTGCGCAACCGATTCGAGCTTCAACTGGAGCAGGTACGCGAGGCGCAGGCAGCGAAGGGTTCGCTCACCGACGGAGTCAATCTGGAGAGCTTCATTTCGAATAAGCTGCATTTCTTCGAAAGTGAAAACCGATTGGCCGGAATGTTCTCGACGCTTGCGGGCGCGGTGTTTGGAACATCGGAACCTCGATCTCAAACCGAAGAATACACCGACAGCGAAACTGAACTTCGCGAAGATCTCGAGCGAGTCGAGCAGGAAGCCAGCGAAGCACTGCGCGCGCTTTACGACGAGTACCTGACGCTTGCAAACGAATACGACGTTTTCGAAATAGGTCTCCAGGCCGACAACATTCAGGTCATTCGCCGCATTCTGCTGTGGGTGCCAACAGATTTGTGATTCTAACTTCGGTCTCTGACTATGCAAGAACCACCCGCGCGAATCGGAATCATCACAAAACCTCACGAGCCCCGGGCCGCAGAGCTTGCGGCGCGCATCGCCGAATGGGCCGCTGAGCGCGAGATAAATCTATTCGTCAACAATCGAGTCAAGGATCTTCCGCCCGGCACCTTTTCCGCTTCTGCGCGTGAGATCGCCGACAATTGCGATCTGCTCATCGTGCTTGGCGGAGATGGAACGATGATCTCCACTGCAAGGCTTGTCGCGGGACAAAGCACAAAAGTATTGGGGATCAATCTGGGAACGCTCGGATATCTGACTGAGTTCTCCGCCGAGGAAGCAATTCCCGCGATCGAATATGTTGTCCGCGGCGAATACGAAGTCGACAAACGAACGATGCTGGACTGGCGGGTCCTACGTGATGGCGATCAGATCAGCGGCGGCACCGCGCTCAACGATGTCGTTCTCAACAAGTCGACGCTGGCTCGCATCATCGATATTGACTGCTGGGTCGGAGATCGTTACGTCACGGGTTATCGGGCCGACGGGCTGATCGTTGCGACGCCGACGGGCTCAACCGCTTACAACCTATCTGCCGGCGGACCGATTATCGCGCGCGGCACTGATGCGATTTCCATCTGCCCGATCTGTCCGCATACGCTGACCAACCGTCCGATCGTGCTCCCGTTCACTGCTCAGATAAAGCTCGAGATGAAAACCCACGAGCAGGAAGTGATGCTTACATCGGACGGACAAACCGGGACGCCGCTGATGGCCGCCGATCGAGTAGAGATCAGCAAGAGCGCAAAAACGTTCAATACGGTGTGCTCGAAAGATCGTGACTACTTCGAGATACTTCGAAGCAAGCTGAGGTGGAGCGGCAGATAAGATTTGGGATTTGGGATTTTGGATTTTGGATTCTAGAGACTTGCCTTCCCAATCCAAAATCCAAAATCCTAAATCCAAAATCCTGTCGAGGCTAACAGATGCTATTACCAATCGGGGACGACAATCAGGGGCGGAACAGTACACCGTTCGTTGTTTACATCATTGTCGCGATAAACATCTTTGTCTTCCTGGTCCTTCAGCAAGCGACAGCCGGCGAAGCGGGGGCAGAGTTTACATACGGCTACTCAGTCGTGCCTTATGAGATCACCCACAACCACGATCTCACAGTACCGGAGCGAATCCCGGGCGGGCCGGTGATTCCACAGTTCCCGGGTCCGTCTCCGATATGGCTCACGATATTCAGTTCAATGTTCATGCACGGCGGCTGGATGCACATCCTCGGCAACATGCTTTACCTGTGGATATTCGGCGACAACATTGAAGACAACTTCGGTCATGCGAAGTTTGCGATTTTCTATATCGTCTGCGGAGTCGCGGCGTCATTCGCTCAAATCTTTGGAGATCCAAATTCGCTGATTCCTTCGCTTGGCGCATCCGGCGCGATAGCCGGAGTCCTGGGCGCATATCTCATCATGTTCCCCAAAAACCGCGTGCGCACACTTTTGCCGCTCGGATTCCTGTGGACAACGATCGAACTGCCGGCCGTGGTTGTGCTCGGATTCTGGATCGTGATTCAAATATTCAGCCAATACACCGCCTCGTTCGGACATACACGCGGGGGCGGCGTCGCATACCTGGCGCACATCGGAGGCTTCGCATGCGGGCTGGTTTTGTGCTTTCTGTTCCGGCGCAAGACCGCACGGCCATCGTATTACGCCTAACGCTGGCTTACCTCCGACTGACAATCGTCGTACAATAGCACTCGATGTTAGAGCAGAGTCTCACAAGACGGCAGCAGGCAGAGAAGTCTGCGAATGCGTGTTCCCGGCTTCTGAAGGAGCGCTTCGGCGCGCGTCAGGTTTATGTTGTCGGCTCACTGGCGGGTCAAAGTCCGTGGCACTCCCGGTCGGATATCGATCTGGCTGTAGAAGGCCTCGCTCCGGAAAAGTATTTTCCTGCCCTGTCTGCACTCTGGGAACTGTTGCCAGAGGGACTCGATCTTGACTTGATAACCCTTGAAGATGCCCCGCCGGAGATCGCACGTCGAATAAAAGGAGAAGCTCCATTGACGGACGATGCCCCGGAGAGTCCAAGCCTTGGTCTCAAGGAAGAGATCACAACCGAACTAACAAATCTCACACGGATCGTTAAGGAAGCTAATGCGATCTCGAGCACGGATGCAGAACCTACGTCGATTGAGATACGGGCCGCGGGCAGTATCATCCACGACTTCTACGGCGGCGTCGAACGGATCTTTGAGCGCATCGCGGTGCGCCTGGGACCCGGCCTCCCATCAGGAGAAAGTTGGCACACGGTCTTGCTTCGCTCGATGGAATCGGAAGCAAAGGGCATTCGCGCCGCGGTGATCGATCACGATCTCGCGTCGAGATTGGTTGATTATCTCCGCTTCAGGCATCTGTTCCGTCATTCCTACGGTTACGAATTGCAGTGGCAGAAACTTCAGCCGCTGCTCGAGGGACTCGACGAAACGCTCGAGTTCCTGCGAAGTCAGTTAGCAAAGTTCACTGAATTGCTTTGAATGTAATAAACAATGTTTCCCAAACCCTGACCTGTCGGTCAGTCTAAAACCTCTTCGCAAAACGACGGGCGAAAGGAGACGAGCGTGGCACCCGAAATATTAGAGCACTCGGGATTGGTCGTTGAAGAAACTCCACTCGACGCGATGGAGCTTCCCGAACTCGACACGTTTGAATATCAATACAAAGGCAAAGAAATAAGAATCTCGTTCGAATGCCCGGAGTTCACCGCGATCTGTCCGTTCTCCGACTTCCCAGACTTCGCGACGATCAAGCTCGACTACGTTCCCAATGAGCTTTGCATCGAGCTCAAATCGCTCAAGCTTTACATCAACGCATTTCGCTCGATCAAAATTTTCCACGAGCACGTCGTCAATCGAATACTCGAAGACTTCGTGCGCGCGTGCGATCCCTTAGCCGTTGATATCGAGGGAGACTTTCACGTGCGCGGCAACATCAAGACAGTCATCCGCGCGTCGTATCATCGGGACTCCGCCGTCTGACCCTGGACGAATCCTTATGGAAATGGAGAAGTCATTCTACGTTGTCACGTACCGGCCTGCTTATGCCGAGATGTTGCGCTCGAAGTCTGCTGCACCGGATGTCGACGCCGATGGGCTCGCCGCTCAACGCGTAGTACTGGGAATAACGCAGGGCGGCTTCGGTCAGGATGTCGTGGACGACGAGCGCCAGGTCAAAGAGCGCTTCCTTGAATATCTCTTCTTCTCCTCTGACATCGATCTGCCTCGATCCGCCGAAGTCTTCGATCAATACTTCGAACTCGAACAAGCCGATGAATTCGTAGACCTCGACGAAGAGATGTGATCCTCACGACGCAAATGCAAATCACCATTCCGGCGACTCCAACATTCAACTTCAAACGAACGGCCATCAGTCACGGCTGGTACGATCTGCCGCCCTTCGAGCTGAACCAGGAAAGCTGGACGCTCACCCGTGTGATTGATCTCGCTAACGCCGCGCCGCTCACTGTTGAGATCCGCGGCGCAGGGAGAGTCCTCAATGTCACTCTGCCGCGTCAGGTTGGAAAGCGGGCGATCGACAAGATAACGCGCGACGTGCGGCACATGCTTCGACTCGACGACGACCTGACTCATTTCTACGAAGCGGTCACCAGCGACCCGGACTTCTCGTGGATCGCCGCAACTGGAGCCGGAAGACTGTTGCGATCGCCGACGGTCTTCGAAGACCTTGTGAAGATGATCTGCACGACGAACTGCTCGTGGGCCTTGACCGACAAGATGATCAACGAATTGGTGAATGCTCTCGGACGCAAGTCGAATGATGATCGCCGCGCGTTTCCATCCCCGGAAGCAATGGCATCAGAGACGGAGAAGTTCTATCGCGACCGAATGCGCGCCGGTTATCGCGCGCCATACTTTAAGGAACTCGCCCAGCGCGTCACCAGCGGAGACATTGACGTTGAAAGCTGGCTTACAAGTGAGTTACCCACACCGGAACTTAAGCGCGAGATGAAGCGCATAAAAGGCGTCGGCGACTACGCGGCGGAGAATATGTTGAAGCTCGTTGGCCGCTACGACGGCCTCGCTCTCGACTCGTGGGTCCGCGGCAAATTCGCTCGAATTCGCAACGGCGCGCGCAAGACATCCGACAAAAAGATCATGCGATATTACTCACGGTTCGGTGAGTGGCGCGGCCTGGCGCTATGGTGTGATATGACTCGCGATTGGCTCGAGGATGAAGAAGGTCCGCGGAAATGGTAGCGCAAGCTGCCAGCTTGCGATGGGCCGTTACGCAGGTTCCTCCCCGGTCTTGATCCTCGACGAAGGGCAGTACCTCTCGAGTTCGCACTTCTCGCAAAGCGGCTTCCTCGCCTTGCATATTCGCCGGCCGTGATAAATCAGCAGGTGCGAAAAGTCGATCCAATCTTTCTTAGGCACAAGCTCTACCAAATCACGCTCGATCTTCTCAGGTTGTTTGTTGACCGTTAGTCCGAGCCGCTGCGATAACCGCGACACGTGCGTGTCCACAACAACTCCGCTCGCGATGCCGTACGCGTTGCCGAGCACGACGTTCGCGGTCTTGCGAGCCACTCCCGGCAACTTCAACAATTCTTCCATCGTCTTCGGGACGCGATCGCCTTGCTCGACGAGAATCGTGCAGACACCCTGAATGGATTTCGTTTTGTTGCGAAAAAAGCCCGTCGTGCGCACGTCGTCTTGAAGCTCGCTTGTGGAGACCTTCAAGTAGTCGGCGCATGAGTGATACTTCCTGAATAACTCAGCGGTCACGATGTTGACTCGCTCGTCAGTGCATTGAGCGGACAGTATCGTGGCGATCAACAGCTCGAGCGGATTGCTATGGTTCAAGCTGCACTTCGCATCGGGATATGCCTTCCTGAGCCGGGCAATTATCTTGCGTGTTCGCGCCTTCTCGTCTTGACTGGCCAATCCTGACCTCGTAGTCCAGTGTTCGCGTCGATGTTCTTTCTAACACGGCGCACGATGATCGTCCAAACGGTGAGGGAGCCGTGCAATCGGACTGGGTGTGATTAAAAGTGGGACTTGGCATGCGAAATCACCGTGCATCTCTTATTAACACCTCACTTCAGTGAGGTGTTTGAACGGCGCGGCCCAGACTCTTAAGCGGTTCAACATGTTTGGCGCACGCTGGATAAACCGTTGAAACGGTTACGGAGATGCGCAGCCACCGCGGCACCCAACTGAAGTTGGGTGTTAAAGGAGCAGGTCGTAGGCGTAGCCGATAAAGTAAGAATGCGCCTTCGGACAAGTCCCACTTTTAATCACACCCAATCGGACTTTTGAGAACAGCCCCGCCAGTAGAGTAGGAGAGTGAGGCAGCAATCAGATACCTGGGGAGCCGAACATTCTCGTCATCAGCTTACCTTGAGGTCATTTCGGCCAAACTAAAGTATTATTCTTTGCCTGAACCTGCGAAATCATTCGAAAGTATGACGACACAACTAATGTCCGCGAGGTACTCTGCCGACTCGCCTGGGATACAAGCGAGGCTCGGGAAGAAACCGAAGAAACAACGAGGGCGGGCGGTTAACATCGCTCGCAAGGAGGATCAGATGAAGAGAGTAACTGGAATTGGCGGCATATTCTTCAGCGCGAAGGATCCGAAGGCGCTCTGTGCCTGGTACAAGACTCACCTGGGCATAGACGTACAAGACTGGGGTGGAGCCTCCTTCGACTGGACCGATGCCGACGGCAATCCGTCCAAGGGAACTACGGCGTGGTTGATCGGTCCAGCCGACGGAAAACACTTCGCACCAAGCAAGTCGACGTTCATGGTTAACTATCGGGTGGAAGACTTGGCAGCGCTTCTTCAAGCACTCCGCGAGGAAGGCTGCGACGTGCTTGAGAAGACCGATGACTCAGAGTACGGAAAGTTCGGGTGGGTCATGGATCCGGAAGGCAACAAGATTGAGCTTTGGCAACCACCGGCCGGGCAATGAGTCGAGATGGTGTTGAACCTCGGCGATCCGTCTTTCGCACAAAAAACATGGCGCGTCAGAATCACAAGCCCACGGAGTGGGCGACGGCGTGTAGCCCCGGGCAAAATCCGCGCAGCCCTGGGTAGGACGGCCCGTTTGCGAGTCAAGCCCGCGCAGCGGGCGGCAGAGGCCCAGTGGCTCATCGACTCGCTCTGTCGCCCACTGCGTGGGCTCATCGTCATCCGCACGCTGACCCAGGGCTGCGCAGACTTGCCCTGGGCTACACGCTTCCGCCCACTGCGTGGGTTGCATCTCAAACTGCACCCAATCGATCATGCGACGCCCAATCTTCATATTCCCCAACTCGCTTCGTAAATCCCTGCTCGATCTCAATCGGCGTCTTCGACATATTCAAAAACGGTGTCTCTCGCTTCGGCTTTATCCGAGTCGTGATGTCCAATCCGCGTCCCCCTTTTGCACTCGCTTGAAATCCGTGAATGTAGTCGCGTTCCAGATTCACAAGATTCACCTCGCCGTTAGTCAGCACCTGACTGTGGGTCTTTCTCACTTTGAAGGTTCCCTTTGCATCGAAGTCGCGCACTCCGATGATCTCGAAGTTCTCAACTCGGATCTCGCCTTCAAGCCCAAGCGTCATCACGTTCCCGTAGGTGTGCGGATGCGGCCGTATCACCGAGCACGGTTCCATTCGCCAATGAAGCACGTTGAACGGATCGCCACCCGGATTACCCCCGATGAATGTTCCCCGGCCTGCGCCCTGTCCGCTGTCGCGCATCTCAGGCACAGGCACATCCGCCATGCGCACTGCGTACGAAGCAAGCGTCAGGAGATAACGATGCTGCCCGGCGAGAGACGTATCGCCGACCAGCGACTTGGCTACTGGAATAACTTCTTTCAGGAATTCCTCGTAGTTCAATCGAGCCTCGCTCGCGCTTGCAAGCTTCGTCATCCCCGGCAACGCGATTGCGCCAAACGCAAGCGCCACCGTCTTCAGGAAGCACCGCCGCTCGACGACAACACCTGGGGCGATCTCCGCAGTTTCACCTATCTCGAGTTCTTCAGAATTCATCAATGTCCCTCCCGCTTTCTCGCCACAAAGACACGAAGTCACCAGGCATCACGAAGCGCTTGGTGCGGCTTAGTGTTTTCGAGTCTTTGTGGCCCAACGCTCAAACCACGACGCTGAATCTACGCGCCTTCCCCTGCAACGCCAATGAATCGCAGCCAATTTGAGGCTTACGCAAAGGCGACGGACGCGGCCTCGCGTGCGGTCGAGCTCGATCCCGCGAATGCTGACGGCTTGGTGTCGCTCGGCACGATCAAGTTCAGATACGAGTGGAAGTGGGATGAGGCCGAGCAGTATTTTCGCCGCGCGCTTGAGATCAATCCCAACTTCGGGATGGCTCATCACGACTACGCGTGGTTCCTTGTGGCGATGCAGCGATTCGACGAGGGCATCGAGCACATGAAACAAGCGCAGCGGCTTGATCCGCTATCGCCGCTTGCGAACTCGGATGTCGGATGGGTTTATCTGATGGCTCGGCGTTACGATGAAGCGATCGAGCAGATCAACCGCACGCTCGAGCTCGAGCCGGCATTCGGTTCGGCGCTCGCGTGCCTCGAGCGCGCATACACGCTGAGCGGCCGCCCGCGAGAGGCTCTCGAAACACTGTTGAAAGAAACCCGAGACAGCGGCGGCATCTCTACGCGAGACGCTGACCCGGCTCAAACCATGAAGTCGCTTTATCGAAAGCGGCTCGAGCGAAGACTCGAAGCGATGAAGAAAGTCCGATCCTCGTCATACAGCATGGCTAGGACTTGCGCGTCAGCGGACAACCGCGAGCAGACATTCGTATGGCTTGAACGAGTTTGTGAAGGTGATCAGACAAATCGGTTTCGCACGATAGCCGCGCGAACTCTTTCAGCTCACAGTAAAGAAAAGCGCTGCGGCTCGAATCGCGAACTCGTCGTGCGCTTGCGTTAGCGAGAATCCAGAATCAAGGCTCACCTCAAGCAACATCGATTGCTTCTAGCCGGATTGTAAAGCCAATTCAATGCCCATATAATCGGGCCTGCGGTTTAGTACAAGGTTCTTTGCGTGTTTCACTGCCGTCAGTGGATTGATCGCTGCTACGCATTTGCCGGAAGATGGCTATGATATTCGCACCTCTCAGGAGTTATTAGAACTCTGATCAAACCCTTGAAGTACGGCAGATACTTGTGATGCTGATGTCCAAAATTTAGAGCGCTGAAATGAATCTGGAAAATATAGAGACACTCCCCGGCTCAGAAAGGCCATCTGACCTCTTCCAGCCTTTTATGCCAGATGTAGATTTGCTTTCGGATATGGATGCGCTCTTTACAAAAGCTCGAAGCGAGATCGCTTCGGGCTGCCCACCTGGAGAAGAGCAAGAGCCTCCTCTACCAGAAGGTGCACGCTGCATCGCGATTGTAACTCCTGGTCGTATGATTGTGTCTGTCCCTGGCCTTGTACCTGGGAGTCAATCTTCCGAAGAACTCGAACCGATTAGAGAGGTATTACCATCAGATGAGCCGTTGAATATCACTGTTGTTAGCTATACATTTCTAGAGGCTTTGATGAAGGATAAGACGAGGTGCATTCCATTTCTCGGATATCTGTTTGCCTTCAGCTATGTAGGTCATAATGTGGTTGTTTTTGAAGGCCATCCGTCCGCATTTGAGAGTGGTGTCCGAGACAGTGATGTTCTCTTTGTAGACTCTGGGATGTTGCCCTTTATGCAAGAAGATTGGCTGGATATAGCATACAGAGTTATGCGACCCAATCAGAGGATATTTGTACACACGAGAGAAACGTACAATCTCTCCCAAATACTCAGACCAGGAGAAGAGCCGCGATACCCGAGTGCCCGAAAGCCATGGTGGAGGTTTTGGTAGACGACACTTCGCCCAACAACCTTGCCGAGCTGCTTTGAGGGCTCAAGTCACGTGGAGCTCTACAAGTTATGAATTCGCGGGGGAGTGAAGCGAGTGTTTCTTTAGGCCAGTTCTCAGCCGCCGCGCTCAATTCTGGAGTTTCCTCAGACTGGGCTGAAAAGCCTTCTGTCCGGTATCATCCCCGAGCATGCAATATCGCGAGATCAAACCACAGCCGCCGCTTTCCGAATTCGTCGAATGCTTTTGGACTCTCGAAGGTGACGGGCGAGCAGAGACCGCCGGCGATCTCATCCTCCCCGACGGTTGCGTCGAAATGGTGTTGAACTTCGGCGACCCGTTTTGCGAACACAAACAACACAACCAAAAACTTACTCAACCGATGCGACTCGTCGTAGGCCAGATGACCGGGCCGATGCGCATCGGGCCTACCGGTACGGTTCAGTTGATCGGCGTACGCTTTAATCCCGGCGGCACAAGACCGTTCTTTAACATACAGACTGAGGAAGTGACTAACCGGTACGCGTCGCTTGACGATGTAGCAACGGATCTCGATCGCGAAATAACCTCGCGCGAGTTCGAGCCATCATCCCTGGAGCGGAGCGTCCGCGTGCTCGAGGAATTGCTGACTCGCCGATTGCAACAGCCTTCAAACGAAGTCGCGCCGGTTCGTCACGCCGTAAATCGTATTCTTCGGAGTAACGGACTCATCGGAATCAACGAGCTCGCCTCGGGCGCCGGCATCAGCGCGAGGCAGTTGGAACGCCGGTTCTTGCGCGAGGTCGGGATCGGTCCCAAGCTGCTCTGCCGCATACTCAGGTTCCAACAGGTGTTTCACGCCGCCGAGCAGGACTCAGGGAACTGGGCCTCGGTCGCCGCGCGTTGTGGTTACTACGATCAGTCACATTTGATTCGAGACTTTCAGCAATTCGCGGGTGCGGCTCCCGCTTTGATACTCGCGAACGCCGGAGCGCTGACCGACTTCTTCACACGAAAAAATCGCGCGTCGCTTTTTTCCAATACAGCTTGCTGAGTGAAGCTCTAAGATCGCGCGCGGAGGAAATCAAATGAGAATGCGATCGATAAAAATTGGACTCGCGTGCGCGATGGTTTGTGTGGCAATCAGTACGATTCTCTTGCCGGGATCAGTCGCGATGAATGAGAACTGGAAGATCGAAGACCTCGCGTGGATAAGCGGGGATTGGGAAACGACTAGCGGCCCCTTGCAGATCGAGGAGCATTGGACTCGCGTGGCGGGCGGCTCGATGATCGGGATGGGACGCACGGTTGCGAAGGGCCGAACGGTTTTCTTCGAGTACCTGCGAATCGAATCGCGAGCCGATGGAATCTACTACGTCGCGCATCCGAAGGCCAGGCCGGGCACCGACTTCAAGCTCGTGCGCGTCGAGGGCCAGTCCGCCACATTCGAAAACCTCGCGCATGATTTTCCAAAGCGGTTGATCTATCGCAAGAACGCGGATGGCTCGCTTACGACTCGAGTCGAAGGCGACGGCACCGAGAAGGAGAAGCCCGAGGAGTTTCGATTACGCCCGATGAAATGATCAGGGCGGCGTTTTTAGTCCGGCCTTCAGGCGGAAGTTTGTATTCTCTCTCGACGACGAAAAGCGAAGATACGAACTTCCGCCTGAAGGCCGGACTACAAACGGGGAGCGGGCGGCGCTGTATGTCATCACATTCAAACGCCACCATTGAGTTGACGCTTGACGATCACGATGAGCGCGGATGTACAGCGCGCATCGTCGTCGATAATCAATCGCGGCTCAATATTCTGAACAGCGAGTTGATTCGGCAACTGACTTCCGCAATCAGAAGTCTCGCTGAGAATGAACGCCTGCGAGTGTTGATTCTCACCGGCGCTGGCGATCGGGCTTTCATCGGCGGAGCTGATATCAATGAGATGGTGGGATTGGATCAGTCGTCGGCGCGCGAATTCATATCACGATTGCACGAGGCCTGTGTCGCGCTTCGAGTGTTGCCCGTGCCAGTGATCGCTCGAATCTCGGGCTATTGTCTGGGCGCGGGACTCGAGATCGCGGCGTCGTGCGATCTGCGAGTCGCCGCTGATCATTCAACCTTCGGGATGCCCGAGGTCAGAGTCGGCATACCTTCGCTCATCGAAGCCGCACTGCTTCCTCGATTGATCGGATGGGGTAAGGCCGCCGAGTTGATCTACACTTGCGAATCGCTTTCGGCGTCCGAGGCTTTGGCTTGCGGCCTCGTGGAGAGGGTCGTGACTTTTGCCGAACTCGATCAGACCGTTGAGCGATGGACCGAAGCGATACTCAACGCCGGCCCCCGTGCTATTCGTTTGCAAAAGCAATTGATCCGCGAGTGGGAACGCTTGCCGCTCGATCAAGCCATCGAGCGCGGCATTGAATCGTTTGTCGAGGCTTACGAAACCGATGAGCCGCAAGAGATGATGAACAGATTCCTTTCGCGGCGACGAAAGTAAACCCCTAGTAATCGTTGCTCGGTGATGTCATAGCTGCGTCCTCGGCGTCCTCTGCGGTTCATTCCCAACGCCAGGAAAGGGAAAACCGCAGAGGACGCCGAGGGACGCAGGGGGCTGTACAGCAGCAACGCACCAATACCCCGCCAAGCGTTGCTCAGTCGTGCTGAACCAAAGCAATGATTCGAAGCGGTCCGCCGCTGCCTCCTCGAATCTTCATCGGCATCGCGATCACCATCGAAACATTAGCAGGCAATCGATCGAGATTTGCCACATTTTCAAAAGCCGGGATGTCCTGAGCCATCAGTATGCGATGGGTTTCGAACATCTGTGATTGGCCGTAGTCGATGCTCGCGGTATCAAGCCCAACCGCTTTGATCTTGCGATTCTCGGTCAGCCAGCGCGCAGCTTCAGGCGCAAGGCCCGGAAAGTGCAGTTCGGCCACCGCCGCATCACCCCGCTTGTCCGTGCCGAGATATGTCAAACGATCCGGCCAATGCGCGGACCACCCGGTCTGAAGCAGCACAATCGAGTCATCCGGAATTCTTCCGTGCTGTTTCTCCCAGGCCTCGAAGTCCGCGCTGCTGATTTGATAATCGCGATCCGCGGCCGCTTTCGCCGACACGTCTATTTTTGTCGCGGGGCCGATCAATCGAGCGAGCGGGATCTGATCGACGGTATTGTGGCCTTCGGCGAAATGAATCGGCGCGTCGATATGAGTGCCACCGTGTTCCGCCGCGCAGAACTGATACGCCGAGTAGTAATAGCCTTTGTCGTTGATGCCCGCGGCTACGGTGTCGAGTTTGAAGGGCTCGGCTGTTGGCCAGTAAATTGTCTCGGCGGAAAAGTCATGTGATAAGTCGATCCACTCGCCTTGAAGCGAGCCGCTGGTCGCGCTCTGCGGTTGCCGAGTCGCGCAACCAGATATGAGAAGGAATCCGAGAACGAATGCAGCGGTTTGTATCTTCACGGTCGTGGCCTCCAATCGCGTTGTCGTTTTCGGAGATTATCACGTGAAGGCGGATGAAGTCAGTGCGGAGTGCGGAGTTCGGAGTGCGGAGTGCGGAGTGCGGAGGGCGGAGTGCGGAGTGCGGAGTGCGGAGTGCGGAGTGCGGAGTGCGGTGTGCGGTGTGCGGCGTGCGGCGTGCGGAGTTCGGAGGTCAGAGCCCACGTAGTGGGCAAAAGCATGTAGCCCAGGGTGAGTCCGCGAGCCCTGGGTGGTTCCGCGCCCGGCGACAAACCCGCGTAGCGGGCGACAGTGCGTAGCCCAGAAGGAGTCCGCGAGCCCTGGGGGAGCTCCCGGGGGAGACAAGCCCGCGCAGCGGGCGACAGTGCGTAGCCCAGGGTGAGTCCGCGAGCCCTGGGTGGTTCCGCGCCCGGCGACAAACCCGCGCAGCGGGCGACAGTGCGTAGCCCAGGGTGAGTCCGCGAGCCCTGGGGGAGCTCCCGAGGAAGACAAGCCCGCGCAGCGGGCGACAGTGCGTAGCCCAGAAGGAGTCCGCGAGCCCTGGGGGAGCTCCCGAGGGAGACAAGCCCGCGCAGCGGGCGACAGCGATACAACTTTCGAAGAGTGCTCGTCTGTCGCCCGCTACGCGGGTTCCCAATCGCGAGCGACACGATGCACCCAAGGCTGCGCGGACTTGCCTTGGGCTACACGCTTTTGCCCACTACGTGGGCTATTTCCTCTGACACCTTCTGACTCCTGACTTTTGACTTCTGACTCCTGACTTCTGACTCCTGACTTCTGACTTCTGACTCCTGACTTCTGACTTCTGACTTCTGACTTCTGACTTCTGACTTCTGACTTCTGACTTTTGACTTCTGACTTCTGACTTCTGACTTCTGACTTCTGACTCCTGACTTCTGACTTCTGACTTCTGACTTCTGACTTCTGACTCCTGACTCCTGACTCCTGACTTCTGACTTCTGACTTCTGACTTCTGACTTCTGACTTCTGACTCCTGACTTCTGACTACTGACTTCTGACTACTGACTCCTGACTTCTGACTACTGACTTTCCTCATTCGTATCTCAACGCGACCATCGGATCGACCTTGATCGCGCGCCGGGCCGGGATGAAGGTCGCAAGAAACGCCACGCCGGCCAACAAAACAGCCACTACAGCGAATGTTACCGGATCGGTTACGCTGACTCCGAATACCAATCCGTTGATCAACCGAGTGACCGCCATCGATGCCGCAACTCCCAGGGCAATGCCGGAGCCCGCAAGCACCAACGCCTCCATCGCGATCATCTTCACCACGTCGGATGTTCCCGCTCCAAGCGCGCGGCGTATGCCGATCTCGTGAGTTCGTTGCGTCACCGAGTAAGCGATCACACCGTAGATTCCTATCGCCGCAAGCACCAACGCCAACGCAGCGAATATTCCGAGCAGCAGCATCGTGAATCGCTGAGTCGCGAGCGACAAATTCAGCACCTCAGTCATCGGCCGGATATCAAACGGCGGAAGATCTCGATCCATCGAGCGAATTTCTTCTCGCACGGCTCCGGCAAGCTTCATCGGGTCTCCAGTCGTGCGCACTGCCAACATCATTCGCGACTGCGCGTTCTGTCGATGTATCTCGTAGACCTCGGGCTTCACTTCTTTATCCAATCCGTCCTGCTTTTCGCCTCGAACGACGCCGATGATCGAATACCACGGCGACTCGATGGTAGGTTTTGAGAACTTGACTCGTTTCCCGATCGGATCGTGATTCGGATAGGCCCAACGCGCGAATACATCGTTCACCACAATCACCGGAGGGCTGGTTGCAGTATCGCGATCGTCGTATTCGCGGCCATTCAATAACGGGATTCGCATCGTGCGCAGATAACCGGAGGTCACTTGCTTGTGCCGAACTTCGCGCAAGTAGTCATCGGGCTCGCGCCCATCGACCGTCGCATCGCCTGTCCAGTTGTAGCCCTGCAACGGCAAGCGAGTGGCCGCCCCTACCGATTCAACACCGGGCAACGCACCAAGCCGGCGTTCGGCTTGTTCGAAAAATTCGATAGCCTGGCGGCCCTCGGGATACTTGCTCCCGCGAAGCTCAACACTCAACGTCAGCACGTTATTCGGATCACAACCGGGATCGACCTGCACAAGCCGGGCGAAACTGCGGATCAACAACCCGGCGCCGATCACCAGCATGAAAGAAAGCGCGACTTCGGAAACTACGAGCACACTGCGCAGCCGCGCGCGCCGCGAACCCCCGCTTCCCTTCTGACCTTCTCGAAGCGTGTCCGTCAACTCGTGCCGCGAAACCTGTATCGCCGGAAGCAGCCCGGCCACGAGCGCGGCGAGAAGCGTAATAGCCAATGTGAATCCGAGCGTTGCGCCGTCAAGCTTCACTTCGTCGAGCCGGGGGATTCCACGGGGCGCAATCGCAAGAAGTAGTTCCTTAGCCCACACCGCTACAAGCACGCCGACCGCGCCACCAAGCAACGCGAGTACGAGACTCTCAGTGAACAGCTGCCGTATGATGCGCCCGCGTCCGGCGCCCAACGCCGCCCGGATCGCCATTTCTTTCCTGCGAGCTTCGGCGCGAGCGAGCAGCAGATTCGCAACGTTCGCACACGCAATCAACAAAACCAATCCGACCGCCGCAAGAAATACGAGCAACGCGGGACGGCTGTCTCCGACAATCCAATCGTGAAGCGGACCGAGCCCCACGCCCATCTTCGTGTTCGTGTCCGGATATTCACCTTCGAGCGCTCCAGCGATCGACGTCATATCGGCGCGCGCCTGTTCGCTCGACACTCCGCCTCTTAGCCGGCCAATTGCTCGCAAAAAGTGAGGGCGGCGCAGAGTAGCGATTTGCGCCTGTTCCCATCCCATCGGTGTCCACAGCTCCACTTCGCGCGTTGGAAAATAAAAGCTCTCAGGCATGATGCCGACCACAGTGCGATTCGTTCCATTCAACGAAATCGTCTGGCCGACGATTGAAGGGTCGCCGCCGAAGCGCCGTTGCCAAAGTTGATGACTCAAGACCACGACGCGATGATTGCCGGCCCACGTTTCCTCGTCGCTCAAGGTGCGCCCGCGCGCGGCGTCGGCTCCCAGGACTGAGAACAGATTTCCGGTCACGTAGAGACCGCGCAGCCGCTCAGGCTCGTCGCCTCCGGTCAGGAACATATTCGAGAGCCCGGCTTCTTTTGTGTCAGCGCCCATGTACGCGGCGATGTCATCAAACGACTGATTGCGCTTTTGCCAGTCGAACAGGTTCGCGGGCGCGACCGTAGCCTGCGTCCAGCCCTTCAACGGATTGGTCTCCCAGAACTGAACGAGCCGTTCCGGCTGTGCGTAAGGCAACGGGCGAAGGAGCACACCGTTGACTACGCTGAAGATGGCTGTGTTCGCGCCTACACCAAGCGCCAGCGTCAAAACAGCGACGGCCGAGAAAGTCGGATGCTTGAAGAGCATTCGCATCCCGAGACGCAGATCTTGAAGGAATGTGTTCATGGATTCTCCAGTTCTTGGTTCAGGGTTCAGGGTTCAGGGTTCCGGGTTCAGAGTTCAGGGTTCAGGGTTTTGGGTTCAGGGTTTTGGGTTCTGGTCGCAAGTGTTTGAAAGTTGAACCTGAACCCGTGAACTCGGAACCCTAAACCCTGAACCCTGAACTCTGAACCCATCATTCGTATCTCAGCGCTTCGATCGGATCGACCCTTGAAGCGCGGCGAGCGGGCACGAAACAGGCTCCCAGAGCCACTCCCGCCAGGACCACCGGAATTGCTATGAACGTCACCGGGTCCGTCGCGCTCACTCCGTAGAGCAACGTCGCCATCAAGCGAGTCAGCACAAACGACACGATCAATCCCGCACCTATGCCGGTTCCTGTCAGCACCAATCCATGCCTCACAACCAAAGTGAGCACGTCGCGTGACTGCGCGCCCATCGCCATTCGAATGCCGATCTCGTGAGTTCTCTGCGACACCGAGTAGGAAATCACACCATAGATTCCAAGCGCCGCGAGCAGCAAAGCGACCGACGCGAATATTCCCAGCAACTGCATGTTGAACCTGCGCTGCGACAACATCTCAGACAATGTCTGATCCATGGTCTTGATGTCGTAGACGGATTGCTCGCGGTCGATCGACCACACCTGATCTCGCAACATTCCGGCGAAGCTCGCGGGATCAGTCGACGTGCGCGCGACGATGGTCAACGCGTTATCCGGATTCTGAGATTGCGGCAGGAAGGTTTCCGGCCGCACCGGGCGGTCGAACCCCGTGCGGCGCATGTCGCCAACTACTCCGACGATCGTAATCCACGGGTTGTCCGGCGCGGGGCCTCCATAGACGTAGCGCTTACCGATCGGGTCCTCGCCGGCAAAGAAACGGTTCGCAAACGTCTCGTTGATGATTGCGACCGGCGGGGTGCCTAGCGAATCGCGATCATCGAATTCGCGTCCGCTAATCAACGGAATACCCATCACTTTGAAATATTTCGCCGATACCGCGTCGAGCGGTACCTCGATTGACTGGGCGCCGGTTGCCTGGGGCCGCCCCTCGATTGCGAAGTTAGTCGAGTTGGGAGTGTCGGACAAGAAGATCGTCGAGATCGCGCCGGCCGATTGGACGCCGGGCACGGCTTCGATGCGCTCGAACAGTTGTTGAAAGAAGTCGGCAACCTGTTTTCGCTCCTTGTACTTCGATCCGGGCAACTGTACGCGCATCGTGATCAGGTGTTCGGGATTGAAGCCCAACTCAAACTGCTGAAGCCGCATGAAGCTGCGGATCAACAAGCCCGCGCTCACAAGCAGCACCAGCGACACCGCGATCTCAAACACAACCAGTAAATTGCGAATGCGGGCACCGCCGCCGCCAGTCGAGCCGCGTCCGCCTTCCTTCAACGCGTCGTTGACATCGGGCTTTGAAGCTTGCAGCGCCGGAACCAGTCCGAAGACCAGTCCTGTTACGAGCGATATGCCCAGGGTGAAAGCGAGCACCCTGGCATCGATTCCTGTTTGATCGAGACGCGGGATGTCAGCGGGCGCAAGCGCAACCAGCGCGCTCAAACCCCAAACCGCCAGCAGCAACCCAACCGCGCCGCCGGCCACGCCAAGCAGAACGCTCTCGGTGAGCAGCTGCCGAATGATGCGCCAGCGCCGCGCGCCGAGAGCTAATCGAATCGCGACTTCTTTTTCGCGCATAGCTGCGCGCGCGAGGAGCAGATTAGCGACGTTTGCGCACGCGATCAGCAGAACCAAACCAACGGCCCCGAGCAGAACCAGAAGCGCGGACCTAACGGTACGAGTCTCCTGATCGTGAATGAGCCTGAGATTGACGCCGTAGTCCGATTGAAAATGCTGGTCGTCGAGCCGCTTTGCGATCGCAGCCATGTCCGCTTGCGCCTGAGCGAGCGTCACTCCGGGTTTGATGCGTCCAACGGCTTTGAGCGAAATAGAGTTTCTCGCCTGCCTTCGTTGCGGAGTAATAGTCAGCGGCACCCAGAACTCGGTGGTCTTCTCAGGAAAACTAAAACTCGGCGGCATCACTCCGATGACTGTGCGATTTATTCCATTGAGGCTGATCTGTTGACCGATGACCGACGCGTCGCCGCCAAAGTTTCTCCGCCAAAGCCCGTTGCTCAAAACAACCAACATGTCT
>Ga0070705_100000715_pt1 | contig 18892 bp, 13 predicted proteins | sample KBSK5253metaG_FD_65455 | JGI IMG/M metagenome (GOLD analysis project Ga0070705, IMG submission 65455) | Corn, switchgrass and miscanthus rhizosphere microbial communities from Kellogg Biological Station, Michigan, USA - KBS K5-25-3 metaG | ecosystem: Host-associated > Plants > Roots >... | reverse complement strand
GATCAGCTTCGGGCGCGTCTCGTGCGGGACGATCACGTCATCGATGTAGCCGCGCTCGGCCGCCGAGTAAGGATTGGCGAAGCGCGCTTTGTAGTCCTCCATCAGCTTTCTGCGCCGCTCTTCCGGCGTCGGCGAGGAGGCGATGTCGCGACGGTAGATGATGTTGACCGCGCCCTCCGGCCCCATCACGGCGATCTCCGCCTGCGGCCAGGCGAAGTTGAAGTCCGCGCCGAGGTGCTTGGAGGCCATGACGTCATATGCACCGCCGTAGGACTTGCGCGTGATCAGCGTGATCTTCGGCACCGTCGCCTCGGCGTAGGCGTACAGCAGCTTTGCGCCGTGGCGGATGATCCCGCCCCACTCCTGCGCGGTGCCGGGCAGGAAGCCGGGCACGTCGACGAGCGTGACGATTGGGACGTTGAACGCGTCGCACGTGCGGACGAACCGCGCGCCCTTCTCGGAGGCGTTGATGTCGAGCACGCCGGCGAGCGAGGACGGCTGGTTGCCGACGACGCCGACCGCGTAACCGTCGAGCCGCGCGAAGCCGCACACGATGTTGGTCGCGAAGTGCTCATGGACCTCAAGGAATTCACCATCGTCCACCACCAGCCGCATCACGTCGCGCATGTCGTACGGCTTGTTCGGGCTGTCCGGCACGACCGTGTCGAGCTCCGGGTCCATGCGGTCGGGCTCGTCGGTCGGATGCACGCGCGGCGGCATCTCCAGGTTGTTCGACGGCAGGAAGCTGAACAGGTAGCGCGCGTCCTCAAGGCACGCGTCCTCGTCCTCAGAGGCGAAGTGCGCCACGCCGGACTTCGTGTTGTGCGTCATCGCGCCGCCGAGCTCCTCGAACGTCGGCTCCTCGCCGGTCACCGTCTTGATCACGTCGGGACCGGTGATGAACATGTGCGAGGTCTCCTTCACCATGAAGATGAAGTCGGTGATCGCGGGGGAGTAGACGGCCCCGCCGGCGCAAGGGCCCATGATCAGGCTGATCTGTGGGATCACGCCGGAGCACTTGACGTTGCGCAGGAACACGTCTCCGTAGGCGCCGAGCGAGACGACGCCCTCCTGGATGCGCGCGCCGCCCGAGTCGTTGATGCCGATCACGGGGCAGCCGATCTTCGCCGCCAGGTCCATGATCTTGCACATCTTCTCGGCCATCACCTCGCCGAGCGAGCCGCCGACGACGGTGAAGTCCTGGCTGAAGACGCACACGCGGCGGCCGTCGATCGTGCCGTGCCCCGTCACGACCGCGTCGCCCCATGGGCGGTTCTTCTGCATGTCGAAGTCGTACGTGCGGTGGCGCACGAACGTGTCGAGCTCCTGGAACGAGCCGGGGTCGAGCAGCTTCTCGACCCGCTCGCGCGCGGTGTACTTGCCCTTCGCGTGCTGCTTCTCGACGGCGGCGGCGGAGGCGGAGTGAATCGCCTCCTCGCGCAGCTCTCTCAACTGCTCGAGCTTCTCGTCGAACGTTTCCGGTGCTTTCTGCCGCGCCATCGGGGCGCGGATGTTACCGGCGATGCGTGGAGGGGCGCCTATCCGCGCTAGCCGCGGCTGAACGGGCGGTGGTGCGCTTGGCCGAGCGAGTCGAGCGCTCCGACGAGCACTGCTTCCAGCGGGTCTTTCGGTGGCGGCTCAGTCGCGGCCGGCTCTTCGGCTGCAGGCCCGGCGCTGCTGCGGGCGGGTCCTGTCGCCTCCGGGCGCGCGCACCCCGGGTCTTCGCCCGGGGCACGTGCGTCCTCAGCGCCACCCGCCCGATCGGCGTCGGTGGTGAACGGCTCGGCCGCGATCGTGCGGCGGCTGAACAGGCGCGCGAACCACGAGCGGCGCGGCTCGGGCTCCGGCTCTGCGGTGGGCTCCGGCTCGGGCGTGGTTGCCTCGACCGCGGTCGGCTCGGGCTCGGGCGTCGGCTCGGGCTCGGGCGTCGGCTCAGGCTCAGCCGGCTCGACGGCGATCGGCTCGGCGGTGAGGGTGACGGAAGTTCCCCACCCGGCGGGCGCGAGGGCGACGGTGCCGCTGGCTGTCTCGCCCTCCCAGGCGACCGTCGTCTCGGGCTCCAGCCGGGTGATTCTGATCTCGCCGACCTCCCCGAGGTGGCGGGCGAGCGACGCGGCGTCGCTGACCTCGGCCCACAGCTCGGGCGGGGACTTCACCAGCCGGCGGGATGCCTGGATCTCGGGCATCGCGAGAGGGGTTCGCCGCCCCTCGGGGGGATTCCTGCTCAGGCGCCCGGCTTCCAGACCATCAGCAAGAGCGCGGTCAGCACGAGCAGCGACGCCAGCATGCCCACCGGCATCGCCTGTCTCGACAGCGCCGCGTACGCGTCGCTCATGCGGCCGCTCTCCGCTGCGCCGGCGTCGAGGTCGGCGCGCGCCTGGTCTCGCCGCTTGCGCGCGTTGGGCGCGAAGAAGCCGTGGCCGAGGCCGAGCAGCACGACCACGATCGCGCCCGCGGCGCCGAACCAGAAGCCGCCGACACCGTCCCAGCGATCGGTGCTGACCATGTAGATGCCGGTGATCAGGATCAGGATCGCGCCGGGCGTGATCAGCTTGTGCCCGACCTGGTTCTGCGCTTCATGCCATGCCGGCAGGGCGCGCAGGTCCATGCGCTGCAGCGTCATCTCGATCAGGGGGTAGGCGAACGTCGCCCCGAACGCGATCACCGCCGAGGCGATGTGCAGGAACAGGACGAACACGTAGAAGTCGAAGTGGCCAGGTGCGCTCATGCGGCGAACGCTACCCGACCACCTCGATGGCTTCAGTTATCGCGTCTTCTTGCAGCCGTTCACCTTGATCTGCGGCCGCAGATCCTGGCGCTTGCCGTTCTGCCCGCGGAAGTTCGCGTGCGTGAACAATCTGCGCGCGCAGAGGTTCGTGTTCGCGGCGACGATCCCGAATCTGCCCGCGTGGAACCGCAGGACGAAGCGGCTCACCGGCAGGTCCGGAACGGTCGGGAAGATCGTCGTGATCTTGTTGCGGCTGCCGATCTTGATCTGACCACTGAAGTCGATCGCGAGCGGGCCGCGCAGCTGCACGACCAGCTTCGGCAGCCTTCTCTCCTGCTTGACGATCCAGACCGGCCCGGACAGCGATCTCGTCACGAATGGGCTGACGGCGGTGGCCGTCGCGATGCGCGCGCGTCTGCTGCATCTGCCGGCGTCGAAGTCGGCCTGCGAGCACGCCTGCGCAAGCCCGATCGAGTTCGACGGCAGCGCTCTCGGCAGCAGCACCCGCACGCGGGCGATGCCGGCCTGGCCGTTCGGCTGTGTGATCACGGTCGTGAGCGGGGGATGCGCGCCGGCGTGCGTCTTGCCTCTCGCGCCGACCTTGATGCGGAATCTCGGCGAGAAGCCGAGCGCTCTGCAGTCGCTCAGGTCGAACGCCGCATGCGTCTCGACGGAGCCGCCCCCCACGCTGCCGAACACGCCGCTCGAACGGCGATGCCCGCAGCTCGTCGGGTTGCGCATGAAGCCGTCGCGGTCGATCGTGATCGATGTCAAGCGCGGCGAGATCGGCACGCCGTCCTCGAACTGCGGGATGTCCGCGGTCGCGTTCAGCCCGCCGTTTGAGCGCAACTGCAGCCGTACGGGCACGAGCACGGTGCCGAGGTCGACCGGCCCGACGCGCGCCTCAACGCGGACGGACAAGCCGGCCGGGTCGCCGTCAACGCGCGGCGCGGTCAGGAACACGTCGCCGGGAACGGACACCGGCGCAGGCCCCGAGCCGACCTCGACGGTCGCGCTGCCGATTCTGCTCGACGCTGCGCACTGCGCGTTGGCCGCGTCGGCGAGCGGGCACTGCGTCAGGCCGCTGAGCGCGAGGTCGCCGATCAGCCCTCTCGTCAGGCGGAACGTCACGCCGGCGATGCGCCGGTCGCGGTCGGGGCGGCCGAACTTGAGCGTGTACTGCGTTCTTCCGCCGGATCTGAGGTTCGATGGGGTCGTGGTGAACCACGGTCGGAACGGCGCTGCGCAAGCAGCGCCTGCCCCGTTGAACGAGGTCGTAAAGGCGGCGCTTGGCGTCGCATTCGGCGGCGTCGGATCCGTCAGGCGTGCGTACGGCACGAGCTCGGCCGTGAGCGTGTGCGTGCCGCAGGCCTGCGGCGTCACCAGCACGGAGCGGGGGCCGCCCTGGAACGTCAGGTTGAACGACGTGAACGGCAGCTGTGGGAGATCCTGGAAGACCGTCGTGACCTGGCCGTTCGACGCGTTCAGCGTCACCCGTCCGGTCAGCTTCAGGTGGACCCCCGGTACCGGCACGTCAACGAACAGCCGGTTGAACGCGGTTGGCGTTCTCTCGCCGTAGTAGACGGGCCCTTCGAACGTCTGCAGGAACAGCGGCGAGACGAATCTCACCGTGCCGATCTGCGAGGCGGCCGGGCAGCCGGCTGCCGTCGTGCGGCCCGACGCGGCGAACTGCGCGTCGGTGCACGCCTCCAGGCCGTTGCCGAGCGACGGGTTCACCGTCAAGCCCGCGGGCAGGACGGTCGTCGCCTCCAGCACGTCGCCTTGTCGCCGCGGCTGATCCCCGCTCGGCCGCGTGATCGCCACGCCGACCTGCGCCGGGACGTCGGTCTGCGTGGTCGAGAGGTTCACGTCGAGGCCGGCGTCGAACGGCAGCGTCCCGCAATCGGTCGGCGGGAAGGTCGTGGGCGCCCCCGACGCGGCGGCGCCGCTGTTTGCTACCGCCGAGGCGGAGACCTCGACCGGAATGCACGCGGTCGGGTTCTGCATGTAGGCGTTACCGGTGAGAGCTCTCCCGAACAGCGTGGAGACGAGTCTCGTGATGCGGATCGGCCCGAGCGTTCTGCTGACCGCGGTGAGCGGCGTGAGGTTGGTCGAGTCGAGTCCGAGGTCGCTCGGGTTGAGCGTCACCGCGAACGGCGTCCGCGAGGCGGTCGGTGCGGCGGGGAAGCCGGGATCCGTGATTCTCCCCGGGTTGCCGCCGAACACGCGCACGCCGAGCATCGACACCTGGTCGGGGCCCGTCGTCGCGAGGTTGTAGATCACGCCCGGCAGCGTGACCGGCGTGTTCGGGTCGGTCGCTATGACGTCGAAGCTCTGGAAGGCGCTGCCGACGATCGTTGTTACGGGGCATCTGTCCGCCTGGAAGTCGGCGAGCGTGCAGGTCGGCGCCGCGAGCGGGTTGCCGAACAGTCCCGGGCCGAGATGGACGGTATAGGTGCTCGGCGAGTCGGCGACCGGGTTTGTGAGTCCCGGTCCGCCGATTTGCCCGTCGTCGCCACTGAAGTTGACGACGACGGTGAGGTCCGGGTGTCCCCCGGCTTGCGTCGTGCTCGGCGCGGCGACCACGCTCGAGATCGAGAATGCGGCGCGGGCGCTTCCGGCACCGGCGACCAGGGTGAGCAGGGCGACGACGAGAACCGCCAGCGTCACCCGCCGGGGAACGGGCTGCATGTGACCTCCTCAAGCCTCGGATGCCCTGTGCCTGGGCATCTCCTCCACGAGCAGGGTTGCCCGCGCGGTCGAGATGGCAAACAGGCGCGTCTCAGCGGTGCCGGCGGTGTCTGTGCCGCTTCGGCGCTCTCGCGCCTCTGCAGCCACGCACCGCGATCCGCGGACGCAGCTTCACCGATCTGCCGTTCTGGCCGGTGAAGCGCGTCGGCAGGCGCAGTGCTCTGCGGCAGATGTTCCTCGTCAGCGCGAGTGGGCCGTACGCGCCGCCGTGGAAGCGCAGCGTGAATCTGGTGACCGGCAGGTCCGGCACGACGGGGAACGTCGTCCCGATCCCGCCGCGCTTGCCGATGTTCACGACGCCCTCCAGCTGGAGCGCGATCGGGGAACGGAACTGCACGACAAGTCTCGGCAGGCCTCTCGGCTGCTTGACGAGGTACACCGGACCGGTCACCGGGTCGCGCAGCAGCGGGCTGTGCGCGACCGCGTTGCCGATGTGCGACTGCTCGGGGCATCTGCCGGCCGCGAACGCGTCCGGCGCGCACGCCGCGTTCAGCGAGCGCGTGTTGGACGCGACGCCGCGGGGCAGGCGCACGTGCGCGCTGCGGATCGTCGCATCGTCGGCTCTTGCGGTCACGACGGTTGTGAAGGGCGGGTGCGCGCCCGTGCGGGTGCGGTGCTTCGCGCCAATGAACGCCTTGATGCGCGGGTCGAAGCCGAGTCTGTCGCAGTCTCTGATCGTCAGCGTCGCGCTGAGCTCCGCGTGCTCGCTGCCGATCGAGTCGAAATGGCCGAAAGCCGTCTTCTCGCCGCAGCTCGTCGGGTTGCGCATGAAGCCGTTGCGGTCGACGGTGACGGTGAGTCTGCGGATCGCGAGCGGGATCCCGAGCTGCAGGGCGGGGATCGGGTCGCTCACGACGTGCAGGCCGCCATCCGGCCGCAGCTGCAGCCGCGCGCCGACGATCACGATGCCGGCGTCGACCGGGCCGAGTCTGGCCGGGACGGCGACCGACAAACCGGCCGGATCGCCCGGCTGCTTCGGCTTCGTCAAGAAGATGTCGCCCGGCAGCAGCGGCGGCTCGGTGCCCGAGCCGGCAAGCGACTCGACGCTGCCGATGCGGCTCGACGCGGGGCAGCTGCCCGCCGCGGCCGCGCTCAGCGGGCACTGCACGAGCCCTCTCAGCGCGAGGTTGCCGACGAGCCCGCCTGGCAGGTCATAGGTCATGCGGCCGACGGGGACGTGGCGGTCCGGCCGCGTGGCGATGAGCGTGAAGTCGGGCGAGGCGCCGGCGCGGGCGTTCGAGACGCCGGTCGCCATCGTCGGCTCGAAGAGGCGCGGGCACGGCGCGCCTCTGCCGTCCCACGAGACCGCGAAGCTCGCGGAGGCGGTCTGCGGCGCGGTGCCCGACCATGGCGTGGTGACCGTCGTCGCCGTGTGCGTGCCGCACTCCGTCGGCGAGACGAGGGCCGAGCGCGGGCCGCCGTGGAACGTGAGCGTGAAGTCGGTGAACGCGATCTGCGGCAGCTCGTCGAAGACGGTCGTGATCTGCCCGGTCGTGAAGCTGGGGTGGACGTGCGCGGAGACCTTGATGTGCGCGCCGTAGAGCGGCACGTCGAGGAACAGGCGCAGCCGGTCAGTGGGCGTCTGGCTGCCGAAGTACGCCTTGCCGGGGAACGAGCCGAGGATCGGCGAGACGAAGTCGATGTCGCCGACGGCGGAGGAGGGCGGGCAGCTCGCCTCCACCGACGTGTCGCTCTGCGCAAACTGCGCGTCGGTGCAGGCGTCGAGCCGCGCCGCGAGCGCCGGGTTCAGCAGCAGGCTCTGCGGCAGCGTGACGGTCGTGGAGCGGACGTGCGAGTTGACGCGCGGGATGTCGCTGTTGCCGGGCTTGACGTCGCTCGTGACGGTCGAGGTCCAGTCCGTCAGCGGCGGGTCGACCGCGATCGCGAGCGTCGTCGAGAACGGCACGCCGGCGCAGTCGGTCGGCGTGTAGGACGTGCTGCCGGTGCTGCTCGCGCCCGCGTGCGAGACGGCGTCGACGGCGACCGCGGCCGGGATGCACGCGGTCGGGTTCGCGTAGAACGATCTGCCGCCGACGTAGCCGTAGAGCGTCTGCACGATGCGGTCGATGTGGACCGGCGCGACGCCTCTCAGCAGCGGCAGGTCGAGCGTGTTCGGCAGGCCGTGGAGCGTCGCGGTGAGTCCGAGCGTGTGCGGGTCGACGCCGATGACCGCGACGAGCTTGACGTCCTGGCCGGGGACGCCGGTGTTGATGTCGATTCCGAGCGCGGCGGGAGAGCCGGCCGGCGGCTCGATGTTGAAGATGTTGCCGGAGAGCGGCGGGACGCTCGTGTCACCGAGCACCGGGACGCTGCCCGTCACCTCCGTCGTCGTCTCCCCGACTCTGGAGCCCGGCGGGCACGTCGAAGGGGTGCCGCTGCCCTGCGCGAACTGCGCGCTCGTGCACTCGTCCACGTGGTTGACGTAGGAGACGATGCCGGGCGCGAGGCGCATCGTGAAGCCCTCGACGCTGTCGGCGTCGCCTCTGCCGGCGTCGCCGAAGTCGAGCGTGACGACGAAGTCAGGATGCGCGCCGGCGGCGAACGGCGTGTTCCCGGGCGATGGCGGCAGCGGGCCGCCGCTCGGCGTCGTCGGCGTGATGGTCGGTCTGACGGAGAAGGCTGCTGCGCCGGCGGGCGCGACGGCTGCGGTGGACAGCAACAGCGCGATGACGAATGCGACGGGGGTTCGCGCAGACACGGCGCAGGAGGAGTGCCCGCGTGCCTGTTTCGTAAACGTCGGAGTTCCGAAGATCGCGGGTCGCGGTGCGCGCCCTCCGGGCGGGAAGGAACCCGCGCGCTGCGGCGTCTACGAGGGCAATACTCGGGCCGGAGGGAGCGGGAGGCACGTGGAGGCGAGAGCGAGAGGGAGGCACGTGTTCCGTTTCGTACGTTGGGCGACGCTGCTGTCGGCCGCCGCGGCCGCCGGCGCGGCGCTCGCGGTTGCGCTTCCCACGCTTGCGCCGGGTGCTGGCGCGCCGACCACGGCGCACTTCAGTGCGGTCGACTTCGCCTGGGAGGTGACCGGCACGCCCCTCAGCAGCGCCACGATCGCCGCCGGCGGCACCGTCACGTTCGACTATTCGTCGGGCGGGTCGAGCCACAACGCCGACTTCGCGGGCGGTCCGGCGCCGACCTCGTGCACGCAGACGGCTGGCGCAAACAGCGGTCCCGTGCCGCCGCTGCCGGCGACCCCGACCCCCGCCGGCTGGAGCGGCGATTGTCGATTCGACGCGCCAGGGACATACGCATTCCATTGCGACCAGCACCCGTACCAGATGCAGGGAATCGTCGAGGTCGTCGACCCGAACGCGCCACCACCGCCGACGACGACGAGGGGCACGACCACGACGCCGCCGAGAACCACCACCACGACGCCGCCGAGAACCGGCAGCACAACGCCCCCGAGAACCGGCACGACGACGACGACGCCGGGCGGCGGCTCCGGCGCGGGCGGCGGACCGGCACCGGGCGGCTCGACCGGCTCGGGACCACTCGCCGGCACGCTGCGGCTGCGCATCGCGCGCGAGCAGGTCGGCGTGGTGCTGCGCGGCCGCGTGAGCACCGTCGCGGGCGCGCGCGTCCGCGTCACCGCCCTCGTCTCCAACCGCGTGCTTGCGCAACAGCCGCCGAGACACCTGCGCAAGGTACGCATCGGCTCGTTGAGAACGCGCGCGACGGACACGGGCAGGGCGTCGTTCGCGCTGAGACTGACGAGAGCGGCCCGCGGCGCGCTGCTGCGCAAGGGTCGGCTGACGGTAAGGCTGCGGGTCGTCGTCACGCCGCCCGCTGGACGGCCGCTCGCGAAGACGATCGCTGTCGCGGTGCGAGCGCCGTCGAGCTAGATGTCCGGCTGATATCTGCCGAACACGTCGCGCATCGCGCCACAGACCTCGCCCATCGAGGCGCGATCCTTGAGTGCCTGGCGGATCGGCGGCAGCAGGTTGTCGCTGCCGCGCGCGGCAGCGCGCAACTCCTCCAGGCGCGTGTCGACGAGCTGCTGGTCGCGGTTGGCCTTGAACGCTCTCAGGCGCCCCACCTGCTCGCGCTCGGACGCGGGGTCGACGCGCAGGAGATCGGGCACCTCGAGCGCCTCGTCGACGAAGCGGTTGACGCCGACGACGACGTCCTGCTCCTGTCTGTAGCGCTCCTGGTAGCCCCAGGCCGACTCCTCGATCTCGTTCTTGATGAACGCGATCGCGTTGACCGAGCCGCCGAGCTCGTCGACCTTCGCGATCAGCTCGCCCGCGCGCTGCTCGATTTCGGCCGTGAGCGCCTCGACGTAGTAGGAGCCGGCGAACGGGTCGACCGTGTCGGCCGCGCCCGACTCGTAGCCGATGATCTGCTGCGTGCGCAGCGCGATCTTCGCGGCGCGCTCGGTTGGCAGCGCGAGCGCCTCGTCGTAGCCGTTCGTGTGCAGCGACTGCGTGCCGCCGCAGACGGCGGCGAAGCCCTGCAGCGCGACGCGCACGATGTTGTTCTCGGGCTGCTGGGCGGTGAGCGTGACTCCTCCGGTCTGGGTGTGGAAGCGCAGCTTCAGCGAGCGTTCGTCCTGCGCTCCGAACCGGTCTCTCATGATCTGCGCCCACATCTTCCGCGCTGCGCGGAACTTCGCGACCTCCTGGAACACGTTGTTGTGGCCGTTGAAGAAGAACGCGAGGCGCGGCGCGAACGCGTCGACCTCCAGGCCCGCGTCGACGGCCGCCTGCACGTAGGCGATCCCGGAGGACAGCGTGAACGCGACCTCCTGGACCGCGGAGCAGCCCTTCTCGCGGAAGTGGTAGCCCGAGATGGAGACCGTGTTCCATCTCGGCACGTTCTCCTTGCAATAGGCGAACAGGTCCGTCGTGAGGCGCATCGAGCCCTCGGGCGGGTAGATGAAGTTCCCGCGCGCGACGTACTCCTTGATGATGTCGTTCTGCGTCGTGCCGCGCAGCAGCGCGGGGTCGACGCCCTGCTCCTCGCCGACCAGCTGGTAGAGCAGCAGCAGCACGGCCGCGGGTGCGTTGATCGTCATCGACGTCGAGACCTGGTCGAGCGGGATCCCGTCGAACGCGGTCCGCATGTCGTCGATCGTGTCGATCGCGACGCCGGTGCGGCCGACCTCGCCGAGGCAGCGCGGGTCGTCCGAGTCGAGGCCGAGCTGGGTAGGCAGGTCGAACGCCATCGAGAGGCCCGTCGAGCCGTGCGCGAGCAGGTACTTGTAGCGCTCGTTCGACTCCTTCGCGGACGCGTAGCCGGCGTACTGGCGCATCGTCCACAGCTGCTTGCGGTACATGTCCGCGTGGACGCCCCGCGTGTACGGAAACGCGCCGGGCTCGCCGAGCTCGAGCTGGTCCGGGACGTCGCCCTCCGTGTAGAGCGGCTTGATCTCGATCCCGGAGTCGGTGAAGTGTCGCGGGTCGTCGGGGCCGACGATCGGGGCGACGAAGCGATGTTCCTCGGTGGCGCTCATAGGGCTTGCAGGTTACTTCCCGTTTCTCGAAGTCGCAGCGTGATGCGAGGAGGGTCGCCTATCCGGGCGTCGCGTACGCTGAGCGCATGCGCGTGCGCATCCGTCTGTTCGCCCAACTGCGCGAGCGCGCCGGCGCGAGCGAGCTGTCGCTTGAGTTGCCGGACGGCGCACGCGTGCGCGACGCGCTGGCCGCTGAGCAGGTCGCGTCGCTCGCGGCGGGACTGCCGCTCGTGATGGCGGTGAACCGCGAGTACGCCGACGTGGACGCGCCGCTCGCAGCGAACGACGAGCTGGCGCTGATCCCACCGGTCTCCGGCGGGGCCACGGAGGCGGGTCCGCCTGTCGCGGCGGCTCCCGGGCCGCACGTGGCGATCGTTGAGGCGCCGCTGTCGCTTGACGCGCTCGTTGCGCGCGTCCGCGACCCGCGCGCCGGCGCGGTCGTCACGTTCGCCGGCGTCACGCGCGAGGTCCCGTCGCTCGAGTACGAGGCCTACGCCGAGATGGCGCTGGAGCAGATGCGCGCGATCGTCGCCGAGGCGATCGCGCGACACGGCCTGTGCGCCGCCGCCGCCGAGCACCGCGTCGGGTCCGTGCCGCTGTCGGAGGCCTCGGTGCTCGTCGCCGTCTCCGCGCCGCACCGGGCCGAGGCGTTCGCGGGCGGCCGCGAGATCATCGACCGCCTGAAAGCCCTCGCGCCGATCTGGAAGCGCGAGCGCGACGAGGCCGGCACCGCGACCTGGGTCGACGGAACGCCGCCGGCAGCCGGCTCCTGAGCCGTCGTGTCAGACGGCGCCGCCGGCGGCGGTGGGGGCGGTCGGGTCGGCGCCGCCGTTGCCGGGCTGCTCACGCGCGAGCCAGTCCTCGATGTCCATCGGGCGCTCGGCGAGGCGCTCGGCGACCGTCAGCAGGTCGTTCATGGAGGAGACCTCCTCGACCTGCTCCTTCAGGAACCACAGCATGAACTGCTCGCTCTGGAAGTCGCCCTCCTCACGCGCGATGCCGATCAGTGCGGCCATCTGGTCGCTCACGCGCTTCTCCTGCTCGAGCGCAAGCGCGACCGGCGCGACGACGTCCGCGAACGTCGTCTCCGGCGCCTCGACGCCGGGAATCTTCACGGCCGCGTCGGCGTCGAGCAGGTACTGCACCATCATCATCGCGTGGTTGCGCTCCTCGAGCGCCTGCGCGTAGAAGAAGGCGGCCAGCCGCGGCAGCGTCTCGCCGTCGTAGTACACGGCGTTCGCGATGTACTGCTGAGAGGCCGCGAACTCGTAGGCGATCTGCTCGTTCAGTCGCTCAACGAAGCGGGTGGCTGCCATGGTGCTCCTTCGGTCGCGTGGACCGCCCGATCGTAGTGAAGGCCGCGTACACAGGTATTCTGCGCGACCATGCCTACTTGCCTCGTGACCGGCGGAGCGGGATTTCTCGGCTCGCACTTGTGCGACGAGCTGCTGCGCCGGGGCCACCGCGTCATCTGCGTCGACAACCTCGAGACCGGCTCGCTCGCGAACATCGAGCACATCCGCGTCCCCGAGTTCGTCCACCTCAACGTCGACATCATCGACTCGTACGAGGTCGACGAGCAGGTCGACTTCGTCTACCACCTCGCCTCGCCGGCGTCCCCGATCGACTACCTGCGGCTCCCGCTGCATACGCTGAAGGTCGGCTCCTACGGCACGCACCACACGCTCGGGCTCGCGAAGAAGCACCGCGCGCGCTTTCTGATCGCCTCCACCAGCGAGGTCTACGGCGACCCGCAGGTGCATCCGCAGCCGGAGTCCTACTGGGGTCACGTCAACCCGATCGGCCCGCGCGGCGTCTACGACGAGGCGAAGCGCTACGCCGAGGCGCTCACGATGGCCTATCACCGCCAGCAGGGCGTCGACACCTCGATCATGCGCATCTTCAACACGTACGGGCCGCGCATGCGCCCGCATGATGGCCGCGCGATCCCGACGTTCCTGCGCCAGGCGCTCCAAGATCGGCCGATCACCGTCTTCGGCGACGGCTCGCAGACGCGCTCGTTCTGCTTCGTCTCCGATTTGATCCGCGGCATGATCGCGCTCGCCGAGTCTGGGTATCACCACCCGGTCAACATCGGGAACCCGAACGAGTTCACGCTGCTCGAACTGGCCGAGGCGGTGATCGCGGTGACCGGCTCGCGCTCGGAGATCATCTTCGAGGCGCTCCCGACCGATGACCCGCAGGTGCGCCAGCCCGACATCACGCTCGCGCGCGAGGTGCTCGGCTGGCAGCCGGAGGTCGAGCTGCGCGACGGTCTGCGGCGCACGATCGACGAAGCCGGCGTGGAAGCGCTCGTCGGCATGCCGAAGTAGTCGGCGCGTAGCACCCCGCAACAACGACAGCGCGTTTCCGTTTGAAGCGCTGGAGGCGAATCAGCAACGTGGCGAACGGCGCACTCGATCTCGACGGACGGCACAAGACCGCGCCCGCGGTGCTGCCAGACCGCGACGTGCGTCGCAAGCGCCCGCCGGCGCTCTCATTCCTGCTGCGGATGGCGACCCTGCGCAGGGCGCTGCGCGTGCTCTCGCTGCTTGCGCTCGACTTCGCGGGCGTATGGGCTGCCCTGTTCGCGGCGCTGTTGCTGAAGGCGCTCCTGAAAGGCGGCTACGGCCTCGAGCAGGCGTCCGACTTCGCGTTCGGCCAGACGCGCGACTTCCTCGCGTTCGGCTATCTGCTGACGGTGCTGCTGTTCGCACGCTCGGACCTCTACGCGGAGCGCTCGCGCCGACCGGGCCTCACGCGCATCGTCGCCTGTCTCTTCCAGGTGACGATCGTGGCGCTCGTGTTCTCGCTCGCGAGCGGCCACACGTTCTCCAGCTACTACATCTTCTACGGGTCGCTGGCGCTGGCGATCGTGACGATCTCCTTGTTGCGCTGGGCGCACACGCGCGTGACGGGCTGGCTGCTCGCGAGCGCGGGCTACAGCCGCCGCACGCTGCTCGTCGGCAGCGGCCGCCAGCTCGACCAGGTCGCGCACGCGCTCGCCGACTCGCCGCACGGGGAGATCAAGCCCGTCGGCTACATCTCGCTGACGCCGCGGCCGGACAACGGCCTGCGCTCGCTCGGCCAGCTGTCGGAGCTGCCCGAGATCCTCGCCGAGCACCGCGTGCAGGATGTGATCATCGCCGACCCCGACTTCCCGCAGAGCGAGGCGGTCGAGCTGGTGGACGTGTGCCATCGGCGCGGCGTCGAGGTGCACGTCGCGCCCTCGACGATGGGCATCCTCACGCAGCGCGCCGAATTCGTGCCAGGACAGTCGCTGCCGCTGTTCACGCTGCGGCCGCCGGTGTTCGAGGGCGTCGACTTCGCGATCAAGCGGACGTTCGACGTGCTCGGCGCGACGCTCCTGCTGATCGTCCTGTCGCCGCTGTTGGCGGCGATCGCGCTCGCGATCAAGCTGACCTCGCGGGGCCCGATCGTGTACCGCTCGGCGCGGCCGGGCATGGGCGGCGCGCCGTTCGACTGCCTCAAGTTCCGCACGATGCGCGCTGACGCAGAGGACGCCCAGGACGAGCTGGAGGGGCTCAACGAAATGGACGGGGCGCTCTTCAAGATCAGAGACGACCCGCGCATGACGCCCGCCGGGCGCTTGCTGCGGCGCTTCTCGCTCGACGAGCTGCCGCAGCTCGTCAACGTCGTGCGCGGCGAGATGTCGCTCGTCGGTCCGCGTCCGCTGCCGCTGCGCGACTTCGCGAAGCTCGAGGAGTGGCACAAGAAGCGCTACCTCGTCCTGCCTGGGATCACCGGCCTGTGGCAGGTCTCGGGGCGCGCCGAGCTCGATTTCGACGAACTCGTGCGGCTCGACTTCCTGTACTTGGAGCGCTGGTCGGTCGCGCTCGACCTGGTGATCCTGTTCAAGACCGCGCCGGCGGTGCTGATGCGCCGCGGAGCGTTCTGACGCAGAGGCAGGGTTCTCAGCGCCTGCGCACGAGCGCCGCGCGGACATGGCTGCGCAGCTCGTGGGTGCTGCATGGCTTCGGCAGGTAGCCGTCGGGATCGCGGTCGCGGCCGTCCGACGGGCGACGCGCGGCCTGCGCGGTCATCAGCAGCACGGGCACGTCACAGGTGCGGGGATCGGCGCGCAGTCGCCGGGTCACGTCCCAGCCGGTGAGCTTGGGCGTCATCGCGTCGATGACGCAGACGTCGGGGTGCTCGGCGGTCGCGCGCGCGACCGCTTCTTCGCCGTCACGCGCCACGAGCACCTCGTAGCCCGCGCGACCGAGCCGCAGCGCGAGCTGTGTCAGCGTCTGTTCGTCGCCGTCCGCGACCAGGACCCGTGGCCGCCCACCCGCTTGCCACATCTAAGTTGGCACATGTACGTCATGTCGCCGAGCGGGGCAAGTCGCTGAGAGCTTCGCAGACTGCTTTGAGAGCTTTTATTGCTCAGGAAGCGTTGCGCTGCTGCGCTTGCGCATAGGAGCTCTGTGCCTCCGGCCCTCTCGGGTCGAGGTAGATCGCCGCTCCCAGCAGTCTCAGCGCGCGGCGCACGCGGCCCTGGTCGAGCTCGAACTGGCCGAGCCGCAGCCAGCTCTCGGGGTTCGCCGGCTGCAGGTCGACCGCGCGCTCGAGCGTCGCGCGCGTCGCCTGCGCGTCTCTCGCGGCACGCTCGACGGCTGCGAGTGTGAAGAGCGCGTCGATCGACAGCGGATCGATCGAGACGGCGTCCTCGGCGTGGGTGCGCGCCTCGGCTACGCGACCGGCGAGCAGCGCCTCGAGCGCGGCGTCGCTCGCGTTGATGGAGCGCAAAGGCTGCCAGATCGTCCACGCGCCGGCACAGCCTGCGACGAGCACGACGAGCGCGAGCGCGATGCGGCTGCGCGCGGCGCTCCAGCCTGCGCGACCGCGCGGCAACGCGGCGGCCGGTGCCTGCTGCTGCGCGGGCGGGCCGTGGCCTGCGACCCAGGCGGCGCACAGCAGGCCGGCGACGGCGGTGCCGGGCACGAACCACGTCCAATCGACCGTCGAATGGACGCCGAACGCGATCGCGGTCGTGGCGAGCGTCATCAGGCCGATCCGCTCTGCCGTGACCGGCTGACGCGAACGCAGCGACGGACGCAGCCGCGTGTCGCGCGTGCGCGCCAGCTGCAGCAGCCACGCGCCCCAGCGTCGGCGCGGCCGTACGCCGGTCGCACGCGCCGCCGCGCCCAGCCAGGCGAGCAGCAGCGCGACGCTGATCCCCATCCCGACCAGGCCGAGGTCGGCGAGCGTCTGCGGCACGTAGCCGTGCGCGTGGCGGACACGCAGGCGGTCCGGCTGGATCGGCTTTCGCGCGGTCGCGTAGCCGTTGGCGCCGACGCCGAGCCACGGGGCCTTGCGCCAGGTCGAGAAGCCGCTGTCCCAGTAGCGCGCACGCACGCCGCCGACCGACGCGAGCCGGCCCGGATCGTTCGCCGGCTGCCGTGCGTTTGGGTCGGTCAGCTGATGCCAGCCGTGCGAGATCGAGCCGGTCAGGCCGCGGTCGGAGGCGGCCAGCGCGGCGATGCCCGCGAGCGGGATCAGCGCGAGTGCGACGAGCACCGCGGTGCCGGCGGTGCGGCGGCCCTGCGGTGAGAGCGCGCTGCGGGCCATCGCGAAGCTCAGTGCGAGCCCTGCCAGCAGCAGCACGACCGCCAGCGCGAGCAGCAACAGGCCGAGCGAGTGCCCGGCGTCGGCGCGCACATCGAGCGGGGCGCCGTCTTGTGTCAGCGCGTCGTTGGAGAACGCCCACGCGCATACCACGGCGGTCCCAGCGCCGGCCGTCGCGAGCACCGCGAACCCGCGCAGTCGCAGCGGCACGATCGCGAACCAGCAGACGACCGCCACGAACGCCGCCAGCAGCGGTCCGCGCCCGTACGACAGCAGCAGCGCCACGAGCAGCAGGCCAAGCGCGGGCACGGCGAGCGCCGACAGCGCCGCGTGGCCGTCGCGGCGCGCGCCGAGCCACAGGCAGCCGGGAATCCCGAGCGCCGCCATCAGCCCGACGGCGTTCCAGTAGTCGAACGGCGCGCGCAGGCGGGCATAGACGTCGAGCGAGCTGATCGAGGGGAACGACTTCACGAGCAGCGACCAGCCGCACAACACGACCGCCGCGAGCACCACGCCGCCGAGCACGCCGCTCCAACGCGCCGGCGCCACATGCGCGAGCGCGATCGTTCCGGCGAACGCGGCGAGGTAGGCGAGCGTCAGGTTCGCCGCCTGCCACGACTCGGATGGCTCCACCGACCAGGCGATCGACAGCGCCGTCCATACGGCGAGCGCGGCGAACAGCAGCAGTGTCACGCCGCCCCACAGCCGCTCGCGCGGCGGATGGGCGAGGATCGCAACTGCGACCGCGGCGACACCGAGCAGCGTGAGCGCGATCTCGACCGGCGTGGCGCGCGACAGCGCCGAGCCGGAGCGGGCGATGAACGTGATCGCGATCAGCAGCGCGGCGACCGCGACCGCGGCGAGCGCATCGGGATAGGGGATGGCGCGGCGGCTCGGCACGCCGGAGACGATGCCGTCGCGCTCGGACGCCGTGCCTTGCTCGTGTGCGCTAGGCGCGGCGATGACCGACGACACGGCGTCCGATCGTCAGGGCGGCCGGTACGAGCGCGCCGACGCCGAGCAGCACGAGCAGGATGAGCAGCGGAGTTGGCAGCCGGTGCGCATTGCGCCCGAGCTCGGGCAGCGTGCCCGGCGCAACGGCTGCGCCCGCCACGTCGAGCGGGCGGTCGGCGCCGGCCGGCGGAGGGGCCTCTGGCGTCGCGCCGGCTGTGCTGGTCGCACCTCCGCCACCCAAGCCGCCCGCGCCGCCGTCCGACCCTGTCCCATCGATCCCGCCGGCGCCGCCGCTGCCGATGCCGCCGTTCCCGCCGCCAGAGCCGTTTCCGCCACTGCCGACGCTCGCCAGCAACGCCTGTCTGATCGCGTCCGAGCAGCCGGTGTACTCGCTGATGTCGCCCGCGAGATTGTGGAGCGCGTGGCGGAGCTGCTGTTGTGGGTAGCTGCCGCGCAGCGCGCCGGTCGGCGAGTTCGTGCAGTCGGCGACGATGCGGTCGTCGGCGGCGTTCCCCCATGCCGGGGTCGCCGGAGCTGCGAGCAGCAGCACGCAGGCGATGAGCGTTGTGAGGATCGTGGGGGTGCGCATCAGGTGCGGAGCGCGCGAACGCTACCAAGGGGTGGGGATCGCGCTGCCTGTGTGCCGGAACGAAGCGTCGGCCATAAAGTTGCTTCGCCGCTGCGCGCCGCCGGGTTCATGCGTATGCCGCGCTGGCGGCGGGAGCCCGGGACCGGGATGGCCCCCGCCGACAGGCCAGCGCGGTGGCAGGCGCCCTCCAACCCGAGGCGCGCTGGGCCAGAAGGGCGCCTTGCGGGCTCAGCTACCCCGGTGTCGAAAGCTGGAAACCAGCGGCGAGCGCACGCTCGTACGCGGCGATCGTCTGCTGGCCGCAGCGCTCCCACGTGAACGCGCGCTCGACGGTTGCGCGTGCTTCGCGTCCGAGCTGTGCGCGCGCGTGATCGTCGCGCAGAAGGCGCTCGATCGCGTCGGCGAGGGCACGCGGGTCGCGTGGGGGGACCTGCACGAGTCCGCGTCCGGCCGTGGCGATCTCGTCCGGACCGTCCTCGTGCTCGCAGCCGATCGCGGGCACGCCGGCCGCCATCGCCTCGATGTAGGCGACGCCGAACGCCTCGTCGATGCTCGGCAGCACGAACAGCGCTGCGTGCGCCGCGCGGGCGCGGGCCTGCGCCGGCGGCAGCTGGCCGGCGAAGTCGACGCGGTCGCGGACGTTTCGCGCGGTTGCGAGCGCTTCGAGCGCAGCGCGCTCGGGGCCGTCGCCGACGATCTCGTAGCGCAGCGCTGGATGGCTGGGCGCGAGCAGCGCGAGCGCTTCGATCGCATCGGCGTGGCGCTTGCGCGCGACCAGATGGCCGACGGTGACGAGCGTGGATGGGCGGTTGGGGGCGGCGACGCCGTCGGC
>Ga0070705_100000708_pt1 | contig 19022 bp, 14 predicted proteins | sample KBSK5253metaG_FD_65455 | JGI IMG/M metagenome (GOLD analysis project Ga0070705, IMG submission 65455) | Corn, switchgrass and miscanthus rhizosphere microbial communities from Kellogg Biological Station, Michigan, USA - KBS K5-25-3 metaG | ecosystem: Host-associated > Plants > Roots >... | reverse complement strand
GCAAACATCGGGCTTGCTCAATGTCCGCAGTGTTTAGGCAGCGGATGGGAGCTCATCGACGGCAAAGGCGCAAGACCTTGCCGCTGCAAGACCGAAGCCCGCACCGATGTTCTTCTCGCGACCGCTCACATACCGAAGCGATTCCAACACTGCGGATTCCACAACTTCGAACCGGCGTGCATTTCTGTCGGCCGAGCGCTGAACAACACGAAAAGGTTTGTCGAGGAGTACCCGCTCGTTGATGTGGGGATCCTGTACTTGGGCCGGTGCGGCGTAGGAAAAACACATCTGGCGGTGGCCGCGTTGAAGGAACTGATCAATAAGGGAATCGGCGGGTTGTTTTATGACTTTCGCGATCTGTTGAAGGAAATCCAGGATAGTTACAATCCGAACACTCGTAACTCGGAGCTCAAGATTCTCGCACCGGTGTTTGATGCAGAAGTGCTCGTGCTTGATGAACTCGGGGCTAGCAAACCGACCGAGTGGGTCCAGGAAACAATCACTCACATCATCAACAAGCGATACAACGACAAGAAGGTCACGATCTTCACCTCGAATTATCTGGACATGCCCTTAGGCTCAACATACGACGAGAGCTTGAGCGATCGCGTAGGCGTCAGGCTTCGATCCCGATTGCATGAAATGTGCAGATTGGTTCCGATGGAAGGCGATGACTACCGCGAAATGATCAGGCAACGCCGCGGCGGACGATTTACTTCCTGACCCCACCCAACGCCCCTTCCAAGTCTCGATTCAATCTAATTCAACTCAACGATCTGATTGTGGGCGGGAATAACCACGTTCCAGCCTAACTCGCTTGTGATTCTTCCGAGCAATGCTCCCGCTGAATCGGCCTCGCCGTGAACGATGAAAGTCGTGCGCGGCGGCCTGCTGAACCCGCTCAGCCAACGCATGATTTCTCCCGCATCCGCATGTGCCGACAGACTGCTCAGGCTTTCAACGTGCGCGTGGACCGGCACCATTTCACCGTGGATCCGGATCAGCTTCTCACCATCCTGCAATCTGCGTCCGCGAGTTCCGCCAGCCTGGTATCCGACCAGAAGAACTGTGCTGGCCGGGTCGGGAAGCCACTGGGCGAGATGATGAAGCACTCGCCCGCCGGTTGCCATTCCTGAGGCTGAGATAATTATCGCGGGTCCCTTTTGCGTCGTCAGAGCTTTCGATCCGCTTCGACCTTGCACGAGGCTGAAGTTTCTAGTAGCGAGCGGGTTCCGCTTCAGGTTCTCGATCCGATCCATATCGAAATCGTGATCCTCATGATGTTTCGAGTAGAGCCGAGTCGCTGAAACTCCCATTGGTGAATCAACAGCGACCGGCAGCACAGGGATGCGACCCTCATCCTCGAGTTCCCGGATATAGTAGACGAGCAACTGAGTCCGTCCGACAGCAAAAGCGGGAATGATGATTCGGCCTCCACGAGCCGCAGTGGCTGTTATGATTTCGGCGAGCCGGTCCTTTGGGTTTGTATGATCATGCAGCCGGTTTCCATAGGTCGATTCAACCAGCAGATAATCAGCGTCGCTCTCTTGAGCGGGGTCGTTCAAGATCGGCTCGTCGTAACGGCCGAGATCGCCCGAGAAGACAACCTTGATTGGCGGAACGTTCGGCTCGGATATCCGAACCTCGATGAAACTCGAGCCGAGTATGTGGCCGGCGGGAAGAAATCGCGCGCTGATGAATTTGTTGACCGTCACGCTCTCTTCGTATGAAACCTTTCGAAGTTGCTTGAGGGCAGTGTTCGCGTCTTGTTCGGTGTACAGTGGTTCGGCTGGTTTGTGTTTGGAGTAGCCCTTTCGATTTGCGTACTCGGCATCTTCTTCCTGAAGCCTTGCCGAGTCAGGCAACAACACTTTGAGCAGATCGGCCGTAGCTGATGTGGCGTAGACCGGTCCTCTAAATCCATCACGCGACAGCCGTGGCAGATATCCCGAATGATCGATGTGGGCGTGCGTAAGCAGCACGTACGCGATTGACGACGGATTGACCGGCAAGACATTCCAGTTGCGCTGCCTGAGCTCTTTGTAGCCCTGGAAAAGGCCGCAATCGATCAACACTCGAGTGCCGTGAGTTTCGATCAGGTACTTTGAACCCGTGACGGTCCCGGCCGCGCCGAGAAATTGCAGGGTTGCCATACTGCGGGCACAGTAGCAAACGAGGCGGCCGCCGGGCAAGCGAAACTGCCTCTTGACACAGGTGAAAATCAGGTTATGCTTAACGGTGTTAAGTGAGTTTGCATTGTTTACCGGTTAACGATGGGATCAAAGCAGAGAAGGGAACGAGAGAAGGAGGAGTTGCGCCAGGACATCCTGGATGCGGCTCGGGAGTTGTTCGTGCAGGAGGGCTACGAGAACGTCTCGATGCGGCGCATCGCCGAGAAGATCGAGTACTCGCCGACTACGATTTATCTTTATTTCGACGACAAAGTGTCGCTGCTTTACGCCATCTGCGAAGAAACGTTCGCCAGACTGGCCAAGCGCATGGAGACGATTGCGAAGGACGCCGACGATCCGGTTCGAGCTTTGAAAAAGGGATGCCGAGCCTACGTGGATTTTGGCTTGAAGTATCCGAATCATTACAAGGTTACGTTCATCAACCATCCGGAGCATCCGCGCGACGACAAGCGCCACCTGAAGGAGCAATCGATGGGAATGCGAGCTTATGGCAATCTGCGCGCGGCCGTCGAAGCTTGCATAAAGGCAGGGAAGTTCCGCGAGACGAACGTCGATGCCGTGACCCAAATGGTCTGGGCTGGCGGGCACGGAGTGACGTCGCTGCTGATCACCATGCCCGGGTTTCCGTGGGTGAAAAAAAACGAGCTAATCGATCTGATGATTGACACTTTGGTCGACGGCCTGATGGTGTGAAATTTTTTTTGGAACCTGAGTTAACACCGTTAACGTACTAAGATGCGTTAAGGGAGCGAGAGTCGTAAAGTTGGACCGAGAGCCGAGCAGGAGTTATGCAACGTTACGCCGCGAGGCGGCTAACCTGGCAATGTGAAAGTTAATAGAGGAAGGAGTCACGCAATGAAAAAAGTGATCAGTTCTTTGGTTGTGAGTCTGGTTATGGTTACGGGGCTGGCGATAGCATATCCGGCCGACGCGCAGGAAGTGAGCCGTTCAGTCACTCTGACACGCGACAGCAAAGTTGGAGCACAGGCCGTGGTTAAGGGCGACTATTCGATTAAGTTCGTCGAGGGTAAAGATGGCGAGCTCGTCCTGGCAAAAGGAAAGAAGGAAGTGGTGAAGACTTCCTACAAGTCGACGAAGCTGGCCCAGGCGGCAACCGACAACGTTGTTGTGTACATGTTGAACTCCGATGGTTCCTTTCGCGTGACGCGAATCGAGTTCAAGGGCAAGAGCGAAGCGATAACGCTCGAATAGCTCTAGAAGTCTGAGGCGCTAAAGCGCCCACGAGCTATTCGAATCTGGGAAACGGCGATCCCACGGATGGGCACTATAGCCCGCCGAGGGATCGCTTCTTTTTTGGAAGCTAAACGATTCTTCCACTTAAGGACTGACTGTCGATATGGCACGACTTTTGGCTTCCAACGTGGCCGGTCCTGTTTGTTAACGACGGGAACCTCGGCGGCGTTTTCTAATTTCGGGGGCGCCGTGTACACTTTAACTTTCGAATCCGGCGGATGCTCGATGATGAAAAGAAAGACTTTAGTGAAACGGCAGCCGCGAAGGCATCGTATCAAACATTTGACTAAATACATCTCAGCATCGCCGTTGAAAGCGCTTCGTTCCGAAGCTTGATTGGAGAAGCGCGTCCTGGGGCCTTGCTTTGAAAGGGAAGTTTATGAGCTCACTCACACGAACGCTCCAAAAATCAATCCGGGCAGTCGCGGCCGTATCGTTAACGGCTGTGCTCGCGATCTGCTCTCCGATCGCTGTGTTTTGTCAGGAGGGCGTTGTCGCGCGCGGCCAGCAGCCGGCGCAGCCGGCTCCGCAGCAGAATCCTCAGGCGCAGAACCCGATCACTCAGCCGCTTGCGCTTTCACCTGAAATCACCAGGCAACGCGTCGGCATAAAAGACGGCGAGGTTCAGTCGTTGGCGCTTCAGGAAGGGATTGCGCTGGCACTTCAAAACAACCTAGACATCGAACAGTTCCGGCAAGGAGTCCAGATCGCCGAGCGCAGCTTGTATTCGCTCAAGGGAGTCTACGACATCGTCTCGAGTTCTGATGTGAACTTTCGCAGTCAGACGATCCCGGTTGCAAATCTGTTTGCGGGAGGCGGTTCGACGGGATCATTCACCAGCCGCGCGATGACTTGGAATTTCATTACCAACCAGGCTGTTGAGCGGACAGGAGGATTTTGGCAAGCTGAGCTTGATAGCAACAGAGTACATACCAGCAATACGGCATCAACGCTTTCGACTAGTTTCAACCCAGTCCTCACGCTGAGCTTCACGCAACCCCTAATGCGCAACTTTGCGCTTGACCAGAATCGCCGCTTGATTCAGGTTGCGAAGAAAGCTTTGAACTTGTCCGACAGTCAATTCCGTCAGCGCGTAATAGAAATTATCAACTCGGTCCAGCGCGCATACTGGGATCTCTCTTACGCGATCCTGAACGAGAAGATCGCGCGCGACTCGGTTGAACTGGCGCGAACTCAGCTCGACAACAATCGGAAGATGGTCGAGGCTGGGACCCTCGCGCCAATCGAGCTGCGCTCAACTGAGGCTCAACTCGAAACCGCAAAGGGGAATGTGATAGTCGCTCTACAAGGCATCACCACTGCCGAGAACGCACTGAAGATCCTGCTGCTCAAAGATCCAGGAGATAAACTGTGGTCCTCGGCAATCTCACCGACGGACCAACCGGTGTCAAATCAATCGACGTTCGATCTGGACGAGGCTACCCGACTGGCTCTCAAAAATCGCCCGGAACTGGACCAAATCAGGATTCAGACTGAACAGAAGAACATAGACATCAGTTTCTACAAGAGCCAATTGAAACCTCAGGTGGACCTTTATGGCATTTACACGAACAACGGGCTCGCCGGCTCGCCATCCGCATTAACCAACAACACGCCGGTCACCGTCCCAGAGAGGTTCATAGGAGGTTATTTCCAGTCACTAAGCAATCTATTCAGCCAAGACTTCAAGACGTATCAGGTCGGAGTGCGGCTTAGTTTCCCGTGGCGGAACCGAACCGCCGAAGGCAACTATGGTCGCTCGCTCGCCGAAGCGCGGCAACTCGATGCGCGGCAACGTCAGGTTGTGGAAACCGTGCAGGTCGATGTTCGCAACGCGCTTCAGGCGGTCGTTGCGTCCGCTCAGCGCCTTGAAGCCGCGAAGGCCGCGGAGCTTGCGGCGAGCGCGCAGTTGAACGGTGAACAAGAGAGGTATCGAGCGGGATTGTCGACCAACTTCGTAGTGCTTCAGCGCCAAACCGATCTATCGGTGGCGCGCGGCAACACTGTTCGAGCGCTCACGGACTACAACAAGGCGTTGGCGGATCTTCAGAGAGTCACAGGCTTGACGCTGGTCAGTAATAACGTTCAGGTCCCAGCGACCGCCGATGAGACCAGGAAGTAGGCATTCCTCAAGTCTGGAAAAGAAAAGGGCGGCTCGGGTGCCGCCCTTTTGCTTTGGCGCTAAGCGCGCCTTGAGAATTGATGGCGAATGTCGGTCAGGAAACAAAGCGGTTGATCTGATCGCGGTCGTCACCAGACAGTTCGGTAAGAGTAACATCGAACCCTTCTCGAAACCTATGATCGCGAACTACCCCCGTCGCGCACACCTGATGCCCGTTTGGCAGGCGAAATCGGAGTGTGACTGCGGACCCTGTAACATTGGGAACGAAACTCTCCACAAAAGCCCTCTCGGCGGTAAGATCGAGTATGCGACAATCCCGAGCACTTCCGTTCGCTTCGCACCGGGCGCGCAAAGAGTCTTCGCGCTCAGCTCGGTTCCCGGTTGAGGCACAAGCACCCACGGCACTCATAAACTGATTCTCCTTTCGCGACGCTCAGGCCGCAATAGCATGTAAACTGTAGCCCGACAGAATACACCACCGGGCACTCACAATTCAACAGAAATGGCGCAACCAACAGCAATTCGCTCGTGTTCTTAGTGACTTAGATTTTGTATTGATGTGCGGCGTGACTGCGATACAATCTGGACCTGCCGTCATTACAAGACAAGCAAAGCGTTGCCTCAATGTCATATGGATTTTCTTCTTAATCGACTAATGACTATCGCCGGCAATGCAGAAACAGGCTGTGGTTAACTTCGCTCAGATTCGCAGGGGAATAGCCGATGGCAAGTATCACATACGATGAGGGCGCGCACCTCCTGCGGAGGATGGGCTTCGGAGGAAGCCCCGCCGAGATCGATGAGATTACTGCCCTCGGCCGCGAGGGCGCGGTCGATTTCCTCATCAACTATGAACGGATCGACAATCGCGCGCTGGATGATCTCCTTCGCGGCAGCTTTGATTTTTCGAATCCGGGCGACCTTCCCAGGTTTAATCTAGGCGAGCTTCAACGATGGTGGTTCACGCGGATGGTGTATACGCGCCGCCCGTTCGAAGAGAAGATGACACTCTTCTGGCATAACCACTTTGCTACAGCGGCCTCAAAGACCGGCGATTTGTTTATCTACAATCAGAACCTCGCACTACGCAGCAACGCGCTCAGCCAATTCGACAATTTGCTGTTAACGGTGGCCCAGGATCCGGCGATGCTGCTGTGGCTGGACGGCGTAACCAATGTGCGCGGCAAGCCCAACGAGAACTTTGCTCGCGAGCTTCAAGAGCTGTTCACGATGGGAATCGCCGACGTTGTAACAGGCGAGGCGAACTACACCGAAGAAGACGTGAAGGAGATAGCGAGAGCGTTCACCGGATGGAAGTTCTTTCATCCTCGGTTTGATCCCAATCCGTTCAGCTACCAGTTCATCGTGAACGAGCCTGAGCATGACAACACCATCAAGTCGATCTACAAGGGAAAGCCCTCGGCGCAGAGCGGAAATCTAAACGGCGACGATGTGATCCTGACTATTTGCGCGCGCCGCGCAACCGGCCGGTACATTGTAAAGAAGCTCTTCGAGTTCTTTGTCTATCCTCTGGAAGGCAGCGCCGCGGACAAGTCGACCGTCGACAAGTTTGCGGACGTCTACTTCAGCCGCAACCACTCAATCAAGGAGCTGGTTCGCGCCATATTCACTTCGGACGAGTTCTTCAGCGAGCGCGCGCGGTTTGCGCTCATCAAATCTCCTGTCGAAATCATCGTAGGCGCGATTCGCATGCTCGGCGCCAGGTATAATCCCGGCACATCCGCGCGGCCGGGTGCGTCGAACAACACGCTCGCCGCAATTTCGATATTCCTGGGTCAGGCGTTGTTGAATCCGCCGGACGTATCCGGTTGGAAGCTCAACCTCGGATGGATCAACACCTCGACACTGCTCAATCGATTTACCTACGCGGATCTGCTGGTCGTGAGCCGAACGCTCGATCTCAGTGCGCCGGGGCTATGGTTGTCGCACGAGCAAGTGAGATCCTTCGCGAAAAGGAACTCGAAGAAAACAGTAAAGAGACTGCTGTCGACTTTGGGTCCGCTCGAAGTAGGGGGCGATATCATCTCCGCGCTCAGAAATTATCTTGAGAGCGACGACCGTGGAAACGCAGTTGGCTTTACGCTCGACGATCCGACCGTGGATAAGAAAGTGCGCGGGCTGATTCACCTGATCATGTGCCTGTCCGAATTTCAATTGAACTGAGAGGATGCCGATGCCAGTCACGAGAAGACAATTTATCAAGCGCGGCGCGGGACTTGTGACCGTCGGCATGGTGATCCCGAAGCTCTGGCTTTCTGATGCTCGAGCTGAACAGGTCGAGTTCACACCACATCGCAAACTCGTGGTGATTCAACTGATCGGCGGCAACGACGGATTCAACACTGTTGTGCCTTATACCGACGCGCGGTACCACAGCCTTCGACCGACGCTCGGGTTGACGGAGAGCGAACTCGTTGCCGCCAACGGCGTCTCGACCATCATCTCAGATCAGTTCGGATTGCATCCGTCGATGGCCGAGATCAAGCAGCTTTATGATGAAGGCCGCGTAGCTGTGGTGCTTGGGGTTGGCTATCCCAATCCGAATCTCTCGCATTTCCTGTCGATGGATATCTGGCACACCGGCGACCCGAATGGTCAGGGGAGCCGCGGCTGGCTTGGCAAGTATGCCGACCTTGCGTTGATAGGCCAGCCGAATCTTACCGCCGCGTCGATAGGAAGCCTCGATCTGCCAAAGAGCTTTGGCGCGGACCGGTTTGTGGTTCCGAATATCATCAACTTCTCGCTTTACAATTTCCTTGCCGATCCAAACTACCCCGGTGACTCCAACAATCAGATAAACGCGTTCAACGTTGCGGCGAGCCGAAGCATGTCATCCGGCAGCTTTATCGGAGCGGTCAACAACACAGCGTTCGAATCCGTCAGGGGAGCGCAGCAGGTTCAGAGATCGATCAGCAGCTACGAGTCTTCGGTTATTTATCCCGTAAACAATCCGCTCGCGACCGGGTTGCAGATGGTAGCTCAGTTGATGACGACGGTGCCCGAAGCCTCGCTGCTCTATGTTCAGATGGGCAACTTCGACAACCATTCCGATCAGATTGGCGACAGGCAAGGCGATCGCACCAACAAGCGAGTCGGCGATCACGCGTCGCTGCTGAAATGGTTTTCGGAAGCGATTAAGCTGTTTCACGATGATCTTACTGAACACGGTCTGGCTGACGATGTGCTGATGATGCAATGGTCCGAGTTCGGCAGGCGGCCGGAAGAGAACGCCTCCTTTGGAACTGATCACGGCACGGCCGCGCCGATATTCGTAATGGGCAATCCCGTGCGCGGTGGAATCTACGGCGAGCAGCCGTCGTTGGCCGCAACGGACCTTGACCCGGCCGGCAATGTGAAGTTCAAGGTGGATTTCCGAGAAGCATACGCGACAATACTGGATCGATGGCTTGGCGCCGACTCGAAGACAGTGTTGGGAAGTCAGTATTCGAACGTTGGCTTTCTTGGTTGAGCGATCTTTGCCGTATGCTAGAACTCTAGCCTTTATGCAGTAGACGTCCTACGGTATGATGGCTTCGCCGCGGTGATATGTCGAGCAACCGAAACACTCGGCGATAATAACTACGCAATAGAACATGCCCAGCAGAGAAATTTTACAACTCGGCAATCCCGTGCTCTGGCGAAAGTCCGCCGCAGTGGCCGACGTTCAGTCCGGCGAAGCCCGCCAGGTTGTCCGCGACTTGAGCGACACGCTCGCGTCGTTTCGCGAGTCGACGGGATACGGCCGTGGAATAGCCGCGCCGCAGCTTGGCATCTTGAAGCGAGTGATCTTTATACGAATGCAACCCGCGGGATTTTGTGGCGCGCTCTTCAACCCGCGGATTATCTGGGAAAGCGAGCAGAGTTTTGAGTTGTGGGATGACTGCTTCAGCTTTCCCGATCTGATGGTGCGTGTCTCGCGGGCATCGAAGATTCGCGTGAACTATCGCGATGATCATGGGACGGAACAAACTATCGAGGCCGAAGGTGACCTGTCGGAATTGCTTCAACATGAGATCGATCATCTTGATGGGATCCTTGCTGTTCAGCGCGCGGTTTCGCCCCAGGCGTTTGCGACGCGAGTGGAATGGGAGCGCAGCCTTAGGCGTTAGCTGGTGATGACGAGGAAACGCGGAATTCTTTCAGACTTTCGTTTGACCTCGGCACTCTGAACAGGCGGGACTGACACATTAACCGCTAAAGCGAGAACCGGCGACCGCGACCCCCTTCCTCCCCGCATCACCGGTCACGCGCCATGCTTTGGCGGATAGCCACATAGCAATTCGATTCGTGGCCGCTGATGGCGGGCCGACCGTCAGCCAACTCAAAGAAGGAGAGCAATCTATGGCAAGCTTAGACTACGATGGCGCCGCGCACTTATTCAGGCGAATGGGTTTTGGCGGTAACACCGACGAGATTGATGATCTCGCCTCGCGCGGACGAGAAGGGGCCGTCGACTACCTGATCGGCTACAACCAGATCGACAATAGCGCACTGGATAGCCTGCTTCTTCAGAGCTTCGACTTTCTCACCCCGCCAGTGGACAACAACCAGCTCAACAACGGGGAAATCAGGCGATGGTGGTTCACTCGGCTCGTTCATAGCAAACGCCAGTTTGAAGAGAAGATGACGCTGTTCTGGCATAACCACTTCGCGACCTCGAGCTCAAAGGTTCAAGACTTCCTGATGTACAACCAGAACCTGACGCTTCGTCAATATGCGCTCGATCGCTTTGATACGCTGCTGCTGAAAGTCGCCCAGGATCCCGCGATGCTGGTCTGGCTCGACGGCACGACGAACGTTCTTGGCGCGTCAAACGAGAATTTCGGCCGCGAGCTTCAAGAGCTGTTCACGATGGGCATAAATGACGTCGTGACGGGACAACCAAATTACACCGAGCAGGACGTGAAGGAGATAGCCCGCGCGTTCACCGGATGGAGATTCAACACGGTCCGTCAGGGCGGCGCGGTCACCTACAACTTTTTTATTCAAGCAAACCAGCACGACAACACTGCAAAGACCATCTACGGACAGACGTTGAACTTCAGCGGCGAGGACGTGATCACACTCGTAAGCGCGCGGCAGGCGACCGCTCGTTATCTTGTGTGGAAGCTGTTCAACTTCTTCGTTTATCCGATGACCACCAGCAGCGCCGATAAGGCGACGATCGACAAATTCGCAACGATTTATCTGAACAACAATCACTCGATCAAGACACTTGTGAGAGCGATCTTCACTTCGGATGAGTTTTTCAGCGAGCGGGCATTTTTCTCGCTGGTAAAACAGCCTGTCGAACTGGTCGTCGGCGCGATTCGAATGTTGGGCGGCGTGTACAATCCGGGCTCCAATATCAACGGAGGCCGAACCTCCAACACTCTCTCCACCTCGTCGCGGAACCAGGGACAAGATCTGTTTGGACCGCCCGATGTTGCCGGTTGGGATTTCAATCTCGGATGGGTCAGCACCGCGACGATGCTCGAACGATTCAACTTCGCGAATACCTACGTGAACAATCGCAACACGACGAACCCCGGAATCTTCGTGACTAACGATCAGCTCAAGAGCATTACCAAAGGATCGACTAAGAAAACGGTCAAGAGATTCTTCACGCGGCTTGGGCCGCTCGACGTCGGCGGCGACACGCGCAAAATGCTGCAGACTTATCTGGAGACCGGCGACAACGGGCAGCCGGTGACTTATGTGAACGATGATGCGAGCGTCGACAAAAAGATTCGCGGACTCGTTCATCAGATCATGTGTCTGCCGGAGTTTCAGTTGAACTAGGAGGAGAGAGCTATGCCAGTAAACAGAAGACAATTCATAAAGCGAAGCGCGAGCGCGGTCTCGCTCAGCCTGGTTCTGCCAAAGTTCTGGATGGGCGGTCTTGCTCGAGGGCAGGGGATCGATGCCACAAACCGGAAGATTTTTGTGGTTATTCAAATGGGCGGCGGCAACGACGGATTGAACACGGTCGTTCCGTTCACCGATTCACGGTACGCCGCGTTGCGTCCAATTCTCGGATTCAAGGAATCGGAGCTGAAGGACGTGCAGGGAAACTCGATGATTCTTGGCGGCGCTCCGTTTGGCCTGAACCCGGCAATGACCGAGATGAAATCGCTGTACGACGCAGGCAAAGCCGCGATCGTTCTTGGAGTCGGATATCCGAATGCGAATCTCTCGCACTTTCTCTCGACGGACATCTGGGGCACGGCCAATACAAACGGAGGCGTTGGGAGTGGATGGCTCGGCCGTTATGCGGATCAGAAGCTGCTCGGGCAATCGGGTCTTTCGGCCGTCAACATCGGCGGTTCACTGCCAAAGGCTCTGTTCGCCAACAAGGTTGTGATCCCGAGCATCACCAGTTTCAGCGCATACACCTATCAGACCGACGAGCGGTTCCGCGGCGATCGCAACAACCAGATCAACACGTTTCACGCGACCAACACCCGCGACTTTCCGGTTGATAGTTTTGCGAAGGCGATATCAAACGCGGGAGTCGACGCCGCGGACGGCGCCGCGCAGCTCCAGACGGCAGTTGCCGCTTACACATCGACGGTTCACTATCCGGTGACCGGCGAAGCCGCCGCGCAGATCGTGTCGTTCGCGAACACGATGAAGATGGTGGCGCAAATAGTCACGACTATCCCGGAAGCCAATCTGCTCTACGTTCAGATAGGCGGGTTTGATCACCATTCGCAGGAGATCGGCACAGCCGCGGATAACTATACCAACAAGACGCTGGGCCAACACGCCACGCTGCTGAAGGCCGTGTCGCTGGGCGTGAAGCTGTTCTACGATGATATGGTTGATCACGGACTCGCGGACAATGTAGTGATGATGACGTGGTCGGAATTTGGCCGCCGCCCGAACGAGAATGCCTCGCACGGCAGCGATCACGGTACGGGGGCGCCGTTGTTCGTTGTAGGCAATCCGGTACAGGGCGGCAAGCTCTACGGCGAACAGCCCTCGCTTTCGGATCTCGACGGCGCCGGCAACATGAAGTTCAAGGTTGATTTTCGATCGGTGTACGCGACGATTCTGGACAAGTGGCTGGGCGCCGATTCGCAGTCCGTACTCGGCGCATCGTTTGGGAATGTCGGGTTCCTTGGCTGAAGCTGGTGATGCAAACGCACGAGGGTGAGTCGGGGAGTTATGAAGCTGTCCAGCATACGACGACTTCAAGCAGCGATAGTGGTGCTCTTCATGAGCGTGATCGCCTACGCGTCCGTTGATGGTCCGGAGCCCGGATATACGGATGCGCCGGGCGATCTCGGCAATTGCACCGCCTGCCACGATCATCACCTGGTGAACCAGGGACCAGGCAGCGTCCAGATCAGCGGTCTGCCATCCGTGTATGAACCCGGTAAGATATACAACTTCACGGTCACGACCGCTCAGTCGACACGCCGGAGATTTGGATTTCAACTGACCGCAATTGACACGAAACTTGCGAAGGCTGGGGCTCTGGCTTCGATCGATAGCAACACACAGGTCTTGTTCCAAACCGGTGTCGGCGGGCGCCAGTACATCGAACACACCAAGCAGGGAACATCGGCGCCGGTGGCGGGTAGCCGAACCTGGCAAGTAAGGTGGACCGCCCCAGACACAGACGTTGGTACGGTGCGTTTTTGTGTAGCGGGAAACGCGACCAATGACAGTGGCGTACAGGATGACGACGATTACATCTATACCAACTCCACTTTTGTCGATTCGCCCACCAGCTTTGTGACCGTGGCGTTTCAATCAGATCCGGGAGGGCAGACGCTTTCCGCGGGATCGACCTTTAAGATCGACTGGACGACGACCGGCCAAACAAATATCGACAACATCGAGCTTCGCTACTCGACCGACGACGGAGCTACATTCCCGATCACCAACCTGATAATGTCGACCACCAATGCGGCAACCAACACCTTCGACTGGAAGGTTCCCAACAAGCCGACGAGCAAGGCCCGCATCCGAATAAGCATCGGAAAGAAATCGGGCGATGCTGCGACGCCAGCGATGAGCTCGGGATTTGTGATCCTGGGAGACGGGAGCGGTCCCCCACCGCCCGCTATTTTCTCTGTGACCGCGAGCGGCAAGAAACTTTTTGTAGCTGGTGAGAACTTCATGATGGGCGCTGTAATCGAAGTAGACGGCGCCGAGAAAGGCACCAACAACGAGGAAGACTTCTCCCATATGCTCAGATCGAAGAAGGGCGCCAAGAAAATTGATGTCGGCGAAATCGTGACCATCACCGTGCTCAACCCCGACAACACCCGCTCCGGCCCGTTTGTTTTTACGCGTCCACCAGATTGAGGCCTCGGTTTTTCGCGGTTCAACTAGTTGCCGGTAACAGGGATTTCGCTAGCGCAGGAATCCGTGCGAATCCGTCTAATCGGCGTCATCCGCGGTCTATGGTTCGAAGTCAATGCTCATCATTTATCTACGAATAGACCACGGATGACGCTGATCTGACGGATTCGCACAGGTACTACACCTTCACTAGCGATTGCTCGTTACAAGGAACTTGGTGATCGAAATGTGGGCTGCGGAAGACCCTCACCGGCGAGGCTGTGTCCCGAACTTTTCACACATTAGCCATCCTTCATACTGCGGAAATCAGGCGCAACTATCGCACCCGAACGTTGCAAACCAAACACCTTCCAATATAATCAACCTTCGTTCGCGCAATACGCTTCAGCCGAATCAGCTTTTCGCTTATCGCTTTCAATGGAGATCATCAATCGCATACCTCGAATGATGTCAGTGGCGCGAGAGCTGCGCACTAAGACCAACCGAATCGGTCTTGTGCCGACGCGCGGCTCGCTTCACGAGGGACATCTGTCGCTGATGAGCCGCGCGCGCGAGTTGTGCGATTCGGTGATCGTTGCGATCTATGTTGATTCGAGCATCGCCGATGATGGCGCAAGCCCCGCGATCGATCTCCCGCGTGATGCCGAGCTTGCTTTCACTCGCGGCGTGGATTTCATATTCGCCCCTTCAGCCGAAGACATGTTTCCCGCGGGCTTCTCGACCTTTGTCAGCGTCGAAGGGTTTAGCCAAAAGCTCGAAGGCGCAAACCGGCCCGGTTACTTTCGCGGCACCACGACCGCAGTCAACAAGCTGCTCAACATCTCTCAGCCCCACTTCGCTTTTTTTGGACGCAAGGAGGCTCAACGAATCATCATCATTCGGCGAATGATTGGCGAGCTTGGGATCGACGTCGAGATAGTCGTGTGCCCGACGGTGCGGGAAGAAGACGGGCTCGCGTTGTCGTCTGCGAATGCGAACCTGAGCACCGAGGAGCGCAAGGCTGCAATCGTTCTTCGCCGCGCGCTTGAGCGATGCCGCTCGCTTGCGACTGGGGGAGAACGCGACGCCGCGCGATTGATCGCGTCGATGCGTTCGCAGATCGAAGCGGAGCCGCTCGCTCGAATCGACTACGTTGCGATAACGGATGCCGATCGTCTTGATCCGATTGATTCGGTGCCCGCTGCTTCTCCTACGCTTGTATCGCTGGCGGTTTACATCGGAGCTACGCGGCTCACGGATAACATCGTGCTGAACGGCGAGCTGTGAATCCTTGGCTGCGCTCGGGACGTGTGAAAAGTTCGTAGTCCGGCCTTCGGCGGAAGTTTGTATCTGGCGTGAATCACAATACATTACAAACAAAACCTCCGCCTGACTGAAGGCCGGACTACGAACATTGCGTTTTTGGACCGAGCCTTAGCCGTGAGTGGAATTGATTCTTCGGGACCATCAACGGAGGAACTTGGCCACTACAACCACGGCGATGAAAACCAGGAGCGCAGGGCCCAGATTCGCGCCACCCGTTGATCCAGCAAAGCTCACCTGCCGTACCTCGGAATAATTGATAACCTGTTCGTCTCCGCTCGCGCCGACGCGGAGCACAAAGCTATCGTCATTTATTTCTCCGATTCGCCCGGTCAGTTTCCTGTCATTATCCAGTTTCACTATGAGCGGTGCGTCTACTCCGAGCCTGGTGATCTTCTGTTTGAACTTAACCGCCGCTTTGTCGAGACTTCCATTGGACTTTCCGACGATGGGCGAGACTTGGGGCGCGCCACTCACGAGCAAGATCAGCATTGTTGATAACAGTCTGGGCAGCATATTCCCTCCATTCATTTGCCGGGTTAGCTGAAGGCACTGGCATTCTATGGTGAGAAGGCTCGCCGACGTGTCGTGATTGTTTCACTTCCGCGAGTGCCACAAAACAACGTGGCAGCGACCCAATGGACGCTTTCAAAAAAAGAGGACCGGATAAACCGTTCCGTGTCACCATGTCGAGAAGATGACACCGGGATTGAACGGCGACTACTCCCCGCGGCCAGCCGACAGCTCAATGATAAACCTTGCGCCGCGTGGTTCATTATCCTCAACCCACACGCGGCCCTTGTGATCTGCGACGATGTGACTGACTATCGCAAGGCCAAGTCCGGTTCCCCGGCTGCGAGTCGAGAACTTCGGCAGGAAGAGCTTGTCCCGATCGCGAGGGCTGATGCCGTGACCGGTGTCCGAAATCGTCAATCGAACGGTTTCATTTCCGGTCACGTTCGCAGACTCGATAGCGATAAGTCTCTCAACCGAAGAGTCGCTGCCGTTTGAACCATTGTCTTTTCCATCCACGCCGAGTGCCTCGATTGCGTTGTCGATCAGGTTCACCAGAACCCGCTTGATCTGTTCGGTATCAATCAACAGCGTTGGCAGGTCCTCGGAGAGCCGGCACTCGAGTCGAATGCCGTCAAGCCGTTCGGTATACAAACTCACTGCGTCGCGGATCACATCATTCAACGCGGCCTCGACCAGGCGTGCTTCGGGCAACCGGGCGAATCGCGAAAACTCATCGACCATTCGCTGAAGCGCGGCCACCTCGCGCACGATTGTCGTCGTGCCTTCGCGAACAATCTCATCGAGTTTCGGCTCGGCGTTTACGGCGCTTCGCTGATAGTTTCGAATGATTCGTTCCGCCGAGAGTTGAATCGGCGTCAGCGGGTTCTTGATTTCGTGAGCCATTCGCAACGCGACTTCGCTCCAGGCCGCCGAGCGTTCGGCTTGAATCAAGTCGGTCAGGTCTTCGATCACGATCACCAATCCTTCGATGGCTCCGTCCGAAGTGCGAAGCGCAATAGCGGTCGTTGCCGTCGAAAGCGAGCTGCCGTCAGCGCGTTTGAATTCAAGCTCGGCGTGGGCGGTTTCGCTCCTGCGGGCGCGGCGGCAGAGCGCGGCAAGGTCTTCGCCTCGTGGTCCTTCAATGGCCTGGTTGATAGGCGTTCCGATCGCCGGTTTGTCTTTCAATCCCAGAATCCACAAAGCCGAGCGGTTGATAGTTGCGATGCAGGCGTTTTCATCGGTCGAGATGACGCCAGTCGAAAGCGATTCGAGAACCGTCTCGATATATCGGCGGCGATTGTCGAGGGTCAGGTTTATGCGGCTGAGGTCATCGGCTGCGCGTTCGAGCCGTTCGCGATTCTCGGCGAGCATCGCCGCCATCTGATTGAATGATTTCACCAGCACCGCAAGCTCGTCTTCAGCGACGATCTCAACGGGTTGATCGAAGTCGCCTTTAGCGATGCGATCGGTTGCTTCGGCAAGCGCCTGGATGGGAATCGTGATTCCGCGCGCGACGTACAATGCGAGCCAGCTCGCGGAGAAGATCAAAAGCAAAGTCACCGCCGCCAGCAGCAAAATGTAAATTGCTTTGATGCGTTTTATCTTACCGAGAAGGCTGTGAAAGTTTTCGTGTTGCTCGGTTATCGTCGCGGCGCGTTGGGTCAACTCGGGTGGAAACTCGCGCGCGACAACAAGAGCCAGAGGCCCGTTTGATGACGGCAATCGCACGGCCGCAATGACGAATATCGCCGAGGGACTATCACCTTCGTCGCGCCCGCTGAACGAGTCCGTTCCGGCTCGCATTTGCTCCTCTGCTGAGTCCAGAGTCTCTTCGATATCGGGTTCGACCGGCTTTTCTCCGCGCTGAAACGTCCGGTGCTCCCCGCCCAGCACCAATCGAGCGAGCGCCAAATCGTGCCCGGCCATTTCCTGTTCGAGCCGCGACTTGAATTCGATACTGTCAAAATCATTTCGCTCGGCAATCCCTACGCTTCGCGCGACCGCGCGGGCGATGTTTGCGAGGTCCGCTTGTTCCTTTTTGAAATAGCTCTCTTCGATCGCGCGAGCGTCGTCCACGATTTCTCGCGCGGGTTCGCCAAACCAGCGATCGATGCTTCGATTCAACAGACCGAAAGCAAAGAAAAACAGCAGCAAAACCGGCAGCAGCGAGAGCCCTATCGCATAGCTCACGAGCCGCGTCTTGAACTTCGATCCCAGCCTCGCCGCCCGGCGCTCGCGCACCAGTTTTAACACGTTTCTGAGCAGCACAAACAACAGCGTCACGAAGGCGAGGAAGTTGAGCGTCGACAACGCGTACAACAGCAGCGTCTCGGTTGCGGTGTCCGGAGTCACAAACGGTTTGAGGTTAAAGCCACCTTGCGCGATCAATGACAGCATCAACAGCAGAACAACTATAGACAGGATGATGACAGTGGTGAGCCTGCGCCGTCCGCGTTCGGTCAGGCGAGACTCGCCACGGTGTTTTGGTTGGTCAGCCACGATAGTTTGCCGCCGGTGTGTCGTTCAGCGTTTTGATTATAGCTTGCACTTTGCTAATGCCAAGCGCGCGAGCCGGGCTCTCGCCTATTCGGTCGCGATCACATTCATCACCGCCGTAGCTGCTCGTTCGGCCGCCGAGCCTCCGCCCGCTGACAACAAGGCGCGCACACGTGCGAGATCCTTCTTCGTGCGGGATAGCCGGTCCGGATCAGACAGTATCGCGGACACTTCCGTCGCGATCTTTTCTGCGGTTGCGTCGTGCTGGATCAACTCCGGAACGATGCGGCTGCCGGCGATCAGATTGACCATCCCAAACGTGTTCAGTCGAATCAGCGGGCGAATCAACCGCCAATTGATTTCAGACCCGCGATATATGATCACCATCGGGGTTCCGCACAGAGCCGCTTCTACGGTCGCGGTCCCGCTTGCGACGATCGCGAAGTCTGAATGAGCGAGCGTGTTGTATGTATCGCGTTCGATGATCCTGATATCAAGAAATTCGCCTTCAGATCGTGTCGCTTCGAACTTGTTGATGATCGGTTCGACTTGCGATCGCGAGACGGTAGAAGCGAGAGGGATGACGAATTGCGGATTGCGGATTGCGGATTGAGGATTTGAAATTTCAGATTTGAGATTTGAGATTTGAGATTGAGAATCGAATGCCTCGACGGCGGTTTGCGGATTGGGGGATTGCGGATTGCGGATTGCGGATTGAGGATTTGAAATTTCAGATTTGAGATTTGAGATTTGAGATTGAGAATCGAATGCCTCGACGGCGGTTTGCGGATTAGGGGATTGCGGGTTGGGGATTGCGGATTGAG
>Ga0070705_100000701_pt1 | contig 19087 bp, 19 predicted proteins | sample KBSK5253metaG_FD_65455 | JGI IMG/M metagenome (GOLD analysis project Ga0070705, IMG submission 65455) | Corn, switchgrass and miscanthus rhizosphere microbial communities from Kellogg Biological Station, Michigan, USA - KBS K5-25-3 metaG | ecosystem: Host-associated > Plants > Roots >... | reverse complement strand
TGCGCGCCGACGTGACCCCGCAGATCGCGCGCATCGTCGCCACCCGCATGCGGGAGGAGCCGAAGCCGCTGCGCCTGCACTACGTCACCAGCGTGTTCCGCTACGACGAGCCGCACGTGGGCCGCTACCGCGAGTTCTACCAGGCGGGCGTGGAGCTGATCGGGCTGCCCAATCCCGAGGGCGACGCGGAGATGATCGCGATGACCGTCGAGGGGCTGCGCGCCCTCGGCCTCGGGCGGTTCCAGATCGACGTGGGCCAGGCCGACTTCTTCCGCGGGATCCTGGAGGACCTCGCCGTCGAGCCCGCGGTGGCCCGCGAGCTGCGGGACGCGCTCGGACGAAAGGACCTCTCGGCCCTGGAGCGCCTGGTGGCCGACCTGGCCGCTCCCGCCGCGGCGACCGAGCTGCTGCTGGCCCTGCCCGCCCTCTACGGCCGCGGCGACGTGCTGGAGCGCGCGGAGCGCCTGGTGAAGAGCGCGCGCTCCGAGGCCGCGCTCGGCAACCTGGCCGAGGTCTACCGGCTGCTGCGGGCCTACGGCCTGGCCGACTCGGTGCTGCTGGACCTGGGCGAAGTCCGCGGCTTCGACTACTATTCGGGCGTACACTTCGAGGCCTATGTGACCGGCCTGGGGGCGCCGCTCGTCGGGGGCGGCCGCTACGACCAGATGCTGGCCCACTTCGGCTACGATTGCCCGGCCACCGGGTTCGCCTTCGACATCGGGCGGGCGCTGCTGGCCCTGGCGTCGCAGGGAGCAGAGCCCGCGCTGTCCGGGCCCGACTTCTTCGTGATCGACTTCACCGCGGACAAGACCCGCGCGCTCGCGATCTCGCGGCGACTGCGGGACGCGGGGGCGGCGGTGGCGCGCGACATCATCAGCCGGCCGCTGGCCGAGTCGCTGGGCTACGCGCGTGGGCAGCGGGCGGTCTGCGCCCTGGTGATCGGCGAGGACGGGGCCGACCCCGACCGGATCCGGGTGATCGATCTGAGCGCGGGCGGAGCCGAGACGGGAGCGCGGACGGTGAGGGTGGACGAGCTGCTGGCGGACCCGAGGGGACACTTCCCGGGTCTGGGAGGGCGTGATGCCTAACATCGTGGTGGTGGGCGCGCAGTGGGGTGACGAGGGCAAGGGCAAGATCGTGGACGTGCTGGCCCCGCACGTGGGAGTCGTCGTCCGCTACCAGGGCGGCAACAACGCGGGCCACACCGTGGTGGTGGGCAAGGAGAAGTTCGTCCTCCAGTCCATCCCGTCCGGCATCCTCCACAGCGGGGTGCGCTGCGTGATCGGCTGCGGGGTGGTGATCGACCCCGCCTCGCTCATCGAGGAGATGGAGTCGCTGGTCCAGCGGGGAGTCTCCCTGGACGGCAACCTCTACATCTCCAAGAACGCGCACCTGATCATGCCCTACCATCCCGCGCTCGACCGCGCCTCGGAGTCGCAGGCGGGCGACCGCCGCATCGGCACCACCGGCAAGGGCGTGGGCCCCGCCTACGCGGACAAGGCGGCCCGCATCGGCATCCGCATGGCGGACCTGCTCGACGAGCGGCTGTTCCGGGAGAAGCTCGAGTTCAACATCAAGCAGAAGAACCGGCTGCTGCGCGAGATCTACGACGAGCAGACGTTCACGGTGGAGAACATCCTCGGGACCTACATGCGCTTCGCGGGCTGGCTCGCGCCCTACGTGACCGACACCGCGCTGCTGCTCAGCCGCTGGATCGAGGCCGGGCGCTCGGTGCTCTTCGAGGGCGCGCAGGGCACCATGCTCGACATCGACCACGGGACGTACCCGTTCATCACCTCGTCCAGCACCACCTCGGGCGGGGCTTCCACCGGGACCGGGGTGCCGCCCACCAAGCTCGACGGCGTGCTCGGCATCTCCAAGGCCTACTGCACCCGCGTCGGCGGCGGGCCGTTCATGACCGAGGTCGACGGCGAGATGGCGGACCGGCTCCGCGCCCGTGGCAACGAGTACGGGGCGGTGACCGGCCGGGCGCGCCGCTGCGGGTGGGTCGACGCGGTGGCCCTGCGCTACGCGGCCCGCATCAACGGGCTCGACACCATCGCGCTCACCAAGCTCGACGTGCTCGACGGCTGCGAGACGGTGCGCGTCTGCGTGGGCTACCGCTACGCGGGCGAGGTGCTGACCGACTTCCCGGAGGAGGAGCGGATCTGGCACGAGGCGGAGCCGGTCTACGAGGAGCTCTCCGGCTGGCAGACCTCGACCCACGGCATGCGGGACTACGCGGAGCTGCCGTCCAAGGCGCGCGAGTACGTGGAGCGCCTCGCGGAGCTGGTGGGCGTGGGCTTCTCGCTGGTCTCCACCGGGGCGGTGCGCGACGAGACGATCCTGGTGAACGACTCGGTGCTCACCCGCTGGTACCCGGCCCTGCGGAGCGCGCTGCCCGCGCACTAGCTCCCGAGCTCATGGCCCTCAAGATCCTGATCGTCGACGACGAGGAGCCGGCCCGCCAGGGACTCACCCAGCTCCTGGCCCGCTGGGGCTACGAGGTCGACGAGGCGGCCGACGGGCAGGAGGCCCTCGCCAAGGCCGCGTCGGGCCTGCCCGCGGTGGTGCTCTCGGACCTGGTGATGCCCCGGATGGACGGGCTCGAGCTGCTCCGCGCGCTCAAGACCGACGTGCCGTTCGCCTCCGTCATCCTGCTCACCGGGCAGGGCTCGATCGACACCGCGGTGACCGCGATGAAGGAGGGGGCCTACGACTACCTGACCAAGCCGGTGGACGTGGCGCGCCTGCGCGTGCTCATCCCCAAGGCGGCCGAACGAGGCGAGGCGCTTCGGGAAGTCGCGCTGCTCCGGCGCAAGCTGAGCCAGGTGTGGGGCATGGGGCGCCTGGTGGGCACCAGCCACGGCATGCAGGAGGTCTATCGCCTCATCGAGGTGGCGGCGCCGACCCCGGCCGCGGTGCTGATCAGCGGCGAGAGCGGCACCGGCAAGGAGCTGGTGGCGCGCACGCTGCACGACCTCTCCCCGCGCTCCAAGGGGCCGTTCGTGGCCGTCAACTGCGCGGCGATCCCGGAGACCCTGCTGGAGAGCGAGATCTTCGGTCACGAGAAGGGCGCCTTCACCGGCGCGCTCGAGCGGCGGCCCGGCTGCTTCGAGCTCGCCCACGAGGGCACCATCTTCCTCGACGAGATCGCGGAGATGAACCCGGGCACCCAGGCCAAGTTCCTGCGCATCCTCCAGGACAACACGGTGCGGCGCCTCGGGGGCAAGACCGAGATCAAGGTCGACGTGCGGGTGCTGGCCGCCACCAACAAGGACCCGGTGAAGGCGATCCAGGAGGGGACGTTCCGCGAGGACCTCTACTATCGCCTCAACGTGGTGAGCCTGAACCTGCCGCCCCTGCGCGAGCGGCGCGACGATATCCCGGCCCTGGTGCAGGCCTTCATCGAGGAGTTCAACGCGCGTTACGACAAGCACATTCGGTCCGTCGACGAGGCGGTGCTGAACGGGCTCATCGCCTCGCCGTGGCCGGGCAACGTCCGCGAGCTGCGCAACGTGCTGGAGCGCGCCATCATCGTGTGCGACGGGGACACCATCCAGCCCAAGCACGTTCCCCCGCGGCCGTCTCTACGCGCGGCGGAGAGCCCCGACGGGCCGGACACGGTGTCGTTCCGGGTGGGCACGAGCCTCGAGGACGCGGAGAAGGCGCTGATCATCAAGACCCTCGCCGCCAACGGCAACAACAAGACGCGCGCCGCCGACGTGCTGGGCATCAGCCTCAAGACCCTCCACAACAAGCTCAAGGCCTACGGCACCTAGCATGCGGCTCGGAGTTCGCGGGCGCGAGGCGCTGGTCGTCAGTCTCCTCACCCTGCTGGTGGTGGCCACCGCCACCGCGATCCATCTGTCCCAGGTGAGCCGCGTGGTGGTGCAGGAGGCGGTGAAGCAGGCCGAGCTGATCGCCAAGCAGATCTACGCCCAGAGCGGCCGCGCGCTGCAGCGCGCCTCCGGGGCCGATCCCCTCGAGGCGCTGCGGGAAGACCCGGAGCTGCGGAGCTTCCTGGACAGCAGCGTGGGCTACTCCCCGCACCTGCTCTACGCCCTGATCTCGGACGCGCAGGGCACGGTGGTGCTGCACACCGAGCGGCGCAAGGAGGGCCAGCACGCCGCCGACCGGCCGAGCCTCGAGGGGCTGCTGAAGCTCGACACCCTGAGCCGGTTCTCCGCCCTCTACAACGCGGGCCGCACCTACGAGACCACGCTGCCGGTCACCCTGAACGACCGCTTCTTCGGCTCGATCCGGCTCGGGGTCTCGACCACGCTCCTGCGCCGCGAGGTGACCGCGTCGCTGCAGCAGAGCCTCGCGGTGGCCGCGGTGGCCCTGCCGCTCGCCTGGCTGGCCGCGATGGTGATGGCCCAGCTCACCGTCCGCCCGATCCGGGCGATCGTGGGCCAGGTCGACCGCATCCGGCGCGGCGAGCCGGTGGAGCCCGCCGCGGTGGTGGCGGGCGGCGACGAGTTCCAGGAGCTGTCGGCCCAGCTCTCGCGTCTCGGCCGCGAGCTCCAGGCCGATCGGCTCGCCACCCTCAGCGAGAAGGCGCACCTGCAGCAGGTGGTCGACCAGCTCGAGGACGGGGTGATCTTCCTCAACCCGGAGCGCCGCGTGCTGTTCATGAACCGGGTGGCGGAGGGAGTGGTCGGCCTCTCGCTGGAGCAGACGGTGGGGTTGGCCATTCACGAGGTGCTCGATCCCGCGCACCCGCTGCTGCCCTTCATCGACCAGGTGGTCGGCGGCACCGCCGGCATCCGGAACGCCACCGTGGTGCTGCCCCAGGACGGCCGCGAGAAGGAGTTCCTGGTCTCCGCCTTCCACATGGAGGACGCCCACCGGGTGATGGGCGTGGCGGTGCTCCTGAAAGATCTCGAGTCGGTGAAGACGGTCCAGTCGCTGGTGAGCTACTCCGCGAAGCTGGCCGCCCTCGGGCGCCTCACCTCCGGCGTCGCCCACGAGGTGAAGAACCCGCTCAACGCGATGATGATCCACGTGGAGCTGCTGAAGGAGCGGCTGGAGGATGCCGATCCCGACGTGCGCCAGAGCCTCGAGGTGATCGGCAGCGAGATCCGCCGCCTGGACCGGGTGGTGCAGGGCTTCCTCAAGTTCATGCGCCCGCAGGAGCTGACCCTCAAGCCGGTGGACCTCAACTCGATGCTGCAGAGTGTGGGGGCGCTGCTGGAGGCGGAGGGGCAGAGTCGCGGGGTGCGCCTGGTGATGGACCTCGACGCGGGCCTGCCCAGCGTGAGCGGGGACGAGGAGCTGCTGCGTCAGGCCTTCATCAACATCGTCCAGAACGCGGTGCAAGCGATGCCGAACGGCGGCGCGGTGCGCATCCGCACCCGCGCCGAAGGGCTCGAGCTGGTGCGGGTGACCGTGACCGACCAGGGCGTGGGCATCGCCCCGGAGGACGTCGACAAGATCTTCAAGCTCTACTACACGAGCAAGCCCGGCGGCAGCGGCATCGGCCTCTCGGTGGTGTACCGCATCGTGCAGCTCCACGACGGCAGCGTCGAGGCCAAGTCGCAGGTGGGCAAGGGTACCGCCCTGATCGTGCGGTTGCCGGTCCGGTGAAGGCGATGTCCTCCGCGCTCCGGCTCTGGGTGCTCGCCGCGCTGCTGGGTGGCTGCGCGAGCGTGGGCGAGCTGTTCCTGCCCGCGCCGGCCGGCACGCCGCGGCCGCCGATGGTGGCCGACGAGGAGCCCGCGCCCGCTCCCTCGCGTCCGGCGCCGGTGGCCCGCGAGCCGATGCCGCCGTCCTCGCCGTCCCGCCCGAGCCCGCCGGCCACGACTCCGGTGCCCTCGCCTCCGCCGGCGACAGCGCCGCCCCCGGCCACCTCGCCCGCGCCGCCGCGGACCGCCAACATTCCCCGCGAGCCGTCGACGCCGGCCCCGGTGCTGGCGCCGCAGGCGAGCGCGGAGGAGGAGCAGCGGATCAAGACCCAGGCGGAGCGGCGCATCGAGGGGACCGAGCGGATCGTGCAGAAGATCGATCCCGCTCGCCTGGCGCGCGAGCAGCGAGAGAACTACTCGACGATCCAGTCCTTTCTCTCCAAGGCCCGGGAGGCGCTGTCCGCCCGGGACGTGCAGCGGGCCTTCACTCTCGCCGACAAGGCGTATCTGCTCGCGGACGAGCTATCGAAGGGCCCGCGATGAGGCGTGTAAAAGCTTACTCGCCCCGGTAAGTGTTTCCGGCCCTTCATCTGCGCGGGCCGCGCCTGGCAGCCGTAAGCCTTCGCCACACCGCGCTACACGCAACTTGCATGCATGGCACGGTGGTTGCGAACCATCCTCCGGAAATCAAGACGTCGGGGAGGGGAGCGCATGCGCAGCCGGGACATCGCGGGCATGATCCTCGGGCTCACCGTGGGCGCAGCCGCCAGCGCCTGCACGATCGATCCCCCGGCCGGCACTCCTCCGGCGCCGATGGCGGGGGCGCTCGAGGGTGGCCCGCGTGAGGTCGCGTTCGGACGCACCGGGCCCGAGGTCGTCAACAACCCGCAGCTCCGCGACAAGATCCGCCAGATGTTCGGCAGCGACTGGGGACCGGGCGGCAAGCTGGTGCGCGGCGCGGAGCCCTTCTTCGGCCGCACCGAGCCGCCGCGCGGCATCCGCATCGGCGATCGTAACTACATCGCGGTGACCGGCTGCGCGCCGGATCGCTGCCAGGCCGACCGCGTGCTGCTGCTGATCCAGGAGAGCGGCGAGTCGCTGCTCGCGCGCCTCGACGAGGGCGGCTTCTCGCACTACTACGCGTACGGCGGCAACTGGGGCCTCGCGGGCTCGACGGCGCAGGCCGCCGATAGCGGCCTCCGGGCCCTCCAGCGGACGGGAGACCCGTATCCGAAGTTTTGACCGGCCGGCAATCTTGACCCGCTCCCGTCCGCCCGCTATGCTGAGCGCTGCCCTTCTGACCCGTTGGTTCTCGTTGGCGCGATGCGCAATGTCCAGACCGAGCTCGAGATGCTTGCATACGACACGCACCGTCCGCCGCGGACGGGGGCGCGACGCATGAGCGACCTGGCTCGCCTGCTGGGCTGGGTGGAGGAGTGGGCGGCCGGTGACGGCCTCTTGCTCCTGATGACCGACTACGACGGAACCCTGACCCCGATCGTGGACGACCCCGCGGACGCGATCCTGGCCGACGACACCCGGGAGCAGCTTCTGCGAATCGCGCGCTCGCCCCGGGGCTCGGTCGCGGTGATCTCGGGCCGCGGCCTCGAGGACCTCCGGACCCGGGTGGGCGTCCCGGAGGTGATCTACGCGGGCTGCCACGGGCTCGAGATCATGGGCCCGGGGCTCGAGTTCCGCCATCCCGACGCGCTGGCCCAGCAATCGATGCTGTGGGCGGTGGGCGAGATCCTGGTGCGGCGCGCCCCCGCGGTGAGCGGCATGCGGGTCGAGCCCAAGGGCCTCGCGGTGGCCGTCCACTACCGGCACGTGCCACCGGACGAGATCCGCCGGGTGGAGATCGAGCTGGCCCGCGCCATTCGCGAGCAGGGGAGCCGGCTCAAGATCTTCCACGGGACGAAGGTGATCGAGGTGCTGCCCCAGGTGGCGTGGACCAAGGGGGAGTGCGCGCGCTTCATCCAGGAGCACGTGCTGCCCTCGGGGTCGGGCCCCGCGCTCAGCCCTCCGCTCTGGATGTACCTGGGCGACGACTGGACCGACGAGCACGCCTTCGAGGTGCTGAGCGGGCTGGCCCTGACCGTCCGGGTCGGCGACCTGGTGCCCTCGTCCAAGGCCGCCTACCGCCTGAAGGACGTGGCCGAGGTGCGCGAGCTGCTGGCCGCGATGGCGGCCGGCCTCACGGTGGGGAGCCGGGCATGAAGTTCCAGCTCCGGCTCGTGGCCGGCCTCTGGCTGGCGTGCCTGATCGTGGTGGGCGCGTTCGCGTACTTCCAGTTCGTGGAGGACCGCGAGCGGCTCACCGCGGAGCTCGACCGCCGCGCCTCGCTGGTGAGCGAGGGTCTGAAGGAGGCCCTCGAGCCCGCGCTCGGCCCGCGCGTGAGCAAGCCGCAGGTGGACCGCCTCATCAAGAAGTTCAGCAAGCCGGACCTGGGCCTGGCGGTGTACGACCGGGTGGCGTCGCTGATCGCGGCCACCCCGCAGGTGGCCAAGCAGCTCGAGAACCCGCCGCCGGAGGCCACCTGGGCGCTGACCTCCGGCGCGGTGCAGACCGGCTTCCGCAAGGTCGGCGGCACCCTGCGCTACGTCTACGCGGATCCGATCGTGCGCGACGAGAAGTCCGCCGGCGCGCTGGTGGTGTTCCTCGACGCGAGCGACCTCGAGACCGCGGAGTGGGAGCTCTGGCGCTTCAACGCCATTCGCTTCGTGGTGCTGGCCCTCGCCCTGGCGCTGATCGCGCTCGTGGTGGTGCGCATGAGCCTGACCCAGCCGCTGGCCAAGATGGCGCGCTGGACCAAGGCGGTCCGCCGCGGCCACGCCATCGAGCCCCCCGAGCTGCCCGACGAGAGCCTCTTCGGCCCCATCGCGCGCGAGGTCACGGTGCTGGCCAAGAACCTCCAGCGCGCGAAGGCCGCCGCGGAGGAGGAGGCCGCGCTCCGCCTCATCGGCCAGACCCTGTGGACCGAGGAGCGGCTCAAGCAGTTCGCCAAGATGCGCCTGGGCGAGCGCCCCCTGGTGGTGGTGTCCAACCGCGAGCCGGTGAGCCACGTGTGGAAGGAGGGCCAGATCCAGGTGGTGACGCCGGCCAGTGGTCTGGTGACCGCGATGGACCCGGTGATGCGCGCCTGCGGCGGAGTGTGGGTGGCGCAGGCCAGCGGCGACGCGGACCGCGAGACCGCGGATGCGCGCGGGCGCCTGCGGGTGCCGCCCGACGACCCGCGCTTCACCCTGAAGCGCGTGTGGCTCACCCCCGAGGAGGAGGCCGGCTACTACTACGGCTTCTCCAACGAGGGGCTATGGCCGCTGTGCCACATCGTGCACAACCGCCCGCTCTTCCGCCCGGAGGACTGGGCCCAGTACCGGGCGGTGAACGAGAAGTTCGCGGCCGCGGTGCTGGAGGAGATCGCGGGGACCGAGTCCCCGATGGTCCTGATCCAGGACTACCACTTCGCGCTGCTTCCGGGCCTCATCAAGCGGGAGCGGCCCGACGCGCGCACCGCGATCTTCTGGCACATCCCGTGGCCGAACTTCGAGGCGTTCTCGATCTGCCCCTGGCAGGACGATCTGCTGCTCGGCATGCTGGGCGCGGACCTGATCGGCTTCCACACCCAGTACTACTGCAACAACTTCCTGGACACGGTGGAGCGCGCCATCGAGGCCCGCATCGACTGGGAGCGCTTCTCGGTCACGCGCGGCCAGCACGTCACCTCGGTGAAGCCGTTCCCGATCAGCGTGGCCCCCGGCTTTGTGGACAACCCGCCCACCACCACCCGGCAGGCGCTCCTCGACAGCCTCGAGACACCGGCGGAATTCCTCGGGGTGGGGGTGGAGCGGCTCGACTACACCAAGGGTCTCCCCGAGCGCTTCCGGGCCCTGGGCCGCTTCTTCGAGCGGTTCCCGGAGTATCGCGAGCGGGTGACGTTCGTGCAGCTCGCGGCCCCGAGCCGTAGCACGATCCCGCGCTACCAGGCGCTGGAGGCCGAGGTGGACGCGGCGGTGCAGGAGGTGAACGGCACCTACCAGACCAAGCGCTGGAAGCCGATCCTGTACCTCAAGCGCCACCACGAGCACCGGGACATCTGGCCCTTCTACCGGCACGCCGACTTCTGCATGGTGACGTCGCTTCACGACGGGATGAACCTGGTGGCCAAGGAGTTCATCTCGGTGCGCGACGACGAGGACGGCGCGCTGATCCTGAGCCAGTTCACCGGCGCGTCCTCCGAGCTGCGCGACGCGATCCTGGTGAACCCGTACGACATCGACGGCATGGCGGAGGCGATCCGCGCCGCGGTGGCGATGCCGGCGGAGGAGCGCCGGGCGCGGATGGCCCGGATGCGCCAGGCGGTGCGGGAGCACAACATCTACCGCTGGGCGGGCCTGCTGCTGAGCGAGCTGGAGCGCATCCCCGAGGTCTCGCTGAGCGCCAGCGGCTCGGTGTCCTGAGCCCGGCCGGCCGCCGGAGGCCGGTGGAAACACGAAGGGGGAGGGACCCGTGAGGTCCCTCCCCCTTCTGACGTCCAGACCGGCCCTCTCGCCCTGCCCTCTCCCCGCTGGGGAGAGGGAGAGATGGGGAGGCTTAGTCCTGGTCGACCAGCATCTTCACCGTCACCCGGCGCTTCTTCTCGTCGGGGCTCTCCTTGGCGGTGATGGGGCCGAGGCCCACCGCGTGCAACCGGGATAGCTGCACGCCCTTCTCTACCAGGTAGCGGCGCACCGCCTCGACGCGACGCTGGCTGAGGCCATAGTTGTAGTCCACGGTCCCCTTCGGGTCGGTGTAGCCGCCCAGCTCCACGATCAGGGTCGGGTTGGCCTGGAGCTCCTTCACCACGCCGGCCAGCGCGGTCTGCGCCCCGTCCGTCAGATCGGCCTTGTCGAAGCCGAAGTAGACCTCCAGGGTGTCGGCCGTCTTCTGGTTGTAGCGGTTCGACCAGAGGCGGGTCAGGCGGGTATCCACCCCCTCGGCCTTGGTCATGGCGGCATCGGCGCGGTTCTTGGCATCGGCCACGGCGCCCTCCAGGCTCTTCACCTGGGTGGTCACGCCCTTGACCTCGGTGCTGACCCCCTCGACCTGACCCTCGACCTTCACGAAGCGCTGATCGATGACGGCATCGGACTTCGTGAACTGCTCGCGGACCCAGTCCTTGGTGGCGCAGCCCGACACCAGCAGCACCGCTGCTGGCATCAGCACGCCGATCTTCATCATCTGTCGCATAACCCCGCCTCCTTTGTGGGCGTTGGCCAACGTATGGAACGAATGCGAAGCTGCTTGGGAGAGCAACAACCACGCCAGTCTGGGGCCCCGCCCGCAGTCATGACGCACCGGGACGGGTTTTTCAGATGTGGCGTCTACTTGGCGGGCGGGAGCTGCGCCGCCCAGGGAGCGAGTGTCCTCCGGGCAGGCGTGCGATTTCATCAAGATTACATGATCCGTGTAATCGTTACATGCCCGGTTGGGCGCCCTAGTGGACCGGCGCCGGCATGTGGATATAGAGGTCCTGCTTGGTCGGCTTGAGGCCGAGCAGCGGCCGGGGGGGCTTCATCTCGTACCGGACGGGCTTGAGGTGGTCGGCGTACTGCCGCTCGGTGTTGTAGACCGTGCTGAACTTCCAGAGCATGCGGAGGTAGTTGGTCTGGCCCCGGGAGGCCGCCCGGAGCGCGGCCCCCCCATAGAGCTTGAGCGCCCCCCAGCCCAGGTGCTTGCGGTTGAGGACGGACTGGGTGTTGACCAGCAGCTCGTAGAACCGCTTGAGCGGGACCTTGGTCGGCAGCACCGCGTGCTGCACGTCGAAGAGCCGGTAGTCCCGGGAGGTGAGCTGCCGGGACTCCGTCAGCCAGAGCTCGGTGCCGGGGTAGGGGGTGGCCACCGTGAGGTGCACCACCTCGGGGACGGAGAGGGCCCAGTCGCGGACCGCGGCGAACCGGGCCTCGTCCCAGCTGGGGTCGGCGATGATGTTGATGGCGACCGTGAGCCCGAGCGAGCGGGCGATCTCCAGCGCGCGCAGGTTCTCGTTGAGGGTGACCCGCTTGCGGTGGGCCTTGAGGGCGTCCTCGTCGAGGGCCTCGATCCCGAGGAACATGTAGTAGAGGCCGAGCCGCTTCCAGCGGGCGAACAGCTCCTGGTTCTTGATCAGCACGTCGCAGCGGGTTTCCAGGTAGTACTGCTTGCGGATGCGCCGCCGCTCGATCTCGGACGCGATCGCGTCGCCGTGCTCGGCGTGGATGAAGGCCACGTCGTCCACGATGAACACGTTGGGCTCGCGGATGCGCGCCAGGTCCTCGCCCGCCGCCTCCGGCGAGCCCTTCCGGTAGCTGCGCCCGTAGAAGGTCCACGCGCTGCAGAAGGAGCAGTCCCAGGGGCAGCCGCGGGTGAACTCCACCGAGGCGCACGGGTCGAGCACCCCGATGAAGTACTTGTGCCGCTTGCGCCCGAGGTCGCGCGCGGGCATGAAGCGGTCGAGGTCGTCGAGCAGCGTGGGGCTCGGTCCCGCCCCGCTCGTGGTCACCACCCCGGGCAGGGTGCAGAGCTTCGGATCGCCGATGGCCTCCAGCACCCGCGGAGCGATGATCTCGCCCTCGCCGCGCACGATGCAGTCGATCGTGCCCTCCGCGTGCTCGAGGAACTCCGCCGCGACGAAGGAGGCGCTGTGGCCGCCCACGAACACGAAGGTGTCGGGACGCTTCGCCTTCGTCTCCTTGGAGAGATCGATCACCTCGGGCACGTTCGCGAGGTAGTTCACCGAGAAGCCGACCGCCTGCGGCGCGAAGTCCGCGAGCTCCTTCCAGTAGTCGGCGTGCGAGAAGATCTGCAGGTCGAGCAGGCGGACCTCGTGACCCGCCGCGCGCACCGCGGCCGCCACTCGCTCGAGGCCGAGCGGCTCGAGCCGCAGGTAGAGTTCGGAGTACATCAGGGGACTCGGGTGCACGAGCAGCACGCGCATGGCGTCGACTCCTTTCGCACGCATCATACGTGAGAGGCAGGCCCGGCGCCTCCAAGCCCGTGTCGGGGCCGCCCGCCAAGTGCCTCCGGGGAAAGAAAAAAATACCCAATTTCATGTAAGGGTTACACGACAAGTGTCAGCCTTGTGACGCGCTCGGTCAGCCCAAGGCGGCCGCGTTCGCGCCTAAATTGGCGGAATGCCGCGGTTCCATTTTCCGCGCCGCCCGTGCCCGCGCTGGCATTGCGGTTGCCTAGGGAAACGATCGGGGCGTGACCAGCATGGCGACGATCCGGATGAAGGGCAGGGGCAAGAGCGAGGCGGTGGAGACGCCGTCCCGCCTGCTGCTCGTCGACCCCTACGGCGGCAGCCGCGAGGGCCTGGGCGCGGCCCTGCGGGGCGGCGGGCTCCTCGTGGAGACGGCCGCGAGCGCGCCGGAGGCGCTGGCCAAGATGGAGGCCGGCGAGGTGGACCTGGCGATCGTCGACCTGGACCTGCCCCCCACGCACGGCCTCGCCGAGGACGGCTGGGACCTGGTGGACCTGCTCCGCGCGGCCAGGCCGGCCCTGCCGTTGATCCTGATCGCCGCCGATTGCGAGCCCCACACGCAGGCCGAAGCGCTCCGCCTCGGGGCGCGCCTGCTCGAGAAGCCCATCAACCCGCGGGAGCTGCGGACCCTCGTGTCCGCCCTGCGTTCGGAGACTGCACCAGCATGAAGCGCGCATCGATCGGCCTCGGCATCCTCGTCACCTTCTTCCTCCTCGCGATGTTCCTGATGGCCGACGCGGAAGTCCCCGCGGTGGACGACGCCGCGGTCGTCAGCACCAGCGCCGCCCGCTGATCGTCTGACCGTCTCACCCCGGGCGGCCGCGATTCCCCGCCGCCGGGTCCGGTACACCCGCCTCTCGTGTTCCGCCACGTCACCGAGTGGGGTACCATGCCGTTCGTGACCGATGGAGGCGGCCGCGAGGTGGCCATGATGCTCGTCGCATATCCCTGGGTGATTCTCCTGGCCGCGGGCTGGGTCGTCGGCGCCGTCTTCGTGGGGACGGTCGGCGGCGCCACACGCGGGGTCCAGGGCTTCTTCGTGTGGACGCTCGCCGCGCTGATGTTCTCGCCGCTGCTCGCCTTGCTCGGGCTCATCGCGGTGCTGCTGGGCGATCTGGTGCGCGAGATCGAGATCAAGGCCATTCACGGGCCGGAGGAGCTGCCGCTGCCGCCGCCGCGGCGTCAGTCCGGACGCTTCGCGCACCTCGCGGGAGAGGACGAATAGGGGAGAGGGCATGACCACGATCGGGATCCTGCATCCAGGCGACATGGGCAGCGTGGTGGGCGCGTGCGCGGTGGCCGCCGGGGCGCGGGTGCGGTGGGCCGCGGAGGGGCGCAGCGCGGGCAGCCGCGAGCGCGCCGCCGTGGCGGGCCTGGAGGACGCGGGCACGGTGGCGGCGCTGGTAAGGGCCAGCGACGTGGTGCTGTCGGTGTGCCCGCCGCACGCGGCCCTCGACCTCGCCCGCGAGGTGGCGCGCCTGGGCTTCGGCGGCCTCTTCATCGACGCCAACGCGGTGGCGCCCGCCACCGGGCGCGAGATCGGCGCGGTGGTGGAGACGGCCGGCGCCACCTTCGTGGACGGCGGCCTGATCGGTCCGCCGCCCCGCAGCGCGGGCTCGACGCGCCTCTACCTCTCGGGTCGGGAGGCCAAGCGGGCGGCCGCCCTGTTCGAGGGCAGCGCCCTCGAGGCGATCGCCATCGGCGATGGGGCCGGCGCGGCCTCCGCGCTCAAGATGGCCTACGCCGCATACACCAAGGGCTCCTCGGCCCTCCTCATGGCCATCCGCGCGCTCGCGGCGACCGAGGGCGTGGACGACGCGCTCCTGGCCGAGTGGCGCCGCTCGCAGCCGGAGCTGCCGAAGCGCTCCGAGGCCGCCGCGCGCGACAACGCGCGCAAGGCGTGGCGCTTCGTGGGCGAGATGGAGGAGATCGCCGCCACCTTCGAGGCCGCAGGGCTGCCCGGCGGCTTCCACCAGGCGGCGGCGGTCATCTACGACCGGCTCGCCGGCTACAAGGATGCGAGCACGCCGCCCGCGATGGCGGACGTGGTGGCCCCGCTCATCCGACGGCCGACGCGGTAGCGGGCGGGAGGAGGGCGTCATGGTCAAGGTCGCACTGTACGTGCAGCTCGAGGCGAAGCCCGGCAAGGAAAGCGAGGTCGAGTCCTTCCTGAAGGGCGGCCTCGCGGTGGTCCAGGAGGAGCCGGCCACGATCGCGTGGTTCGCGCTGCGTCTGGGCCCCCGCATCTTCGGCATCTTCGACGCATTCCCGGACGAGCCCGGCCGCCAGGCACATCTGTCGGGCCGAGTCGCCGCCGCGCTCATGGCGAAGGCGGGCGATCTCCTCGCCAGGCCGCCCGTCATCGAGAAGGTCGACGTGCTCGCGGCGAAGCTGCCCGGGTAGCCCGCGCCGGATGCCAGGCAAGAAGCCATCCGCCCGCAAGCCGAGCGGGTCGAAGGCACGAGGCGCCAACCCGCGCGAGGACGCCAAGCCCCGGCGCGTGCCGCCGTCGCCGATCGTGTTCGAGCAGCCGGGCACGCTCAGCTTCGCGATCATCCGCCCGCGCGGCAGGCTCGCGAGGCGGCGTCTCGGAACGCCCGATCGTGATCGAGTCGGCGGCTGTTCCCCGCCGAGAGCTCAGAGCACCTGGCTCGTAAGCACCGCCCGTTCGTCGGTCTCTCGGCACTGGATCGGCGGAGCTTTCTGCTCGCGGGCGTGGCGGCCATTTGCCCAGGCTGCTCGGGCGCGACGTCGCGCTCGCCGGAGGCCCGGCGCATGGTCGACTTCGCGGTGGTGGTCCGCGGCGGACGCGTGATCGATCCCAGCCAGGGCCTCGACACGTCGCTGGACCTTGCGATCGACGGGACCCGCATCGCTGCGATCGGCCCCAACCTGCGCGGGCACGTCGTCCTCGATGCCACGGGGTGCGTGGTCGCTCCGGGGTTCATCGACCTGCACAGCCACGCGCAGACCGTGGGGGGTCACTGATTGCAGGCGTTCGACGGCGTCACGACCACTCTCGAGCTGGAGATGGGCGCGATGCCCGTGTCGGCGGCGTATGCCCAGGCGAGCGTCGAGGGCCGGCCCTTGAACTATGGGTACTCCGCCTCCTGGGCGGCCACCCGGATCGAGGTGCTCACCGGCTACCGAGGCGCCGGGCGATCGATGCTGGCCCGCTTCGCCGATCCAGGCTGGCAGCGCGAAGCGACCGCCAGCGAGCAGGATCGTATCCTCGGACGCCTGGAGGAGGAGCTGGCCGCGGGCGCCCTCGGCATCGGGGTGCTGGTGGGTTACGCGCCGGGGACCGGGCCCGAGGAGTATCTACGCGTCGCACGCCTGGCGGCCGCCCGCCGTGTGCCGACGTTTACTCACGTGCGGGACCTCGTCGAGTTCGCTCCCGATACCCGCATGGACGGCGCCGAAGAGCTGGTGCGCGCCGCGGGCGAGACCGGGGCCCACATGCACTACTGCCACGTCAACAGCACGTCGGGGCGTCATGTCGACCGGGTTCTCGCCCTCGTCGACCGGGTGCGTCGCGCGGGGGCGATCGTGACCACGGAGGCGTATCCCTATGGCGCCGGCATGACGGCCATCGGCGCCGCGTTCCTCGCTCCCGAGCGACTGGCCGAGCGGGGCATCCGCCCGACTGATCTCGTCTACGCGCCGACGAATGAGCGGGTACGCGACGTGGAGCACCTCACTCGCTTGCGGGCCGCCGATCCAGGCGGCCTCTGCATCGTGCACTCGCTCGACGAGACACAGGCGGCGGACGTGGCGGTGATGCGCGCCTCGCTCGTCCACGAGGACACCATGGTGGCGAGTGACGCGATGCCGTTGACCTGGCTCGGGCCGGCCACCGATCGGGCGTGGCCTCTGCCCCCGAGTGCCCTCACGCACCCGCGCACCGCGGGCACGTTCGCGCACTCCTATCGGCACCTGGTCGGCGAGGGCGCGCTCAGCATTGCCGAGTTCATCCGGCGCGCGAGCCTGCTCCCGGCCCGCGTGGTCGCGACCGCCCTCGGCGGTGGTGTCCGGAAGGGCACGCTCACCCTGGGGGCGGACGCTGACGTCGTGGCACTCGAGCCGGATGCGTTCCGCGACCGGGCGACCTACGAGGCGTCGACGCGGCCGTCGACGGGGGTTCGGCATCTCCTGGTCGGGGGGGAGCCCGTCGTGCGTGACGGTGATCTGGTGCTCCATGCTCGACCCGGCCGACCCGTACGACGATCCTGAACGAGTGGGCGATCCAGCGTCCTAGCGGAGCGCGCTCGCGATGACCAACAGCATGAGTACCGTCGTCGATAGCCGCGACGTCAGGCGCATCGCGTGCGGGCTGCGCCTAGAGGCCAAGCTTGCGGAGCCCCTCCAGGCTCAGCGTGACGCCGGGAATCTCGTGCTCCCGGTGGGTCCGCAAGGCGCGCACGGCCTCCTCGATGCGGGCCGGCGGGATCGCGGCCTGCCCGAGCAGGGATCTGAGGCCATCTTCCGTCGTGATGCGGAGGTCGGCGTTGCCCGTCGGCGTGAACATCACATCGTAGGTCGAGACGCCGGCCCACCGAATCCACAGGCGACCGACTCGGTGCGTGACCGGAGGAGTATCTGCGCGGTGCGAGGTGGTGGCACGCGTCATCGGTCGACCGTCGCGGCTCGAGCGGTCTCCCAGGTCCAGACCCATCCACTCGAGAGAGGGATCTGCCGGTCCTGCGGAATGGCGGACAGCGGGCACGACGCCACGGCAGGGCCCTCGAACCGGAAGACGACCCCGTCCCCATCGATCCGCCAAACGCTGGCGTCCACCGCCCCGGGGCGCAGGTTCGGCACCAGAAAGTACAGGCGCCCCTTCGCGCCTTCCTTGAAGGCGGGAAGCGCGGCGGGCCGCACCGGAAACTTCATCCAGCCGTCTCGATACTCCTCCGGCAAGTGCATGGCGGTGGGATACCCTTCGCAGGAGATATGCCACTCGTAAAACGCCGGTACGATGGAGACTTGCGGCGCGTGCGAACTTTGCGCAGAGAACGGCACTTCTCAAGGAGGGAGGACCGGTGCGCTTTCAGTCGCCACGGATACCCGGTAAGTCTTGCCGCTCCTCGAGGAGCACGGTGAGCGTGAAGCGTGCTCGAGGTGCCGGCCAATGAGGACGGTCATCGGCCTTGCGCTGTTGTTGCTCGGTACCTCGAATGCCTATTCCCAGAGCGCCTGGACCCTCTGGGCCCGGACGTGCGATCTCAGGAGGCTCTCACAGTGCGACGCCCCCTGGTATCAAGCGCAGACATTCGAGGCGGAGCGGTGGTGCCGTGCCGCACGAACGTCTCGCAACGATGAGGCGTTGCGGCAGTCCGCCGAGAGCGGGAATCGGACGATTCGCGAGTATCAGTGCCGACCCGATACTGCGCCGCCACCAGGAGCAAAGGGAGCGAAATGATCACAAAGTGATAGAATCGCCCGCAAGTTCCTCGTCGGTGCCTGTCGAGCCGTTAGCTCAGTTGGTAGAGCACCTGACTTTTAGCGGACCCCCTGGTGCCCACCACGCACCGATCCCGGGTGCAAATTGCTATGTCGTGGCGATGTATTTCAGGAGCCTCCTTTTCCACATACGCGTTGGGACCCGCCCGAGATTGTTTTGCCGTGCCCGCACTGCGAGACCGGCCGACTTCGCCTCAGCGGTCGGCAGATTGAGTGGTGGGAGATGGGCTTCACCCTTGTTCTGTGGTGCCCCGCATGCGGCCAACGCGCTGACGTGCGCATCCCGCCGCGGGCAATAGCGTCGCGTCAACCATGAAGGCCTCCAGTCTCGTGTCCCATCGGTGGCCTACTTGGATCATGGCCGAGGACTTGGCGCTCCATGTCCCACACGTGAAAGCATTCAACGTGAAACTGCACCCCGACGCCACTAATGCCCGTCGCGTCCGTCACGCTTAGGCCCTCCATTACCATCTGGCTCTTGGTCACTGTTTCGCCGCAGCCATCACACGTCTCTCCATTGCCCGGGCCGCCCCACATGCGAGGAATGTGGTTGTTCGGGAGACGACCATCAGCGAGCTTTGCCTGAATCAGGAGTGTAAGGGCGGGCCTATCCATGCTAAACCTCCTGGCGTCCTACCGAGATGCGACACGCCAGATTCACCAGGGTCTTGGCGCCCGGGGGTGCGCCAACCCGAAGGCCGGGGTGCAGGCGCTGCTAGGATGCGCCGGTCGGCTTAGATGCGGCTATTGGACTAAGGTCGGATACTCACCCTAACCGTCACGGGCGGGCCGCGCCACCGGAGCAGACGTAGACAGAACAGCCTCAGCAGCAGGGTCCTACGGCATACGGTACTGGACGAAGGTCCAATGATGCGATGGCCGCGAGATGCTCTACAGTGCATGGGAAAGGGGGACCCTTCGTGTTCCGATCTTGGTTCCTGATTTCCTTCGTCATCCTATTCGTTGCCTGGGTACTTGGCGGGTTCGTCTTCCACGTCGC
>Ga0070705_100000696_pt1 | contig 19155 bp, 23 predicted proteins | sample KBSK5253metaG_FD_65455 | JGI IMG/M metagenome (GOLD analysis project Ga0070705, IMG submission 65455) | Corn, switchgrass and miscanthus rhizosphere microbial communities from Kellogg Biological Station, Michigan, USA - KBS K5-25-3 metaG | ecosystem: Host-associated > Plants > Roots >... | reverse complement strand
GTGAACGCTTCGGTGAACGCCGAAGTCGCCGGACTCTGGCAGGTGTTGTCATCAAAGTAACCGGCGGTGTTGAGCGGCCGCGCGCTCAACCCTTTCACGGGGATCAGATAACCGGCGCTTGTCAGCAGCCCCATCTTCATCAAATCTCTTCTGCTTAGCTGGGCTGCTATTAACTCCCGCCGATTCTTCTGTGCTTCAAGCGCTTCTCGTTCTCTCTTTCGATTGATTTTCGAAATGTACGCCATATGGCTCCTCCTCAGGGCATGGAAGAGACGTCACCCAGGACGTTCTCACATTGGTTGATTGATCTAAGCGCACAGGAGCGCACGGGAAAAAGCGGGGAATCCCGAGCCTCGACCGGTAGTGAGCGTTCACCAGAAATCCTGTCAATCGGCAAATCCACTACAGGAAGCCGGCGAGGTGCAGCCTGTGACCCTTAGACTGAGTTGAAACAAGTCTGAATTGTGAAATGCGTGCAACCTGTTGCGGCGTGAAGTCTATTACAGGGCACTCGCGGTGTCAACGAAAACATTGAAGATTACAGTCGAGGGTGGCCCTTCTCTCATACGTGAGTGCTGCGCGTCAATCGGTCCGGCTGCCGGGCGGCGCTGTATGGCGGAAGGCGAAGTAGATCAGGATCCCGATCGCCGCGGCGATCGCCGAATCGCGAGCCTGCCCGAGCGTGCTGTTCGCCAGAAGCCACGCGCATAGCATGAGCGCCGCAATTGCAACCGCGATGCCGCCCGGCGCTCGAAAGAGCGCGGGCAGTTCTCGCTCTCGGCGCCGCAACACCGGCAACGCCGCGCACGTTGCGACGTAGGTCAACAGGCGAGCAATCGCGCTGATGGTTGCGGCATAGACAAACGTGCCCGAGAGCGTCATCGCAAGCATAGCGGCCGCGGTGATCGCGATTGAAACGTGTGGCGTCCGAAAGCGACTGTGCACCCCGCCAATGAATCGTGGAAGCTCCAACCGCTCGGACATCGCGAAGGGCAGGCGCGATCCCGCGAGCAATATCACATTCAAGTTGCCGGCGATTGAAACCAACGCTCCAGCCGAGATGATCACTCCGCCCGCTGGGCCGAAGAAGTTTGTTGCCGCGTCGGCGAGTGGCCGCTTCGAAGTGCCAAGCTCTGGCAGCGTCCCAATGCACACCACCTGAATCAGGATGTAAACAACCGCGACTACCAAGACCGCGGTGACCAAAGCAAACGGCGCGTTGCGTCGCGGGTCGCGAGCCTCGCCGGCGGGGATGATCGCCATTTCGAACCCGCTGAACGCATAAATCAATAGCAGGCACGCCGATGAGAACTGACCGTATCCTGGCGCCGGCCCAAGCGAGTAGTTTTCCGGCTGAAGAAAGAACAGCCCGATTGCAATGAACAGCAGCAAAGGAATGAGCTTGCCGATGGTGAAGAAGTTGCTGACCATCGCGGCGTCGCGCACTCCGGCGATGTTCACCATCGCGATCACAATAACGATCAGCGTGATAATCGCAGCGCGAGGCGCACCGGAGCCGGCCGTGGGCCAGAAGAAACTCAGATAGCCGACAAGCAGATTGCAATTGGCAGCGAATGCGGTGAGTCGCGCAATCCAGATCAGCCATCCCACTTCAAATCCCACAAGCGGTCCGAACGCTTCTCGCGCGTACAGATAAGGCCCGCCGGTATCACTGAACCGGCTGCCCACTTCCGCGAAGCACAGAATGATCAGCGCGACCACCAGCGTGCACGCGCTGAAAGCGAAAAGCGAGTACGCGCCTATGCGCGCGAATACCTCTGACGGCAAGCCAAAGATTCCCGCGCCGATGATGCCGTTGACGGCAATCGCCGCAAGCTCCCAGCGGCGGATTCCTCGGACGAGACCTTCCTTTGTGGGTTCTGCCATCGAAGCGCTCAGTCGGTAGCCTGTTTGAAGCGCGAGCATACTAATGCTCGTAGCTGGTTTATTCAAAGCTCAAACGAGCGGTTTCTCGATCGCGGGCGCTGTCCTAAGGTGTGTTGCCGTGATTGAAACTCCAGGGACGCTCCCAAGTTCCAACCGCGTAGCGGCGCCCTCTCGATAGCTCGCGTAGTTTATGGATCACGCGGGCCGCGTAGCGGCTACCTTGTTGCATTCATAGGCATATGCGCCAAGAGGTAACCGCTACGCGGTCGGACGAGGTCCGGCAACACCCAAACTATCGAGAGGACACTGCTACGCGGTTTTCGTGCCTTATGGAGGTTGGCGAGTGAAACCACCACAAGACTTATTGGTAGCAACACAGATTAGGACAGCACGCGATCGCGGGACACGTCCTAATAAATGGAGCACACTTTCTGGACACTACCCGATCGCGAGGTCGCTTTCTACTCAGTCGTCCGTGCGCTAGAATGACGAACTCGATTTGTTTTGAATTCTCGTGGAGGTGAGCAGTGAGCGATCAAGATCAAACAGTCATAGTCATCAACAACGGGCCTTATCGAATAACGGGCGACAACATAACAATCAAGGACGTGGCCGGAAACACATTCGGGCTCGCGGGACGCACGGTGATCTCGCTTTGCCGCTGCGGGCATTCGCAAAACAAGCCGTTCTGCGACGGGACTCACGCGCGCGTGGGATTCCAATCCGAAGTCGAGGCGCGGGAACTCCCGCCTCCGGTTCCGAAGCCTCAGCCCTGAAGAGTGACACGTGACAAGACCAATCAGAATCGCAAATGGCCAGGGCTTTTGGGGTGATTCGCTTCAAGCCCCGATCGAACAGGTACGCCGTGGTCCGATAGACTATCTCGGGCTCGACTATCTGGCCGAGGTCACGATGTCGATCATGCAGAAGCAACGCTCGCGAGATCCGCGCTCGGGCTACGCGCGTGACTTCGTGCCGATGATCGAAGAAGTTCTTCCGGATCTCGTCGAACACAACATCAAAGTCGTCGCGAATGCCGGCGGCGTGAATCCTGAAGCTTGCCGCGACGCGGTGATTGAAGTCGCGCGGCGAAAAGGATTCGCCGGCAAGATCAAAGTTGGCATCGTCGCGGGCGACGATGTGATGGATCGACTCGATGACTTCATCGCGCGCGGCATCGAGTTGAAGAACCTCGACACCGGCGAGCCGCTGTCGTCGGTTCGGTCTCGCGTTCAAAGCGCCAATATTTATTTCGGCGGGCGGCCTGTCGCCGAGTGCCTCGGCAAGGGAGGCCAGATCGTAATCGCCGGCCGCGTGACCGACACGGGGTTAACGCTCGGCCCAATGATTCACGAATTCGGATGGGCCGAAGACGATTGGAATAAGCTCGCTGCCGGAACCATCGCCGGTCACACCGTCGAATGCGGAGCGCAATGCACCGGCGGAAATTGCATGATCGATTGGGAAGCGATTCCAAACGGTGCGGACATCGGGTACCCGGTGATCGAAGCGAATCCCGACGGCACATTCGTAATCACCAAGCACGAAGGCACCGGCGGACGCATAACAGTCGCGGGAATTAAAGAACAACTCCTTTATGAAATGGGAGATCCTCGCGAGTACATAACGCCTGATTGCGTCGCCGATTTCACAAGCATTCATCTCGAACAAGCGGGAACGGACCGCGTGCGATTCTCAGGTATCACCGGATTCCCCGCGACTGAGTTCTACAAAGTCAGCGTGAGCTATTCGGCTGGGTGGAAGGCCGTCGGCTCGCTCGTGTACGCGTGGCCCGACGCTTTTAAGAAGGCGCAGGCCGCGGATCGAATCGTGAGAGAAAGATTAGACAGGCTCGGCTTGAAGTACGACGAAGTGCTTACGGAATTCGTTGGAGCCAACGCGTGTCACGGCGCGCTTGCGGGCACGCCGCCCGCGGATATCGCCGAAGTAGTGTTTCGAATTGGCGTGAGGTCGGAGGACAAAGGCGCAGTCGAACGATTCACACGAGAAGTCGCGCCGCTTGCGCTTAACGGGCCGCCTACCGTTACGGGATTCGGCGCGGGCCGCCCGAAGACCGAAGAAATAGTTGCTTACTGGCCGGCGCTTATTCCGAAGACCGAAGTTCAACCGCGAATCTCGGTGATCGAGGCTTGATATGGCAAGAGTGAAACTGATCGAGATCGCGCACGCGCGCTCCGGCGACAAGGGCGATACGTCAAACGTCGGGATCATAGCTTACAAACCCGAGCACTACCCGATCCTGGTCAAGCAAGTGACCGCCGCGCGAGTGAAGGAACACTTCAAGGGAATCTGCTTCGGTGAAGTCGAACGTTTCGAAATTCCGAATCTTCACGCGTTGAACTTCCTACTTCACAAGAGCCTCGACGGCGGAGGTACGATCTCGCTTCGAACCGATGCGCAGGGCAAGACCTACAGCACCGCGATGCTTCGGATGGAAATCGAAGTCGACGACGCGCTTGCGCGCGACCTCCGCGGCTCGAAATCTGAATAGACTCACGGCAGACTGGTGAAGATCACGCTCGCCACCAGGTCACAAAGAACACGAAGCTGCACTAAGTCTTAGTGCTTCTTAGTGCCTTGGGCCTTTGGTGGCGGGCGTTTTTTCACTGAGACTGATCTTACGGAGGAGTTCGCAATGGACTGGCGAGTTCTGCTGACGACGTTTGGCGTGATCTTTCTCGCGGAGATGGGAGACAAGACTCAGCTTGCGGCGATGACGATGGCCGCCCAGACAAAGAAGCCCTGGGCGGTCTTCATCGGAGCCTCAATTGCCCTGGTTTGCGTCTCGGCGATCGGTGTCGTTGTTGGCGGCGTGTTGGGAAATTACGTTCCGCTGATATGGATCAAGCGCGTCGCCGCTGTCGCGTTTATCGCAATCGGCATACTTATCCTCGCCGGGAAGTTTTGACTGCCCGTCTGCGCTAGAAGTGAAGCAACAGATCCTTGATAGATTCGAGGTGAACATCGGGTTTTTCTTTGAGCAAGTGCTTGCTCGTCGGATAAGCGCTTCGAACGGCGACAGTGAAGACTCCGGCGCGCTTTCCCATCTGCACATCCTCGGGAGCATCGCCGATGTACGAACAAGCTTCTCGCGAGCAGGCAAGTTGCTCGATTGCTTTCTCCAGTCCTTCGGGGTGCGGTTTCTTATTCACGATGTGTTCGCTGCAGATCACGGCTTCGAAAACTGATTTCAGTCCGAGTTGCTCGATCTCGCGAATCACACGGCGCTGGGTTCCGCTCGTCACTATTCCAAGCCGAAGGCCTCGCGCACGAAGATCGAGAATCGTCTCGTTTGCGCCTTCGACCAGGCGTGGTTCCTGTTCACCGTAATGGTCGAGCCATAACTTATCCGCGGTCGTCCATCTCTCTTTTGGAAGATTGAGCGCTTCATACATCGCGTACCAATTCGGAGAATAGCTAGCTTCGTAGAACTCGCGCGTAAAATTGATTCCCAGATCGGCGAAGGTCTTCTGAAACGCAAGCAACCCCGCGGTGGCGGAGTCATACAACGTACCGTCCCAATCGAAGAGCAGAGTGTTGATTAGATCGGTGGGTCGTTTCATCGCTTCAGGTCCCGCGGTTTCGCCTGAATCTAACGCTCGGCGATTCGCGAAGCAAGCCGAGGCACTCAATGGCTTCGAACCATCTTGGAATTACTCAGAGCATGCTTGCCGTCATGAAGTCGTCTTGATAGGCTGGAAGCCATTCAAGAGAACGCTATGTCCGAAGAATCCAAGGTAACCTATTCGGTCGATCAGGCGATTGCGCGCATAACCTTGAATCGCCCCGACAAACGCAACGCGCTCGATGATGAAGTGGTGTCGGGCTTGCGAAATGCGATCGATGCGGCGGCTCGCGATGCAAGCGTGCGAGTCGTGCTGATCACAGGCGCCGGCAAGGACTTTTGCTCAGGCGCGGATCTCGCGGCGCTGCAAAGCATCAGCCAGGTGAGCGTGATGGATTCGGTCGCAAACGCCCGAAACATGGCCGAGTGTTTTGTCGCGATGCGCCGGCATCCGCGGCCAATTATCGCGGCGGTTCGCGGGCGGGCGCTCGCTGGTGGATGCGGGCTTGCGACTGCGTGCGACATTATTCTCGCCGCCGAGTCCGCACAATTTGGTTATCCCGAAGTCAACATCGGATTCATACCCGCTATGGTGATGGCGATTCTTCGCCGATCGGTTTCCGAGAAGCGAGCGTTCGAGTTGATCACACGAGGTGAGATCATCAGCGCGACCGCAGCCGCGGAGATCGGAATGATCAACCGCGTGTTCGCTGATGATGAGTTTGAATCAAGTGTAGAAGCTTACGTCGCGCAGATGGCCTCGAAGTCGGCATCTGCCGTGAGCCTGGCGAAGAACCTGCTGTATCACATGGACGGCATGACTTTTGAGACTGCAATCGAAGCGGGCGTCCAGTTGAACGCGATCACGCGAATGACCGACGACTGCAAACGCGGCGTCGAGCGATTCCTGAAGAAACAAGGATAATCAAAATGCCAACTCCATTTGAAAGCGCGCAATTGAATCTCAAGCTCTTCGACCTGCGGCGCGATCCGGTTCTGCGCGAGGCACGCGAGTGGTTTATCCGCGAGTTCAATCCTGAGAGCTTCGCCGAAGTCATTGCTGCTCTGACCGGCGAACGCAATCCGTCATTCCGAATGGTGCTTGGTTATTGGGATATGGCGGCTTCGCTGGTGACCACGGGCGCGATTGACGGCGATGCCTTTCGCGCGGCGCACGGCGAAATATTCGGCGCATTCAGCAAGATCCATCCGTTTCTGTCCGAGATGCGAACGACGAGCGGTGAGCTTGAATTCTGCAAACACATCGAAGAGGTCGTTATGGATGCGCCGGACGCTGAAGCAATACTGGCCCGGCGACGTGAACGCCTCCGCGCCGCGGCAAAGCGCGCGAAGCCCGCCTAACCGTCACGTCGTTGTGCGGTTTATTCTTCTGAAGATCGCATACAAAATTGCGCCGCAAGCCAAAGCCAGGCAGCCCGCAATCGCCTGGTTCCTGGTCACGCCGGTCAGCAGCCATAGCGAAGTGACTGCTGCGAGCACGGGAACAATCGGACCACCGGGCACCTTGAAGGTACGCGTCGCGTTCGGCATTTTTCGCCTCAGCACTGGAACCGCAATACAAGTCGTCGCACAGAAAATCAGGCGGGCGATGGCGCTCACCATCACCAGTTCCTCGAAGCTTCCATACAACGCGAGCGCCCACGCTGCCGCAGCGAACACAATCACCGCGATGTGCGGCGTGCGAAAACGCGGATGAATTTGCGCGAGCGCCCTGGGCATCTGACCGCGCTCGGCAAGCGCATACAACACACGAGGCCCGACCAATACGACGGCGCTGTCGCTCCCGGTCGTCGAGAGTACAGCGCCGATCGTGATTATCAACGCGCCCGCCGGACCGAGAAACACTCGCCCGGCAGACGCCAGCGGTGTTTTGTCGGTCGCCAGATCTGGCAGCGTTCCGAGCGCGACGATTTGAATCAATATGTACAGCACAGCCGTCAGCGCCACGGATACGATCAACGCGAGCGGCAAATTCTTAGCCGGGTTCTTTGCTTCCTCGGCCGGAACGGAGGCGTTTTCGAATCCGCCGAACGCGAAGATCAACGCGAGACTTGCCTGTCGCAGCGCAGTCGTGTCGGGCAACGTGAGTATCTGAAATCGCCCGCTGTCCACAAAAAAAATACCGACAGCGACAAACAACAACAGCGGAACCGATTTCGCGATCGTCAACACGTTAACCGCCCAGGCGCCGTATCTCACGCCGACTACGTTCAGCCACGCGAGCCCGCCGAGTAAGATAGTTAACGCAATGGCGCGGCCCACTCCGCCAGACATCGGCGGCCAGAAATATCCCAGGTACGCAGTGAAGGCGTTCGCGATTGCCGACGCGGCGGCGAGTCTCGACAGCAAAAACATCCAGCCAACTTCGAGTCCAACAAAGCTCCCGAACGCTTCGCGAGCGTACAAGTAAGGTCCGCCGGTCTGCTCGAACAAGCTACCGGCTTCGGCGAAACACGCGACCATCAATGCGGTCAGCGCGGCGGCGACAATGTAAGCACCGGGGCTTGCGGGACCGAGCAGCGCCGCAACGGTCGCGGGCAGAACGAAGATTCCCGAACCGATGACTCCGTTCACGGCGATCGCGATCAGCCCAAAGAGCCCCACAGCGCGGATGAATCGCGGAGCGGCGTTTTGGTGAGAAGAGATGGCGTCTGAGGGCCTCATGTGTGGGGGAGGGGGAGTGATTGAAAATTGAGAATTGGAAATTTCAAATTAGATATGAGATTTGAGATTTGAGATTTGAAATGATTTGAGATTTGAATGATTTGAAATTGGATATTTGAAATCGCGGAAAGAGAGCGGTCCTGCGCGTCCTGCCCGTTTTCAATTTGCAATTTTCAGTTTTCAATTCTCAATTTCAATTCCCAGTTTTCAATTCCTGTCTCCTTCGCCTTTCCAATCTTGTCTCCGAGCTTCATACATTATTCAGGATCGTCATCGCCGTGCCGCTGAAGATTTTCTGCTTCTCATGCTCAGGAATCGGAAGGTCTTCTATCGAGCTGACCGAGCGCTCGATTGAACCAAGCAGGTGCGGATAGTCGCTCCCCATAACCATGTGATCGACGCCCACAAGATCGCGCGCCATCCGCAAATTGTATGAGCTGAATGTTACCGTGTCGTAATAGAGCCGCTTCAGATACACGCTTGGCAGTTCATCGATGTTCACCCGGCATTCGGCGAAGTCTCGATAGCCGTTGTCGAGCCGCTCCATCAGGTAAGGAATCGCGCCGCCCAGATGCCCGATCACCCAGCGAATGTTCGGCAATTCGGGCAGCATCCCGGCAAAACACATTCGCGCCACCGCAAGCGTAGTGTCGAAAGGGAATCCGACCAGCGGACCAAGCACATACTCTTTGAACGGCTCCGAATAAACCGGGATCATCGGGTGAAGAAAGATACATAACTGCATTCGATCGGCTTCTTCGAAGAACGGCCGATACTCGGGCGAGGTCAGTGGGCGGCCCTGAATGTTCGAGAGCAGCACCACGCCGTTCAGCTTCAAATCATCGATCGCTCGATGAAGCTCGCGAAGCGCAGCCTCGGGATCGTCCATTGGGATCGAGGCGAATCCCTTGAATCGCGTGGGGTGCCTGGCGATCAGCTCCGCGTACGCGTCGTTGAGGATTCGCGCGACTTCGGGTTGGCGCTGGGCATCGGCGAAGAAAATGTTTGGCGTTGAAAGCGAGATCACTTCGACGTCTATACCAACTCGGTCCATGTCTTCGAGTCGCTTGGCCGGGTCGGTCATCGGCGGAGTGATGCCGAAGAATCGCGCGCCGCGATGCGTGATGATCGTCCGGCCGGTTGGATCCTTGTCGAATGAGAACTCGGACGGCGTGTCGCGGATCATCTGGAAGAACACTTCGGGATAATAATGCGTGTGCAGATCGAGTTTCATGGTTCCTCTTGTTTGAACGCTCGCCAGCCTATCACGAGCCGCCGCGTTTCTTAAACCTGCGGATTGTTGGGCGGTGTCCTAATTTCAAATTATTTCAAATCTCAAATTGCGTTCTTTGATCGTTGCTTTAAAGAGCGACACCACGCGACGGGCGCTGCTACTGGCCGAACTTGTTCGCACGGTGATCAAGGTTCTGACCGTTCGGCGACGAGGGCAGATCGTTCGTGCGTCGCGGTCCAATCAAACGAAGCCAAGTTTCCGGGTAATCGCTGGCACCTATCGTCTTGATTTTTACCGGCATGCAGCGGCAATAAACGAGGCGCTTCCGTTTGATTCGGCTCTGACAGGTTTCTTGCCGCTCGCATCGGTGAATGACGACATTGCCGAAGTCACCCGTTTCGTCATTTCTCCCGCCCCTGCGACAGTTCCAACGCATAACTATGCGATTGGAAATTTGAGATTTGAGATTCGGACACCGCCGATTGTTGTTATTCAATGACACGAGCGTTCATCAACCTGTAAAATAACTTGGAGCCCACACGAGCTTCTTTCGCGCTTACAGGACGCGCGAGAATCGAGGACGCACATGGTGAGAACAGTTCGAGTGGGGGACGTCGTGGGATTCAGAACGTTCACCAGCGTGATCAGGTATGGAGAAGTGGTCGACGTGCTCGCGCGTGGAGAAGCTGGTCGGCCCAATAGAAAAGACGAGATCAGCATTCGACTCAAGCCTGACGGTCACATTGTGATGGTTCAACGTTGGCGAATCGCGGAGCGTTACGATCGAAGGAAGATTTGAGATGAGCAGTCGAACGATCAATTTGACGAGAGGCGCGCGGTTAATAATGGGAATCGCAGTCTCGCTTCTGGCCGCGTTGTTGACTACCGTGCCGTCGACATCGCTCGCCCAGAAGAAAAAGAAGAGCCCGGCTGGCAACTCTCAGCCTTCGCTCGCAACTCAAGCAGCAAAGGCGCGAGCCGACGTCATCACGGCGACCAACGCGTACAAAGCGAGTCTGGCTCCGGTGCTCAAGCTCCAGGAGGACGACCTCAGAAGAGCAATAGAAACGCTTGAAAGGCGAAAAGAGCTGCTGGCTCTAAACATCATCGCGAAGAAAGAACTCGAGGAAAGCGAACGCGCCGTGTCGGCCGCCCAAGCGAAGATCGCCGATACGAAGCGTCAACTTGTTGAAGCGGACAACCTGATTGCCGAAGCAAAAGGCGAAGCGCAATTGGCGAAGCTTGGACCGTCGCGCCCCGGAGCTTATCAGGCGACGTCGGCGTTAATTCGCTACAACGGTCCTGCATCGTGGGTGCTGACGGATGCCGCCAAGATCTCGGGTTATTTTGTATCGCAGTTTCATCACGCGATGCCGATCAGCGCTTATGGTCAAACGGCGGTTCACGATCAACTCGGGTTTGATCATCGCAACGCGGTGGACGTAGCTGTGAGCCCCGACAGCGCGGAAGGTCAGACGTTGATGGCTTATTTGCGAAGCGTGGGAATCCCGTTTATTGCGTTTCGACACGCAGTGGCGGGTTCGGCTACGGGAGCGCACATTCACATCGGATATCCGTCGAGGCGGATCGCCAGGTAGGCCGTCAAGGGTTGTTTCCTGTCAGCGAGTAAAGCTTGTCGTCTTCAATGAGATAGATGAATTGAAACGGTTGGTACTTCAGGGGAGCGGGCCACGGCTCATAACTGAAGCCGCGGGTGTCGCCGCTAATGTGCAGTGCCTTGCCATCGTTGGACCACCTGACCTGTGCGCGTACTCCGGAGCCAACGTCTGCATCCCATAGCGTGAAGATAATGCGCATGTCTGACAATTCATTATTCTGCAATCGCAAACTGTAGAATCCACCTAATTCTTCGGGATTTTCCCGTTCGAAACTAACCTTCCATTTCTTATCAGGGGATGTGGGTGTCCAATAATACTTTTCGGACCTCTTTTGAAACTCTTCAATGTAGGACGCGCAAAGCGGTTGAGCTTGTGCTGGCGATGAGACTGGAGGTTTTGACAAGACCCGGGTGGACGCCGTGCGGCATGAGGTCACCGCCAGTAGAGACGAGCCAAAAATTAAGGCAACGACAATGATGGACTGCCGGACATTGCAACAAAACCCAGTAGACCCGTGCTCCGGTTGAATGGCTTGAAGACGGCCTATTAGCGTTCTTGTACGCCCTCTATTCAATAGCAATCCCTCAAGCGTTGAGCTTATGAGCCACCCTCGATTCTTCTATCAGTAATCGCGAGTGTCAGCGTCACTCTTTCATTCACGACCGCTTCCTGGCGCCCGCCGCTGCAATTGGATGTTTGGAGGAATACTGCTCGATCCTGCTCTTCACCAGCTTCCGAACAAGCGTGGCTGGTAAGGGCTTGTCAGCGGAAAACCGAATCGTGCCCTTGCTGGTCGAGTAGCCCTTGAGTTCGTCTTGGTGAGCTTCAATCGGATAGGCCCCGGGGTAGAACGCGCAATGATTCGTGGCCGCACCAAAAGACACGAGGAGCCTTCCGAACAGGCGGAAGCTTGGGACTTGATAGCTTATGCACTCTTCGGCTTTGGGCGCTGCGGACTTAATGTCTTTGCGAAGTTTCTCGAGCGCCGCTCGCTTCTCGTTGCTCAAGGGTGCAAGGTACTCGTCGATGGTCTCGGGTGCGGCTGACTTGGATGACTTCTTAGGTAACATCGGGTTTGTGCTCCTTTGAAGGTTTAGACGCCGTGTTCGATCTGGCGCTGATATTCGTCGCTGTCGAAGTGTCCCTCAGACGCCGCGATCAGGCCATCGGCGCCGATCCGCCATTCCTCGAATCCGCTGATACGTACTCGATGCCCAGTTCCGCCTGGACCTGTGTTCACACCTTCGAGTGTCCACTTGTAAATGACTTTCTCACCCTGATCGAGAAGATCGTCCATCGAGACTTTCAAATCCGGAAACTCGGTCATGAAGCCCTGGGCCGCTTTGGCGATCTGGTTTCGTCCTACCGCGGGCTCGCCGCCGTTAATGACAAGCGAGCCATTCGGAGAGAAGAACGACGCCACGCGAGCGGCGTCGTGGCTGCACCACGCTTCTGTGTATCTCGAGGCGAACTCGCGAAGCTGGCTTGTTCTAATGGAACTCATGTAAGCGTCTCAGCGAGAGTTGTAAACCCTTGAAGTGTGGCCTTCGCGGTTCAACGAATAGCGAGTACGTCTGAGATTCGCGAGCCACATTTTGCATCGCATTCATCCCTAATCAATTTCTCACAGGGGCTGCGCATTCCACTTGCTTCGAACTCGCAGGGCGCACTTTTGCGGCCGGCTCCGTTCAGTTTTGCATTATGGCAAGTGTATTGTCCTCTGTGAAGTTCCGAGGGTTGAATGTTGGGACCGATTCACCCCGGCGCGGGGAGATGGCCATTTGGAGCCGCCGGGTCCGACGAATGAGGGGACCGTCCTGTCAAGCGCTCGAAAAGCTCCGCGGCTTCTCTCGCTGCATAGGAGTTGTTCGCTAAGGCGATCGTATGGAGCACCCGCAGATCCTCCTCCGTTAGCCCACCGATTTGTTCCAACGCCAGCACTGCATACCGCGCGGTGCCCTCGCTTCGGCGTTTCCGCAATACCTCGACCAAAGCCGAACGCGCCGGGGCCGCCTGTCTTCGCATGCGATAGAGCGCATGCGCCGCAGCCTCTCGGACGAAGGGATCGGAGCTGGCGAGGCCTTTGACCTGGATCGTCACTGTGTCCGCTGCCCGATTGCCAAGGCGTCCCAGCGCGTCCAAAGCATATGACCTCTTGAAGCTGTCCGGGCATTGCGCCGCGCGCTTGAGATTTTTCAGCGATTCGGGGTCTCCGGACTCCTCACACTTTTTAGCGGATTCATCCAACTCGCTCGCCACCTTCTCGCGATGGCTCAGCGTGTCGAGCGCCAAGCTGTCCCCGACATAACTGATGCCCAGCCGGGAATTCTCGATAACGCGGTCGAACAGAGCGATGGTTCCGCTCCGAAGCCACTTGAAGAATGAGGTGGTGAGCTTGACCACCCATATGGCAATCAGGATGAAGATGATAGCGGGCAACGCCCAGATCAGCAGTTTCCAGAGCAGCCAGGTGAGGAAATCCCACATCAGACTTCCTCCCCGGGGTACTTGGGCAAGGGCACCCACTTCACGCTGGACGAGGATGTGGCTGGCAATCCAACGCGGGGTGTTCGAATGGGGGCAACCTCAGTCGAGGTCGCGCGGCTGGCGTAGTACAGTCGAATATTGTTGAAGTAAGAGGTCCAGATCTCCGACTGAATATCCGGCCCCATCAGTCGTAGTCCAAGCCGGTTGAATACGTCGCGCGGACGGTCATATGCCTCTGTTACAACCACGATGCCGCCATGGCCATCAGCTTTCGCCTGAAAGCGCCTCTGGCCTTTAAGCATGTGGCCATCGGCTGTGTCCGCGACGACCAGCCTATTGCCCCGATGGCTCCAAAGCCGGACCGGAACCAACGGCGGGTTGATCAGCGCCGACAACAGGCCGAAGAAACCCTGGCTTTCGAAATATATGTACCGCGCATTCCGGACCATCTTGCCCCGCTTCCGCGCGAGGCGGTTTGTCTTACCGTCGAAGTCGTCAAACTTCCTCAATCGATCATACACCTCCTCCAGATTCGCCGTAGTGGTGCCGCCCTTGAAGACCAAAGTGAACTCGTGATGCCAGTAAGTGTAGCAGCTACCCGACCTCGCTTTGCGCCAGTTGGGCCCGAGCGGACGCACCGCATAAAAGAGGACTTTCCACACCGGAAAGCTTACGGCTAGCAGCGCCAGGCCCAGTTTCACATAGCCGCAGTAAATCGGCAAGTACCCTATCAGGAAGACCAAAAGCGCCAGCCTCAGCAAGAACACTGTTAGCTTTAGCAGGCTAGTCAGCATCGCCCGGTTCCGCCCCTTTTTTTCATTGACCGCTCTGTCCTGGAGCCAGCCTAATGGCCCGCGGGTGACTGATGACGTCCCCGCGGTGCCACGCAGGCAGGCCGGTTGCGGCCTCACATCGTAAGGCCGTCTCAAGTCGTAATCAACCTCTCGTTATCGAGCTTTCGCGCGTGAAGCTAGCCGATGCGCATGTCACTGTTGGGCACGCGATATCGACATCACGGCTTAAGTGTCTGGATTACACATATGAAAGGGTTTCTGCCGCGCGGGCGGACCAAACCGCGCGGCGTTAGCCGCACCTTGGTCGTCCGAATCGAATCCGATTCATTGCCGCCAATGCAGAGCGCAAAGCGCCCCAGCTCATCTTCGCGGGTATCCACCACTATGACGGAGTGTGAGGGGAAGTTTGAGGACTGCCTGGCGTCATCGAACGTGAAAGTTGCGCCTCCGCGATTGTGATGGATGATGTCTCCAATGTTGGGAGCATGATCGCTGATCCGGCGGCCATGAAAGAGTCCGGCGCCGTTATCGGCATCTTTGATCGCTTTGTGCACAAAAACGGAATGCTGCGTTGAGAATTTGAATTCTGCCGCGGTAGCTCCCGCTTCTTTGACGCACCACGAAACGAATACAGCGGACCATGGATGATTGTTGCTGGTACAACTGACGAACGTCGCTCCTATCCCCTTCGTCCATTTCTTGATCGCTGCGCAGAGTTCCGGGTCTGCTTCGTTTACAGAGCTGAATTCCTCGTGCAACCTCTGGGCGACACCTGCGAGCCTGTCCGCGAACGCCGATGGAGCGGCCACCGGCTGAGCGGGTGTTTCGGGTTCATCCCCAGGAATCGTCACTACATCACCGGGGTGGATGATATCCGGGTCAGCTTTGAATTGTGGGTTAGCATCCAGCAATTCTTCCGGCGTTATCCCATTTGCATGAGCTATTGCGGAGAGAGTATCTCCTGGTATTACGATGTGAGTCATAAGATTCTCCTTCGGTTGAGAATGGCGCCCGATTTCGCTTCCTCCATAAACAATATGTCAAAAGTAAGGAACCGTTTCGGTTTCTGTTGCCGCCTACAGCGCGGGAGTTCCGGCGGTCCCCAGGGTGTTCGAGCTTGCGCACGGCAACCCCTCCTTGTAACCTGTCACCGTTCGTAGTCAGGATTCGAAGTTTCTAAACGTCTAGCCGCGATGATCATCGAGTGCTAAGCAATAATCATGAATGTCGGAACTGAGTGGCTGGTGGACGCGGAAGGCTGTTCGGCGGAAGCGCTTCGCGATATCGAATCGCTCCGCCGCGTCTGCGACACCGTGATCCGGGACCTCGCGCTTCAAGTCGCCGGCGAACCTCAGTGGCATCAGTTCGCGCAGCCGGGCGGAGTCACCGGCTTGTATCTGCTGACCGAATCACACCTCGCCTGTCACACCTATCCCGAAACCGGAATCGCGACATTCAATTTGTATTGCTGCAGGACTCGGCCCGAATGGCTATGGGAAGCCAAGCTCACTGAATTGCTCGGAGCAACGCGGGTGCGAGTGCGGTTCGCTCGCCGCGGCGAGCAAGCCGGCGATGAATCGATCAGTGCTCAAGAGATTTCGGATCGCGCTTCATTCGAGGCGAAGGTTTCAGAACTTACTTCCGTGCGGGAGGCGGCCCGTCAATGAGCGTCGAAGCCTCTTGTCCAGCGTGCGGCGCGCCGATCGCCTTCAACATAGGCTCATCGATCGTCGTCGTGTGCGAGTTCTGTCATTCAGTAGTCGCGCGAGGCGATCGCAAGCTCGAAGACCTGGGCAAGGTCGCCGCTCTTGTTGAAACAAACTCACCGCTTGACCTGGGGTATCGCGGAGTCTATCAAGGCGTTCCATTCGAGTTGACCGGGCGCGCGCAACTCGGTCATCAGGCGGGCGGAATGTGGGATGAGTGGTACGCGTCGTTCGGCGACGGCCGCTGGGGCTGGCTCGCCGAAGCGCAGGGCCGTTTCTATCTCACCTTCGAACAATCGATTCCTGGGCAAACTCTGATTCCTCCTTTCGAAGCGATTCGACCGGGCATGCCCATCGCCGCTTTGCAGACATCGGTGCCGATGACTGTCGCCGAGACTGGTGTTGCGACTCAGCTCGGCGCGAAAGGCGAGATACCTTACCGATTGACTCCGGGAGAGGAATACGAATACGCGGATCTTTCTGGCCCGCACGGGATATTTGCGACGCTCGATTACAGCGAAACGCCGCCGATGGTGTTCGTCGGACGCGAAGTGACGCTCGCGGAACTCGGGCTCGGAGGAGCAATCGCCCCTGAAAGAGAAGCGCGTCGCGTCGCGGCTACTCAATTGAATTGCACTCAGTGCGGAGGCCCGCTCGAGTTGCGCGCGCCGGATCAAAGCCTGCGCGTGGCGTGTCCGAATTGCGGAGCGCTGCTCGACGTGAGTCAGGGGCGGCTCGAGTTCATGCAAGCGCTGCAGCCGGGCAAGCTGGTGCCCGCAATTCCCATCGGCGCGGTCGGCGAGCTTGAAGGCGTGAAGCAGATGGCGATCGGCGCGATGGTGCGAAGCGTCGAGTTCGATGGTGTTCGATACTATTGGGAAGAATACCTGCTCTACAACGCGCAGATCGGATTTCGCTGGCTTGTTCGAAGCGATGACAACTGGAGCTACGTCGTGGCTGTACCGCCCGGCGATGTGTTTCACAAGACCGGTGCGTTCGGCGGCAAGGGCGACACGGTTCAATATCAAGGTGAGAAGTACAAGCTCTATCAAGACGCGGTGGTCCAGGTCGAGTACGTCATCGGCGAGTTCTACTGGAAGGTTGAATGCGGCGAGCAGACGCGCGCGGCCGACTATATTCATCCGCCTCGAATGTTGTCGATGGAAGCGTCGATGATTCGCGTGAGCGTTGAAGAAGTCGTCGAGCCCGAGCCAACCGGGAAGAAAAAGAAAACCAGGAAGGTTCGCTCTGCGCCGACTGGCGAGATCAACTGGTCGCTTGGGACTTACATCAAGCACGATGAGATCGAGAAAGCCTTTGGCATAACCGGGCTGCCGCGCACGTCGAAGATCGCGCCGAATCAACCGTTCCTTCACAAGAAGATTTACAAGTACTGGCTACGATTGCTGGCAGCGACGTTCGTGCTTGGCGTGATCATCCTTGCGACCGGATCGCGGACAAAAGTATTCGAGCAGACGTTCGCGTTGCAGCCGGTCGCCAATGCCGAAGGGACTCAGACGATTTTCACCGAACCGTTCGCGCTGAAGTCGGGGCGTAACATCAGAGTCTCGGCGTACTCGGATCTCGATAACAGTTGGTTGTACCTTGAGGGCGATTTGATCAACGACGCGACCGGCGATGTGCAAGGGTTCTCGATGCCGGTTGAGTATTACCACGGTGTTGACGACGGTGAGTCGTGGAGCGAGGGGAGCAAGTCACCGAGTCTTCATCTGTCGGCATTACCCGAGGGTCAGTACATGCTCAGGCTCGAAGCTCAATGGGAGAAGTGGCAGCAGCCGGCAACGATGAGCATTCAGATATATCAAGGCGTGCCGCGGATTCTCCATTTATTCCTGGCGATGTTGTTCATCTCGATCATCCCGGTGTTGGTTGCGTTTTATCAATTCAGCTTCGAGAAGCGACGTTGGGCGGATAGTGACTATAGTCCATTCGGGAGTTAAAACAGTTCAGGGTTCAGGGTTCAGAGTTCAGGGTTCAAGGCATTGCTACTAAGTTTCGACTTCCTGGGTACATTCAACGAGGAAGGAGAATGACGATGGCAACGTTTGAGAAGTTTGAAGACATTGAAGCCTGGAGAAAGGCACGTGAGTTGACGCGCGAGGTGTATCGGCATTCTAAGGTTGGTCCGTTTTCAAAGGACTTCGGTCTGCGCGATCAAATTCGTCGCGCTGCTGTTTCGGTGATGTCAAATATAGCCGAGGGCTTTGAGCGCGCAGGTACAAAGGAGTTCATGCAGTTTCTTGCAATTGCTAAGGGATCTGCGGGGGAGCTTGAGGCGCAACTCTATGTGGCACTGGATCAGGCCTACATCAGAGAGGAAGACTTCGTCTCTCTTAAGAGACTCACCAGTTCCACCAAACGCCTTCTTGGTGGCCTGATGGGGTACCTTCGCCAATCAGATATGAAGGGAGCGAAGTACAAGTAGATTTCTGCAACCCGGAACCCTGAACCCTGAACCCTGAACAAAGGAGGCCCGTGCTTACAAAGATATACCTGATCATTGGCGTCGTCATCATCTTGAGCTATGGGCTTGTCGCTTTTACCGGAAAAGAATTCGGCGACCCCGAACGACAACGAGTGCCCGCCGATGTGCGTCAGTCGCCCGGCGGCTATCGGTCGTTTCACTTCTGGCACTCAGGCTACCGGGGAGGAAAGTAGCGCGGCCATCGCTTGTAAGGGCGGCCCTCCGTGACCGCCCCTCGTCGCGATGCAAAGCCGGCGATTACCAGCGAGGGGCGGCGACGGAGAGCCCGCCCATACAAGCAATACTAATGTGAGGAGGAAAATAAATGCCCGCACATCTGCTGAAGTTGCTCGACTCGAAACTGGCTTCCACAGCCGCTTTGGTGGTGCCGATGAATCAACTCGTCGACCTGGTGGTCGAGACGCTCGCGTTCACGATCGTCGGACTTCTTCTGTTCGCGCTCGCGTTTTGGATCATCGTGAAGGTTTCGCCGTTTTCGATTCGCAAGGAGATTGAAGAAGATCAGAACATGGCTCTTGGAATCGTCATCGCCGCGGTGATCATCGGAATCGCGTTGATCGTTTCCGCCGCCGTGCACGGGTAGTTGATGAATCGCACGCCTGTATTGTTCCTGAACGTGCTGATCATCGCCACGTGCGGGCTGGTGTATGA
>Ga0070705_100000688_pt1 | contig 19331 bp, 13 predicted proteins | sample KBSK5253metaG_FD_65455 | JGI IMG/M metagenome (GOLD analysis project Ga0070705, IMG submission 65455) | Corn, switchgrass and miscanthus rhizosphere microbial communities from Kellogg Biological Station, Michigan, USA - KBS K5-25-3 metaG | ecosystem: Host-associated > Plants > Roots >... | reverse complement strand
TTTTGCTTCTGCGGTCGGACATCGTCCTTCTCATCCGCGTTCGGTGGAAGGCTTGACGCTCCGGGGCACACGGGGCATGAGTCGATCAAGAAGCCGATAGCGTTTCAACGCTTCGGCCAGTGCTTCTTTTCCAACGCGGGTCAGCTCGTAGTACTTGCGGGCGGGCCGTTGCGCGCGCTGCGCGACGCCCTCCTTCTCCCAACGAGATTCGACCAGGCCGGTCTCTTCGAGTCTTCGGAGCGCCGGATAAACCGTTCCACTCGGAAGCCCGCTGATGTCCATGATGTCGAATCCGTATTTGTAGCTGCTGGCGATCGCCTGCAGGATCACCGCCTCGGAATATGATAAGTAGGATTTCTTGTCCATGATGACGTGTGTAGATTTCTAGTTATATAGATATCTACATAGCCTGGTCAAGAACTTTTTTTAAGGAAGACTTTGGTAGCGCGGCGGGACTGCGGATTGCGTGCAGGAAGGTTGTAGCGGAAACCGGCCTCTGGTTCACCCGAGGCCGGTCGTTTGAAAAACTTTCAGATAGAAGTCAGTTGGATGGTTATCGGTGACGAATTTCCCAGATCACTCCATCACAATGTCCAAGCCGTTTCATAGCGCCTCCAATATCAGTCGTTGAATCTGATCGCAGTCTGAGAGCGATCACGCGACTCTGAGATTACAAGCGCAATGCCATCAACCGACCGACGCTGGTCATCTGGCTAAGTCACCACAGGTCGGGCACTTAGATCGAGGGTCGCGCCTTAGCGGGCTTAGTTTCAAGGCGAGCATCGGTCAGTTTGGGCCGCTCGATTCGGTCAATTTGATTTTAGGACGTGATCCTGCGATTCAAATGGCGAGGTCAACAACGATGGGATCGTGATCGGACAACGGGAGGCCGTTGTGTGTCAGATTTCGAATGGTCTGAGCATCGACGCTGGCGGCGCTCGCGTCTTCATCTCCCCTCTCGTTTGCTCTGAGCGCTCCGAGGCCGCGCCCAGCCAGCCAGTCCAATCGAAACTCGAGCAGCAGTCCATCGGGTCCGATTCGGCGATTCACCCACCACTTCATAGGGCTCGGCAGGCCTCTGGGATCATCAAGGTTCGAGACGATGCTGCGGCTCGTCGCGCTTCTATCATTGAACTCCGATGTCTCGTATCCGAAGCGCGCGAATTCTCGTATCGCGGGCTCTCTTGTTTCGGGGTTCGCGAGCCGCTGATGAAGACTGCTGCGGCCGCTTGTGAGAATCGTCGCCGTGTTTCTCATCGCCCGAAGACGAGTCCCGCGCGCAAATGTGTGAGTGTTCAGGTCGCCGCCTGCGATCGCGGGTTTGTTTTTACTTTGCGCTTCCATTGCATTGAGGAACCCGCGCATTTGGTTTCCCCGGCAACGCGGCGTGTTCACCACATCGAGGTGCGTGTTTCCTACGGACAATCTTATTCCCGCGATTTCGAGTTCCACCAGGATACCGATCCGGCCACCAAGCCGACGCTCGCTGCTCTCAAAGTTGTTTTCACATCGCGGAAGCCGGACGATTCGCGGATCGAAGAAATTGTGTCTCGTCAGAATTGCATTGCCGTGCAGCGCCGCTGTGTTCTCGCCGTCAAGTTTGCGTTCATCCTCGGTGCCTTTGGTCAATTCGAGATACTCGACTCCGAAGATCGCGTGAGCCGACAAAGCGCGGCTCAGTTCCAACGCGACGTTCACGTTGCCGGACCGGATCATTCCGCAATCGACTTCGTTGAGCAGTAACACATCGGCGAAGCGGAGCACGGGATGGCGGTTCAGAACATCGACTATGCCTTCGAGCCGCGCGCCTCGTTCGATGTTCCACTCAACGACTCGCAGAAACGAATGCAATCTGGGCTTCGGATTGGATGCGCGATACACGCGGGGCTCGTTGAGCAAGAGTGTTAGTTCGGCTTCGTGCGCGCGATAAGACTCTGACCCGCGAAACTCGTCAATTGTCGAGAACCGAAGAAGCTCGCTTGCGAGATGCTGATTGTTTGGGATTGGGTTCGACTCTTCTTCTGTCACCTGAAAGCGGCCGGCCTTTCTTGAATTGAAGCTCTGAAGATAGCTTGGGGCAACGACGGTGTCCAACACTGCCTTTCCAAAAAGCAACCAGATTCCTCGACGTCTCTTCTAACGCCCTGCGCGTTTAGCTGGTCATTTGATATGCTCACACGCCGAAGCGATTTCTCATCCGGAGGAACCGATGGCCGCTCGAGTCACGTCGTCGAACAACGGAACGCTCAGGACTCTTGAGTTCTACGCGTTCGCTGTCATTAGCTTCGCAGCGAAGTCGGTGTTATTGATCGGGCTTCCATATCGCGAATGGCCGATCAACACCTTCTATACAGTTTCTCTGCTGTTGTTCTTCTATCTCTTCTTCAGATTCCGGCAGGGCTTGCGAGCGCCGGTTTTTGTGATCTTGTGTCTTGCGGCGGCGGTTGCTGTCGACGTGCTGGGCAACAAGTTCGGATTCTACGGGCATCCATTCGGACCGTTGCGCGACTACGACGAGTTCGCGCACTTCACGGGCTCTGGGTTTTCGGCGGTCGCGGCGTTCTGGCTTCTGCGAGCAGGCACGCGGCGCATGGGGTTCAAACTATCAAGCGCGCTGCTTGGATTTCTGTCTACCTCTGTGGCGTTCACTTATTGCGGCTGGTACGAGATCCTCGAGTTATGGGATGAGTATTGGTGGAGTCACTTCGAGCGAATTCACTGGTGGTACGACACGGCTAACGATCTATTTTACGACTTCCTCGGAGTCATCGCATTCATCACTGCGGCCGCCGCGCTGTTCGCGTTGATAGAGCGCCGCAAGAAATCAGTGAGCAGCGAACTGAAGCCGGTCCGGCTGAAAAACCTTTTTTCGTTGCTGCCTGGAGACCTGCTCGGTTTTTTCATTACAACTACGGCATTCGGTTTGTGCGCGTGGTTCGAGATATTCCGGATGTTCGACCAGCAATGGTTCGGAAGGATTCACCTGGTTGGAAATCGCGACACTGCGATTTATCTCGAGTGGGAACTCGCCGCGTGCGTTGCCGTTGCGATTGTCGTGGCGGGGATATCGAAAGCGACGAAACGCTCAGGCGAGAGACTCATACGCCCATAACAAATACGAAATTTGCATTATCTGTCTACTACTTTTCGTCATGCCATAGGAGGAATACAATCTTCACTGCCGCCCGTTGACTCAGCTCCGAAACGAGGGCTTCTAATGAGGGGTTCTAATTTGGATCCTCGAATACAAGAAGTAATCGAGTCGATCAATGGGAGCGTTCAGGCGGATTTGTCGGTCGGCGAGATGGCCGAATCCGTTAACCTGTCCCTTTCAAGGTTCCAACATTTGTTCAAGCTACATACAGGTGACTCTCCAGCGAGCTATCGGAGAAAGCGCAGGATGGCGCGCGCCACGGAATTGCTGGAAACAACCTGGATCAAGATCAAAGACATAGCGGCGGCGGTTGGACTGAACGACTCGAGTCACTTTGTTCGCGACTTCAAACAGCTCTATGGGGTATCGCCTACCCAATACCGAAATAACTGCCGGCGGCGTCAGAGAAAACAAGGCAAATCTGGCCAATGAATAAGACAAATCGCCTATTGCGCTGGAAATCGGTCTGCGATAAGCTGGCCGAGCGTTCCAAAAGTAGCAGAAGTTTCAATCTCACAGATGGTTTTCTACTGAACAACTTCACGAAAGGAGATGATGATGAAAAGATTTCCTTTAATCCTGCTATTCGTCGCAGCCTCTTTAAGCGGATCGGTCATCCTGCAAGCACAGACTATCGAGAGTTCAAGCGACAGGCAGAAGAGCAAGATACTTAAGAGAGTCAAGGCATCGGATGGTGTTCAAATCTACGCCGACAACTCAAAAGGAAGTCCACTCTTCGTGCAAGAAGCAACGGCGAAAGAGATCTTGGGCGACGATTTCACTGCACTGACCGGCGAGTCTCGTAAACACTTCAAACACGCGAGCTTTCCAGAGGTCACTTTATTGAATGGATCCGCAAAGACGATCAAGTCGTTTGCAATCGCTGTCACGAGTGCCGCCGACAAGCCCAGGAGTGGATATATCTTGCTCAAGAACAGCGTTTCGATTCCTCCCGGCTCTACTCACAAGGTAACATCGAGTGAATGGCCCAAGCCGGAAAGGGTTTCCGTCGAGCAAGCGGGTAAATTTGTGAGTGTGCTTCGCAAACCTGGATTGCGATCAGGTAAGGCGTGGGTTCCGGGATCGGCTTCAGATTTGAGGGTGACTATCGCCTTGGTGGAGTTCGACGACGGCACGAAGTGGATGATCTCGCCGGGTTCAGACTGGTAAGACTTGCTTCTTCATTTGGGGAGACGCTAATGAAGAATCTACTGATTGTTTTTGCGGCTATCATTGTGTTGACCTTAGCAGCACCCACCGGAAAATCCTACTCCGGCGGTAAGATGCGCACGATATCGAGTCACACCGCAAGCAAGTCGGCTCCGGCTCTGTATTCTTGCACGTGCAGTTGTGGAAAGGATTGCGCGGGTAACTGTACATCCTATTTTGAGGGTTGCGGTCTCGGAGACGGGCTCATGTGTGTTCTGGGTTGCTGCGCGGGCATCCCTAAGGACTGCAGTGGTGAGCTCCAATGAACGAGACTCGGTGGATGAAGATTCAAGGGTCCAGCAGAAGCCGCGTATGCTTTCTGTATTCGCATTCGGTGGTTCTTCGCACCTTGATTGTTTTGGAGCATCACGACTGGCATACTTCCTCTCTAGAGATCAATTGCGCTTTCTGTACCAATCGCCGGCAAACTCGTTTCCTCCCGGTTTCACTCCGTCGACGCAAATCGAAGCATCCTCGACCGATGGCGTCTGGGGTTTATCAAGCTGAATTCCAAGCTTAAGGCGCGGCCACCCTTCACCATCTTTTAACCAATTCGCGCAGACGTGAGCTTCCTGAACGAGGATAGAGGCGAGCATGTTTAAGAGTTCATAGAACTGCGGTTAACTTACCTTTCCTCGAACGCAGGGCCACCTGCGACGGGCAGCGTTGAGGAAAGAAGTTTTTCGTTGACTGTAAGAAAGGATTCTCATATCCTTCGTCTTCTACCTTAGAGGTTTGGCTCTGCACCGCCCGCAAGAAGTTTGTATCCCGCAAAGGAGGACATGTTCATGATAGTTCGATTGCGCACGTCACTCTTGATTTTCGTCTTCGTCGCTCTTGTAATGTCGGTTGCGAGCGCCTTTCAAGGAGAAGAGGGCAACCGACTAACGAAAAGCGAAAAAGCAATTTTGCGCAACGAGTACGGAGCGATAATCCAGAACGCGGATGGAAGACGGGTCAACTACTCCAGGGAGCAGTTAGACGTTCAAGCGCAGCAACTCCGAGCTAACGAAGCTCTATCACAATCGCCGGCCAGCGAAACAATGTCTTCCGGTACACCTGCCGAGGCAGCCTGGGGTTATGCTGTTTTCGGAAGTGGGATCGGTTTAAGCAAGATCGTAATCTCCGACGCCGGTTCTCCCCCTGAAGTCTACGCCGGCGGCTCTTTCTCAACCTTTGGAGGAAACGCCTATTGGTATGCCTTGCGATATAACCCAACGACTCAGGGTTATGATCAGGTTTATGTTAGTCCGTTCTTTACTTCGGGAATCCGACGAATAAAAGTAGGAAACCTGATCGGAGATGCAGCGAAGGAAATTGTCGTTGCGCTGTCCAATGGACAGGTCATTCTATACAGCCAACAAACAAAAGCTGTTCTGCAAACCGTTAACACCGCGATCACCGATCTCTACGGATTAGACATTGCCGACGTGGACGGTGACGGCGTTAATGAACTCGTTTTATGCTCCACGAATCACCTTTACGTTTATTCGGTCAGCGGAGTACTGAAGTGGGAGTTGGCCGGGGTTGGGGGCTATGAATTAGCGATCGCGCAAATGGATAACGATCCGGCGTTGGAGATTGCGACAACCGATGGGCACGTAATTGACGCCGCAACTCATTCGGCTCAATGGACCTGGTCATATGGTTTCGGGTCGCGACTGGCTGCCGCGGATTTCGACAATGACGGTAAAGCGGAATTGATTGTTGGAGAAGGTGGGTTCGTGTGGGCATATGATGTAGATCAGCAGCTCCCCAAATGGTCCATATCAGAGTATGCGCAGGCGATGCTAGTGTCGGACATTGACGGCGATGGACATATTGAATTGCTTGTCGGCCAGGAACAATGGGGAGATATCGTTTGTTACGATCTTGTGACACAGCAGCGGGAGTGGTCCATTCGAAACCCAGAGCACGGAGTCACCAACATTGCGATTGGCGATGTCGACGGCGATGGGAAGACCGAATTGCTGTGGGGCGCTGGTGCAACCTCAAGCGGACCTGACCATCTATACGTAGTTGACTGGCAGACAAAACAGTTCGAATGGGAGAACGTCCATCTCGATGGCCCATTTCTTGGCCCTGAGATTGGCGATCTTGACGGGGATGGACGCGACGAGATGGTGGTCATTTCAACATACTCGGATTCGGGATATGGCAGCGGGCGGATATTGGTATTCGATGCGATAACGCACAAACTCCGCGGCATGTCTCCCGAAACGATGGGCGGCCTTGGCTGGACAGGCATTCATGACTTGAAATTGAGGGATGTCAATGCTGACGGAAAGATGGAAATACTCGTAGCCGCTTCGTTTACCTATGACGGTGTGATAGAGATTTACGGCTTCGATAGCTCAAATAGTTTTACTCTAAAGTGGACTAACTCTACACGTCCATCCGGATCTTTCTTCTGCGTGGATGCAGCGGACATAGACAATGACGGTGAAATGGAAATCGTAGGCGGCGCCGGCGGATACCTTTATGTGTACAGTTACGCTACCGGCAACGAAGAATGGCACACTCTGTACATGCGGGGAAACGCGACCGGGTTAGGAATAGCTGATCTGAATCAGGATGGCACCAAAGAGATGATTGGCATGGTCAACGGAGGAGATGTTTACATCTTCGATGGACCCAGCAGAGCATTAAAAGCAATCCTCACTGGTCCATTTAGTGCGATGCGTGTTCAAAATGTCGGCGGACTCCTCTCGATCTGTCTGGGTAACAATACCGGCTACTTGATAATGTACCGTTACTCCTCCGGCGCGTATACCGAAGTGTACAGACAACGGCTGATCACGGCTTCGGTCGACGGATTCACTATTGATTCCCGGGATAGAGTGTGGATTGGAAGCCCCGGCGCTTCTGACGTCGGCACTCTAACTGAAGTCACGCTGGCGGGTGCCGTACTTGCAACGTATTCAGGTTATGGTTCGATCTTTGGATTGCGTACCGCATTTGTGCCCACTTCTCTTCTGTTCTTCACTACGAGTAGCTACTCAGTAGTCGCATTTCCGACTTGCAACGCCTCGCTGTCATCGACGAGCCAAACATTCATTTCAGCGGGCGGCAATGGGAGTGTGGATATCACTGCCGGCATTGACTGCGATTGGGGAGCAGTCAGCAACGCAGGTTGGATAACCATAACGTCCGGTGGAGGAGGATCGGGCAACGGAACGTTGAATTATTCCGTCGCGCCGAGTTCTGGTGTCAGTCGCAGCGGCACGATGACGATCGCCGGCAAGGCCTTCACAGTAAATCAGAGGCCAAGCGGTGATTCGACTGGGCTCTATGAGCGGGTCGGGGGAGCATTCTTCTTCAAATTCTCGAACACCAGTGGGCCGGCCGATTATGCCTTTACATTCGGCCCAGCCAACCAGGGCTGGACTCCTGTAATAGGTGATTGGAACGGGGACGGCGTCGCCACTATCGGACTTTACTATCCAGCTAACGGCGCGTTCTACATTCGCAACTCGAACACGAGTGGAATTGCGGACATCTACATCACCTACGGCCCCGCTGGACAGGGGTGGCTTCCGGTCATCGGCGATTGGGATGGCAACGGTACGGATACGTTAGGGCTATACAATCCCGGCAACGGAAACTTCTACCTTCGGAATTCGAACACGGTTGGGTATGCGGATCTTACGTTTCCTTTTGGGCCAGTAGGAGGAGAGTGGATACCGATTGTTGGAGATTGGAATGGTGATGGAATTGACACTGTAGGACTCTACAATCCGGCGACCGGAGCAGTTCAGTTGCGCAACTCAAACACAGCAGGAGCGCCAGATGTTTCTTTCACGTTTACGGGAGCAGCGGCGAGCTGGAAGGTTATAGTTGGAGATTGGGATGGGAACGGGACGAGTACGCTCGGTTTGTACAATCCGGCGACGGGAGTATTCTCGCTGCGCAACACCAACACAACCGGTGGAGCAGACCTGAGCATTACCTGGGAAGGTGGCAGTTATGTACCACTCGCAGGCAAATGGCAGTAGGGGATTCGCATCACGATTTGGCGTTAGTAATATAGTCCCTTTGGGCCGTCGGAGGGAATGAGCACTTAGTCCAAATGACCGCTCAAGCGGCATCGTGCCGATCGCCAGTGGAACAGAATGGCGGAGCAAACTTGTTACGCCGCTCAGTAACTGCAAACCGAGTCGGTCGAATTCTTCAAGCGCCCGGCCTCCAGCATCACCACACATTGATAACTTGATATGTGCGGCTGCATCTGACCGCTCGTGCGGCATGAATTATCCGGTTGTTGGTAACAAGGGACGTCGGGAAAGCCGCTGACATGCTGACGCTTAGTTGCGTGGAAACGCTTTGCCCTAAATGGACATAATGTTATGCAGGTTCTATCTCGTGAAGTCTCGATTGAGGGATAAACTCAGTTCCTTGTAAACTAGACCTCCAAAAGCCTGAAGATTTAAGGGCGGTTCGTTTTCGTACCGGGTGTATCAAGGACAAAAAAACAAAATTATCTGCAATACGCCGATATCGGAATACGTCTTTGAGACTGGAGAGATATTTTCAGCCGACGGCTCCAAAGGCGGTAAATGGCGTTAGCGTCCGGGCGCACGGAAGCCGAGGTAGACTGAAAAATTTGTTGCATTTCTTACGCTTGATGCTAGTATCTCGCGCGCCACTGTAGTATTCTCGGCCTCTTGGTAGTCTCTTAGGTACTAGTTCCGGCGGCGCGTTTCGTTGGCCCAGGGAAATGATGCCAAAGAAGTAGTAGCGGCGCCGCTAGGTGAGCACGAATGAAATTAGCTCGTACAGTGAAGGGCTCGTAATCAGACAGTATAATTGCGGAATGCTGAGCGCCCCACCGGCAAGGCGCGAGGGGGTCGGAGAGAGATGCTTCACAATCCGCAGTCTGATTCATGGTCTCAGTAGTTCTGGTTGTGCAGTTACATTAGCTCTTAGGCTCACTGTGTTTTGTAGAACTCAACTTTGTCGCCGTGGGTTGGCTAATAACGCGGACTCTCGGTGGTGGCTTCAACTCTTGTTGCGCGTCACTCTAGCGCTCAGCCCAGCAGGCTGGTTCGGCATCATTGGAGGACTTATGAAAAAACTTAGCAACGCCATCGTTTCGCGAGCGGCGCGTTTTGTTTTGCTTTGCGTAGCCCTGGTTCTCTGCGTAGTAATGGCGTTCGCCGAACTTGGTGCCGCCCCTGCGTGTCAACGTGGGGTCGGGTGGTTAAGCCTGAGAAACGCTTCAGCGCCGAGTAAAGTGGCGAGTGCGCGCCACGTGGCGAGCCAGGCTCAAGCGCCTGGCATCACACTTGGCAATTCGTACCATAATGACACTTCGCCGCGGCTGCGCGATATGATGCAGTTACCCGTGTCAAACGCGTTGGAACTCGGCGAATCGACGAAGGCGCAGGAAACTGTGACGGCCCTCGGCACCGATTCTGATGCGATCGTCGTGGCGGGTCTATCCCCCGACACCGATGGCGAACTTGGGGCAACACAGCGTGTCAAGATCGTCAACAGCAGCTACCAGATATTTGACAATCGCACCGGCGCCTCGTTATTAGGCCCTTCGGACATCTCCACAATATGGGTTGGCTTTGGCGGCCCTTGCGAGACCGGTGGGGCGGGCGATGCGGTTATTCTTTATGACAAGGTTGCCGAACGTTGGATCATTAGCCAGTTTGCGCGCCCAGCGGGCGGTCAGGCTGCCACAGAGGAGTGTTTCGCGGTGTCGACGACCAGCGATGCCACCGGTTCATACCATAGATACGCTTTCCACCTTGGCGGAAACTTTATTGACTCTCCGCATCTGTCCGCCCAGTCGGATGGCTACCTAATGGGCGATAGCATTTACAGCGAATTAGGTACAAAGCGCCTGGGTACGCAGTTTTTCTTGTTCGACAAGACGGCGATGCTCTCCGGTTCCGAGGCAGCGTTCACAAGTCCGGGCATCGACGCCGGAGGCGGCGAAACGTATTCGATTTCCGCCGAAGGTGTCAGTTTAGCGTCGGAGGCCAGCGGCCTTGCCGTGAGCACTTTGACCATCAACCTTACCTACGCCGCGGATGCCACGTTCACTGCCGCTGGTTTGTCCGCGGCCGACATCGTGAACATGAAAGCTGCGAATACATATGCAGCATCACAGTTCACCAACAATTTTAGGGACCCGATCAATGTCAACATCTCTGTGACGGCTGTGCCCGGCACAAGCACGCTCGGGCAAAGCAACACATCCATCTTTAGCCAATCCTTTACCACCGGTATCAGGGACCCGACCCGCGCAGACGCGACTAGCTCGGATGATGCGACTATGGCTGGCGCCGGCGGCTCGGTGCCATCGGGATTGGCAGATCCCATCGGAGGAAGCCACAATTGGTGGGTGACTAGGGCCCAACGCAAGGCCTTGAAGATCGCCGCAGACGATCTCACCTCCGACGGCACCTACACCTTTGGCGGTGGATTCAGCTACACCTACGATCCCAATAACCGCGCGGTCGCAGGCAAGATCGATTACATCGGTGTCTCAATGCATGAGATCTCAGAAATAATGGGCCGCATTGGAGGGTTAGGCATCTTGATCAACGGGAGCCCGGCCTACCTGCAGATGGATTTGTTCCACTATACCGCGGCGAACACTCGCAATTTGACCAAGGGCCCGGGCAGATTCTTCTCCTTTGATAATGGAGCGTCGCTCCTCAAAGCATTCAATAACGCGTCCGTCAATGGCGGCGATGCTCAGGACTGGGCCAGCGGGACGAATGATTCCTTCAACGCATTCAGCAGCTCCAGCGTGAAGAACGACCTGAGTGCCGTGGACCTCAAGGTGATGGATGTCATCGGCTACGACAACGCGAGCAATCTGCCTACGCCAACGCTCACGGTCCGGAGCGTGTCTGCGACAAATGTACAGGTCAATCAGCCTGTGACCGTGTCAACGACTTTGTTGGTTAATAACGCTACCGCCGACCACGCCGGAATTTCGATTTCGTTTCCGTCACTCACGAGCAGCGGTATTACCGGGACACCTCCAAGCGAGGCTTACAATTCAGCTCAGGGGACAGTGACCACCGCAAGTTCATCGTCGATTACCGGCGGCTCAAGCCTGCAATTCTACGGAGCGGGGGAAATACTTGCGTGCGGAAGCTCAAATTGTTCAGCACAGCACCTGTTAGTTGAAGGAGATTGGGTAACTGTGGGATCGGGCAACTCAAGGTCGTTGAACCTGACGGTTACACCAAAAGTACCCGGCACTTTTGTTGTGAGGATGAGAGGGTGGGCCACCTCGCCTGGCTATCAGAACCCGTCGAGGGATCCATCGTCGGGGCCACTTGATCAGCAAAGTTTCCCTACATACGAGGTTACTGTCACTGTCAGCGGAACGCCGCCGTCAGCTCCGACAGCAAACGCGGCGACGAACGTTACGAGCAGCAGCTTTACGGCGAACTGGAGTAGCAGCAGTGGAGCGACAGGGTATCGGTTGGATGTTTCCACGAGCAATCTGTTCGGAAGCTTTGTAAGCGGGTATCAGAATTTGGACGTGGGGAATGTTTTGAGCCGGAGCGTCACTGGATTGAGTCCGTCCACGACATATTTCTATCGAGTGCGGGCTTACAACGGTGGAGGCACAAGCGGCAATTCGAACATAATCAACGTTACAACGATGAATGGAGGTCTTCCTGACCTGGTGGTGACATCGTTGACTGCGCCTATCTCCGGCAGTACCGGGGGGCAAATCACAGTTGCGACAACGATTCTGAATCAAGGCTCAGCCAGTGCCGGCGCATCTCATGTCGAGTTTTACTTTTCTACCGATAGTGTCATTACTACCGCCGATACCGACACGGGATGGGGCTGTAGCTTACCGGGTCTGGCAGCGGGCGGATCCACGTCATGCAGCGGGCCTATTGGCGTTCCCTCTTCGATTCCGCCAGGCATTTACTTTTTCGGCGCGATCGCCGACAATCTGGGAGCAGTAGCAGAGAGCAACGAGTCGAATAATGCTCGAGCGGCAGATACGGGACCTATTGTCCTATCATCTGGTTGCACTACGCCAATCAGCATCGGACAGACGATCAATGGAGCGTTAACCACAAGTAGCTGTCGTTCTCCCATAAGAGGCAGTTCGTATTATTCGGATCGCTACTCATTCAACGCATCGGCTGGTCAACAAGTGACAGTGTTGCTCCGCTCGCCAACTTTCGATACGTATCTCTACTTGCTTGGACCCAGCGGCGCGGTAATCGCGGAAGATGATGACGGTGGAGGCGGAACTGACGGAACTGACTCACGGATACCACCCGGGAGTGGATTCTTCACATTGCCATCGAGCGGAACATACATCATCGAGGCTACGTCTTTCGGTCAAAACGTAACCGGCAATTACACCGTCGGACTTACCGGGGGCTCGTCGCACACAACGACGACAGGGCTCTATGCACCGGTCGGGGGAGCATTCTTCTTCAGATTCTCCAACACCAGTGGCCCATCTGATTATGCTTTTACTTTCGGCCCAGCCAATCAGGGCTGGACGCCGGTAATAGGTGACTGGAACGGAGATGGAGTAAGCACTATCGGATTGTACTTCCCCGCTAACGGCGCGTTCTACATTCGCAACTCAAACACAAGCGGAATTGCGGATATCTACATCACCTATGGCCCGGCGGGTCAGGGGTGGCTTCCTGTCATCGGCGATTGGGATGGCAACGGCACAGGGACCGTCGGCTTGTACAATCCCGGCAACGGAAACTTCTATCTTCGCAACTCCAACACGATAGGATTCGCGGATCTGACGTTTGCCTTCGGCCCTGTCGGACAAGGATGGATCCCTATTGTTGGCGATTGGAACGGCGATGGGATTGACACTGTGGGACTCTACAATCCGGCGACCGGAGCAGTTCAGTTGCGAAACTCAAACACCGCCGGAGCGGCAGATGTTTCTTTCACGTTCACCGGCGCAGGCCCGACCTGGAAACCGATCATTGGAGACTGGGATGGGAACAATACGAGCACGCTTGGGTTGTACAACCCGGCGACCGGAGTCTTCTCGCTGCGCAACACGAACACAACCGGCGGAGCAGACGTCAGCCTAACCTGGGAAGGTGGCAGTTACGTGCCACTCGCAGGCAAATGGCAGTAGGGATGTTACGTCACGGTGTGGCTTCAATAGAGGGCGGGGCATCATTGTAGCTCCGCCCTCCAGATCCTCCGGTGGGCCGGCCCAATCCTCAGACTCCGCATCAACCATCCAAATACAGGACAACCACATTGAGTGTGCCCCATAAGCACCCGGCCAGCCTCGCGATACTGTCATAACCGATCCTGGCCAATCCAGCCGCACTCCGGTCTGTGAGGAACAATCCGTCACAACCAAAAGAAGAGTGTTGTGGCGACACCAGGAGGATGGAATACTGGTGTGCATAACTTGTACGTCACGGAGTAGGTATGCGAGAGCAGAAAAATTTCCGGGTATCCGTCGAATCGGCGCCGTTCCGTGCGGCTTTGGCTCTATTATGCTTCGCCGCTTTCGCGATCGGGAGCAATCTATCCATCACACCGATATCGAGCGATTCAGCGCGGTCACAAGTGAACCCCACGAAACCGATAAGGACTGCTGTTAACGAAGAACCTGAAACCAGGTCTGGCAAGACGGCAGGCGCAAGTGACCGGCCAGTTGTAGACGCCGGGGAGTCGTTGGGATTAACCCCAGCTCCTCAAATTGAGGAATCCTCGAAGGATGGTTTGTGGCAATTTAGGAATGAAGCGCCGCTGCTGGCGGGATCGACAGGTGACCAGGCGGCAAGCGCAGCCCTTCTCCAATCCCATAAGACAGCGCGCCTGAATAGTGACGCCTTGGCAGAACTCCTGCGTCAGGCCCCGATGGAATTCACTGACGCCGCAAGTCGAACCCCGCTTGTTATGACCTTGCCGATGCCGGACGGGACGTTTTCAAGGTTTCGCGTCGAAGAATCACCGATAATGGAGCCCGCACTGGCGGCCCGGTTTCCTGAAATCAAAACATATCAAGCATTGGGGATTGATGACCCGACCGCGACTTCGCGGTTTGATTGGACGCCGCTTGGACTCCATGCGATCGTTCTTTCCACCCGGGGTACATCGTTCGTTGAGCCAATATCGGAAGACGACACGGCTAACTACACGACCTACTTCAATCGTGATGTTTCCACCGACAAGTTATCGCTTTCCTGTCAGGTTTCCGAATCGGAAATAGCTGACGCAGAGACCCGCGGCGTTCTTATGAGCCAGCTCTTTCAGATCGCCACTTTCACCACAGGCTCGACGCTGCGTACATATCGCCTGGCAGTCGCCGCGACTGCTGAATTCACTCAACAATACGGGGCCGGCAGTGTCGCCACTACGTTAACAAAGATCACTACGCTGATAAATCTGATCAATGCGGTCTACCAGAAAGAAGCGACAATCAAATTCCAACTGGTCGCGAATGAAGCGAGCATTATTTTTACCGATCCGGCAACTGATGGCTACACTAACGACTCGCCCAGCACAATGCTCGCCGAGAATCAGACCAAGCTCGACGCTGTGATTGGCTCTTCAAACTACGACATCGGGCATGTATTTGGCGGCATCTCCGTTAGTCCGGGCTTCATATCCTTCTCCGGCGTTGCATCTATCGGCGTGGCCTGCGCGAATGGCTCCAAAGGAAGAGGTGTTTCGACTATGGGGGGAGCCAGCAGCTCTTTCCCGCACAGCATCTTCGTATCGGGTGTGACGCATGAAATCGGTCACCAGTTCAGTGCGCTGCACACGTTCAATAGCATAACCGGCGGATGCGCCGGACAACGGAGCGCGTCGGGCGCCTACGAACCGGGGAGCGGTTCGACGATCATGGGCTATAGCATTTGCGGGGCGGACAATCTTCAGAGCCTTCCGGATTTGTATTTCCACACCGGCAGTGTCGAACGAATCGTAAACTATGCCGCGGCCGGAGGCAATTGCGCAACGACAACCTCCACCGGTAACGGCGCGCCAACAATATCACCACTGAGCAATTTCACCATTCCTGCGAACACGCCATTCGTACTCACTGGAAGCGCAACGGATCCCGATGGCGATCCGTTGACATACCTATGGGAGGAATTCGATCTGGGTAATGCGTCGCCGCCAAATACGGATGACGGAACGCGTCCGCTCTTCCGCTCCTTTGCGCCATCGACAAGCGCTTCACGCACGTTCCCGCGCCTGCAGTACATTCTTAACAATTCGAACGTGCCCCCTTCGAGCTACGCCTGCGGTGGTTCCACATGCTTTACAGGCGAAGTGCTTCCTTCAACCACGAGAACAATGAACTTCCGGTTCACAGCGCACGACGACAGACCCTCGGGCGGAGGTTCAACAAGCGCAAACCAGCAAGTCAGTGTCGTCTCAACCGCGGGACCATTTGCGGTGACCCAGCCTAACACCGCGGTAACCTGGCCCGGAGGTCTGCCTCAGATCGTCACCTGGAATGTCGCCAGTACGACGGGGGCTCCCATCAGCGCCGCAAACGTAAAAATCTCGCTCTCGATTGACGGTGGCAATTCTTTTCCGACCGTGCTCGCGGCAAGTACACCGAATGACGGTACCGAGCCGGTCACGATCCCGAGCATATCAACTACGATGGCGCGGATTAAGGTCGAAGCAGTCGGCAATATCTTCTTCGATATTTCGGATACCAACTTCACAATTACTTCGACCGGAATACAAGTGACCGTTCAGACGAATCCGGCGGGCCGATCCTTCACCGTTGATGGAACGACGTATAGCACGACACAGACGTTCTCGTGGATTCCAGCATCCAGCCATACCATCAGCACGACTACGCCACAGAGCGGCGGCGCGGGTGTTCAGTATGTGTGGAGCAACTGGAGCGACGGCGGAGCGATCTCGCATACCGTTTCACCGGCCTCTAACACAACTTACACTGCGAACTTCGCAACGCAGTTCTTTCTGACGATGAACGCTGGAGCAGGAGGGACGGTTACCCCGGCGAGCAACTGGTTCAACAGCGGTCAGAGCGTGACAATCACAGCATTTCCGAACAGCGGATTTGCACTCAACGGATGGACCGGCACGGGCACGGGTTCGTTCACAGGAAGCAGCAATCCCGCAAGCGTGACGATGAATGGACCAATCACTGAAACAGCTAATTTCGCGACTGTCACGCGTATATTAACGATCTCATCGTCAAATCCTGCTGGGGGCGTCAGCATCGCGGTCAGTCCAAACGACAACAACGGCCAGGGCAACGGTGTTACTCAGTTCACTCGAGTTTATAACGACGGCTCGGTCGTAACGTTGACAGCAGCATCGACGGTGGGAGGCAATAACTTCCAGAAGTGGCAGCGCGACGGCGGTGATTTCTCCTTCAATCCGATAACTAATGTCACGATGGATGCCAACCATACGATGACTGCGGTCTACGTGACACCGCCCGGCTCCTGGACGACAGGGCTCTATGAACCGGTAGGCGGGGCTTTCTTCTTTAAATTCTCGAACACCAGTGGGCCGGCTGATTATGCCTTTACGTTCGGCCCTGCCAATCAGGGTTGGACTCCGGTAATAGGTGATTGGAACGGAGATGGAGTAAGCACTATCGGATTGTACTATCCAGCTAATGGCGCTTTCTACATTCGCAACTCGAACACCAGCGGAATCGCGGATATCTACATCACCTACGGCCCGGCTGGACAGGGGTGGCTTCCGGTCATCGGCGATTGGGATGGCAACGGTACGGATACGTTAGGACTGTACAATCCCGGGAACGGGAACTTCTATTTGCGAAACTCCAACACGGTTGGCTTTGCGGATCTTACGTTCGCATTCGGGCCGATCGGTGGTGGTTGGATACCCATCGTCGGAGATTGGAATGGTGATGGGATCGATACTGTAGGGCTCTACAATCCGACGACCGGAGCAGTTCAGTTGCGCAACTCAAACACGACCGGAGCGGCAGATGTTTCCTTCACGTTCACCGGGGCCGGCCCGACCTGGAAACTGATCATAGGAGATTGGGATGGGAACGGAACGAGCACGCTTGGGTTGTACAACCCGGCGACCGGAATCTTCTCGCTGCGCAACACGAACACAACAGGCGGAGCAGACCTGAGCATAACCTGGGAGGGTGGCAATTATGTGCCGCTCGCAGGCAAGTGGCAGTAGAGATGTAGGTCGCGACTTGGTTTGCGTGGGTTGTTTGATCTGCTACCTGCGGATAATTGCGGTCAGCGACGCCCGATCAGTGCGGATCAAAAATACGCATCTCGTTCAAAGGACACTCAAAGCAGCCTGGCCGTTCGAAGGCAAATAGAAAGGGCGGAGCAATCTCGCTGCTCCGCCCGGGCTAATACTCTGCAAAGTGGGCCGGCTGAATCTTAGGCTTCTGTCGATCACGCATCAAAGTACATCGAGAACTCGATCGGGTGCGGCCTCATCTTCACCGGATGAATCTCGTGGCCGCGTTTGTAGTCTATCCAACGCTCGATCAGACCTTCGCTGAATACGTCGTTCGCAAGCAGGAAGTCATAATCGCTTTCGAGCGCCTGCAAGCTCTCATCCAAAGAGCCCGGCATCGAAGGCACGTTCTTCAACTCCTCGGGAGTCATATCGTAAATGTCCTTGTCGAGCGGCGGACCCGGGTCGATCCTGTTTTGTATTCCCTCCAGTCCTGCCATCATCATCGCCGAGAACGCCAGATAAGCGTTGCACGACGGATCGGGCGGGCGGAACTCCAATCGTTTTGCTTTCGGACTCTGCGAGTACATCGGGATGCGAACCGCGGCCGAGCGATTGCGGCTCGAATACGCCAGATTCACCGGCGCTTCGAATCCCGGCACAAGCCGTTTGTAGCTATTCGTAGTCGGCGCGGCGAACGCGGCGATAGCTCGCGCGTGCTTCAACAATCCGCCGATGTAGTGCAAGGCCATCTCCGAAATGCCGGCGTAACCGTCGCCCGCAAACAAGGGCGTGCCCGACTTCCAGATCGATTGGTGGCAATGCATACCGTTGCCGTTGTCGCCGTAGATCGGCTTCGGCATGAAGGTCGCCGCCTTGCCCGCTGCGATCGCCGCGTTTTTGACCGTGTACTTGAACACCATCAGGTTATCGGCAGTCGTCAACAGCGTGTTGTAGCGGAAATCGATTTCGCACTGGCCGCCGGTTGCGACTTCGTGATGATGGCACTCAACGGAGATTCCCGCGCCGCGCAACAACGTCGCGATCTCAGATCTGAGATTCGAAATCGAATCGAGCGGCGGCAGCGGCACGTAACCTTCCTTCGGACGAATGTGATAGCCGTGCCCGTTTGAGCCTCCGCGCTCCGATGACGTGTTCCACGGGCCTTCCATCGAGTCGACCGAATAACCCGACGTGTGACCTTCGTTATGGAAAGAGACCTTATCGAATATAAAGAACTCGGCTTCCGGCCCGAAGTAAATCGTGTCGCCGATGCCGGTGAATTTAAGATAGTTTTGCGCCCGTTGCGCCACCGCGCGCGGATCAAGCCAGTAACCGTCTTTGGTGATCGGATCGAAAACGCTCGATATCAAACACAGCGTCGCCGGCTTCATGAAAGGGTCTACCCAGTAGCGTGATGAGTCCGGGATCAACAGCATGTCCGACTCGTTGATTGCGGCCCAACCACGCAAGCTCGACGCGTCGAATCCAACGCCGTTTTCGAAGACGTCCACGCCGAACTCCTCGATCGGCACCGTGAGGTGATGCCATTGGCCGAGCAGATCCGTGAAACGAACGTCCACGAATTCGCATTTGTTCTCGGCCGCGAACTTCAGTGCTGCTTCTGCGCTCATAGTTCCTCCATTCCTGATTAACGGAATATTGTTAATGGGTTGAGTTTCTCTGAAAAAAGTATCCGGCGGTCAGACTGCCAACTCAGGATTGCCGGTTTGGTTGAGTTGCGGGGGCTATCAAACCAAAACCTGCAGCCTGGAATCGGTAGGCTGACCGCCGTTGCACTTAC
>Ga0070705_100000681_pt1 | contig 19482 bp, 17 predicted proteins | sample KBSK5253metaG_FD_65455 | JGI IMG/M metagenome (GOLD analysis project Ga0070705, IMG submission 65455) | Corn, switchgrass and miscanthus rhizosphere microbial communities from Kellogg Biological Station, Michigan, USA - KBS K5-25-3 metaG | ecosystem: Host-associated > Plants > Roots >... | reverse complement strand
ATCGGGACGCCGCACGGCGACCGCGTACGAATGCGGGGCTCGCATCATCACGCCTTCGATGACCGCTTGCCCGCCGACAATGATCTGATCTTCTCTCATAACCACTCACAGTCCTTACGGCAAAAAAGAATGGTTGCCGGATGTCCGCTTTGACTTCTTGCAATCGGCTTGCTCACTGCTCTCATTAGAGAGTCTTCAGCAAGCGGCTGCAAACCGGCGGCCCGGCAACCAATATTGAACTGTAGATTCGCTAAGCCTCGGTCGTCTTGCGGCCGTACTTGCGATTGAAGCGTTCGACCCGGCCCGCGGTGTCGATGAGTTTCTGCTTGCCGGTAAAGAACGGATGACAGTTTGAACATATTTCAAGCCGGATTTCCGACTTGGTTGATCGCGTCTGCCACGTTTCGCCGCACGCGCAATGCACGGTTGCGGGAACGTACTTTGGATGTATATCGGCTTTCACGTTCGTGATCACTCCTGTTGCGAATTTCGCGGTCAAGATAACGGTTAATCTTACCCGATTGAAAACCAGCGTGTCAATCCGAGCCGGAAGCGTGAAGCGAATAGCGAAAGAGCGTTGATTGGATTAACCGCTGCGCTTGTTGCAAATGCCGGACGTTAATCCAATCCGATGCGACGCAGCAGATCGATGAAACGCGAGTCAGCGCGGACGCCATCAAGCGCGGGATCAGAGTTAAGAAACACGACGTAGTAATTCCGTTCGGCGTGAAGCCTCTCCAGCCATTCAAACGCGCGGTCCTTGTCGCCAAGCACCGCGTATAAGGTCGCAACCGCGAATAGCGGCGGCTGCTCGCGCCTTGATAGCTGCAGGACTTCCGCAAGCACCTTCGACGCTTGCTGTTTTCTTCCAGACTCGGCGTACACTCGCCCGACCCAGGCCCTCATTGATTTATCGCCGGACAACTCAATGTATTTTTCGTATTCGCGGATCGCGTCCTCATACGCCTTCTTTCCCTCGTAAGCCAGCGCGAGATGAAAATGCGCTTCCGCGAAATTCGAATCCAGATCGAGCGTCTTTCCAAGCTGCTCGATCGCCTCATCGAATCGACGCGCGCTATGAAGCGCCCTTCCCAGCGCCGTGTTGATGATCAGCGAAAGCGGATTGAGTTCCAGCGCCCGGCGCGACTCGGCTATCCCTTCGTCAAATCGCTTTCTGGCGATCAGGTATGCCGAGTACCAGTGATGCGCGGTTTCATAATTTGGATTCAACCCGATGGCTTTCGCGTATTGCTTCTCAGCCTCGTTCCAATTCCACTCATACTCATAAGCCGCCGCCAGCGACGTGTGAGCCTCGGCCAGCGAGTCGTCGAGTTCCAATGCGCGCAACGCGGCGGCTTTCGCTTTTGGATAAAGATCACTCGAAGGCGCCGCGCTGTACTCGTACAACAACGCGTAGCAGTCGGCCAACCCCGCGTACGCGAGCGCGTAGTTCGGGTCCTTCGCGATTGCCTGGTTGAAGTACTCGGCGCCTTTCTTCATTCCGTCTTCGGTGCGCTTGTTCCAATAGAACCGGCCTTTCAAATAAAGCTGATAAGCATCGGAGTTCTCGGTGAATCGCTTGGTGACCCGCTTCTGATCTTCGCCGCTCAACTTGAGCTGCAGCTTTTCAGACACGTCTTTTGCGATTTGTTCCTGCAACGTGAACAGGTCCCCAATTCGCCGATTGTATTGCTCACCCCAGATTTGCGTGTCGTCGCGCGAATCGATAAGCTCGACGTTAATCGACAGGTTGTCGCCAAGCTGAACGATTTTTCCCGTCACCACTCCGTGCACCTTAAGCTCGCGAGCGGCCGTCTTCTGATCCGCTTCCCCTGCCCTGTACTTGAAGACGGCGTTGCGCGACATCACTTTGAGATTGCGCGACTGCGAAAGGTTATTGATCAGGCTTTCGGTGAGCCCTTCGCTGAGGTACTCGGTGTTCGGATCGGAACTCGCGTTGACGAATGGCAGCACGGCGATCGAGTCAATCGGATGCGCGCGGGTTGAGAACGCAAAATAAGCGAGAACCGCAACCAGCAGCAGCCCGGTGATTGATAAAAGGATGAACCCGCGTTTGTGCTGTTTTATTTCACCGACAATGTATTCAGCGCTTGAGGTGGCGCGCACTGTCGGCACCTGATCGCTTCGAACTACGAATTCGGCTACGGTTTGTTGAGCCTGTGGACCAGTCGGCACAGCTTCGCCGGAATCAGGCGCGCGAGCAGATTCATCAAGCCCCGTTTCAAAATCCAATCTGCGATGAATTCGTTTCAGGTCTTCGAGATAATCCTCGATAGTCTGATAACGCTGGGCGAGATCCTTAGCCAGGGCTCGAGCGACGATCGCCTGGAGCTTGACCGGCGCTTCGGGTAAACATTCGGTCAACGGCGTGGGCTCGCGTTCGAGAATCGAGACAACCACATCGCTGACAGTCGCGCCCTTGAACGGCATTGTTCCGGTCAGCATCTCGTACGTAAGCGAGCCGAGGCTGAAGATGTCGCTCCTCGCATCGACCGGGAGCGCGCGCGCTTGCTCAGGGGACATGTAGTTAGGGCTTCCCATCACGATGTTCGCTTCGGTGGTGACGAGCCCGAGCGTTTTCACTTCTCCGTCTTCGGCGCCTGCAGATTGAGCGCCGGAAACAAACTCGGCGAATTTTTCAGTGAGCTTGGCCACGCCGAAGTCCAGCACCTTCACGATGCCATCCGGCCGCAGCATGATGTTTTCCGGCTTGATGTCTCGATGCAGAATCCCGATTAGATGCGCGGCCGCGAGCGCGCCGGCAACTTGCATCGCGACATCGACTGCCTCTCGCACGCCCATTTTTTCGCGACGCAGCCGCTGGCGAACCGTCTCACCTTCGACGAATTCCATCGCGATAAAACGAGATCCCTTCTCCGAAGCTATTTCGTGAATGGTGATGATGTTCGGATGATTGAGCGCGGACGCGGCTCGCGCTTCCTGCTCGAAACGGCGGAGCCGGTCTTCATCCTCTCTTGATTGTTGTGAAAGCAGTTTGAGCGCGACCCGTCGCCCGAGTCGCGAGTCCTCGGCGAGATAGACTTCGCCCATGCCGCCGACACCTATCCGCGACAGGATTCGATAGTGCGAGATAATTGTGTTCTCGGGCAGCACGCTGATTTGACTCCGCCTCGATCTCGATCGCGCCGAGACTAACTCTATCAGAATCACTTCGGAGTGCGGAGTCGGGAGTGCGGAGTGCGGAGTGTGGAGTGCGGAGTGCGGAGTGTGGAGTGCGGAGTGCGGAGTGCGGAGTGCGCACTCCGCACACCGCACTCCACACTCCGCACTCCGCACTCCGCACTCCGCACTCCGCACTCCGCACTTCTTTAAGAGGGAATCGCGTTCTCGTGTTCGAGCCATTGTTGAAGCGCGTCGTTTTCGCGCGCGAGCTCGTCCGCGTTGATTAAGCCACGCTGCAACGCAACCGAGATCGCTCGCGAACGCGGGCTGTACGTGTTACCCCAACGCGTATCAACAATTTGCTCGAGGTCGATTGAAAGCTTTGCGTAAAGCTCTCGAAGCCTGTTCTGCACACCGCGCTCGCTCAAGTAGCGGCGGCGAGCTATGGCCTTGTCGGTCAAGCCGAGCGCGATGTCGAGCAACGCTTCGTATTCGATGTCCGTCAGGCCCGATGCGCGACTGGTCGCGCGGGACTGAACCAGTCGAATCTCAGGATCGATCCAACACTGCTCGTCAATGAGAACTGCCCGCAGCGCCGCGATCAACTTTTCATCTGGCGACGATTTCAGCACGTAGCCGTAGACCGTTTCCGACGGGACCACGCGCGAAAGCTCGCGGATATAGATTTCGTCCTTGTACTGCGACCAGAAAATGATTCGCGCGAGTTTTAGCTCGGACCAGATTTGCTGAGCAGCCTTCACACCCGAAAGGTCGGGCATTTTTATGTCGAGCACAACGAGGGCCGGGCGGTGATTCAAAGCCATCTCGACCGCAGTCTTGCCATCGCACGCTTCGATCACAGGCCCAGCGTCGGTAAAGTGATCGTTTATAAGCGCGCGAAGATAATCGCGCTGAAAGGTCATGTCCTCTGCTATCAATATGCTCATAAGCGACAGGGGATGGGTGTTGGGGGTTGGTCCAACCCCTAACCCCCAACCCCCGACCCCTGAATTGGTACCCTTACTTCAACCACCGTTCCGCGGCGGCCCGTAGCCTGCAACCATGTGAGCTCGGCGCCAATCAACCGGGCGCGATATCTCATGTTCTCAATCCCGCGCGCGCGCCGCAGATTCCCCGAAGCCGTCATCCCGCGGCCGTCATCACTCACCCTGACCAACAGGTACTCGCCTTCGCGCATTATCACCAACTCGACGAACCGGGCGCTTGCGTGCTTTGAGATGTTGTTGAGTGCTTCTTGGATGATCCGATACAGCAGCAACTGTTCGGTCTCGGAAAAATTGATGTCTTCGCCGCGAGCGAGGCACGAGAATCGAGTCAGGAACGTGCGCTCAGAGGACTGGGACGCTCGAACAAGGCAGCTCTCGACCGCCGGCACAAATCCGAGCGTGTCGAGCGCCGAAGGGCTGAGGCTCTCCATCGCCCGGCGCACCTCATCCATCGCCGACTCCAACCCATAGATAAGCTTCGCGAGCCCGTTGCGCACCTCCTGAGACATCGCGCCTTCGGGCTTTTCGAACAGCCGCCGCGCCAATCGCGTCAGCTCGCGAAAATCCGACAGCGTTTGATCGTGCAGATCGGCGGCCAGCAGCTTGCGCTCGCTTTCTACCAGCGTGACGAATTCAAGCAGCCCCTCGATCAATTCGCGCTGAGTGTTCAAGTCCAACCTCCAAGATTGCAATACGACGGCGAGCGGCAATTCGAACTGCGGGATTCCACAGTTTCATTGTGCGTGAGTCGTCCCGAAAGTTTGCGGAATGCGCTCTACAACCGGCCGCGCGCTGGATGTACACTGCGCACGTCTTCCGAAGATGTCAACCGCTCGGGGCGAGACCGAAAGCCTTCAGGTCTCGCCCCCTATCAAAGAGCGGAACGCGGAAGAAAGGAGAGATATTATGAAAACCATTGCAAGACTAGGATCGATCGCTGCAACCTTTATGCTGCTCAGCATGATAGTGGCTGCGGCCCCCAGGGGTCAGCAGGCAAAGACGTACTTCACCATCGCCGGAACGGTGCTCGAAGTCGACCAGAAAGAGCGCACGCTCCTGGTAGCGGACCGCCAATCTGAAAAGCTCTATCTAATCGAGATTCCTGACGGGACCACTTTCAAAATCACCTTTGGCAACGCGATGCTGATGGATAAGCCGGGACTGGCCGACGTAAACGCTCGGGAGCGCATAGAGATTCGCTGCTTCCGCGGTGACCGGGACCACCTGGCGCGGCTCGACGACGGCAGGACGGTGATTCGTGTGCTCGCCTCGAAGTAGCCCTCGAATGTATGAAACGGGGCGAGGTGCTTAACATCTCGCCCCATCCCGAAACCGTTGCTATGAAATTGAACGCTGGCGGCTACGTGCCGCCGCAGAGGTGCGAATAATGAAACGAATCACATACTTCTCAGCAGCCCTTTCGGTCGGTTTGTTGCTTGTGCTTGCGAGTACCTCGATCGGCGCGACGAAGAGCGAAAGAGCCGGCAAGGATCTGATCGTTGAAGGGCAGGTGCTCGCCGTGAATGCCCAGGATCGAACGATTCTGGTTTCGGATAGCCGTTCGAACACGCTCTATTTGGTTAGTGTGCCCGCCGGAAGGAGTCTTCGGATAACCTTCGGCATGAATATGCACAGCGCCGAGCCGCAACTTCACGACGTGCGCCAAAACGATCGAGTGCGCTTGCGATGCGCTCGCATGCAAGATCGCCTCGCTCAGCTCAACGGCGATCACGAAATAATCACGGTAGCGGCTGTGAACTAGTTCGACCCCGCGGTAGCCGGTTTCATTGCCGGCTCCCAATACTCCCTGTGCTGACGTCCCTCTCACTCCCTGCCGGGCCGCCCGACGTTCCTCCCGCAACCGAGGAAGGCGGCCCGGCTCTTTCGCAATGTCGCAACCACATCGACGGGCTCGATGTTAGAATCAGTCTCGCATGCGTTCCCTTTGGAAGTTTGTATCACCTTCATCGATGCTCGCCCTCGCGACTGCGTTCGCACTCGTCACAGCACTATCTTGCCGGAAGCATCAGCCTCAAGACACCGACTTGACTATCCCGATTGCCGGCGAGCCCGATCGTTACGCAGCTACGGTTATTCGCACCGTCGATGACGGGACGAGACGTGAGGTGAGTACCAGCCGTGAGTTTCGTGCAGGTGAGTTGCGACGCGAAGAATGGATCGATCTAGGACGACACCTTGCACTGATCTGGCTACCCGATCCGCGCAAGGCGTTTCTGCTTGACCTGGACGCGAAGACCTACGAGGAAATCCAAAGCAGGTCCGGTGAAGGCGATAACCCATTCGCATCGCACGCCGATGCCGAATCTAAGCAACTTGAGGCCATCGACCGGGCAGTTGATGACGCGCCCACGCCCGAGCAAATCGAAACTCACGCGCTTCCCGATCAACTTATCGACGGCCATCCGTGCTCGGTGTTTGAACAACGCGCAAGGTTCCCCGACGGTCATACAGAGATTACGAGAACCTTTCGCGCGCGGGACCTCGCGGGGCTCTGGGTGAGGGTTGAGTCATCGTCAGACTCGGGCACCGTAGCTGTGATAACCGAGCGGCGCGATGTAAGCAACGACGTTGCCGGCGAACTCTTCACTGTTCCCGCGGATTACCGTAAGCGCGAAAAGTCAGTTCGTTGAGGTCTGATACGGAGCACAAACAAATGTTTATCGAACGAACATTGGCGCCTGACCACTAGACCATGGATCGTACTGATGAGCGAATGTCAGTCGCTCAGCGAGCGGCGGGTGATTGTACAGCCATATCTTTATGAAGGCGCCCGGTTCGGGATCGGCCAGATCCACTTCACCGAGAACCTGGAACGCTTCGGCCGCGTTTTCAGATGAATTCGGGATGATTCCGTGAGTCACTTCCAGGCCATACACATCCGATTGATGCTCCTGGTATCGGCTGAACGAATTGAACACCGGCTCGGCCAGGAAGAAAAACAAGTAAACGAACAGCAACAACGCGGGCAGCGACGCCCAGTCATCCATGCCACGCACTAACCACCCGCGGCCCTTTCGAGCAAGCGCGCGAGTGAGCGCTAGGTGTACGAGCAGAAGCACCGTTATTATCAAGATCGCTCCGAACGCGATGCCCTTCGGTATGTGCCCCAGAACGTAGTGACCCATTTCGTGGCCCACCACAAACAACGTTTGCGCAGTCGTCATTTTGTTGATGGTCGTGTCCCAGACAACGACTCGCTTCGATCCCGCGAATCCGGTAACGTACGCGTTGACGGCGTTGAGTTTCTCGCTCGCTTTCATTTCGAACATTCGCTCGCGCGGGATATCGAGTCCGGCATGCTGCGATATTTTTTCTATCTCGCTTACGAGCGCGGGCTGAGTGACCTCGAGCGGCACGAACTTGTTGAACAGCGGATCGATCACCAGCGGCGTAATGAACAGCAGCAACGCGAGCAGCGGCACAGAGCCAAGCCCGGAGTACAGCCACCACCGCCGAGGGCTTCTTCGGATCAGGCCGTAAAGCAGGTAAATCAGAATCGAGGCGATGATGAACCCGACCAGTTCGCCCTTTGTCCAATCCCAAAGCCACGAGCCCCATCCCTGCACCGAGATTTCATATCGCACGGCAAGATGATGTTGATACGCATCGAGCGGAAGTTTCAATACATCGAACGTCAGCAGTAAAAGCGGAACGAAGATGATGGCTTGAATGAATCGCCTTTGTGAAATGCGCTCCACCCAATCGCGATACTTCGGCGCGATTAGCAAAGTGATAACGATCAGGAGCACGAGCAACGAGTAGACGACTCCAACAAAGTGAAGCGTGTATTGAGCCCTGGAGTACGCAACGGCCTTTTCGTATTTTTCGGGCGACAGCGTGTAAGTCTTCACGTCTTGCTTCTGAATCGAACTGGCCCCCTGTTGCGAGGTCTGCTCGGCGGGCGCGGGAGACTGAGCGGGCGCGGAGGGCGCCGATCCAAACACGAAACTCATTACCGCGATCGCTGACGCCAAAAGAAAGAGACGACGCATCTGCACCTCCTCTACTCCTTCTGAGCTGCGATTCAACACGCAGTATCTGAACTCTAAGCGCGCTCGGCCTCAACGGGCCGCTCAACCTCGTAGCCGGCGTTGATCCAGCCGTTAGTTCCCCCAACAACATTGAAGACCTGCGAGAAGCCGTTCTGCGCAAGTATTCCCGTACCTGCGCTCGATCTATACCCGCTCGCACAGATCACCGCAGTCGGTTGGGTGCGGTCGAGTTTTGAAAGATCGCGAGCGAGATGAGACAGCGTGATATTGATCGCACGCGGCGCGTGACCGGCGGCGTATTCGCCTGGGCCGCGCACATCGACTATCTGCAATCCATCTTTTTCCTCGATTCGTTGCCGCAGCTCGTCGAGGGGCATTTGCGGGGTCGCGGCCGACTCAAGTCCCGCCTGATCCCACGCGTACATACCACCGCTTAGAAAACCTTTGACGCTTTCGATTCCAACTCGCGCAAGCCTGGTCACCGCTTCATCAACGCTTTCAAGCTCGTCCGAAACGATGACCAGCGGCGCCCCAACGGGAATCAGCGTCCCGGCCCACGAGGCAAACTGTCCGCTCAGTCCAATGTTGATCGCGCCAGGCACGTGTCCGTTGCCATATGCCGCCGATGGCCGAACGTCCAGCACTATGTTCCCCTGCTGTAACAATCCGGCGACTTCTTCGGGCGCCAGTTCCGCCGGCCGGGGCAATTCGTTTAGCGCGACCGCTCCGGTTCGGTTGATCTCCGCGTCACGCGGGAAGTAAGCCGGCGCCTCGGGAAGATCGGTCGTCATCATTCTAACGAAATCGTCTTTTGCCATCCGCTGAAGCGCATAGTTGAATCGCCTTTGCTCGCCAATGGTCGACGAAGTTTCCTTCGATATGTTCCGTCCGCAAAGCGAGCCGGCCCCGTGCGCCGGAAACACTTCGACGTCATCGGCAAGCTTCAGCAGTTTTCCGTGCAGGCTTTCATATAACATTCCCGCCATCTGATCGGCGGTGTAGCCCTTCGATCCGACGAGATCAGGCCGGCCGACATCGCCGATGAACATAGCATCCCCGGTAAGAACCTTCAGCGGGCGATCCGACACCTCTGTGTCAATCACCAGAATCGAGATGCTCTCAGGTGTATGTCCGGGAGTTTCGACAACGCGCAAAACGACCTTGCCAACTTTGATCTCGTCGCCGTCGCTCGCAGGAAGATGCGGAAACAGCGCGCCTGCTTTTTTTCCAAAGACGATTTCAGCCCCGGTACTGGCGGCGAGTTCGCGATGCCCGCTCACGAAATCCGCGTGCAGATGAGTTTCAATCACATACTTGATCTTGAATCCCATCGCCTGCGCTTCGTTGATGTATTGATCGACGTCGCGCTGCGGATCGACCACCGCGGCCTCGCCTTCGGAGCCGATCAAGTAAGACGCGTGCGCCAGACACCCAAGATAAAATTGTTTGAAATACATATCACTACTCCCAATCGTTACCTGGATTGAAGGATTCCTGTGATCGCTGGACGCTATCAAGAAGTAGCGGGTGAGAGCAAGACAAACGCCCTCACTTTTATGTTTGAGCTGTTGCCGCTGGATCTTCATCAATAACCGGAACGTCGGGCAAGTCCGAATCAGCCGGACCGGTTCCGGCGTCTTTCCGCCGTTCGCTCAAGTAGTAAAGGATCGGCACCGTCATTCTCGAAAGCAAGAGCGAAGCTACCTCTCCGGCCATCAGCGAAATCGCCAACCCCTGAAAGATCGGATCGAACAGGATCACAGCCGATCCCGCGATCACAGCCGCGGCCGTCAGCATCATCGGCCTAAAACGCACCGCGCCCGCGTCAATCACCGCATCGGCTAGCGGCATACCCTGCTTCACTCGAAGCTCGATGAAGTCGACCAGGATAATCGAGTTGCGCACGACTATTCCCGCGCCTGCGATAAAACCGATCATCGACGTAGCCGTAAAGAAAGCGCCCATCAATCCGTGCGCCGGCACGATTCCAACCAGCGAAAACGGAATCGCCGCCATGATCGCTATCGGCGTCTTGAACGACTGAAACCACCCAACGACCAGTATGTAGATCAACACCAACACTGCCGCGAACGCGATTCCGAGATCGCGAAAAACTTCGTAGGTTATGTGCCACTCGCCGTCCCACTTCATCGCGAGCTTGTTCGAGATGAACGGCTGACGAGCAACGTATCGCTCGAGCCCGTAGCCTTCCGGAAGCTTCAACTGGTCGATCGACTCGTTGAGTTTCAGAATTGCGTAGACCGGACTCTCGACGGCGCCCGCCACATCCGCGGTCACATAAACTACCGGCATGAGGTTCTTGTGATAAATGCTCTTGTCGGCGATTGCTTGTTCGACTCGAACCAGTTCGCCGAGTGCAACCAAATTGCCGCGAGTCCCAATGACTTTGATCTGCTTCAAGTCATCGATGCTCGAGCGTTCGGCCTTCGGCAGCCTCAGCGTTATGGGCACGTCTTCCTTCTCGTTCGACTGATGAATCAAACCAACGTTCATTCCTTCGACCGCGATTCGTAACGTCGCGGCGACTTGCTCGCCGGACACGCCATTCAACGCGGCCTTCTCCTTATCAACCACGAATCGGAACTTCGTCTGGTCGTCTTCAACATATGAATCGACGTCCACCACGCCTTCGGTGCGATCGAAGATGTCTCGAATCTGCCGAGCGACTTCGAGCTGCCGCTGATAATCGGGGCCGTAAACTTCCGCGACCAGCGTTTGAAGCACCGGCGGGCCCGGGGGAACTTCCGCCACCTTCACGCGAGCGGCGTATCGCGCGGCTATCTCGTCGATCGGCGCCCTGACGCGCTTGGCGATATCGTGACTTTGCGCGCTGCGTTCACCCTTGGGAACCAGATTCACCTGAAGGTCCGCGACGTTCGGACCGCGTCTCAGAAAGTAATGCCGCACAAGCCCGTTGAAGTTGTAAGGCGAAGCCGTGCCCACGTACATCTGATAATTTCTCACTTCGGGAACTGTTCGAACGTAATCCCCGATCTCGCGGGTGATCGCCGCGGTCTGTTCCAGCGTCGAGCCTTCGGGCATATCTATGATCACCTGAAACTCGCTCTTGTTATCGAACGGGAGCATCTTCACCTTGACCAGCTTCAACGGGAAGAGCGCCACCGCGAGCAGCAGCAACAGAACCACACCCAGGAGGAATCCAAAACGCCAGCGACGTTCGCGAATCAATCGCCCCATCACTTTTCGATACAGCTTCGTCAGGCGTCCTTCTTCGGCGTCGTGACTACCGCCTTTTCGCTTGAGCAATCGCAAGCTCGCCCACGGCGTGACCAGAAACGCAACGATCAGCGAAAACACCATCGCCGCGGACGCTCCGACAGGTATTGGTCTCATGTACGGACCCATCAGTCCGCTCACGAAGGCCATCGGCAGGATCGCGGCAATCACCGCGAATGTGGCAAGTATCGTTGGGTTTCCCACTTCGTCGACCGCTTCGATTGCGACTTCCATCAACGGACGGCCGCGGTTTTCAGGCAGACGATAATGTCGCGTCATGTTCTCGACTACGACAATCGCGTCATCGACCAGAATGCCGATTGAAAAGATCAGCGCGAACAGCGTGATTCGATTGAGCGTGTAGCCGTACAGATAAAACACCGCAAGCGTCAGCGCGAGCGTCACCGGAATCGCGATCGCGACGATGCCCGACTCGCGCAACCCCAGCACCAACCAGATCAACGCCGTTACCGAGAGAATCGCAATCATCATGTGCAACAACAGCTCGTTCGATTTCTCGCTGGCCGTCTCGCCGTAGTTTCGTGTGACTGCGACCTGGACATCGGAAGGAATGAGCTCGCCCTTGAGTTCATTCACCTTCTCGATCACATGATCCGCGATCGCGATGGCGTTCGTTCCCTTGCGCTTTGAAACTGAAATCGTCACCGCGGGCAACACACCCGTCGGCGTATTGACCTTCGCCGCCGGACCCGATCCGTACAGCACGTAATCGACGGCCTCTTCGGGTCCGTCTTCGATCTTCGCCACGTCGCGCAGATAGGCCGGCCGGTTGTTCGCGGCGCCAATCACTACGCCTCCGACCTCATCAGCCGTGTGCAGAAACCCGCCAGTCTCAACCAGGAACTCTCGATTGCTCGAAGCGAAGCTCCCGGCTTGCGATTGTTTGTTCGCCTGTTCCAAGGCGGGGAGCAGCGCCGCGGAAGCGACGTTATAGGCAGCCATTCGCGCTTCATCGAGCGTCACGCGAATCTGCCGCCGCTGCCCGCCGATGAGCTTCACTTCCGAAACGTCTTTGACTTCTTTGATCTGATCGTGAACTTGAGCGGCGATTCGCCGAAGCGTGAAATGATCATAGCGATCGCTCGTCAGAGTGAGCGCGAGAATTGGAACATCGTCAATTGATCGCGGCTTCACAAGAGGCGGAGACGCGCCCGGCGGAATCAGATCGAAGTTGGCAGACATCTTCTGATTGAGCCGCACGATCGCCGCTTCTTCGTTCTGGCCCACATAGAACCGCACAACCGCCATCGAAGAACCAGGCGATGAAGTCGAGTAGATGTATTCGACGCCGGGCACTTCCCATAGAAGTTTTTCCATGGGTTTCGTCACACGCTCTTCGACTTCGCGAGCCGATGCGCCCGGCATCTCGACGAAGACGTCGATCATTGGAACGATGATTTGAGGTTCTTCTTCGCGAGGCAGCAGCACTACTGCGCCAAGGCCAAGCATAACCGCGGCGGCGATGATCAATGGCGTCAACTTCGAATCGATGAAGGCCCGCGCGAGGCGTCCCGCGGGACCCAGTGGCGTACTCATGATTCGACTCGGCTCCCGTCGCTGATCGCGTCGACTCGATCGACAACGATTCGCTCGCCGTCGTTCAGGCCGGTCAGCACTTCAATGCGGTTGCCGTTTGATTTTCCCGTCGCGATCAAACGCATATGAGCGATGCCGGAGTCGTCAACCGCGAAAACGCTGGTGAGCTGGCCTCGATGGATGATTGCGGTACTGGGGATCGTGATGGCTTGCTTCGAATCGCGCGCGAATCGCGCTTTGCCGTAAAGACCTGAGCGCAGGTTCTTATGCTGCGGAAGGTCGATCTTCACTGCATAGCTTCGACTGGCGGGATCAGCAGCAGGCACGATTTCAGCGACGCGGCCCGGCATCTCCTCACTGCCGGCCGCATCAATCTGAGCGCCAACCTGATCGCCGATCTTGATTCGGCTCAGTTGTGACTCTTCAACCGAAGCTTCGAGGCGATAATGCGAATCGTCTTCGACGGTGAGAAGCGGCGCGCCTGGCGTGGCCATCATTCCGGTGTCGGTCTGTTTCGAGGTGATGATCCCGTTGATTGGGGATGTCACTCGAGCGTAGCTGGCGTAAACCCTGGCGCCGGAGACGTCCGACCTGGCCTGGTCAATCCTTGCGAGCGCCTGGTTTCGCCGCGCGTCCAGAGACGCGAGCATTCGAGTAGCGCGCTCGGCTTCCGCCTGGGCCACCTTGTATTTCGTTTGCACTTCGTCGAACTCTTGCGGACTCACGGAGCGGCGCTCGAACAGTTTCTGATAGCGGTCGTGCGTTGAGGCAGCTAACGCCAAACTGGCTTCGGAAGCCGTTTTCGCGGCTTGTGCCGTGCGGATGTTGCGGTCTGCTTCTTCGAGAGCGTTCTCACTTTCGCGAACGCCAGCCTGCGCCTTTTGAAGCTGAGCAGTCGCTTCGCGGTTGTCGATTTCGATTAAGGTTTGCCCGGCTCGCACGCGATCACCTTCGTGAACGTGAATCGCAACGACGTTGCCAAGGGTCTTTGACGAAAGCACGCTTGTAGTCTTCGAGCGCACTGTACCGCTCGCCTCGTAGAAATCGCCGACGGAACCGAACGCGACCTTTTCGATCGTCACTTTTGTGATCGCAGCCTTGACCGTTGCGATTTCCTGTTTCTTGCCACACGACGCGCTCATCGCCGCCAGGAAGATCGACGCGATCAACGCGAGTGTTCCCCGGGCTGTTAGATCTTTCATATACTCGTCTCCATCACGCCTATCGCGCGAAGTCATCAATGCTCGTGAGCTTGCCCGAAGCCAGCAGCACGCCGGCATATCCAATGTAGTGATCATAACGCGCGGCAAGCAGACTCATTCGCGCGCGCACGAAGGTCGTTTCGGCTCGGAGCACTTCGGTGATCGTCGTCAGGCCCGCGTGATAGCGGTCCTGCACAATTCGAAGACTCTCTTTCGCCTGATCGACCGCTTTCGCTGCCACCGACACCCGCTCGCGCGCGGAAGCAAATTTTTGATAAGCCCGCACAACCTCGAAGCGAATCTCGCTTGCGACGTTCTCGGCTTCGGCGGCCGCAATGTTCTCAGACGCGCGCGCCTGGCTTATTCTCGCGCGGCGGCCCGCATCAAACAGATTAAACGTGACGCTTGCCCCGACGGTGTAGTCGGCGCTGCCACTTGTCAGATTCGAGCTGCTTACGCCGTACGTCCCAAACGCATCGACGCGGGGTAAGTACTCGCCGCGAGCGCCGCGCGTCTTTTCTTTGCTGGACTTCAGCGCGAGGCCTGCGCGAATCAAATCCGGGCGGCGCTCGAGCGCCAGTTGAATCAACTCAGCTTGAGTGCCGGTGCTGAATGTCTTGTCGGCCAGCGAACCGGTCACGTTGCGTTGCGTATCCACGGAACCGCCGAGCACAGTGTTGAGACCAGCCTGCGCGATCACAAGCTCGCCCTCGGCTTGAATGCTCTGCTGGCGAAATTCGGCGAGTTGAACTTCAGCCGAAAGCAGGTCCGACTGAACTACAACTCCGGTGTCGACGAGGTCGCCAATCCTCTTTACATCCGCCGAAGCGCCCTTCACTGCTTCGTCGGCAACTTCCTTCTTCGCCTGCGCAACCAGCACGCCGTAGTAATCGCGAAGCACCGCAAATCGCAACTGCTGCTCGACCGACTCACGCTCGGAATCCGCCTGTTGCTGACCTATTCGCGCTTGCTTGATTCGAGTGTCGGTTTGCTTCTGATCGAATAGTGGGAATCGAAATGTCATTGCCGTGCGAATGTTGGTAAGCGAGTCGGGATTATTGAGAAAGCGCGGATCGAAGTTCCGCGAGCCGAATCGTCCTTGTTCCAAAAGCGAGCCGAAGACAAATACCGGGTTATTGCCTCGGATGGTCGTTTGATTGAAGCCAACCACCGGAAAGCGTCCCGCTCGAGCTTCCTCAAGTTGACCGTCGGCGAGCTCGCGGCCCGCGCGCGTCGCCTTTGTCAGAGGATTGGCTTGCAGCGCCAGGTCAACGGCTCGTGAGAGCGTCAGGTCATCTGAGGCTGGTTGACTGGATTGCGCGCTTACGCGGCTCAATGTTTCGGCGCCCAGAAGCGCCGAGGCGATAATCAATGCCCCCGCGAAAAGTTTGTCGAGTGCCGTGCGGTTGCGCGCTGATATGAGGTTCGCGCGCCCGCTTGGTTTGCAATTCGCCTTCGTGATGGCCATCATAGCCTCCATCGATAATTAGTTTTGTTGTGCAGGAGGCGTGCCAGTTGAACCACGAGGTTCGGAGCTTGTATTGAGACGTAAGAGTCGCTCAGCGGCCATTGCTGGCCCGTTAAGGAGAGTGCGGCTCGGCGGCGCGGGGAGATTTCACCAAGCGCGGTGCGGGATTTCGCGCTGATCATATGCCGGCGTGATGCGACGCCCTCGCGCTTGAACTCCCGTCTTTGGCGCCCAGCCAGCGCAAAACGCTCATCATCGGGCACCAGTCCGTAAGCGCCGACTGTATGAGATTGAGCGCCACGAACGCGGTGAACAGAAACCAGTAAGGGCTAATGAAGTAGCCCAATAAAAGGCTTGCGAGCACGAATGTGCCGGCAATCAAACGGATATATCTATCAACGGTCATCGCAGCGTCCTCCTCGAATAATTATCATTGACTGCATCAGTATATTACCATATAGTGATGTAGTCAAGTGAAAAGCATAGGGCACGGATTGAAAGGCTGGAAGATGAAGAAAAAGACTTTTATCAGGGCATCGGGCCGCCTGCGATCGAGTCGCACTGATGCTCAATTGTCTGACGAGGCGTTTGCGTTAATAGCCGCGCGATTTCGCGCGCTCGCCGAACCGATGCGGCTGAAGATACTCCACGCGCTCGGCAACAGCGAGATCAGCGTCGGCGACCTTGTCGAGGCCACGGGCGCCGGGCAGGCAAACGTATCGAAGCACCTTGCGGTCCTTCTTGATGCGCACCTTGTTACGCGACGAAAGGAAGGCTTGAACGTCTTCTATCGGGTGACTGACGAAATGGTCTTCGATCTTTGCGATACGGTTTGCAACAGCGTGGGTGAGCGGCTTGCCGCGCAGCATACGGCCGTGAAGCGATTCGTTGGGAGATAGCGACGGCTACATAAAGGAGAAGTTTGCGAGCAAACGCAGGCCGGCATCCTGACTCTTCTCGGGATGGAATTGCACTCCGCACACGGAACCACGCGCGCAGATCGATGGGTAGCGAACCCCGTATTCAGTCTCGGCCATCACGATCTCCTCATCGTCAGTCTCGATGCGGTATGAGTGCACAAAGTAGAAGTACATTCCGTTTTCAAGACCCTCGAGGAGCGGGTGCGACTTAACATTCTCGATCTGGTTCCAGCCTATCTGCGGAACGCGAGGCCCTGTTTCGGCAAAACGAACGATGCGGCCGCGCATCAGGCCAAGCCCCTTGTGAGTCCCGAACTCGAGACCTTCATCGAACATCAATTGCAGGCCGACGCATAGACCTAACACCGGCTTGTCTTGCTCGGCGGCTTCGAGCACCAGATTATGGAGCCCTGATTCGCGCAGGCGCCGCGCGCATTCACCGAACGCGCCGACTCCGGGAAGGACGAGCCTGCCGGCTTCGCGAATCGCTCCAGCGTCTCCGGTGACGAGAGCAGGCTTACCAACCGCTTCGAATGCCTTCTCTACGCTTCGAAGGTTGCCGACGCCGTAGTTGATGATTGCGATCATAAAGCATCTAGGGAGTCATTTGTCCCTGGTCATTTGTCCTTCGTCACTGTCAGTGGAAGCAGTAGTCGCCGGCCACGCTTACTGCTTAATCGATTCGAACAGGCTATTGTTTGAGCGCTAAAGCGTGCCCTTCGTAGAGAGGACTCCTTCGATGCGCTCAGAAATTCGCGTAGCCGCGGAAAGGGCTCTGGCAGCCGATTTGAAGACCGCCTCCAAAATGTGGTGCTGGTTGGCGCCGTATAACAATTCGATGTGCAGATTGCATCGGACCTCGCCCGCCAGTGAGCGCCAGAAGTGCTCGATCAATTCGACGTCGAGTTCGCCGATTCGATCGCGGGACTTTGGAACTCGATACACAATGAATGCCCGGCCGCTCAAATCAACAACCGTCCGCGCGAGCGTTTCATCCATTGGCACATAAGCAGCTCCGAAGCGAACGATCCCACTCTTGTCACCGAGCGCTTCGGCGAAAGCCTGTCCAATCGTCAGTGCGATATCTTCCACGGAGTGATGCGCGTCGATATGGAGATCACCGGAGCACGTCACTTCAAGATCGAAGAGTCCGTGGCGCGCAAACAAGTCGAGCATGTGATCGAGAAACCCGATGCCGGTCGCGATCTTCGAAGCGCCTCGCCCATCGAGATCGATCTTAACGTGGACATCGGTCTCGCGCGTGGTCCGATGTTTCTCGGATATTCTGGGCATCACGTTTCCTTTGCAGTTTCAGAGTGTGCCTGTTTGATCTTCACAACCGGCTGATCAGGATGAGCTGGATTAGGAATCAAACGCCGATTCGCGCAATCCACAAGCATGTCAATCGTTTCGAGCACGGTTTGCCCTATGATCACTTCGTCGCCCAACACTAGTGCCTCTTCCGACGTTGCGCGGCCCCCAATTTCTATCTTGACCGGCTCAGTCAGGCCGACCGCATCCTTACGGCCGTCGGCATATTCAGCTATGCGCTCGCCGACGATGGCCAGGCCCAAACGCTGAACGACATGCACAGGCAATACGGTTTTGACTGCGCCAGTATCGATCAGTGCGTCAGCCCGATAGGTGCGAACTTGTTCGGGCCTCATCTGTCCGCGACGAACCATTCCTTCATCGATGGCATTTGTGAGTATCGCTTCAGTTCGGACTTCGCCCATAGCTTCGCTCGCGGTCTCAGGTTTCTCCAATACTTGCACGCTCGATCACCTCCTTGAGCGCTTCGATCAGCCGATCATTCTCATCAGGTGAGCCGATCGACACTCGGAAATAATCCGCCAGCATCGGGTATCGGCTCACGTCGCGAATCAGTATATCGCGGGCGAGTAACTCTTTGAATAGAGTTTGTGGTGCGGCCGCTGTCTTCGCGATCATGAAGTTTGCGGACGATGCGACCGGCTCGATCCCTGAAATCGTTCTCAACTCTGTGAGGAGCCGTTCACGCTCCCGAATGATCAACTCGATTCGCGGCTTCAGCAAATCATATCGCTCGCATGCGACTTCAGCAGCGGCCGCCGAAAAAAAGTTGAGATTGTAAGGCAGCGTGGCCTTGTGAATCTCAAGAGCCAGCTCCAAGCTTGTCAGCAAGTAGCCGACTCGCAAACCCGCCATCGCCATCGCCTTCGAAAAGGTTCGCAGCACAATCAAGTTCGGCAACTCGGCCAGCAGCGGCACGCACGTCTTCCCAGAGAACTCGTGATACGCTTCGTCGACTACGATCAAGCCTTCAAAACCGCGGGCGAGGTTTCTTAGATCATCGTTGTCGATTCGACAGCCGGTCGGATTGTTCGGCGAACAAATCACAATCACATCAACACGCTCTCGTTTGGCTCGGTCGCGGATTGCCTGAACATCGAACTCGAATGCCCTCGTTAGCGGGACGCTTACGGCTTCCCCTCCGAGCACGGTCACGATCTGACGATAGAGCGTGAACGTCGGCTCGGGGATCAGAACCTTTGTGCCCGCGCCGACCGTTACCATCAATGTCGCCTGGATCAATTCGTTTGAACCGTTGCCGGCCAGTGTGCCCTCAGGCTTCCAACCCGCGAACGCAGCAAGACGCTCGAGCAAACTCGTCGGAACAAAGTCCGGATAGCGAGACCACGCTCGATTAACCAATCGGCGAGAGACTTCCTGCTTGATCTCATCGGGCATGTCGAATGGGTTTTCGTTTTGATTTAGTTTGATCGCGGCGCGATAAGGCGGAAGCGTATACGCAGAGATCGCGCGCACCGCAGGCTTAATAGCTGGGGGTTGGGGGCTGGGGGTTGGGGGTTGGGGGCTAGGGGATGGGGGTTGGGGGCTGGGGGTTGGGGGTTGGGGGCTAGGGGATGGGGG